>Ga0209470_1000608_pt1 | contig 28157 bp, 31 predicted proteins | sample GraSoiAngelo_125_FD_185882 | JGI IMG/M metagenome (GOLD analysis project Ga0209470, IMG submission 185882) | Grasslands soil microbial communities from the Angelo Coastal Reserve, California, USA - 14_0927_05_40cm (SPAdes) (version 2) | ecosystem: Environmental > Terrestrial > Soil > Grasslands ... | reverse complement strand
GGGATCGGATTGGCATCAGCTATTTGGTCGCCAAGGCGGGCATCTTGGGTCTGACCCGAGCGCTCGCCCTTCGATATGGCCCGACCGGGATCCGTGTAAACGCCCTCGCGCTCGGCAGCATTTCGACGGGCCCGATGCAAGCCCTCTCGACCGACGAGACGAGGGCTTTGGCGGAGGAGCCCGCGTTGAAACGATGGGGTCGGCCGGAAGAGGTCGCGCGTGTGGTCGCATTCCTGGCGTCGGAGGACGCCTCGTACATCACCGGTCAAACGATCGTCGTGGACGGCGGCTACGCCCTTCGGTGATCGCTCAAGGCGCGGACAGCTTCACGCCTTCCATCGCGAACGTCCCTCGGGTCCCGCAGCTATGGCATGTGACCGAGAGGGACGGGACGCCTCCCGAGAACTGTTCGCGGACGAGCCAATGACTCCGGCCGCATCGACACAAGAGTCGGACTTCCTCATCGTGCGCGCGAATTTGAAGGAGGAAGCCTTCCGAACCGCTTTTCCATCCCCGTACGAGGATTCCCTGGGACGAATCGATTCGAACGTCGCGCGTCATGAGTCCCATCGACAGTGCCGGCGCTGCCTTAAACACCTTGCTAGGGACCGGGATAGGTGACCCGCGGCCCCTCGACCTTCGCGAACTTCGTGAGCTGATGATGCTCGGTCTTTCCCGAGGAGATGATGTGTTCCACAGGAATGCCTCGGGCGACGAGAGAATCCGATATCAGGGAGCGATGGCATTTCCAAGGCACCACCTCGGCGCACATGATGGCGGTACGCCTTTGTCCCGCGAGCCGAATGAGGCGGTCCAATCCCACGCCGAATTCCGACGACGACATGTAGTCTGCGTATCCTCGAAACCCCGCATTTCGCCAGCCGGTGTTGCGGCTGTCGACCATAGGTTTGCGAAAGCCGCCGAGGTCCTCGAAGTGTTCGTAATCAATGCCCCGATCTCGAAGCGCGGCGGCGAGCACTTGTTTGGTGGCCCATGGGACCCGCTGGGATGCGGGGAAGCGGCGGACGTCCGCGAGTCGTTCGATTCGGTGTCCTGCGAGGAATTCGAAGAATTCTTGAAAGGACAGCGTCGAGTGACCGACGGTCCAGATCACGAGGTTCGTATTTCCACAACCATACATGGGTTCCTTTTGTCGTTCGTCCTCGGGAACATTTCCGGACCGACGGGATCAAGTAAACAAAGAATCGCCATGGCGGCCAGCGCTAAGGACCAGTCTGCGATGTTCGTTGTCGAGAGTCAGATGCGCGAATGTCAACGCCCTCTCGGGCACCGGGCCGCGTCGGAAGTGCTATGCTCGGATTGGACGATGTGGAGTTCAACGACGAAAAGGTGACCCTTCATGCGACCCGGCCAGTCTCCCTTTGACCCGCGCAAAAACCCAGAGCAGGCTCTGAGACTGGCGGAATCCATGCGCGTGCAGGGAGAGTCGAAGGAGCAGCAGGCTCTTGACCGGGAAGGGCTCGGAGGGGCAGAAGCAGAGCGGAAGAAGTCCCGCATGGTGTTTTGGACGAGAACGAGGACGGTCGTCGTGATTGTCACTACCGTCGTTGTCCTCGTGCTCGCCCTCTCTGTCGTCTTCGGCTTGCTGTAGACGGAGCGGACTGGCGGCCTTCGTGCCTCGCCTGCGTCAGGAGCGGTCTAGGGGTCGGTGACGGAAAGGGCCGAGATGAGAGCCCCGGCCAGGCGGTGATTGGGGCCGAGGTCGCGATCTCGTGGTCCCGGAATTCCAGTCCATTTCTCCATGGGTATGGGTCCGTCCGGACTTGAACTAAATCCGGTTCGGGTCTCTCGTTCGGGATCGTGGGATTTCTCGCGGTAGGCCAAGTTCCACTAGCGATACCTGGGCTGAAATTTGTCCGTTGCTTGCAGTAATGACGAAACCCAAGGAAGTGTTCGGGCGTTGGACTGATGGGTATCCCTTGATGTCAATGGGGGTTCAAACCTCATCCGCACCGTCGACCATCCAGGCTTTCACATAGACGGCCGCGGGCAGTCAATCTCCTCTCCACAGACCGCGACTGCCTAGGCCTGTGCGGAAGCATGATGAGTGTCTAGCGCGTCTCCGGGATGAAGCCATTGAGAACTGGTTTGACGCCTGAAAGCCGAGAGATCGCAGTCTTCCAAAACGACTTGCGCGATTTGGGCGTGGGGACGACGAAGGAGGCGGTACGGAATCTGCTGTTCTTAGCTGAACGGAAATACAACCGGTATGATCTGTACGCGCCTGGCGAGACCTTTCCACAGCGTTTGGTCGATTGGCTGAGTAACTTCGATGCGGTGGATCGAAATGCAGCCATGGATGTTGTGCGGGAGCTGAGGTTCTTTAACCAAAACGAGATGAGAGCCCTAGCTGCCGCCACGTTACAGAATGTCGTGACGGCAATTCAAAGCGACGGCATGTCGCTTTCAAGAGCTTCCGCAATTTCATACATGGACACACTCCAATCACAGACGGAGATGGCTGTTGCAGACAGTTTGTTCATCGCGATGGCAGACGATGTCCTCTTTGACTTCTTTCGTCGCAACGCGCAGAGACAATTCCCCGTGCTCCGCAGAGGCAATTTCGTTGAGTACTACAAGCTCAACCCTGAAGACGTTTCAGATCTGGAAGAGTATTCAAGAGTTTTCCTCCTCGATCAGATTTCAGGAAGTAGTTTGTCCTTCCTCCGCAGAGAAGACGAGAATTGGAAGGGAAAGCTTCCCACGTTTTTCGAAATATGGGGAGGCCATGTGAAATCGAACGAGGCGAAAGTCCACTACCTCCCCTTTATCATGTCAACGGTGGCAGAGCGAACGTTATCGTCGAATCTGGATCCGTGGAATGCGAGCGCAAACTCTGGCAATTCTATCACCGTGACGCCAACTCAGATGGTACCCGTCGCATCGTGTTTGTCTACTGATGGCGGATCCTCGGTCGATGAGACCACTCGCGTTGCATCACTTTGTGACAAGTACTATCACCTGTTCAAGGAGAATATTCACCACAAAGTGGGTGGCGGATGCAAGTATGGTTTCGGCTCAGCTGGCCTGATTTTAGTGTTATACACGAACTGCCCGAACGATAGCCTGTACCTCATTTGGCACAAAAATAACGGGTGGAGGCCGCTTTTTGAACGGGTAGAGCACCATCGTGAGTAGGATGACGTCCGATCTATCGGTAGCTTTTGTTACGGGTAACCATTTTCCATTCGATATCTCGCCGGACGACGTCGGGCTATCGATCTCCCCGCATCAGGAGCTACCCGTCGCAAGCCGTTCGATGGGCGACGTCATTGGTGTCCACCGAGTTCTGCCAGCGGGATGTGTGGTCTCCCGACACAGCTCCCCCGGCGCTTCATCGATCGACGGGCTTGTGCCTCGGGGATCGCGAGTGCCTGGAATGTGGCTAGACTCGAAAGGGTTGCCGAGTGTATGTTTAGCCAGCAACATCGCACGTTGGATTCAGATGACGCAAGGCAGCCCGGCCGCGATGCTCTCCCTCCTCATTCGCGAGCCCGGCGAAGAGAAGTCGATTCAGGAGGCATCGGCATGGAGGATTGATGCCGCCAGGACCTTCTCGCCGCGGGAGAAGAATGCTAAGTCCTTCATCTGGTATCCAGCTTTGAGCCGCAGTGCTGAGTTTCTTCGAGCCGCCGGAAACGAGCTAAACCCTGTGGATATCTTCCCTCTCGTCGAACTTCCCAGCGAGGAGGCGGCGCGTGGCGACTCATTGCTCCTGCGACACCGGAATCTGCTGCAGTCCTATCGTGTGAGAACTGAGCGAATCATCTATCTGCCGGCAGATAAGCCCCGTGTTGCATATTCGGTCCTCCTCGGGTCGGCTCGGGCTCTACCGAGGGCGGGCTCGGCCCCCCGAGAAGGTATTGTTACCCCGGGGTTGCCAAGCTTCTTGTACATGGCAGAAGTCCTCTCAGCGGTCCTCTCCGGGGGAGCCCTTATGATTCCTTCAGACGAAGTTGCACCGAGCGGAGCCGAAGTCGAGGGTGTGGCCATCCTTGCACGGAGGCCATAGCTTGGCTACCGTTTTGGGGGCGGGGCTGGTCGCTGTTGACCACATATTCCGGACCGGCAAGAGTGTCGCTAAAGTTGGGTCGATCGAATACCTCGGGACTTCCGGAGGAGGGTCGGTCGGGAATGCGTTAGCAATGCTCTCGGTCCTTGGCCATTCAGCTGGCGTCACCGGTGTAGTTGGCGATGATATCGTCGCCAACCTCGTGAGGGCAGACTTCGGGAAGCTGAAAGTCGATTCTAGCCACCTCATTGTACGACCCGGGATCCGTAAAGGCATCCGAACGAGGCAATTCTCCCATGTCGTATATCCAGACGGCAAGCACTCATTTCGGGATCAATGCATGCAGTGTGGAAGTCCTTTCAAGAGGGAAACAGGGCTCTTCGCGACAGATTTGACTCGGGATCTTTCGACCTTGGCCGAGAGTTGCAACCTCTTGCATCTCGACAGGACGAATGAGTTCACTCTCAAGTTAGCCGAGAAGACTCTGTCGAAGGGAACCCCTATCTCGTTTGACCTGGCATTCAAGCCTTACGGTGAGGCAGAGAAGAACGTTAATCGAATGTTAAGTATGGCGACGCTCGTGAAAGTTTCCGAGGATTTGTTCACGAGCATGACTGGCTCTCCGGACAAAGAGGGCATCTTGGAATGGCGGGAGAGATACCCGAACGTCACACATCTCTTTGTTACGCGAGGCTCAAAGGGCATCCTCGGATACTGTCAAGTTCGTAACGAGAAGCCGACATTCCAGTTTCCCGCAATCCCGCCGAAGCCTTTCCATGACGGGGGAGGCGCGGGCGACGTCTTAGTCGCATCCTTGATCGACCGATTTCTCCTCACTCCAGCTCCGACGGTCGAAAAAGACGCCTGGTCGCGGATCAATCAAGCTCAAGCTCTCGCTTCGCTCGGATGTACAGTTTTCGGAGCAAGATCCTTGGCCCATGTACTCCACGCGGAGGGCCTGTCGCCCGCCCAGGTTTGGGAAATCGCTGACCAGGTGGTAAAGAATGGCGTGGCCCAGTCTCGATGGTCTAGCAAAATAGGAGTCCCTTGGAAGTCGTCGCTAGGATTCTTGTTTGGCACTAACCACGCTTGCAGCGTCTGCGGGCTGGCTCGAAAGGAGAAGGGAGCAAGAAAACCCAAGCCGCGTCGATTGGAGTACCACGTCAGTCTAGGCCAAGCTCCATGGGCGATGAGTGAAAGTTACCAAATCGGGAGGTCGCACCGTCCTTCATTGTCAGCCTTCCGTTCGCGCCCGACGGTATTCGTTGGATCGGGTGGATCGTTCAGCGCAGCGACCTTCGCCGAACATATGGTTTGGCACGAGTATGGCAAACCATCCAAGGCAATGCCACCATACGAATTTGTGACGCTGCCGAAGCTAGATCCCGACGCAGCAATTTGGCTCCTATCATATGGTGGGGCTAATTCAGACATAATCGCGGCCGCGGAGCGCGTAAGGGAATTGAAGACAAGCAACTGTGTCGTCCTGACGGGAGCAAAGAACTCACAATTGGCCGAGATGGCGAGGGAGTGGAAATGGCGGCTCATAATACTACCCGGACAGGAACGAAGTTTCGTCGCAACGGTAGGTATGCTAGCCATGGTGACCGCAATCGCCGCAATTCTGCCTGAGCGGGAGGAGCACGCCGCACTGGACACATTCCTCGACTATCCCCTTCTGCTCGACTCATTTGTGAATACTGACAGAATCGTACGAGAGAAAGCAGAGCAATTTCCAACAGAACTGGAATCGATTCACATAATCGGATTGTCTTCAGGATGGGGATGGCCCGCGCTCGTTGACTTCGAATCAAAGCTAGTTGAGGGAGGACTTTGCACCATTGAGATCACCGAACTTAAGAATTTCACACACGGTAGGTATATCGGGGCCCTCGAGCGACGCAAGAAGAACCGGCTCCTAATTCTCAAGACACCCGAGAACTCAGAACTCGCGGAGTTCATAGAGAGGAAACTACATCGTCATCTAGGCGTGTTCACCCTGTCCACAGAACTAGCAGGCCCAGCCGGTGCTATTGATCTCATTGTCAAGGTCCTCTTCCTTTCAGCTCATCTCGCGAGGAAAGCCGGAAAAGACATCTCAAACCCAGAATATCCGCCGGAGGCGAGAGGGCTCTACGGTTGGGTGCCTTCCCGGAGGAACGCTCTCGATAGTCATGACAAGGCCAATTGGTCGTCCGGAGACGAATGAGCCGTCTCATTTGGTCCTAGACTTCGATGGGACTCTATTCGCAAGGCAGCCCAAGTCGTTCAGCCTCAACCCGACGGCACGGAAGCTAAGACATCTTGGTTTACTGGGACTAACCCTCTGCATTGCTTCGGGCAGAGGCAACGCGGCTCTCCGATATGCGCATTTTCTCGCCCGGGATATTTCCATCAGGTGCTACGTCATTCGGTGGAACGGATTGGATGGTCTTGAGATTCCTTCAGAGCGAGTCGCCTTTCGTTTGCCACCCTTTTCGCCTGAACAGCTCTCTACAATTGAATCATTCTTACGCCATGTCGGGATCAAACCCGAGACACTCAAGCCCGAAATCGTCAGGGTCCGACATCGATCGGAGCGATCCCCACGGCAACTCGTTAGGAAAATCCGGTATGGCCTGACAAAGCGAGTCCCTGGCGTTGTATGCACATGGAACAAGAATGTAATCGACGTATCTCCGCCGGGATGCGACAAGGCCACGGGAGTCCAGAAGCTGTTCCCAAAGGTCCAACCGACGAAAATTCTCGCCATTGGCGACAGCTGCTGCGAGTTCGGGAACGACTTTTCACTACTCGAGTCATTCCCATCTTTCTGCGTTGGTTTCTGGGATCGTAACGACCGATGTGCCGGGCGCCCAGTCATCCACCCATCAGGTCGCATCCTGCGAGGCACTGCCGCTACGTACTTCATCCTGCGCGGCATAGAAAGCGACATGGAATCGAGCGGAAGGTGACGACCAACCTCATGCGACAAGAGACGTACAGCGCTGGAAGATTGCCCCTCATGCTTTCGCCGATGAGCTTTCTCTATCGCGCTTAGACGCTGGCCCCCAGCGGTCTGGTTCGGACCTCACGGGGTCCCTCTGCCGAGATCCGAGCAACCGTACGGGGCATACAGCGGCCACCTGGCTACCTACGCAGGTCCATCCCCGTTCCCTCGATACGGGACGACATGCGTACGCTTCATGCTTCGAGGCGTTTCTGGAAACCCGTCGTCGTCCCCCTATGCCGGGCCTCGCGGCCCGGCCCTTTCCCATTCTATCTAACGAGAAGCCAATTGCCACATTAGGATGGCGAGAACGGCTGTTAGGACGATTAGACCCGTAGTCTCGACGAGCAAGAGGATGAGACGACTGAGCCTCCTGATGAGCCAAGTCGTCAAGAGGATTAGTTTCGCGCCCGCCCCCTGAACATTCTTAAAGTGAGCACAGCGTCTGCCTTCCGAAATGGAGCAAATCGAAATACGACAGAAGGCGATGCGGTGGCGCTGTCCAGGCTTCGGGCGCGAACCCCACTGGGTGAATCACCCACTGGGGCCCGAGGGGCTTTGCGGCCCGTGCGGGATCGAACAAGCGCGTCACGCAGCGGCGCACTCGAGGTAGTCCTCTGCCCACAGAATCGGAATTGGTCGAAGAACAGGCCTCATTTCGGCATCGCGGCGAAAACCGAAGTCTCCTGCCCGTGAGCCACGATGTCCGTCCGAGCGACCGCGCGGGCCCTTTTCCTCTTTCTCGCGTGAATGGGCCGCCAAAGCGCGTATCGTCGGGACTGATAGCCGTTTCGCTGCACTCTCCAATGACTTCATAAGCGCCAACACCGCTTGTACGCTATCGGGGGAGAGTGTCTTGGCAGAGACTCCGTCGGCCGAGAGAGATCGACTGCCCGCCTCAGATCGGTTAGATGAATCCCGAAACCATCTGCAGCAACTTTCATTATTCGGTGGCCGCGCTGAGCGTGGCTTGATGAAGGACGAGTTCGCGGGAAGACGGCCGTTGCGCAAGGTAGGCAGGATCAACGGTCCGGGCGACTTCGACAAGCTGACGGCCGGCTTCAAGAGAATGCGGTGCGTCACCTACGTCGCAACGACGGCCGATGTCCTGCGTTCGTACGACCATGGACTGGAGTCGATGGAATTGGTTCTCGGTTATCGTTTGGAGGACAGCGCCGAGACCGCCATGAAGAATGACATGCGACAAGGAGACGCGACAGCGCTCGACAAGTTGGTAAGCCTCTATCAGTCCCGGCGACTCCTGCCGTTAGTCCCGAAGAGGAGGGAACATTCGAAGTACTACATTCTGGAAGACGACGAAAGAATCAGGTTTGTGTTCACGTCATACAACCTAAGTGGGTCGCACCAAGGGAACCTGTACGTGCTCTTCGACTACGCGAAGTCCGAGGAGGACGGGTACCGAGACCTGTTGGAACTCTACGAGTCGGTCAAGGCCGGGTGCACGGAATTCTCGGACTTGCGCAGCCTCGCGGAACATGTCGGTGACGAGGTGGGCGGGGAGCGGGCTAAAGCGATTCAAGTCTGGGTCACGGCAGAATCGGAGACGGAGGAGGACGAAGATCGTGACGCTCTATCGTTGACCATCGCGGACATCGTCGGACGGGCGGTCGCCAAGGTACGCGAAGTCTCCGATGAATCGACTTCGCAAAACATGGATGTCAAGGTCAACCTGCCAGCCGATCCACAGGAGCGCAAGAAGCTGATGGATGCGACGCGCGGTTGGTCTCCCAAGCAGACTTCCGCCGATGAAATCACTTTTGACGCCGGGTTGGTTGCTGCCTCGGCCTACGTCGTTTCTGGCGATGCACGGAAGAAGACCCAACTCGTAGTGAATTGGCCCAGCGCGTGGATCAGACGGGACCTAAGGCTCGTAGTCGGCTTCCACGGAGAACAGCGAATCCGCACCGCGGACGAAATGGATCAGGATGCGATTCGCCGCGGCCTGAAGAACATCGAGAGGTACATCGAGACCGTAGAGCGTGGGCAGACGAGGAACGTTAAGGTCAGGGAACGAGCGAAGGCGATGATGGGCGAAACGCTCCTGCACATGTTCGCAGCACCGTTCCTTCACGAATGGAACAAGCGCAAGAGGCGGGCGTATCCCCGACTCGCGGAAGGGCCGCCCGACCTCGTCGTCACCGGCGGGTCCGGCAATGGTAAGACGCGATTCGCGGAATACTGCCTCAAGCTCATGGTCGGCGAGGCTGTCCCGTTGTTAGATGCCCCCGACACACTCTCCCGCTCAAAGGTTCGCAAGGCGATCCCGCGCGTCCTGTCTTTCCCGCTCGTGTTCGACGAAGTTCACGGGAAGACATTGGCATCAAAGGATGTCGGCTCCCTGATTCGGTCCCTATGGGAGGCGTGGTGGGGTCCGGACCGTGAGACGCCCGTGCTCGTCTTCCTAGGGAACGATCTGGAACGGAAAGACTGGATGGTGAGGCGAGTAAAGTTCGTGGATTACGAAGTTCATTTCCCCCCGAAGAACGAGGACAACGAGCGGCTCCTCGGGTCCTTGTTCGCTGAAACGAACGACATCTACCGCTACTTCACGCGGCAATACATTGAGGAGGAGAGGAGAGAAGCGGCGAGGGACTTCGTAAGTTTGGATGCTTTGTACACCGCGCGGCAGACGATCCGGGCTTTGTACCGAGTCGGGGGCCTCGGCGATACGCCCAAATACTTCCTCGATAAGCCCGTCGAGGAGGAGCACGACATCGGACGGGAGCGCTGGCTCGAAGCCATCGAGCACGGTCAGATCAAGATGGCCATGGCCGCGAACCCTTGGTTCGCGGACTTCGAACCTGATATGGAGAAGCAAATCGACGAATACCGCGGCTACCTTCGAGCGGTTAAGCACAGGCGGGAAGGCAGGCGGCTCATCTTGGAGGTCCCTGACACGGTGTGTTCCTGGTTTGGGAATGGCGATCCTCAGGTCGGGAAGCAAAGGCTCCTCGAAGCGGTCCGGACACAGGAACGGCAGACAAAGCCGCGTGGGCTCCGTGGCCTATTCAGCCGGCGGTCCAAGCCTGAATGAAGCGGAGTACCGAGACGCTCCGGCAAAGGATTTCACGGGGAGCGCAGTTCCGCCAATCATCAAGAGTGTTAACAATGGCTCGGCCCAAGAAGATGAGATGGAGCGACCCGGAAAGGTTCACGGAAATTTGCGTCAGAGAAACTGAGAGGGCAATAAGATCTGCCTTCCGGGACTACGAAAGAAAAATCGCCTCGTTCGATAGAAAGTGGGGACCGGAGAACATGCAGATTCACGTGGCGTTGAGTGATTGCTACTTCTACTACAATCCGAGGTCCCACAAGCTAACTTGGTTCTGCACATGTGAGCCATCCAAAGACGAGCCCGACATCATAGTCACGGCTACGTTCGAAGGTTCAGATTAGTTTCTGAAAATTCTTGAAGGCCAGACCTCGCGGCTCTGCTGGGCGGGAGTGACGGACGGCTCCGATACCGCTCGACATGAAAAGAGTCGCGCTTGCGAAGGCTTCACGTCGCTTTCGGCGGCTCATACGGTGTGAAACGGGCCTGAAGGAATTCGAGCCATTCGATGATACCGTACAGACTTGAGTGCCTTTCCCGGTGACACTCGGACAACGGACTGTCATCGGCCTGGCCCCAGGCGGGGCTGCCCTGGGGGAGGATTACTCGAATTGCGTCCTCGTTTGGGTCCTCGAGCACATTCAGAATTCGCCGGGGCGCCCCCGACTAGCGAAGGTGGGATGGGTGGACCGAGTGGAGGAGCCACGGGTCGGCCTTGCCGGGCCGATGGCATTTCACGAAGCGCCGCCTCGCCGCAGAGCTCGACCCTCTAGCCCATTGCGAGACGTTGCCCTTTTCGGGCGAGGGAGGTGTGACCGGTCGGGGGGCGGCCGACGTGTAATGACCGGTACGCAGGTCGATGGAAATGACCTCCTCCGGCAACGCATGGAAGCCGAGGAACTCAGGCGCATCATTGAGTCGGCCAAGCGGAACTCGGATACCGAGCGACGAAGAGACTCGGGCGTTCCGTCCTGTACTCGCAAAGGGGCACAACTCCTGCCCGCCCACTGGAGGGGATCTGCAATCGATTTTGATAAGACCACGGTCGGTCGGTTCCGGGATTTTGGCTAAGCTTTTGCGGAAGCAGAGCAATCCCTGCTCGTGTTGCGGCGCGCTGATGAACGGGAGAAGGAGGCATTCCGCCGCGTCGAGCGCACCGTACGTCGGACGCGCCCGAGGGCTGGCGCTCGAGGCCTCGAGTCGCTCGCGGTCGCAGGTGGGACGATTGAGCGCGGATGGCTCGGACGGCTGCGGGTTCGCTTCGAAGGAAACGCCGCCGACTTCGACCCGGAGAATCGTCCGGAGAGTCGCGAACTCTCCGATGAAGAGGAATCGTTGTGGGTCAACATCCAAAAGATCATGGAGACCGCCGCTCCCCGCGCTGATCCAGAATGGAACCTGATTTCGATGCGGATTGGACCTAGAGTCCTCAGCCGGCTGGTGTCGGGCACCGTGGTGACGTTCACTCCGAATGGGGTTGCGGCATCGGCTTCCCGCCCCAGGGTTCAAACCCGACCGAAGCTCCGCTCTCATTCGCGGACCCTCGTGCGTTCGGAGGCCCTGCTCCTCGCCGCCGTCGACGCGTTTCTCCGAGAGACCGACAACATATTGGAACCCGCGGTGGGAGCGAACAATGGACCGGGGACCCAAGCATCCCGGACGCGCGCGCGGTATGTCGGGGCTTCCTTGCCGATGTTTCGTACCCACCATTTCCCTCGAGGCAAATGGCACAAGTGTCCGATTTGCCACGCGCCCGTGGTGAAAGGTCGATTCAATCCGAGAGTCCCGTTCGCCCAGTTTCGCGCGGGCCGCGGATCGATTCGCGATCTCCGAGGCACCTTTCTCTCCCGGCTGCGCGAGACTTACCTGGTGTTGGATCCGGAGAGCGTGCTCGGATCTCCCACGTCCCAGGAGGAGGACGCGACGCCGTCGCGAGTAGGAGAGGCCGCCTTCTCAGCGGAGGTTTCCGCCGCAAACCGAACCGTTGAGCGGAGGGCCTCGTTGGGAGTTCCCGACTTCCGGTCCCAGGACGATTGATCGGGACCGACGGAGTACCATCGGTCATCGTGCTACTTTCGGACTCACGAGAGTCGTACTTTCAGTGGCTCAGATTCGGCTGGTCCGCCGTCGACCGGATTCGAACCGGACTGCGGAACGTCTCGGACTAACGAGGCAGGACGGAAAACGATTTGCCGACCGGCCACACCGTGGAGCGCCCGCGGGCTCTTCCTGAGTCCGGTTCCAAAACTTACTAGTACCCCCCCACGATGCTGTGGGTCGGGGGAATTCGGTGGAGGGGAGCAGTGGAATTTGGGACCGCATACGGCAGAAGCCGTTCGCCTTGTGGGTCATCTTTGGCGGGTTCGTTTATCTCGGCCTTGTCATTCTCGGCCTCGCCGTGCCAACGCTGGTGGCCTCCCCCGCGTCGATCTTGGATCCGATTGCCGCGAGCATCCTCGTGTTCATGGTTCTCTTCTTCGTCTGCGCCTACCTGGGTCTCAAGGGCAAACGCTGGACTTCCGTGCTGACAGCGGTTGTGAGCATCCTGTTCCTCGCCCTGTTCGGTTCTTTCCTCGTGCCGAGTCTCGCGAATCCGGCGGATGCCGCTTTTCCGTTGGCCATCTCGGGAATCCCCGCCCTGATTCTCGTTGCAATCTTCTCGATTCTCTCGATTGTCCACGCGAAGTCCGGGCTCCTTCAGAAGCGATACCTTGCGACGCCAAATTCAGCGGGCGGCTTGTTGACGATCGGCATCATCGGCTTCGTCGTGGGGGGGCTCATCGTCGGAGCGATCGGCGCAGGCGTTATCCTCGGCAACATAACCGGCGTCAAGGCCGACATTACGATCGTGTCAGGAGCCCAGTCGGCGGCGATGGCCTTCACCCCCCGGAATTTCACGGTGTCGGTGGGCGGCACCGTCACGTGGGTTAACAAAGACACGACGGGACACACCGTCACGAGCAACGCGACTGGCCAGTTCGGTTCGCCTCTTTTGACCACGGGTGAGACGTGGAGCCATACTTTCTCTCAGGCCGGGACCTATTACTACCACTGTACGCCGCATCCGCAGATGTGGGGCGAAATCGTGGCCTCGTGACCGCGGATGGGCGTCTCGCGGTCGCCCGACTTGGTTCCTCAACGAGATGCAGGTCCGTTCGGCGAACCCCCGTCGCAAGGACCTGCGCGATCATGTCTTCGGGACCGGGCTTCGAAGTTGCCACTTGGACGAGGTCGCCGCCTACCGGATTCGAACTGCCCGTGGGGTGGACTAGCCGTGGCGAAAGAGGAGGTGGCCGCAATCGATTGCCGACCTGATCTTCGGCATCATCCATCGGGCAAGCCTCTAATGCGTCTCCGGCATTCCACAGAGGCGGGGAGACTTGACATGTCATGAAGACCTCAAACCTGATTCGCTGGAGCGGACCGGCCCTGATGATTGGCGGCATCCTTGGGGTCGTAGGCCTCGTCATTCATCCTTTGAGTGAGACGGCCTCGGACGTCGCCAGCAGCCGCTGGGTGCCAGCACATCTTCTTGGATTCGTGTCAACGATACCGCTCATGTTTGGCTTGATTGGGTTGTACGCCCGCCAAGCCGAGGAAACAGGCCGCTTAGGACTGCTTGGATTTGCCCTGACTCTCATCGGTGCGATTTCAGATGGCATGGAGCTACTGTGGATTGAGGTCATCATCTTTCCTTTTCTGATCGCGAATGATCCCGCATTGTACGACTCCCTGAGATCGTCATCCGCCTATTTGGTCGCACTTGCGCTGAGCTTCCTCCTTTTCTTCGGCGGTTGGATCACATTTGGAGCCGCGATGGTCCGTGCCGCGGTTCTTCCACGCTGGACAGTCTGGCTTGTTGTCATGGCCGTAATCCCCGCAATTTTTATCCTGGGTCTCGCAGTCCTTGTTCTCTCGGGCGTCGCGACTGCGTCTGGCCTTTCAGGTTCCGGGTCGCCGACGATTCTCATCTTCAATATCGTCGGCATCGTGCTGAGTCTGAGCCTTGTTGGATGGGGTTACGCTCTATGGTCAGAGAAACGACAAACTACAGCACAATCCTAATCCTCGATGCAGGTCATGTTCAACTCAAGGGATGCTCCGCGACATGCATCCCACCAGGCATCCTCTCCTGGTGCGAAGTGGTGTGCGGGTCATTCCAAGTTTTGGCCCCCTGACCCCGAGGCGAGGACGATCGGCGAACCGATCGTCATCACGGTCACTGCGAATTCCGCCGGAATCGGATCTGTCGTCTGCTCTCGATTCACAGAGCCGGGCAAGTCTCATGAACCGATGACTGGATACATGCCTTGTCCAGCGCTGAAGGCGAGGCACCAAAGAGCGAGGACATCGCCTCGGCCACCGGGATAAGATGGGAGACCAGGGGGAAGCAACACGCGGATTCTCGCCATCGGAGGAACCGGTTTCATCGGCCGATACGTTGTCGGGTACTTGGCGAATTCGGGACATGATGTGGCCGTGTTTCACCGCGGGACAAAGGAAACCACTCTGCCGAGTTCGGTTCGACACCTGCACGGTGATCGCGAGCGATTGGCACACTTTCAGAACGAATTCCGTGACTTTGCGCCCGATTGCGTCCTGGCGATGGCGCTCCCTGCCGGGAATGATCGGACCGGTCGGTTGTTCGTGGACGTGTTCCGAGGCATTGCACGTCGAACTGTCGTGATTACCAGCCGCGATGTTTACCGCGCCTTCGGCCGCCTGCGCCGACTCGAAACGGGAATGCCCGACCCAGTTCCCCTGACCGAAACGTCGCCGTTACGGGAGAAGCTCTATCCGTACCGGGGCGCGGCCGCCGATCCGATGTGGGCCAATTCGGACGACCTCCTCGTGGAGCGCGCAGTCATGAGCGAGCCCCAATTTCAGGCCACCGTCATCCGTCTGCCCGTGATCTACGGCCCTCAAGATGAGCACTTTCACCGAACCTTCCCGTATCTGAAGCGGATGGACGACGGTCGGCGCGCGATCCTCTTGGATGAGGCACACGCCAGCTGGAGGGACTCCAGGGTCTACGTCGAGGACGCTGCATGGGCCATCGTCCTTGCCGCCACGGACGACCGCGCCGCCGGACGCATCTACAATGTTGCACCGACCCAGACGCTAACGGAGGCTGAATGGGTCGAGAGCATCGGGAACGTAGCCGGATGGTCCGGAGACATCGTTCGGATCCCTCGCGACCGCCTGCCCAAGCACCTTGTTCGGGACTTGGACTTCCGTCACGATTTGGCGCTTTCGTCCCAGCGAATTCGCGACGACCTCGGGTATTCCGAGCGGATCTCGTTCGACCGAGGACTGAAGAAGACGGTTGAGTGGGAGCGAAGCAACCCGCCCGAAATTCAGCGCGGTCTGTTTGACTACGAGGCGGAGGACCTCGCCTTGAGGGGGCCTGCACTGTAGAACTTTGGACCTGTCCGCTGGATCGGTTTCCCATTCGAAGACTTTCGCCGGCGTTCAAGGTTCAAATTCGCTCGCCCCGTGTTTCGAACGGATCGCCACGCAGACCCATGTGGTCATCTTCGTCCGCCGATTCCGAGGCGATCGCGTCAGAACGACTGCCTCAACCCGCAGCGCGTGGGCATCGGATTCGCAAACCAGATTTCGTTGACCAACGGTAGGCCGTTCATCCCCATGTTCGCGCGGGCTTCGTGGTGAGCAGAGGCATCCGGGCCTTCTTTGAGCATTCTCAAGACGCGCAGCGAAGATTCAACTTGCGACATGGCTTGGGACGGCGGGAAAGGATGCAGAGAGCTCGGGTCGCCTTTGTCGACGCCGTTCTCGGCTCTTGCGTTGGCGTCGCCGGCTTCGCTTACATCGGATTCGTCTTCGCGACTCGTCCCTTGCACTCCGGGCTTACCGCAGACTTCGTTGCGGCGATTGTCCTCTGGCTTGCCGGCCTCGCCGTCGCACAGTTCGGGACCATTCTCCGTTGGCGATGGCGCCGCGACTACATCGGGCGCGAAGCCGTCGTCTCGTGGATCTCTCGGAACCGAAACGCGCGTGTTCGCGTGGACGGAGTCCCCTACTGGGCTTTCGTAAGAGACGAAGTTCATCGGGGCGATCGGGTGGTCCTCCAGGCGGCTGAAGTCGATGGCATTCCTGTCCGAGCCGACTTCGTCGCCGTGCGGGCGACCCCCGGGCTTCTGATCCACACGCCTGAATGAGGTCGTCGCTCGCCCCAACTTAAGGCAAACCGTGCGCGCGGACAGTCGGACTACCAACTGTCCACGGTCGGACCCAGCGACATCCTCGCCACAATCGCAGGTTGGGCCTGCGCAACCTTCTGTCCGTCAACCTGTACCGGCCCTCGCTAGGCAACTATGAAATCCTTATAGAACCGCAGATTCCTCCCGCATAGGTGGAGCTAGGATGCGTGGCCCAAGATGGCCACCTGGTTGTGACCGACACGATGGGACACAAGGTCCGGTTTCGCGCATATAGAATTGACGAGGCGCACAAGTCCTTCGAGGTCTTGGGCAACAAACGGCCCCTGGAACCTCTGGGCGAGGTCACCGTCACCGCGTACCTCCACCGCACCGGATGGTCGGTGCCAGGCGAGGTCGTCCTGAAACGTTCGCAGGCTCGCGTCTACCGGGGAAAGACGAGCCACGTTCTACTCGGAACCAGCTGGAAGTCTATCGAGTGCCTTCACAAGCGCGAGGAGCCGGAGGTGTTCGGACCGTACCTCTCGAACCTCAAGCCGGAGCCGTTTTACGTTGATAGAGAACAACCATTCTTCATGCTCATCGACGACACCTCCGTCAAGGGACACCGCCAATCCGGCACGACGGTGGAGCTGTTTGGAGTCGAACGGAAAGAGTTTCTAGACTTTGTCCTCGGCAAGTTGCGGATCGTCCTCGAGTTCACTAGAAACGACAACGCGACCGCCCTTGCGAGCAATTTCCTCGTGGCCCACGATCTGAAGGCGCTCGATGCATCCACGATCGTCGACATCGATCGGAGCACGGAGATCGTCTCGCCGCAGCCGGCGAAGGGTCCGTCCGAAAGGCACGGAAAGGCCTATTACCGACGTGAATTGGTCGACCTACGCAGCAAATGGCCATCGCTCGCTTGGAGCCGTTGGGCTGCAAACGCGGAGGCACACGGTGCGGGTTTTGCTCAGGTCATGAGGCAAATTGAGGTTCTGCCCGACCCGAATCGAATTGACTTGGACGCTTTGGATCGGTTTCTCCGTACCTCGGCTTCAGACACATTGTTTGCCGCTTTCCTGATGGATGCGGCCGCGTACGTTGGCCTGGGCTTCCTCGAAGCGCTCGGGACCCGCGCGCGTTATCGGTGGACCTCTGTGAAGGCCCAGCCCATGCCTGTGTTGTTTTTCGACGAGGTCGAGGCCTACGTGTCCCCCGCGGCGTGGATCGCGAAGATTTGGGTGACCAAGGCTCCGACCCCACTCCACGCAACCGCTGCCCAATGGGCCTTCGAGATTCGGAGTGCACTCGCGTTCCGACACCGAGCTGAGTTCAGCGCGTTGGGGTTCATGCCATCCTTGACGGACGGGTTCAAGTCGCTCCGAGACCGGGTGACGGAAGGCGCGCGGCATGTCCGGGGAACGTCTCGAATCCTCGGCGCAACTCACATGGAGGTTCGCCTTCTTTCGTTCGGCGAGTACGAGGTCTACTACGTCACTGGAGAGGTGATTGACGACACGGGGTCAAGGTATCTTCCGGTCATGGCCGTTCCCTTCTCAAGCCGCACCCAAACGTGGATCGGCAGCCTCGATGGCTCATCGCCTCGCAGTCCAACCCGTGAGGATGTAGCGATCGTGCGTTTCCGTGGGAACGACCTGGTCCCCCTCGGGGTGCAGCTCGCGAATTATCCGGAAGTCGGCCCCTCGTTCGCGCAGCGGCATGGGCCTCTCACCCTGGAGACAATCGCTGTGGCTGCCAAGGGTCAGGTTCTCACGCCCAGACTCCGGCAAGCACGGCCCGAGGTCAAGGACTTCCTCGCACCCATGGATGGCCAAGACACGGGAGTGCCGTTGAGTCCATACGCATCGGTATTGGGACTAATCGAGAAGGTCGAGGAGACAACCAACCCTTTCGCGAATGTGGGACTTTGGCGCATCGGCCTCGACGTCTCAGGATTTCGGTGCGAGGTCCTCGTTCGAAAGGACCGTTGCGATGGCCTGCCGGCTCTTAGGAACCACTTCACAGGACAGGCTTGGATCGTCGCCACCATGGAACCGGAATCGGTTTCGACGGGCTCGTACATTCGCTGAATCTTCCGGTCGTTCTGACACCAATGTCGAATGGGTCGCTTCCGCTTAGTCACGCCGTCAAGTTTTCAGCTCAGATTCAACAGGGCTGACAATCGGCACACCAACTGTCGACGCGGGGCAGATAAATGGGGAAAGGTGCCCGCCTGTCGCCGAGCGGGCATGATGGGGACGGCGGCGAAGAGCGACGAGGCGAACTTCGGGGGCCAATCGGTTTCGGCCTGCGAAATTTGCAGGCCAAAGACTTTGGCCTGTTGCGGGCCTAAGTGCGCTGCGCTGGAGCCCATGTCACGGTCAAGCGAGTCGCTTTTCCAGCCGCTCGAACTCGAGCGGGCCCCGGAGGAATCGTTGGCCCGGAGGGGAATGGAAAGGCACGATGTCGCCGGTCCGCCGGTAACCGCGGCGCTCGTACCAAGCTAGTAGCTCGCGCCGCACCGTCAGGACGTACATCGCGATGACGCGCGCGCCAAGTTCGCGCCGCGCGTAGTCCTCGGCCGCCGCCACGAGCGCGCGCCCGAGCCCCGAGCCTTGTTCGGAAACGCGGACGGAGAGCATGCCGAGGAAGGCCACCCCATCCTCGCTGCCCTCGAGGTGGACGCAGCCGACAATGTCGCCATCGCGCAGCCCGAGGAGGACAACGCTCGCATCCTTAGCGAGGAGCGCAAGGAACCCCGCCTCGTCGATGCGCGGGCCGGCGATGAGGTCCGCCTCGCTTGTCCAGCCGCGGCCCGTGGCGTCGCCACGATAGGCGCCGTTCACGATGGCGGCGACGACCTGTGCGTCCGAGCGCACGGCGGGGCGGAAGGTGATACTCTTGGCATCGGCCATGGTGGGACATGCGACGCAACGTCGTTTAGGCAAAAAAGCCGATGGGCTTTCCCTCGTGCAGCCGGCGCCGTGGCCTCTCCATGAACCGCGTTTGTCCTCACGCCTGCCTTGAAGGCTGTCTGCATGCGGGCCGGTTTGTGACGAGTCGCGCGCCGAGGAGAGCGGGATTAGCCGGTGGATGGGTCATGATCGTTATGGGCGCAGCCCTCATTGTCAGATTGAAGTTTTGGAGCTAGCACCAGCGTGATCCAGCTCGAACGCTCACAGGCGCTCACCGGAGAGGACTGGTACGTGCTCGGTGTGGGTGCCGACGGCTGAGATTCCCTTTCAGCGACGATAGTACACCGCGTGTCCACCGCTATTCAGACGATATGGAGCTCAGCGCGTTCGAATCATCCGGTCTTATCAATCGATTGGCGATTGCTCAGCTCAGTACGGGGCAGTTTACGGAGATTTCCGTGGTGTCGAGTGAGACCTGTCCGGCATTGCTGGCCGCGATGGTGGACTGTCCTTGTTTCACATCCTGTCATGGCGAAGGACGTCGCTTTCGGCGATCGCATTGAGCGCCCGAGATCGGAGGCGGTGGATTTCTACTCCGAGCGGATCGTTGATTCAATTTGCCCGACATGCGGCCGTTCATTCAAGTATCGGCCTCACGAGGTGGTTTGGGACGAGGCTGCCAAAAAGTGGAACGTACAGCACGACCACAGTTGAAGGACTCCGTATGGCCCTTCCGGGGTTGAAATGTCGCCCTCCGATTCACCGATAGCTTATCCCGGCAAGTTTGGCGGCAGGGGCGTCCACAAGAAAGCCTTCGGGGGCATGGGCTTTGGCGTTGTCTTTGAGGACGATGGCGAGACGGGATACTTCTACGCCACCACGGAGAGCTTTTGACATCCTCGACGCTCTACACCTCTACAACAGGGGCGATCCCACCGAGCCAAAGGTGGGTGAAACGGTCTTTTTCGTCTGGCAACCCGTGTTACAGAAAGTGGGCATCTTCTACGCTGATACGTTCCACGCGGTGATCGATTTCAGAAACCGAAAGGCGTGCTGCAGGTCCGGGTTCCCCCCGAACTCGGGATCGTGGTGCACATCCTCGCACGAGTGGGACGATCGGCTTGCCGAAGGACTCGAACCATGATCCATGTTGTCGGGTTAGCTGAGCGTTTCAGGAAGGTGCCTGCTCCTTTCGGAGCTATTCAATAGCCTGAATGTGTTTTAGGCGAGTCGAAATGGACCTCGAATTCCTGATCAGGAGGACCGATGGAGAATGGTTTTCGTTACCAGGACCCGCGCAGTTGCCCGAAGTCCTAAGACCTCGAACGGTTCCTTCCGAGCCAACTCCTGGGTGGGGAACCCACCGAATCAAGATCCCCGACGGCGTGATCGCCTTTTCCGACGAGGACCCGGGCATTCAGGTCATCTTTGAGGAATACAGTGGGTCGAAGGAGGAGGCCTTGAAGATCGTGGGAGAAGTCCTCGCCAATATCGAATCTGCGGACGGACAGCGCGGCGTAATTGTACCGTTGCAATAGGGGAAGGGCCGGGCTCGGAGCCCGGCATTGGTGGGGAACGAGGGCGTCAGAACATCGTCCGAACAGAAGGGGGCGTCCTCTGCCACGAAAAGCGAGCCACTGACTTGATACTCTCCTGGCTATTGTAGCGGGCTGTCCATGGGGGTACGCTGGGAGATTTACTGCGCTGCACATCGGGAGCGTCTCAATTCGGGCAAGATTCGAGTCCTGGAAGGCACGGCGGCACTTCTCCGAGAATCGCCGACGAAGTCCATTGAACGAATCCGTCAGAACTTAAGCAAGACGTACCGGAACGACCCTCGCGCAATTCCGCCTCCTGTAGGCGACCGTTGGTTCGAAATCGTTAGGGCTTTCGTCCAAAGACATGCCCGTTGCTCGCTCGGTCTGATGAGCAACTCCGACCCCGAGTATCGTCAGTTCTCCGAACGCGTAAACACTTGGATCTCATTTGATGAGTGGGAAGATCGGATCCTCTGGGACCTCGAATCCCAACTCGTATTCGGGCAACAAGGAACAAAGCCCAAACCCCCCGTTGGTCAAATCGACCTCGCAGAGAAGATCCGGAATTACCCACTGCCTGAGGCGTAGGAATCCCCAATTGATCGTTGCCGATCCGTCCTTGAATCGACCTCAAACCGAGCGAGTGAAAGGAAGGGTAAAGTGCCCGCCCCGAAGGACGGGCGTGGGCGGGGAACGAGGGCTACGACAACGTAATCCGAAAAGAGGGGGCATAAACACAGGCGGCATGGACCGAACGCTCGAAGCGGGGGAGCCGGCCCGATTCCTCCCCAGCAGCTAGGTTTTGGAGAGGCTCCCCGCGCGAAACGAACCTGGGAAGAAAATGAAGGAGTGACGATGCGGCACAAAGACCTCGGAACCTGCGACAAGTGCGGGAAAAAGTTCGAGTACTACCTGATCCACAACGGCTTCAACGAGTCTGCCTATGCATATTGCGACAAGTGCGGTCGCACTGCGATACTCGATTACTACTCCAAGTTGGTGCCGAAGGGTGTCGAGATCGGTTACGGTCAAGTGATTGAACCGGCGCTGGAGCCCCTGCTCAGAACATGCGATTGTGGTGGCCGCTTCAAGGCGAGTGCCGCGCCGAGATGTCCTCACTGTAGGAGCGAGCTTTCCGCATCGGAAGCCAAGCAATACTTGGAAGCTGCCGCACCTGGCACCGGGAAGGGTTGGCGTTGGCAGGAGACGTGGTCGGGGCTCTATTGCATCGTCATTGGTGACAAGTTGGTCAATGATAACTGGAAGGCAAGCCCATAGTTGCAAACCGCGGAAAGCAGTAAGGTGCCCGCCTTCGACGGCGGGTCTGGATGGGGAACGAGGGCGGGACCGCGACGTAAGCCGCGGTCCAACGACATAATCCGAACAGAAGGGGGCGTCCGTTCGTCAAGACACTAAAGAAGGAAGGTGGCCGGCCTTTGTAGACCGGACGTGAGGGGAGCACAACAAATGCTGGATGCGTACCCGGGTCGGGTGTCGTTCCGACCAGCCTGCCCTCGTGTGAACGCCCCGGTCGGGATTTGAAGAGATTTCAATTGACTAACCTCTCCGTCGCGTTGACAATCGCCTGTCCGATTGTCCACTGTCGCGAGGCCACTCGAGTTTGAATCCGTTTGAGGGAATTGAGCCGATCCGCGAAATCTCCGCGGAGGAAATCGTGCTGTTCCGGAGGGCGCGATGCGGCTCGGCAATTTCTCGGGACTGACATCACTAGTGCAGCGTGGACACGTGTGCACCCTGTTCACCCTTCATCGGGCATGCCGAACAATCCCGAAAATGCTTAGGGGGCGGAGCGCCATGCCTGACTCGTGACGTCTCAGAAAAGGAAGTTGGTCCGCCCCTTCCTCGGGGTTGGGTTCGTGCTAGCCGGAGCATGGCTGCTTGCCCTCGGCGTCTCCTTTGTTAGCCAATGGATGACCATTTCTGCAGGCTCCTCCGGAGGGCCGAATCCTCCCGGGGTTTGTTTGTGTCCATTGAGGTCCGTCCAATTGCTGGCGACTCCGGATTTCCGCCCTATCGCCATCTCGTATCTCGTCGCCATTCCGACCATTTTGGGAGTTGCATTTTGGATCGGCCGGGAGGCCAGGAGGGTTGGGGCCAGCGAACGCGACAGGACGGGCATCCGTCGGATCGCGAGTCGCTCGCTCATCGGAGCGATGGCTTGGATGACAACTCTATTTGCCTTCGGGTTCGCTTTGTCCGGACCCCCTCCCATTGGGCTGGAGGGTTCCCTCCGAAGCGTGTTTCTGGTCTCTCTCCTTTTGGTCCCGGCTGTCGTTGTAGGAATGGGGGTGGCGGTTCTTTGGGACTGGCAGCGCGGCAACCCGCAATCGTTCTCGTAAGACGGCGTGGAAAGACCGGCTGATTACCAGCTGAGAACCTCCGGACGAAGCGAGATTGAGGACCCGAAACTTCTCTATCCGGTAGCCGCATTCCGGGACTCCGGACTTGGCCGAACCGGGAAGCAACTCGGGAGGAGTCGATATGGACGACAACGGACCATTCTGGAACTGGGTTCTGAATCGAAAGCTCGCGTTTGGACCCGGTCTCAATTCCGAAGCCGATGCTGCATCCCTACGCCGGCACGGATTCACCGCTATTTTGGACGTCGACCAAGGGAACCGGCAGAACGAATCTCGATGGGCCAAAAGGCATTCCCTGCGATACCTGGGCAGGGAATACGACCGAATCCGAGAGAGCTTTCAGGTCATTTCCCTAGAGAAACTGGAGACAATCGCGAGCCGGATACAGGACCTTCTGCTGACGGAGGGTGACGTTCTGTACGTGCATTGTGGAGCCGGATGCGGCCGCTCACCGACAGCTGTGGCGGCATATCTCGTTCGAAGCGGCAGATCCCTCGACGCGGCTGAAAGGATTGTCCAACAGGATCGCGAATGCGTTTGGCAGGGGACGGATCGGACGTACCGCGAAAATCTTGAGACCTTTGCCAGAACCGTCAGAAGCCCTTGAGCAGTGCTTGAAACAGGCGATCACCGGATCGACGTTCGCCCGTGCGCGCAGGTTCCTGGGTCGCCGGTGAACAATTAACCGGCGCGGATTCCGCGATCGGTGATACGGCCGGAGGCTCACCTCCGTCTTTACGCTGTTAAGTCAAGCTGGGCTTCCGCAGGCGCCCCCAACGGGAGAGCTTTACGAGCCCGCTTTAATCGTTTAACGGCTACTAGACAGAAGTCCGGCATCCTCGACGGAGAGGTCCATGAAACAACAACGATGTGACGAACGCCGAGGGTCCCAGACCCCCCACCAAGCCCCCACAGGGATGTCTCCGAAGGGTGGAGGGGGCCATCACGGGTCGCATCCGACCCCTTCGGGGGTTGAGACGTGGCTACGCGCGAGGGGGAGCGTGAGGCTAGGCGTGGGGGAACGACGTCGAGGGCGATGGGGGGAGCAGGGCGGGACGGTGGGAGAAACGAGGGGTGTCTAGAGCCACGAAACCCCTCAGCGGGGATGGGGGGCCGCGCTACGCGCGCACGCGCGCGAGGGCCGAGGGGTCCAAGGGCCCAAAGGCGCCCCAAGGCGAAACCAAAGGCCCCCCAAGCCACCCCCACGTCACCCCCCAAGCCACCCTCAAGCCACCCCCACCCGTCATCGAGGGTCGACCGTCTCCCCGGAAACCGTCCCGAAGCCTTTGTGGTGACGTGTCCGCTCACGAGGGTTTGAGCGGAGGGGTGGGCGATCAAGTCCTCGGTGCGAATTTCAGAGTGCCACGCAGGTCGGACTCCACCTCGCCATGACCGCGACTCTGACCCGCAAGGCTAGGCTCCAGACAGGAGTGAACGGAGTTCGTTGCTCAACAGTCGAGCTCGCTCCCGATCGTCCGGGCTCGGGGAGTCGAGGGCCCGGTCCAGTCCGAGGCGAAGGTCCCGGCGAAGACGAGCCCTTTCGGGGGACGACGCCATCAGGATTGCGATGCCCTTGACGATGGACCCGAGTACGGCCTCGAACGTCGGCATCGAGTGGCGGCGGTCGAGCGCGGACCGCAGCAGTGCCATGGCGACGTCGTACGCCCCTCCCCCCTTCGAGATCGTGGCCACGACCTCCGCAGCCCACTCCGCCTGAGCGAGGTCCTCGTGCACGACATCGAGCAGGGGTGCTCCCAGCGTGCTTCGCAACTTTTTCCGGATCCTTTCCCAATCCATTAGGTCCCTCCCTAGGGAGGGTGGTGCGTCGCACTGCGCCGCGACCTTCTGAAGCAGTTTCAGGGAGAGGCTGCGACCCGGGAGTTCGCGATCCACGGCCGCGATGCGAAACAAGTCGAGGAGTTCGCGTTCGGGGAGGATGTCATGCGTCGCGGAGATATCCACCAAATCGGCGAGGGCCGCGGTCCGGAGGTTCTGGGTCCTCTTGTTGTCGAGCACTACGCGGACTCGTTCCCGAACCATCCCAGCGTCCGCGAAGGAAACCGACTCCCGCAGCACGAGAATATCGCCGTGTTCGCCGGGAAGACGGATGAGTTCTCCGCGGTCGACCATCGCGTTAAGGTCCCCGTAGATCGTCGACCGCGGCCCCAGTCTCTCAGCGACAGCCCAAGCGGCGACCTCCCGGAGCGGGCGCTTTGGATGTTCTTGCACGTGGTCCATGATTGCCTTCCGTCGTAGGCGCCACTCAGAACGGGTCCTCACGTTTTCGGACAAAGGCTTCCCGGGTCTGGAATCTTTCGGGTCTGCGTTCTTCCGAGTCCAGCCGATTTTCTCCATTGACCTTGGAGAAAGACAAGTCTCCGCTCCGCTGCGCCCTCTACACTCGGGTCTCGACCGAAGACCAGGCGAGGGTAGGGTTCTCCCTTCGCGCACAGCAAGCTCGTCTGCGTGCGTACTCCGAAGCCCGCGGCTGGCGGATTGCGGATGAGTACATGGACGACGGAGCCACGGGCACGGACGTCCGCCGGCCTGCGTACCGGAGGATGATGGCCGAGGCGGACCGGTGGGACGCGATCCTCGTCCTGAAGATGGACCGCATCCACCGGAACGCCCGTAACTTCATGGCGATGATGGACGACCTGCGCCGGAGGGGCAAGGACTTCGTCTCCGCGACGGAAGCCCTCGACACGTCGACGGCCACGGGCCGGTTCGTCGCGGACATGCTCCAGCGGATCGCCCAGCTCGAGTCGGAACAGATCGGCGAGCGGGTGCACATGGGGATGAGACAGGCCGCCGAGGAGGGCAAGTTCCTCGGGATGTCGAATCCCTACGGCTACCGGTACGATTCCGCCTCGAAGAATCTCATCGTGGTGCCGGCAGAGGCAGAGGTGGTCCGGGAGATTTTCCGCCTTGCCCGAGACGAACGCCGATCCATGCGGGAGATCGCGGGGACGCTCAACGCGCAAGGCGTCGTAACGAAGCGGGGCCGTGCGTGGTCGAAACGCCAACTGTTTCGAGTCCTGCACTCGCCGTTGTACACGGGCTCGCGCCGGTGGGAGGACATTGTCACGCCGAACGCCCACGAAGCGATCGTGGATCCGACGCTCTCGACACCAAGGAGGCGGCGAACACGCCGACGGGACGATTGAGGCCCGGGTTCGTCCGCGTGGCCGGGGTGACGACCGAGGGGATCCGGGATGAGCTCGTTCGGCTCATGCGCGACCGTGGCCTTCGGAGCTTGTCCCAGGCCCTCGGCGTCGCCCTCGCGGAGTGGTCGGTGTGGCGCGGGGAGGGGGTTTTACACCCTGGCGAGCCCCTGCGAGGGAATCGCCCCGCGGCTGAGACCGGCCGGGTTCTAAACCCCGCGACGGAGTGGGCCGTGACCTTGGTCGGTCCGCGTGTCAGGTTCGTCTCCATTCGCCCCCTCAAAGACCTCGTCCTTGGGCAGTTCCCAGAAGGACATCCGCTGCGTGAGGTGATTTTGGCGGAGCGAGATACCTTGACGCGGGACGAGCTAATCGCGAAGCTCGAAACGTGGCTCGTCCTGTTCAGCCGGAAGTCCTGACTATCGCCCGGTCGTCCAGCAACGGGCCGACCCATTCCCAGCCCGCCTCGATGTACGCCTCGACCGCGGTCATGGGGACGACCTTCTGCTTCATCCCATTCGTCCCGCCGTTGCCGCCGGTCCCCGCCGCCCCGACGAGCTTCTCCCGGACGATCCGCTGGAGGTCCGCGTCAGTCATCGCCTCGAGATCCATTTTGTCGACCTCCTTCTCCGTCAGGCCGGCCACAAGGAGCATCTGCCGCCGGAAGAGCGCCTTCAGCTCCGTCTCTCGGTCCTCGGCCTTCGACGTCTCGAGGAACGGCGCGCTGCGGCGGTACGCGTCTCGCATATCTTCGACGAGGTCCGGAGGCAAGCGGCCCTTGTTCGTCGTGTAGCGAGCCTCGATGTCCCCCGCATGTCCCATGAAGAACTGCCTGTACGAGTGCGTCATCTTGCCGCGGCTCTCCGCGAGGAGGAGCTGGGTGTCACAATACGCTCTCAGGACGTACGGCCTCCACCTGAAGCCGGCCGCGCGGATCGCCTTGCGAATCGCGTCCCCCACGTTGATCGATGTGAGGAAGGCCTTCTCTGACCAGGTCGGCGCGATCACGTCGCTGTCGTCGGTCAGCTTCTTCCCGTCCCGGAGCCGCCCTTCGAGGTACGCCTTCAGATAGCCGGCGGCTTCCGGGCCCAGGAAGGTGAAGTACCTCCGGTCCGACTTGCTCAATTGCGGGCGGACGACGACTTCGAGCGGTACCTTGCGGAAGGTGAGGGTCTTGCCCTTTACCACAACGTCCGGCAGGTCGCCGAGCCGCAGCCCGTCGTTCCCTCGGTAGTTCCCGAGGGTCTCGATCCGCAGACCGGCATGGGCGAGGAGGGCCGCTGCGACCCGTTCCCGCGGGGAAGCCGCCAGGAAGATCCGGCGGAGTTCGTCCTGGGTCGGCACGCGTTCGCTGTCGAGCGTTGGCGTGGCCTTCGCGCCCTTCACCTTGATCTTGAGTTCCCACGGGACGTTGTTGAAGGACAGCCACGATCGGAGGGCTTTGAGCGTCGATTCGATGTATCCTCCCGTGAGTCCGGCGTCTTCCATTGTCGAGACGAGGTCCGTCAGGAAGTCTCGGCGCGCATCCCTCGCCATCCGGACGAGGTCCTCCGGCCCGACCTTCCGGGCGGCGCAGACGTTCCCTAGGCGTCGGAGGTACACATCCGCGGTGATCTCGGAGCCGCGCGCCAGATTCCGGTACCAGCGGTCGATCGTTGGGTTCTCTCGCAGCTGCGTGTACCTGGCCCCTCGTCCCCTCGCCGCTCGGACTCGAACCATCAATTCGGAATGGGCGAGGTGAGAGATATAGGTTTTGAACCGGAAGTTAAGTGGGTCCGTCCGGATTTGAACCGGAGTCGCCAGCACCCCAAGCTGGTAGGATTTCCTGTGGGCCGGATGACGCGAGGTCCCCGCGCCCAAACCAAGCTACCCCACGGACCCGCAGGCGACTCGAACC
>Ga0209470_1000604_pt1 | contig 28184 bp, 29 predicted proteins | sample GraSoiAngelo_125_FD_185882 | JGI IMG/M metagenome (GOLD analysis project Ga0209470, IMG submission 185882) | Grasslands soil microbial communities from the Angelo Coastal Reserve, California, USA - 14_0927_05_40cm (SPAdes) (version 2) | ecosystem: Environmental > Terrestrial > Soil > Grasslands ... | reverse complement strand
CGTCGTGCACGAGGATTAATTATGTTGCGCGGCTTCCTTCTTATTTCTCTTTTGCTGACGATCGCGGCCGTGGCCGTGCTCGGCTTCCGCGGAGAAAAAGGCACGAATGAGCCGTGGGAAATTTTTCCCGACATGGTGCGACAAATGAAAGTGCGCGCACAAGCGCCGCTGAATTTCTTTGCGGACGGCCGGGGACCGCGGATGCCGGTCAATGGAACGGTGCCGATCGGTTATGAAATGCCGAAACCTCAAACGGTCGGCGCGCCGGAGTCTCACTCCGTCGCTGGTTTCAGTGTCGGCCCCGATTACATCGACACCGGTAAAATGGGCAATAATTGGGGAACCGGAATTCCGGTTCCGGTGACGGCGGAATTGCTTCAGAGGGGGCGCGAACGGTTTAACATCACCTGCGCGATGTGTCACGGCGCGACCGCGGCCGGCAATGGCATCACCAAACAGCACGGCCTGGCCACGGTCGTCACCTTGCAAGACGATCGCATTCGCAAAATGGCCGACGGTGAAATTTTCAACACGATCACGAACGGCAAGAACACGATGATGGCCTACGGGCCGAACATCATGGTCGCGGATCGGTGGGCGATCATTGCTTATCTCCGTGCACTGCAACGAAGCCAAGGCGCGGCGATTGTTGATGTCCCACCGGAACATCGCGCCGATTTGGAAAAGCCAGCCGAGAATAAACCGGCCGAAGCGAAACCGGGCGAGAACAAACCGCCGGCCAAACCGGAGGCGTCCAAGAAATGAGCGATCGTTTACAAAATGCGGCGCCGGAAGGCGAATTTTTCGAGACCGACCGTTTTGCCGGTTTGTCGGTGCTTCTCGGCGTGGTGGCCTTTGTCGCTTTGGCACTGTGCGGAGCGGGCGCGGCGATTGATCCGACGCAGTTCAGTTTTTCGTGGCTGTTTGCGTTCGGCTTTTTCTTCACGCTTTGCGCCGGCTGTTTTTTCTGGACGATCGTGCATTATGCTACGGACGCGGACTGGACGGTGGTTGTCCGGCGTCAGCTCGAGAACATCGCCGTGCTCGTCGCTGTCCTGGCGATCTTTTTCATCCCGATCCTGCTTTTGCGACACCATCTTTATGAGTGGATGAACGTCGCACCCGGAAAAGAGGCGACGCTCGATTCCAAGCGCGCCTACCTGAATCTCAACTTCTTCATCCTGCGCGCCGCTTTCTTCCTCGGCTTCTTCATCATCGCGTCGCAATTACTCCGGCGATTTTCGGTTCGGCAAGATAAGGACGGCAATCCGCAGTTCACCATTCGACTTCGCAAAGTCGCCTTCGCGAGCCTTCCGCTCTTCGCGCTCTGTCTGACGTTTGGCGCGTTCGACTGGCTGATGAGTCTGAACTACCGCTGGTTCTCGACCATGTTCGGTGTTTACATTTTCGCGGGCGCGGCCGGCAGTTCGATGGCGCTTCTCGTCCTCGTGATCACCGCACTCCAACGCGCCGGTTATCTCAAGAACGTGGTCACGCGCGAGCATTATCACATCATGGGGAAGTGGATGTTCGCCTTCTGCGTTTTCTGGGCCTACATCGGGTTCGGTCAATACATGCTCATCTGGTACGCGAACATGCCAGAGGAGACGCAATATTATCTAACTCGGAATACGGAATCGTGGTGGAGCCTGAGCATGCTGCTGGTAATTGGCCGCTTCTTTGGTCCGTTCGCCATTTTGCTTTTGCAATCAATCAAAAAGCATCCGCGCCAGCTTTGTTACGTGGCTGCCTGGATTTTGTTGATGCAGATGCTCGACATTTATCTCGTCGTCTTGCCGGCGCTACATGGAACCGGCGTCCATGTGAGCCTATGGGATTTCGCCGCGCTCATCGCCATCGGCGCGACGTTGGCGTTCGCTTACTTGCGCATCGTTGGAAAAACTTCGCTCTTTCCAGTCCGCGACCCGCGCCTGGTCGAATCTTTGAAATTAGTGAACTGAAATGGCCAATACCGAACAATTTCAATCGCCCGCGCCGTTTTCGACGTGGGTCGGCGTTGTCCTCTTGTTTGCGCTTTTCGGCGTAATTGTCGTGGCCGTGATCGGCCCGGGACCACGCAGCGATACTTACGAACGCATGCGGGCTGAGGAGCGCGTGAAAAAACTAAAGGACGCGCGCGATGAAGATGCCAAGGCGCTGACCAGTTACGCCTGGGTCGATAAAAACAAAGGCACGGTGCGATTGCCAATCGATCGCGCGATGGAATTAACCGTTGCCGATCTGGCAAACAAGAAACCCACGTCGGCATACGCGATCACGGCGCCGGAATCATCTGCTGCGCCAGGGGGTGTAGCCTCGGCATCGCCTGCACCGTCTGTTTCGCCGCAAGCAAGCGGAACGCCGAAACCAACTTCAGTCACAGGTCCAAATTCGCAAGCGCGTGGACAACCCGCCGCCGCCGTAAACCCGCCGGCGGTGCAACCATCAACCCAACCCGGCGCATCCGCTTCACCGAAAGCATCCGGCGCGGTGCCGACGGCATCACCTTCAACCACTCCAGGACAACAGTGAACATGTCGATCTTGCCTAACGAATGACTCCAGCCGCTGACATCCCTTTAAAAGAACCGACCATTTCGGCAGCCGCCGGCGACGCCGAGCAGCTCGAGCGTGCGCGGATCGATGCGTCTACGCGCGTGCCGGTGCTGATGTTTTACGCATCGGCGATGGTTTGGTTGCTAATCGGAACGCTGCTGGCCGGATTCGTTTCGTTCAAACTGCATTCACCGGATTGGTTTTCGGACGTCAGCTTTCTGACCTGGGGCCGTCTCCGGCCGGTGCACATGAATGTGATGGTTTACGGGTGGGCGTCGATGGTCGCGATGGGAACGGCGATCTGGCTGATGGCGCGACTCTGTCGGACGACGTTGCGGCACCCGCTGATCATCGTCACTGGCATTTGGTTTTGGAACATCGGTGTAGTGATTGGCGTAATCGGAATTCTCATGGGCTACAGCACCGGCTACGACTGGCTCGAGTTTCCGCCTTATGCCGCGGTCGTCCTTTTTGTCGCTTACGCGCTGATTATTTCGTGGGCGGTGTTGATGTTCCGTTTTCGCCGCGGGGATCAGATTTATATCACGCAATGGTATTTGCTCGCCGCGTTTCTCTGGTTTCCCTGGCTCTACGCTGCCGCGCAGGCAATGCTCTTCGTGGTCCCGGTCCAAGGCGTGATGCAGGCGGCAGTCAGCTGGTGGTACGCGAATAATCTCCTCTTCCTCTGGTTCGGCGCGATCGCTCTCGGGACCGCTTACTACATGATCCCGAAAGTAATCGGTCGCCCTGTTTACAGTTACCATCTCGCCACCATTGGATTTTGGACCTACGCGCTTTTTTCGAGCTGGACCGGGATGCAGCGTCTGGTCGACGGGCCATTTCCGGCGTGGATGATTACCGCGAGCATCGCGGCCACGATCCTGACCATCATTCCAGTCGCGACCGTCGGGCTCAATCACCACATGACGATGCAGGGATATTTTCCGGTGATGCGTTACAGCCCAACGCTGCGCTTCACCGTGTTCGGCGCGATGTCGTACACGGTATTCAGCGTTCTCGGGATCCTGATCTCGCTTCGCTCAACCGCGCGCTATCTGCATTTTACGGAGGCTAGCATCGCTTATTCGCACATGGGTCTGTACGCGTTTTTCACAATGATCATGTTCGGTTCGATGTATTACATCGTGCCGCGGCTGGTTGGTCGCGAATGGCGTTATGCCACACTGATCAAGCTCCATTTTTGGGCATCGGCTTACGGCGTTGGATTGATGTCGTTAATGCTATTGGTCGGCGGATTGACTCAGGGCGCTGATCAAAACGACACGTCGATGACGTTCATCGAAAGTGTGGCTAGCGTGTTGCCCTATGTGCGCGGCCGGACGGTGGCAGCGCTTTTGCTGACAGTTTCGCATTTTATTTTCGCATTCCATTTCGGGCTGATGTTGTTTGGTCTTGGCCGCACTTCGACGGTTCCGACCTTCTTGAATCCGGTCGAAGCCGAAGGATCGGAGGAGCACTTATGAAAGGACTCGTCCCGCTTTTCATCGGCCTGTTTGGAACATTCGCGTTTTCTTGGGTCGGCTTAACGGTGATTCCGAATTGGCAAATTGGCGCGCTCAATCCGCAGACGGATGAAGAGGGAACAGACGCTTACCCCACTCCGAAATCGGGCATGGCCGATCGCGGCCGGCGGATTTACGCGGCAAACGGGTGCATTTATTGCCACAGCCAGCAAATTCGTCCCGATTACGACTCCGCGGATATCGATCGTGTCCGCGACGCCGGGCCATCGCCTGGTCCGAAATGGGCTGAACGCCGGAGCGCCCCGCGCGATTATATTTTTGATCGGCCGGTAGTGCTTGGAAAGGAACGAATGGGTCCCGATCTCGCGAATATTGGCAAAGCTGCGCCAACTGAAGAAGAAAAGCCGGCGGCGGCGCCGCCCGCAAACGCTCCTGCGAATTCGCCTGCGCCTGCGCAGTCACCGCCTGCGAATCCGAGCGCGCCTAAACCGGGAACCAGTGGTTCCCCGGCCGCACCGGCTACTTCTGCCGCGCCGCCCGCTGCCGCTCTGAATCCGTCACCGGCCGCTTCGGCTTCGCCGAATCCAACCGGTCTACCGCCGGCTTATTCCGAGGCCTGGCATCATCGACATCTTTATGCCCCGCGCAGCATGAGCCCGGACAACCGGGATTCAACCATGCCGGCTTACAAATTTCTTTACGAGAAACATCCGATCAGTGGCGAGCGCTCGGCCGACGCATTGCAACTCGAGGGCCGAGACGCGCCGCCGCCAGGCTGGGAAGTTGTTCCAACCTACGAGGCCAAATGTCTCGTTGCTTATTTGATGTCGCTCGATCAATCGCATCCGCTCAAGGAAGTTAAGACAGCACCGGGCGGTGCGGCCCCGCCAGCGGGCTCGCCTCCGGCAGCGCCAGCCGGATCACCCGCGCCTGCGCCACCGAAGAAATGAACGACCAAACTCCACCTTCCACATCGCTCACCCGCCAGGGGATGGATTATGGCGAAACGTCCGACGTTCAGGAAGTGCACGCCGCGATTCAGCGCGAGAAACGCGAACCGCGCGTCGGCCTCGAGCCGCTTTCGATCTGGTTGATCGCTGTTTACGGGATCGCGATTTTCACCGGCGGCGCTTACCTCGGCCGCTACTCTGGAAATTTTTCCGGTGACGGACTCGATCCGCTCGGCGGACCGCCGCCCGCCAAAAAAGGTGGCGGTCCGCAAGGACAACAACAGCAGACTGAACTTTCGCCGCGCGACCGCGGCAAAAAGATTTTCGCGGCCAACTGCCAGACTTGCCACCAAGCGAACGGTCTCGGTGTTCCCGGACAATATCCGCCGCTGGCCGGCTCGGAATTCACGACTGGCGGTTCGAAGCGACCGGCGATGATTGTTCTCAAAGGTTTGCAGGGTCCGGTCACGGTGAAGGGGCAGAAATTCGGCAGTGCCGTTATGCAACCGTGGGACAAAACATTGACCGATCAAAAAATTGCCGACGTTCTGACTTACGAACGGAGCGAGTGGGGGAATAGCGCCAGTCCTGTAACTGCCGAACAAATCGCGGGTTTGCGCAAAGAATTGGCGAACCATCCCAATTCGTACACTGAGCCTGATGTGTTAGCGGTCCCAGAGAACGATGAGCTTCCCGGCGGTGCGCCCGCGGGCGCACCGCCACCGAAACCAGGCGAAGCCGCGAAGCCTGGTGGCAGCCCGCCGCCGCCACCGAAATCATGACTGGGTCATCCCGAGCCCTTCGACAAGCTCAGAGCAGGCTCCGCTGTCCTGCAAAAATAGCCCAAGCCCTGAACGAAGCGCGCCAGCGCGAAGCCGAACGGGGAGCAGTCTCACCTACGAAGTTTGGATCACGCTTCGGTGCCTTGTGTGATCAATAAGCTTTTGAGAGTTCCTTCTCCCGCGACTGCGGGATCAGGATGACAGATCACGCGATCGCGTCCGCGAGCAGCTCGGCCATGTGCTTTGGCCGGATGCTGCTGAGATCGACAATTTGATGCCGGCAACTCGTGCCGGATGCAATAACGACGTCGGCTTGTTGATTGTCGATCTTGCGCAGTAAATCGGCTGCAACTTGGCGTGATAATTCGTATTTTTCGGCGAGCGCGCCGAACGCGCCGGCCATTCCGCAGCATCCAGTATCGAGCAAAGCTGCTTTGCGTCCGGGTAATCGTTCTACGAGCCGCGCCATGAAGGCCGGATTCATCAGCGACTTGGCGTGACAATGGGGATGAATCGCGACGTTCGTTTCACGATGTTGAAACAAAACCGCGTCTGGATTTTGTTCGAGCAAATCGTCGACGAATTTTTCGAAGAGGAAGCAGCGTTCCGCAATCTTCTCTGCATTGTCGATCTTCAGCTCGCGATAATCTTCCACGAACATCGACCAGCACGATGGTTCGAGGAAAATAATCGGCGGAGCCGATTGTCGAGACGTTGAGGTCCAAGCCGGACTGGCATCGTTGAGAGGTTGAGAAGACATCAAGAGATTAACATTGTGGCGGCCGGCTTTCGCCGCAGCATCGAGATTGCCCTGACTGAACGCCGGCCGGCCGCAACATTTACGGTTTTGCAGTAGTTCAACCTCGAAGCCGAGCGCTTCGAGCACTTTCAAAGCTGCGATCCCAATATTCGGCTCGTGGTAACGAACAAAGGTGTCGTCCCACAGAATCACTTTACCGCGCGGCTGATCCGCTCCGTTTCGTTGTGAATTCCCGGCGAACCAGCGGTCGAAACGCGTTTGCGCGTAATGCGGAAGGGAACGCTTTGCTGAAATTCCGAGCGCTTTCTCCATCAAACCGCGGATGGGCGCATGGTCGAGAGTTGCGTTTGCCAGCCATGGAATGGTGCAACCGATTCGGCCTAACAAATCGACATTGCTGAAAAGACGCTCCCGGAGCGGCAAACCGTCGCGCCGGTGTCGCGCATAAAGCATTTCTGCTTTGAGCAACGCAAGATTCACGTTCGATGGACATTCGGGCGTGCAGCCTTTGCAGGAGAGACAATTGCTGAGCGCGGCGTCCAGTTCCGCCGACTTCAACGGGTCGTGTCCGTTTCCGCGCAGCTCGAGCGAGCGCCGGATAATATTGGCGCGACCGCGCGTCGACATAACTTCGTCGCCAGTCGCGATGAATGTCGGGCACATGATCGGTGTATCTTTGCGGCAACCACCACACCCGTTGCATTGCTCGAGATTACCGATGAAGGATCGGTCCTTGAACGCAAAGGCGAGCCGCGGCTCGAATGGCAGCTCGATCGGTTTAACGAAGTTGTCGCGGAGGTGATTGTCGATTTTGTAGGCGAACCCAAAAATTTTTCCGGGATTGAAAATGTTTTTAGGGTCGAACGTGCGCTTGATCTCGCGCATGATATTCAGGAGCGAATCGCCGAGTTGTTCTCGCATGTACTCCGCGCGCGCGATGCCGACTCCGTGCTCGGCTGAGAGCGAACCTTTGAATTGGCGCACCAGCGCGGAAGTTTGATCGGCGACGAGGCGGAATTTTCGCAAATCGTCCGCGCTGTGGAGATCGAGAACGGGACGGACATGAAGCAAACCGCTCGCGGCGTGTCCGTAGTAACTCGCTTCCAGTCCGAGCGATTTCATGATCGATTGCAAACCGCGGACGTAATCGGGTAATTGGGCGGGACGAACTGCGGCGTCCTCAATGAAGGCGACCGGTTTCGCCGGACCGACGCAACCGGTCAGAAGCGACAGGCCGGCCTTGCGCACCGACCAAACCAAATTCATTTCGTCTGCATCGCGGCAGATTTTCGTGCGCAGGCCGAGATTTCGCGACTGCAAGATCGACAATCGCTCGGTGACGTCTTCGTAGAATTCGACGATCAAAATTGCTTCGCACGGTTGAGTGTCGAGCTCGAGCAAATCGCGCGCGGCTTGGAAATGGAGTTGTCCTTTTGTCTGATCGAGCAACGGGCGATCGATGTGCTCGATTGCGGCCGGCTTGAGATCGATCAATGCGACGGTCGCTTGCATCGCGTCGCTGACGGATGCGAAAAAGATGAGAGCGAGCCCTTTCTTGCTTGGCAGTGGCGAGATTCTGAGCTCCGCCGAAAAAATCGCGGCGAGTGTCCCTTCGCTCCCGGCCAGAATTTCATTCAAGTTGTTTGGAGCGCGCGAAAATCGCTCGATGCCATAACCGGGCCAGCGCTTAAGTAATCCGGGAGGCCAGCGGTCAGACATTTCGGCGGTGTGCGCGCGCACAAGATTGTCAATCTTGCTTCGTTCGTCGCGCAATGATTGGTGTTGCGAACCAACAGTGACTACCCGGCCGTCCGCCAAAACAATTTCGGTTGAAAGAACGTGATCGGCAGTCGTGCCGTAAACCGGAACGTGCGCACCGGAAGAATTGTTTGCGATCATGCCGCCGATGGTGGCACGCGAGCTGGTCGCGACGTCGGGGCCGAAACAAAATCCGTGTGGATTGAGAAACGCATTCAGCTGATCGAGCACGACACCGGCGCCGACGCGGACGCTGCGATTGTCGATTTTGAGATCATCGATCTTGCGATTGTGGCGCGAGAAATCGACGATTAATCCTTCGCCAACCGCGTTCCCGACCAGGCTTGTGCCGGCGCCGCGCGGTGTGACGGAAATGTTATCCTCGGCGGCGGCTCTGATAACGGCGCTCGCTTCTTGCGCGCTGGTTGGGAAGGCGACACCGAGGGGCTCGATTTGGTAAATCGAAGCGTCGGTGGCGTAAAGCTGGCGGGTGAGATTGTCGAAGCGCACATCGCAGCCGGAAGCGCGGATTCTGTGTTGAGCGGCGGCACTGGTCACTGGGACTAATTTACCACAAGAACGATGGCCTGAGGGAGCGATGGCAAATGAAATGCTATGATTTTGGTCCGGCGGTGAACATTACCTGAAAAGCAAGATTCGTTACAACGGGCAAGAATATTCCAGCCCGGCAGAATTGCCGCCTGAGGTCCGCATCGCTTACGAAAAAGCGTTGCACGACGGCGCGGTGAAGAAAAGGTTCGTGTTTAACGGGGAACAGTTTGCCAATGAAGACGCGATGCCGGCGGACATTCGAAAGCTGTGCGATGACGTGATGGGCGTGATCGAGAACAATGGCGAGGTGACAATTCCAAATGGGAAAAGATCCGAGCCGCTTCTAACCAAGCGAGAGCTAGCGGTCGTCGCCCTGTGTGCCGGCGGAATTGTTGCGCTAATTCTGGCGCGGCTGGCAATGAGCTAGACTGGCCGCCTTCGATCCGGGCCGGACTGGCATTAAAGCTACGGCGTGCCAGGGCGCCTTTCCCCTACAACAATGCCATCTGCAGTTCCGCTGCAGGAGTTTCGGCGAAACGCACTCCAACTCCGATCAGACGTACTTTTTTGCCGGTGCGCGCAAAAGCTTCCGTCAGCAAAGCGCGGAATCCAGCGAGAGAGGGCTCCAAACCAGCGCGTTCCGCCGTGGTCCGGCTGAAATCGGCAAATTTCAGTTTCACGAAAATCTTGTTCACCCGCCGACTGGTTTCTTTTTGGGCCAGATCGGCCATGAGCTCCTGATAAAGTTCGGCCAGGCGCTCCTCGCATTGTTCCAGCGTCTCGAGATCGCTCGGAAAAGTTTCTTCGGTGCTGAGCGATTTCCGCGGCCGGTCCGGTTCGACCGGTCGATCGTCAATTCCGCGACAAAGATCGAAGAGCTCGCTCCCAAATTTGCCGAAAAGATCGACCAGGTCCGGACGTGAGAAACGCTGAAGTTCTCCGCACGTTTTCACGCCCAGTTCCTCCAATCTCCGTTCGGTTTTTTCGCCGATGCCCCAGATCTCGCGCACAGGTAAATCTTGCATGAAACCCGGGACTTCGGCCGCAGCCACTTCCAACTGCCCATTGGGTTTTCGCATCGCGCTGGCGATTTTTGCGATCAACTTGTTTGGCCCGATGCCGGCCGACGAAGTCAGTTTCGTTTTTTGAAAAATCAAATCGCGAATCACCTGGGCAAGCGGTCCGGGCGCGCCCGGATGCGCGGTCACGTCGAGATAAGCTTCATCGAGCGAAAGTGGCTCCACCAATGGACTGAAGCGGTGCAGGATTTCCCGGACGACGGCGGCTTCGCGCCGATAAACATCGAAGCGCGTGGGCAACACGATCAAATTCGGACAACGTTGCAGTGCCATGAAGGTTGGCATTGCCGAGTGCACGCCAAATTTGCGCGCTTCGTAATTGCATGTGGTCAGGACGCCGCGGCGATCGCGCGCGCCACCGACCCCAACCGGTTTTCCACGCAAAGCCGGCCGGTCGCGCACTTCGATCGCCGCGTAAAAGCAGTCCATGTCGAGATGAATGATCGCGCGGGATGTGGCATCCGTGGTCACGCGCCAAGGTAGCTTCAAAACATGGCAATCTCATGTGGGCTGCGCTCAGGTTTGGATTGACGGGAAAAATTGGAATCGATAAAAGGATTTGGCTCCCACCTGCAGGCCATGTCTCTCATCCCGAGCGAATCGTACAGTTTCCCCGATCATTTTACGCGTACGGTTGTTCCTTCACGCAAACCGAAGAATGAGGCGGCCGAACCGGTTCCGCTCGAGACAAGGCGAAAAAGGTCTGCAGTTGTGCCACTTCCTGATCCGGAAGTGCGGCCGCCCACAGCTCCGCAGATAAATCCTGAACCGATCCGCAGCAAAATACCTGTTGCGGTGCCGAATCCCGCGCTGCGTCGAGTGAGCGCGCCACCGCGACGGATCCCAGACGCACCAGTCAGGAAAATGCCGCTTCCGCCAACTTTGAAACCAAAAGTTTGCTGGAACACACGCGCGCCGGCAATGGATCATCCTTCGCTGACTTCAGAAAACGGCACTGCGTCTGTGGCGCCAATTATGGCGGCGCGAAACTTAATTTCAATGAATCCGACCAGAGTCGCGCGTTCGGCGCGCGTCATGCCACCGCCTCAAGCGAGCGTGGTTCAGAATTTCGCTCCGGGGCCCCTGCTGGAACCGATTGCGCCGGCTTCCAATCCGCAAGCAGACTTTTTCGCGACGCTTGCGCGAACCCGCGAGATCGCGATGCTTGCGCAAACCCGCGAGACCGCTTGGTCGAACCAGCGGCAGAAGATGAAATTCCGTCGATTTATTGTCTGCGAAAGCGCGGCCCTGGGCGCCCTGCTGGCACTCGCGATTATTGGATTGTCGTTTCATCCCACTAATGCCGCTGTGGTTTGGATCATAAATATTTCTGCGATTGCTTCGGCGGTTACCGCTGCCCTGATTCCAATCATCTTTTACGCGCTTACGCCAGCGCTGCCGGAGATCGAGCGCTAGCCACTCGACGCCGCTCTCGCAAGATCGACCTCTAACCGGCAGGATTGCCTTTTCGCGGAATTTACGCCATGACGGTCAGCGAATATGAAGCAGGCGGTAACGCGAGTCTTCATGGTGCGCCATGGCGCGACCGTATTGAGCGCTGAAGATCGCTTTGCCGGCGCGACGGACGTAGCGCTGTCCGACGAAGGCCGCGAGCAAACCCGCCGTCTGGCCGATCGTCTCAGTCACGAAAAAATCATGGCTATCTATGCGTCGCCCTTGGGCCGCACCGTCGAAACGGCAAGCATTCTGGCGGCGCCGCACAAACTCGAGGTTCAGACGCGTGACGGGTTTCGTGAAATTAACCACGGACGCTGGGAGCAAATGACGCGTCGCGAAGTGGAAGAGAAGTTTCCCGAGGAAGCGGCCGAATGGGAAAAGGACCCGTACACTTTTGCGCCGCTCGGCGGCGAAAGTGGTTTGGCCGTGACCGCCCGGGCACTTCCGGCGCTGATCGAGCTCGTCCGAGATCATCCGGGCGAAAATATTCTGGTGGTGTCGCACAAGGCGACTATTCGGCTGCTACTGAGCTCGCTGCTCGGGTTCGATCCGCGCCGTTATCGCGACAATCTCGATCAGAAACCGGCTGCTCTGAACATTGTCGATTTTCGCGATGCCACGCGGGCGCGCTTAACTTTATTCAACGATACTTCGCATTACGATAAGGACGGAAGCGCGATTCCCGAAATTCCGGAATCGCGTCTGTCGAAATGGTGGAATGCGCGCGGCGCGTAGCGCATTCGATGGGCTCACACGTTCTCTGTTTGCTTTCTTCGGTCGAGAAGCTTGCTCTTAAGTTCCGCGATTACTGTTTCGGACTGTTTCTGACCGATCAGGTCGTCCATTTCACGAGGATCTTTTTTGACATCGAACAAGCGATACGGCTCGCCATCGCGGTTCAGCATCAGTTTCCAGTCGCGATCGAGATACATCATTTCGAGTGCGAATTCTGAAATGGCAAACTGCCGGCGCTCGATGTTTGGATCTTGAAAGAGGGGAGCCAATGACTGCGCGAAGTGGGTATAACTGATTTTTGCTCCGGCGAAGTCGGTCAAAGTCGGGCCCGCGTCAAACAATTCGACTGGAGATTCGATTATTTTTCCAGCGAGCGACGATCCTTTCAGTTCCGGCTTTCGCACGATCAACGGAATGCGCACCGCGGGATTCAAAAAATTCGATTTATGGATCAAATCGTAATCGCCGTTCATCTCCCCGTGGTCGGAAGTGAACAAGATGATAGTCCTGTCCCATTCTCCTCGGGTTTCAATCTCCTTGAGAATTTTTCCGATCTGATCGTCGATCAAGGTCACTTTTCCTGCGTAACTGGCGCGCAGCTCTCGCGCATTGCCGATCCTGCCTGGCGATTCAGCGAACTTTTGATCTAGTTCTCCCTTGGGACCGTGATCTCGAACTCGAGGTCGTTTGACCGGGTCCGGCATGTGGTCCGGGCGGTAGATACTGGCGTAAGGCTCCGGTGTGTCCCATGGCTCATGGGGTCCGCCGAAACTGACCCAGCAGAACCACGGTTGCGGTCGATTGTAATTGTGAAGGTAATTTTTCGCCTGCTGACCGACATAAACATCGTAATACTCCGCCAACGGAAGTGGCGATGGCCGAACCAGCGTCTTATTTTTTCCAACGCGTTCATTGATATCTTTCCGAAACGCCTCGAGCAGGCCTAACGACTCCCAACGCGCCGTCATATGACAAATGGTGTCGACGCTGGCGCGCGGTCCCCTGATTTCATCGACATCGTCGAGGCCGTAAGAATTCAGAACGTGCTCAAAGTTGCGGATGTCCGGCCCGCGCCGATGCAAGGCTGCTTTTCCGAACAAGCTCGTTCGGTAGCCCTCATTGCGGATTGCAGCCATCCAAGTCGGGGTTCCTTCCGGCAATTCGAATGGGCAATTATCCCAGACGCCGGTGTTATGAGGATAACGCCCGGTCGCGAGTGAGACCCGTGCTGGAAGGCAGACCGGCGAATTAGTTACGCAATTCGAAAATCGAACGCCCTCGTTCGCGATCCGATCGATATTTGGAGTTTTGACCCAGTTTCCAGTGCAGCCCAAGGCGTCGGCGCGGAGCTGGTCGCACATGATAAATAAGATGTTGGGCCTAGTCTTCATCGACGGGCGCCTGATTTGAAAAGCGACCGGAAACGGTCACGCCAATTGCGCCGCGCGTAAATAGCGTCCGCCAATTTTCGAAAACAAAGGTACGGTTGAGACGCGTAAAGCTGGTGCAGATCGCAGTAAGAGCCCGACTCGGTGTTGATATCCAATCGCAGCGGCGATGCAGTTTCCGGGCGCCTGAATGCTGCCATCAACCGATGGTTGGATGCTTCGAAGCGATTGCGCAGTCGCGCGAGATCTGCGTCGCTCAGAAGACTGCGAGTTTCGCGAAGCCTGAGCCGCCGCGAAGCTTTTTCACTTGCCGCTCGGCGACGCAGAAAATCCGAGTAATCAATTGGCGTTTTCAGATCGAGCAGATAGGCCAGCTCGTAAACATTGAGCGATACCTGAGCGCGGTCGATGTCGATCAAATCGGGAATGGTTTCAAGTCCGGCAGCAGCGATGAAGGCGCCGAACACATCGGAGGCGGCTTCATCATAGAACACGATCTTGCAATTTCCGAAGGCAGCGCGCCACGCCTCGTAATGAGCGAACCAATCGGGACGGCACAACCGTTCGCCGTCCGTGTCACAAAGGCGGGCGACGAAGGTGCTGATGTCTTCGTGGATCTCGTTCACCTTCACCATCTGATTAAAGTAGGAATCGATCCAACGATCTTGTCGCCGCACAAAAAGGACAACCACGCACGGCACAGTTTTCGGGAGCAGATCGTGAAGCCGGCGCGCGTGATTTGGTCGAAAATTCTCGGCTGAGAGCACGACTGATTCCGAATCCGGCCGCCAATCTTGGAGGAGTTCGGTCACAAGCCGGGCTGGGTCCAGCGCGCTGACATCGATTTGCGGGAAAGCACGCTGGAACGTGAGCGACGGCCGTCGACTCAAGGCTGTCGCCAAAAGTTTCGCGTTGCCCGCCATTTCGGCGACAACAGGAAGAACGGGCAGGTAAATACCGTGTTTTCGCAGATGGCTCGGGTCAGCACGGAGCCGGCGTTGAAGATAAGTCGAGGCCGTCTTGGGAGCGCCGACGTGAAGAACAATCCGCGGACTGTTCGCCGTCGCCATCACAGCGGGACCTTCACTGCCTTGACCAGTTTGCCCTTCTCGTATCGGTGGAGGTAGCCTTTTTCGAGAGAAGCAGCATTTGGTGGCAACGGCTCATAGGAATGCCAGATCCGAATCGAGCCGCTGATTAACTCGCCGAAGGCTCGATAATTAAAACTTGGAGACAACGTGTAGGGATTGAAACCCTGAAGCTCTATCGCCAGCGAAAGATACGTTTGGTCGCTCCAGACTTGGTCGCGATACTTTTTCGCCAAGGCCAGGGTCGATTTGAACACGGCTTGCACGTCCGGTCGACGCGGTGCACAAAAGATCACTCCCGAATTGTAAATGATTTGGCCTAGTGGTGTGACTCCCTCTTTTAACATGACTTGGCGGAAGTCCCGAAAATCTGCGAGCGAGTAATGAGGCGCGGGCACCATTGCAATTCCGTGTTTCTCCGCTTTTTCAAATCCGAGCGATACATCGCCGATCACGCGCGTATCGGCATCCAGGAGCAAGGCCGTCTCTATTTGCTCCGGGAGACAAAGGAAGAGCTCGGTTTTCCGCGCCTTGCCCGAAAGCTGCGAATCGTGTCGCACAACTTCTATGCCCGCCGGTAAACGGCCGACATCGGTCGCAGTATCGGTGATCAGGAATATCGGATACGGCGGTAGCCGGCTTTCGCGAACGCAATGGGTCACCAGATCGATGTATTTGGCGCCCCAACCGAAAAAGATGATCGCGCGCTTGTTCTTCATCGACATCCGGAAATTGCCGGCAGCGGAGGATATTGCTCATCAGCGTTCGCCGTGGCAAGTGTCGGGGTGGCCAATTTCGCCCCATTAGTAATCGGTGCGACCGGTGGCTCCGGAACGCGTGTGATCGCGCGCATCGCCAAGCTCGCAGGTTATAATCTCGGGACCAAACTGAATTCGGCGGAAGACTCGCTCGCATTTTATTCGTTTCACGAGACGTGGATTAATCCGTTCGTCTCCGCGAGGCGTCGTGGACAGGCATTGACGCCTTGGCAGTCGGCCCGGATGAAAGAAGATTTTCACGCGGCTTTGGCGAGTCATATTCCCGAAGCCGAGCGACGCGGAGCACGTTGGGGCTGGAAAACGCCGCGCAGCATTTACCTGCTCTCTTTTTTGCATGCGCAATTCGCGCAATTAAAATTCATCCATGTTATGCGCGACGGTCGCGACATGGCGCTTTCCCAGAACCAAAATCAGCTTCGCAAACATGGACGCGCCGTGCTGAGCTGGCGCGACCGCGTGTTTGGTTCGATGCCGGAGCGCTCGGTATTGCTATGGGAGAAGGTCAATTCTCAGGCGGCCGATTACGGCGAGACCGGCCTTCGCGAAAGCTATCTCCGTGTTCGCTTTGAAGATCTTTGCGCCAAACCTTTGAAGACGACCGCCCAGATTCTCAACTTTCTGGAAGCGGCGGTTGATCCCGAACCGATCACGCGGGCGGAAATAACACCACCGAGAAGTCTCGGCCGTTGGAAGACTTGTTCCCCGGCGATTATTGGCAAGCTGGAAGCAACGGCGGCGACTTCGCTGCACCGGTTCGGGTATCTGGAGTAGCGAAGACTGCCCGAACCCGATCCGGATCCGCTACGACCAACCCTCGCCGCAGCCAGTCCGTTTCGCCTTTCGGACGAATCCGTCCGACGGCGGACGGGTGGCGGACAAGATCGACCCGCCTCCGCCAGGCTGCGGCGTGGCAGGCCCGCCTTCGCCAAATGCCAGTCCGGCTCGGACCTACGGCGCGGCAAGTAATCAATCAAATTCGGACTTTGCAATCAGGCTTTCTCTTTCAATATTGAGAGGCTAACTTTTTCTCGAATGGACGCTTCCACTTCTCTTCCCGCAGCCGCGGGACATCACCACCCACACACGCACGCCGGGGAACACGAACACCATGAGCTCGGTTGGTGGCGTAAATACATTTTCTCGACCGACCACAAAGTCATTGGGATCCAGTACGGGCTTTGCGGTCTGGTTTTTCTCTTTTTCGGCTTTTCCCTGATGATGATCATGCGCTGGCAGTTGGCGTATCCCGGTCAGGCGTTACCGGTAATTGGGAAGTGGCTGCCGTATTTCTTTGGGCCCAACACCATGCCCGACGGCAAAATGACGCCCGAGTTTTACAATTCGCTGGGCGCGATGCACGGCACCATCATGATTTTCTTGGGCGTCGTGCCGGTGGCGTTCGCTGCGTTTGGAAATTTCGTCGTGCCGCTCCAAATCGGCGCGCCGGACATGACCTTTCCGAAGGTGAACGCCGCCAGTTTCTGGGCGTTCGGCGTCGGCGGAGTGATCATGTTGACCAGCTTTTTTGTTCCCGGCGGCGCGGCGAAAGGCGGGTGGACTTCTTATGTGCCGCTTTCGGATATCGCGGACAAAGGCCCGGGGTTCCATCCGTTTCTCAACGGGCAAACGCTGTGGCTCGTCGGATTCATTTTCCTGATCACGTCGTCGCTGCTGGGTGCGGTAAATTTCATCACCACCATCATTCAACTGCGCGCCAAAGGCCTGACCTGGATGCGCCTGCCATTTTTCGTCTGGGCCCAGTTTGTCACTGCGTTCTTATTGCTGCTCGCGTTTCCGCCGCTTGAGGCTGCGATCGTCATGCAACTAATGGATCGGACCGCGGCGACGAGCTTCTTCCTGCCCGCCGGAATGATCGTCAACGGCGCGCCGCTGCACATCAGCGGCGGCGGCAGTCCAATTCTATGGCAACACCTGTTCTGGTTCCTTGGGCATCCCGAAGTTTACGTGTTGATTCTGCCCGCGTTCGGAATTGTCGCTGAAATTCTTGCTAACAACTCGCGCAAGCCGCTCTGGGGTTACAAATCGCTCGTTTTCTCGGTGCTCGTGATCGGCTTTTTGTCGTTCATCGTTTGGGCGCACCACATGTGGCTCACCGGCATGGGCTCGACCGTGAGCGCGTTTTTCCAAACCACCACGCTGCTCATTTCGATTCCATCGGTCATCATCCTTAGCGCCTTTTTCATTTCGCTCTGGGGCGGATCAATCCGGTTCACGGTACCGATGTTATGGGCAACCGCGTTCCTTCCCATGTTCGGCATTGGCGGACTGACGGGTATACCGTTGGCGTTTAATTCAGCCGACCTCTACCTGCACGATACCTATTACATCATTGCGCATTTCCATTACATCGTCGCGCCGGGCACGATCTTCGGACTCTTCGCCGGGATCTATTATTGGTTCCCGAAGGCAACTGGCCGCACCATGAACGAATTCTGGGGCAAAGTGCATTTCTGGCCGTCGCTTATCTGCATGAACGTGATTTTTCTGCCGATGTTTTTACAGGGAATGCTCGGCATGCACCGCCGCTGGTACGATGGCGGCCAGGGCTGGACCCTTTCCGGCGAACACATTTGGGGCCTGACCGGCTTTCAATGGAACACGCCGATCTCGTGGGCGGCGTGGATCATGGGTCTGGCGCAAATTCCATTCATCATCAATTTCTTTTGGAGCATCAAGCACGGTAAAAAAGTGAACGACAATCCGTGGGAAGCCACCACGCTGGAGTGGACCGCGCCTTCACCGCCGCCGCACGGAAACTTCGTCATCACTCCGGTTGCTTACCGCGGGCCCTACGAATACAGCCTGCCCGGTCGCGAAAAAGATTTCACCATGCAGAACGAACCGGTCGAGCCGGCCGAGCGATCCCGGCGAGCGGCCGAACCGGCATTGGCCCATTAGCGAATGGAAATTCCGTACACAATCTCCACTCGACCGGACACCGGTCTGTGGAACGCGAAGATCGGCATCTGGTTGTTTCTCGCGTCCGAAGTGATGCTCTTCGGCGGACTTTTTTCCGCCTACATTTTCCTTCGGCTCGATGCGCAGCCGGGCGAGTGGCCGCACGGACTTCTCAACGTCCCCGTCGGGACGATGAATACGGCGATCCTGATCATGTCATCGGTCACGGTCGTTCTGGCGTGGGCCGCGCTAAAGATGCGCCGGTACAACGCCTACTGGTGGTACATGCTCGCCACCATCATGTGCGGCGTCATCTTTCTTTTCGTAAAGCTTTATTACGAATGGCCGCAGAAGTTTGAGCATTATGGTGTTTTCCTCAAACCAAGCGCGCTCGAAAAATATGAGCAGTATCTCGGCAACAATCGGCGGACGGAAAAAGGGATGGAGCCGCGGATCGAGATCAGCGGCCACTTGCACAATCCGGAAGCGATTAAGGATCCGAGCATCAAGGAATACGAAATCGGGCTCGATCCGGTCTTCGTGGATCCCAACAACCCAACGAACGACCGTCCACACTTTCTTTACGTTCCGCCAACCGACCACATCGCGAAGATCGAGAAGGAAGACGTTGAGCGCATTGATTCGTTCGGCCCGTGGCACAGCGCATATTTCGCGAGTTACTTCACCATTACCGGATTGCATGGGGCGCATGTGCTCGCCGGCGTCCTGGTTTTCATTTACATGTGGCTGCCGGTCAGTAAAAAACTTTACCAACGCAATCCGGAGCATCTGGCTAATCGGGTCGAGGTCTGCGGACTCTTCTGGCACTTTGTCGATCTTGTCTGGATTTTCGTCTTCCCACTTTTTTATTTGCTCTAAGCCATGAACAACCCACCTGACATTTCCCAAGACCCGGCCGAGCACGAGGAATACGCGCATAACGTCCAAAAACACGTGAGAGGATATCTCACCGTCGGCGCGCTTTTGCTCGCGTTTACCGGGATCACCGTCGCGCTTTCCTATGTCGATTTCGGCACCCGCAAAGCCAATATTGGTGTCGCTATGCTGGTGGCCACGCTAAAAGCCGGACTGGTCGCCGCCATTTTTATGCATTTGGCCGCGGAAAAGCGCCTGATCTATCGCGTGCTCATTTTTACCGGGCTTTTTGTGCTCGCACTTTTCTGGCTTACATTTTTGGCCTGGTACAACCCCGTCGTCCGTTAAATGTCACTCAAAGCGTTCCATATCGTCTTCGTGATCTTTTCAACGCTGCTTGCGTTGGGTGTGGGCGGCTGGTGTATTTGGGTGAATCTGGTCGAGGACGCGCCGGTGTATCTCGCCGGCGCAATCGCTTCGTTTGCCTGCGCGCTTGCGCTCGTCGTCTACGGCGTCTGGTTTTATCGAAAAATGAAACAGCTTCGCATCCTCACATGAAAAGATTAACGCCCGTCCGGCTCGGACTAGCGATCTTGTCGTTAACAACGTTGCTCGTCGCGCAGCAAGCAAGCGCATGTCCGTTTTGTTACGGCGCGAAAGACGGCAAATCGACTGAGCACATGGCGGTGGCTATTTGGTTTCTTTTCGGCGCTGTGATGTCGGTAATGGGTGGGATTGGCGCATTCAGCTTCAAGATTTGGCGGCATGGCCGGATGCCACTCGAACCGCATCAGGAAATCAACGAAGAAGATTTGGACAAATTCGATGAGTAGCCTCGCGCTCATTAACGAATTTCTTGGCCAGCCGCCAAACGCCTCCGAGCATGGCTACCAGATCGATCACATTCTGGAATTCGCCCACTGGTTCATGGGCGCGTTGTTCTTTGGATGGTCGGCCTTTTTTGTTTTTGTGCTGATCCGATTCCGCCGGAGCCGCCAACCGAAGGCCGATCATGCAGGTGTTCGCAGCGGAATTTCCACCCACCTCGAATTTTCGGTCGTTTTGATCGAGGCGGTGCTGCTGATCGGGTTCGCCATTCCACTTTGGGCGAAGCGGGTGAATGAATTTCCACCGACCCAGGACGCGATTCTGGTTCACGTGGTTGGTCAGCAGTTCAACTGGACTTTCCACATGCCTGGCCCCGACGGCCAGTTCGGGCGACGTGAGATCGATTTAGTGACGAATTCGAATCCGCTCGGCATCGATCCAAACGATCCGGCCGGCAAAGATGACATTGTGGTGCTCGGCGAATTGCATGTTCCCGTCAATCGCCCCGTCATCATTGAGCTTTCTTCAAAAGATGTGATCCACAATTTTTGCTTGCCGCACATGCGCATAGCGGCGGACGCGATCCCCGGCTCGCTCATCCCGATGTGGTTTAAACCGATCAAGGCCGGCAATTATGAAGTGGTTTGCGGTCAGCTCTGCGGACTCGGTCATTACGGAATGAAAGGAATGGTCGTCGTCGATGAACCGGCTGAATACCAAACCTGGTTAAAAGAACGCGCCGAATTGGCCGGAACGCAGAACGCGCCTTCAGCCGCACCTGCGCCGGGCCAACAGCCGCCCGGCGGCGCGCCGAAAACGGAAAATCCCGCCGAGCAACCGCAAAACAAACCCGCCGCGCCACCGACCTCGCCAAGTCCTGGCGGTTAACCTTACGCTTTGTCCGGGGCGCGTGCGCTCCCCAGATTTGAGCTTTTCATCTGCGCAATCCGCGTAATCCGCGGTTAATTTGTGAAATGACGCGTCCCGCGAGATCGACAATGTGGCTCAATCGCTTCGCCTGGTTCGCTGCGTTCGCGACGCTACTGCTGATTTGCAGCGGCGGAATGGTAACGAGCAAAGGCGTCGGTCTCGCTGTGCCGGATTGGCCGACCACCTTCGGCTACAACATGTTCTTGTTTCCGGTTTCAAAATGGATCGGCGGTGTTCTGTTCGAGCACACTCATCGCCTGATCGCATCGACGGTCGGATTCCTCACCATCATTCTCGCGCTCTGGCTCTGGCGAGTCGAAGACCGCCCGGCCGTCAAGACACTTGGCCTGATCGCTGTCGCCGGCGTCATTCTTCAGGGGATCCTCGGCGGGCTGCGCGTCACCATGCTGAAAGACCAAATCGGAATCTTTCACGCCTGCCTCGCTCAAGCATTCCTCGGCTTGATCGTGCTCATCGCGATTGTGACCGCGAACTTCTGGCGATCGCTTGCGCCAGATGTCGGTTTGAGAAAAATCGCGCCGATCAAAACACTCGCGCTCGCGACCACAATCGCGATCTACGTGCAGCTCGCGTTGGGCGCGACCATGCGGCACCAGCACAAAGATTTGGCGATCCTTGATTTTCCGACCGCGAATGGCGGGTGGATTCCAGATACTAGCGCGGCGGCGCTCACAAAAATCAATGCCTGGCGCGACGCGCGCGCACTTTCCGATGTTGATGCATTTCAAATCTGGTTGCAAATGGCGCATCGCTTTCTCGCAGTGTTGATCGGCGTCGGCGTGATCACGTTTGCGACGCGGATTTGGCAAGTCCAAAATGCTTCGCGAGTCCCGGTTCTTTCAGGGTTGTCGATCTGGTGGGTCGTTATGTTTTTTCTCCAGTTCACCCTCGGAGCGTGGACCGTCTGGAGTAATAAAGCGGCCGATATCGCGACCGCGCATGTCGCCGTTGGCGCGGTCATGTTATCGTTTGGCGTGACCGCATGGGCGCTTTGCTCGCGAATCTTACAACCTGCCACTCAATGAAATCTGCGACATTTGAAACTACTCCGGCGGAGACTGGGAAATCGCACTCCCGGGTAGTTCGTGATCTGGTCGAACTGGTTAAAGCGCGGCTCACGTTGCTGGTTTTACTTACGACAGCGGTCGGCTTTTATCTCGGCGCCGAAGGACCGATCAACTTCGTGTCCCTGTTGCACACGGTTTTCGGAACGGCGGCTGCGGCAGCCGGCGCAGCCGCGCTCAATCAGTGGTGGGAGCACAACCTGGATGCCTTGATGCAGCGAACGCGATCGCGTCCGGTCTCAGCGGGGCGAATGCGGCCGCGGGACGCTGTCATTCTCGGTAGCGCATTGTCGATCTTCGGCGTGGCCTATCTCGCCTTCGTCTGCAATGCGCTCAGCGCTGCCCTCGCCGCGATCACGATCATCATTTACATCTTCGCCTATACGCCCTTGAAACGCGTGAGCACCTTCAACACTGCGCTCGGTGCGGTCCCCGGTGCATTGCCGCCGATGATCGGTTGGGCGGCGGCGCGGGGCACGTTGAACGCGGGCGCGTGGACGCTTTTCGCGATTCTGTTTTTTTGGCAGCTACCGCATTTTTTCGCGATCGCGTGGATGTATCGCGACGATTATGCCCGCGCCGGTTTCCAAATGATCTCGAGTGATGATCGCACTGGTGAACGGAGCGCCAGCCAAAGTGTCTTCTTCTGCATGCTCCTTTTTGTCGTTGCCGGTTTGCCTGCGTTTCTTGGGATAGCCACGGTTTTTTATCTTTTGGCGGAGCTGATCCTCGGTGCCGTGTTTGTCGCCGTAGCGATGCGATTTTTGAAAACGCGCGCGCGGGCGGATGCGCGACGGTTATTTATTACCTCGATTATCTACCTGCCACTGTTGCTCGGCGCCCTGGTGTTGAGTAAAGCATGAACGCGAGCACGACCACTTTAGATAGCCAGTCATCGAGAACTGCGACGGTTTGGAAGACCGTCCTAATCGCGATTCCAATTCTCACGCTGGCGCTCTTGCTTTGGTTGCGACAGCTGGAAGTGACTGCGCTTCGCCAGCGCACGATTTCTTCTTACGGAACGGTTCCCGAATTTGTCCTGGTGAACCAAGGCGGACAAAATTTCGGTTCGGCTCAATTGCGCGGCAAAATCTGGATCGCCGACTTCATTTACACCACTTGCCCCGGACCGTGCCCCATGATCAGCAGTCGAATGAGTGAATTGCAGAAGCCGCTCGAAAAAACGGACGTCCATCTCGTCTCGTTTTCGGTGGATCCGGCGAAAGACACCCCGCAAGTTTTGCGCGGCTACGCCGAGAAATTGCGGGCCGAGCCCGGCCGCTGGGATTTTCTGACCGGCCCGCAATCGACGATTTACAATTTATCGCGCAACGGGTTCAAGCTTGCGATCTCGGACGGCGGCGGAGAGAAAGGAATTCCAGTCCACAGCACGCGAATGATTTTAGTGGATCGGCATGGCGCGATCCGCGGTTATTACGACGCGGCTGAAGCCGACGCGGTCACGAAATTGGTCGCCGACACGACTCATCTCCTGCGCGAGCAGCCGAAATAAGAAAAGCGAACGCGGTTGCCGGTTGTCCTCAAACCAACTGACAATTTTGTAATTGTTGATCACGCCGGTTGAGCCACGCCTTTCGTCATAATGCAGGTTTGAGACGCATGGCGGAGGAGTTCATCAGAAAAAGGGATGCCAGGAACAAGGCGGAGACGGCAGTAATAGACTGCGCGGCCCTATGTCACTCATTCGTGACAATTTCCTGGTTTGCCGTCCGGCTAGGCCTGCCTCAACCGACCGGTTCCGGACCGGCGGTGGGACCTTCGTCGCAGACCATTCGCAAGTACTCGCGGTAATCGCCGCTTGGCAGTTGATCGATGATTTTCGCGAGATTCGATTGGGTGATGAATTTCATCCGCAACGCAACTTCTTCAAGACATGCGACTTTAAGTCCCTGTCGATGTTCGATCGTGGCGATGTAATTGCCGGCTTCGAGCAGACTCGTTTGCGTGCCGGTATCGAGCCAGGCCATCCCGCGGCTGAGCAATTTCACATGGAGCTTGTTTTTCTTAAGGTAGAGCAAATTTAAGTCGGTGATTTCGAGCTCGCCGCGTGCGGACGGGCGCAACGTTTTGCAAAGATCGACAACCTGATCGTCGTAAACATAAAGACCCGGCACCGCAAAATGTGTTTTCGGATGCTTCGGTTTTTCTTCGAGACTGATCGCGCGACCATTGCGGTCGAACTCGACCACACCATAACGTTCCGGGTCGCGCACCTGATAACCGAAAATGCATGCTCCGCTCTTGATCGCGAGCGCTTCACGGAAAAAATCAAGTTTCCCGTAGAAGATGTTGTCGCCCAGAATCAGGCACGCGCCGGAGTCGCCAATGAATTTGCCGCCGATCAAAAAAGCCTCGGCGATGCCGTTTGGTTTCGCCTGTTCTGCATATTGGATCTTGATTCCGAGCTGGGAACCGTCGCCCAGGAAATCCTGCAGCATTGGCACATCTTTCGGCGTGGAAATGATCAGGACATCGCGCTGGCCGCCGAGCATGAGGGTCGCGAGCGGATAACAGATCATCGGTTTGTCGTAAACTGGGAGCAGTTGTTTGCACACGATCTTGGTGATCGGAAAAAGTCGGCTGCCGGCGCCGCCCGCAAGAATGATGGCCTTCTTTGTCATGCTTCTGTCATGTCGAGCGAAGTCGGGACATCTCTAGATATTTCCGACCTCGGAAATAGGGACAGATTCCTCGACTACGCTCGGAATGACAAAGAAAAACTAGGAAAACCGCACATCTTTGCCCGGATCCATCTCAAAATCCAGGTTGAGCGAATCGGCCGTGTTCGGTTTGATGATTTCTTCCATGAACTTCACGAAAATGGGGTCCTCTCGAAATATCGCGAACTTGTCCATCGATTCGAAATCGATCGCGATGAAAAAGGGCCACTGCAACTCCGGATCGACGCGCTTTCCGCATTTGATATTCAGCACCTCCGGAATCTTCAAGAGCTGCATTCGAGTGTTCATCATCATCTCCTCGACGCGAGCGGGAGTTACCTCGGGCTTGAGTTTATAAAGGACGACGTGGTGAATCATGGAAGGCTAAAGGTATTAGGCGGTCTCGGCAGACCGCGCAAGTGGTAATCGGGCGATCTCAGAAGCAAAAATATCGATGGACGATTCCGGCTTAAACAACTCTAAAATGGCGACCGTGGAGGCCATCAATAAGCATCGCGATCTTTGGGTAGCAAGCGCCCTTGCCCTGGTCACACTGCTCCTTTTCTATTTTTCGACTAAGGCGACGCAGTGGCATTTTGATTATACCTCGCGCATCGCTTCGGCCCTTTTGCAAGGCGATCTCGGCCTTCGCCAACCGGCGCCGTCCTGGCTCAACGAAATGGTTCCGGCCAACGGCAGATATTACTCTGTATTTCCGCTAGGCGCGGTTCTGAGCATGATGCCGGTCGCCGTCTTACAAAAAACAAGACTGATCCACGATTTTCCGGGCCGCGCTCTGGCCGCATTGATCGCAGCCCTCTCCGTCTGGTTTCTGTTTCGTTTGTCGGTGATCGGAACCAAATCGCTGCCAAAACGAATTTTACTTTCGCTGGTTCTGATTTTTGGGACGTGGACCTGGTGCAATCTCGGCTTCGGCGGCGCCTGGCAAATTGCGCTTGGCCTTGCTCTACTCGGCCAGATAGCGGCTTTGTATTTTGTTCTGGTTGAATTTCGGCCGCTTCTGGCGGGAGCATTTTTTGCTCTCGCGCTCGGCAATCGCACCGAGCTGGTGCTTTGCCTCCCGATCTTTATTTATTTTTTGATCAGGCGAGCGGCTCCCGACGCCAAAGGTTGGAAAGCACTCGTGCAACAGTCGCGCGAGAAATCGCGAGTGTTCATCTGCTTTTTGATTGTTCCCGCCGCTCTCGGTCTGTTCACCGCCCTTTACAATTACGCCCGTTTTCACTCGATCTTCGATTTTGGCTACTCGCACATCCCCAACGTTTTGCAGGAGCCCTGGTACCGGCACGGACTTTTCTCGCTTCACGCTATTCCCTGGAACGTTCACAAAATGTTGTTCGAAGGTTTTCGAGATGCGCCCAATTTTCCGTTCCTGAGTTTTTATCCGTTCGGTTGTTCTATTTTTCTGGTCAGTCCGTTCCTGTTTTTGATTTTTCGCGAGGGTGGACCCCACAAAGCCCCCACATGGATCGCTATCGCTTTACTGACATTTGCGCTCTGGGCTCATGGCAATCCGGGCGGATGGCAGTTCTCCTATCGTTACGCCACGGAGCTTTTGCCGTGGATGTTTCTTTTGTTACTCGGCAACGGCCCGGCGAAAATTTCTGCGATCGAGCTGTCACTTTTTGTTGTTTCGGTGACGATCAACGCGCTCGCCACCTATCAATTTCTTTGGACGAATCAAATCCACCCTTGAGCGGTAGAACGAAGATTTTGCAGTGAACGAAGAAGCGCCAACATCGCCGTGGCAAACAATCAGAAACGCCGGGGCGCGGGTCACAGGTCTCTTGCCGGGCGACGACTGGCTCGTCATCGGCTGGGTGCTGACGATTCGAGTTTTGCTCTTCGTCTTCGGGTCGAAGAGCTATCAGATTCTCGAAAATAAACGGACCGCCGGTTGGTTCGGCTGGCTCGATCTTTGGAATCGCTGGGACGCGGACCAGTACCTCAAGCTGGCGAAATTTGGCTACACCAATGTCAGTGTTTGGAAGGCGTGGTTCTATCCGCTTTATCCCTGGTCTGTCCGCATCGTTGCGTTCCTAAACGGGAATTATCTCGTTTCGGCTTTGGTCGTCTCGGCGGCATCGTTATTCGTCGCTGCGCTTTTGTTGCGGCGGCTGGTTGAGATTGATTTTTCTCCGCAGGTTGCGCTCCGATCGGTCTGGTTCTTTTTAATCTTTCCGACCGCATATTTTTTGCACGCGCCCTATACCGAAAGCCTGTTTCTTGCGCTGGTCCTCGGCAGCGTGCTGGCCGCGCGGAGAGAAATTTGGTGGCTGGCAGGAACACTTGGAGCACTTGCGTGGATGACGCGCGCGAACGGCATCGTTTTGGTTCCCGCACTCGCGGTTGAAGCCGGCTATCAGCTCTGGAAAACGAAACGTTGGAATTGGAAATGGCTTTGGATCGCGCTCGTGCCAATCGGATTCGGTGTCTATCTGTTCCTGAACTGGCGGGTCACCGGCGATCCGTTCGCGGCTTTTCGGATGCGCAAAACGATGTCCTCCACCTCGGTCGCCTGGCCCTGGGTTGGAATGCGCGGCGCGCTCGGGATCATGATGGATTGGAAACCCGGTCAGGCCGAAATGGTCGGAACGCAGGAATTCGTTTTCGCCCTCGTTGGCCTGATTGGCGTGGTTGTCAGCTGGATAAAATTGCGGCCGATTTACGCAATCTGGATGACCGGCAATTGGCTACTTTTCGCCGGCGTGACCTTTTTGGAAAGCATGCCCCGTTACACCCTGACCATGTTTCCAATTTTTATTCTCTTCGGTTTGCTCTCGGCCAATCGTTTTTGGAGCGTCGCCCTTACCGTGTGGTCGTTGCTCTTTCTGGGGCTTTTCACCAGTTTGTTCGTGCGCGGCTGGTGGGCGTTTTAAAGATCGACGATCATCGTGAAGGCGATGTTATGGCGCGTCACCGGCTGGTTGCCGCGCGACGATTGGCTTGTAATTGGTTGGGCGTTGGCGATCAAGACGCTGCTATTGGCGCTTGGTGCCGCGAGCTATCAGGCATTTGAAGAAGAAGACGTTCCATTCGGCCGGTTGTGGCTGGAAATCTGGAACCAATGGGACGCGACCCACTTTCTGCGAATCGCCGAGTTCGGTTACAGCGCCGCCGATAAATTCAAAGCGTGGTTCTATCCATTTTATCCGTGGTGCGTCCGCGCCTTTTCCTACCTCACCGGCGATTTCCTGATCGCTTCCTTCATCGTGTCCGGGATTGCGCTTTTGTTCGCCGTTGTCATTTTGCGCCGCCTTACTGCCATCGAGTGGAACGCCGCAATCGCTCGCCGCGCCGTTTACTTTTTTCTGATTTTTCCTCCAGCTTACGTCCTCCACATCGGCTACACCGAAAGCCTTTTTCTTGCTTTAGCCATTGGCTCCATCTTCGCGGCGCGTCAGGAACGCTGGTGGCTCGCCGGCGTCCTCGGCGCCTTTGCCTGGATGACCCGCGCGAACGGCATTGTGTTGCTT
>Ga0209470_1000603_pt1 | contig 28185 bp, 25 predicted proteins | sample GraSoiAngelo_125_FD_185882 | JGI IMG/M metagenome (GOLD analysis project Ga0209470, IMG submission 185882) | Grasslands soil microbial communities from the Angelo Coastal Reserve, California, USA - 14_0927_05_40cm (SPAdes) (version 2) | ecosystem: Environmental > Terrestrial > Soil > Grasslands ... | reverse complement strand
TCGAACAGCTCGCTGCCAATTCAAATGCAAAACTGATCGACCGTCGAAAATCGACCACTACGCTCGAGCGTTTGTTTCTGGAGGCGACCCAAGAATCAGAATCATCCGCTAACCACGCCAAATGACGCTAAATATTTTATGGGGCTCCGAACCTCTGGTGTCATTTCGTGTATTTGGCGGACTCCTCTTTTGTTGAAATGAACGAGCGACTGCATCGCAGATTTTCGCCGGCGCGAATTTTCGCGATCAGTATTAACACGCTGACCGAACTCACTCGCCAAAAAGCTTTTTACGTTCTTCTGATTTTCGCGCTGCTCCTCATCGGCTGCTCCGTTTTCATGGCGCGATTCACCTTTCAGCAGGAATTCCAAATCCTGAAAGACATTTCGCTCGGTGCGATGTCGATCTTCAGTTCGCTGCTGGCAATCGTCGCAACGGCGCGTCTCATCCCGCAAGATATCGAGGACCGGACCGTTTACACAATTTTGGCAAAGCCGGTCCCGCGCTTCGAATATTTGCTCGGCAAACTTTTTGGCGTGTTGCTATTGCTCGCGATCAGCATCGCTCTGATGAGCGCGCTGTTCGTGGTTGTTCTTTACGTGCGCGAGCAGACCGTGCTCAACGAAACGCTGCGTCAGATGAGCCGTGCGCCGGGCGAACAGTTAGACGCTGCCGTAAATGCTATTCGCGCCGCCGGACTCAACATCGATATCCTCACCGGCGTTGCGGTCATTTTTCTAAAAGCGTGTCTGCTCGCCGCTTTGACGCTTTTTGTTTCAACATTTGCGACCACAAACATTTTCACAGTCGTCGTGATGGTGTTCGTGTATTTCATCGGCCATCTCCAGGCGACCGCGCGCGAATATTGGCTGGAGCAACAAAGTGCCGGCTGGGTCGCGCGCACGTTTCTCGCGATCGTTGCACTGATCTTTCCCGATCTTCAGGCCTTCAATCTGGTCGATGAGATTGTCGCCGGCGTCGCGATTCCGCTCGCCCTCCTCGCCAAAACGGCGTTGCTCGGAATTTTTTACACTGCGATCTACACCTTGGCAGCAACGTTCGTTTTTTACGGCAAAGAACTATGAGCCGCGTTCTCTTCGCGTTTGCATTGCTTCTCGTTTTTGGCGTGATGAAACTTCCGGCCGAGCACGCTCTCTCGTTGCAACATCGACAACTTCAGTTTGCCGAAGTCGCGAGTCTGGATCTTCGTGAAAAAATCGGACAACTCGGGTTCGTCGCCGCGCTGAGCGGCTTTCGTGCGATGCTGGCGGATTTTCTTTTTATTCAGGCGCACGTCGCATGGGAACGGACCGAATGGGGACGCGTTCTGTTTTTGTTCCGACAAGTCACCACTTTACAGCCGCGGGTCCCGCTGTTTTGGGATATGGCCGCATGGCATATGGCCTGGAACGCGAGCGCAGCGGCGATGAACGATCCGTCGCAGCCACGGCTCGCGCTGCGGGTGAAAGCGCAACGCGAATATTTTGCGCTCGGCAAAGATTTTTTGGAACGCGGGGTCAAGAATAATCCCGACAAACCGCAGCTCTACGAAGCGCTCGCCCGGCTTTATCGCGACAAATACAACGATCACGCTCGGGCGTCCGAATATTTCGCAAAGGCATCAGCCTTGCCCGGGGCGGCGAGTTACGACAAACGCGTTTCGGCCTACGAGCTCTCGTATTGCGAAGGGCGTGAACGCGAAGCCTACGAGTGTTTGCACGGGCTTTACAATAAAGGCGACAAGGAACGCCTGCCGATTTTGATCAAGCGCCTGAAATTTCTCGAAGAGAAACTAAGCGTCCCGCCGGAGCAGCGCATTCCGGACAAGGAACGTTGAATTGCCGCTCCTTGTTCTGCGTTTCCTCTCCCTTTACCAAAGGGAGAGGATGAAGGTGAGGGGTTAGCCTTCACTTTGCCAAACATCGACTCCTCACCCTCGCCCTCTCCTCAGTCGAGGAGAAGACGGAAACAGAGCCTGAGCGCGCGACCAAAATGAAGATCGATTGCCGCTGAGGACAGCGGCCGCTACAGTGGAAGACCTTCGTTAACGACCCGATGCGCTTCGCGATTTTCAGTGACATTCATGCCAACCTTGAAGCGCTCGAGGCCGTGCTCGCCGACGCGCGGGAGAACAAGTGCACCGACTTCGTTTGTCTCGGCGACGTGGTCGGTTACAACGCCAACCCGCATGAGTGCGTCGCGCGCGTCCGCGAGATGGATTGCCCGATCGTCAAAGGCAATCATGATGAGCAGGCTTCGCTGGTCGAATCGTCCCGCGATTTCAACGAGATGGCCGAGGCCGCAATTCAATGGACGCGCGATAATTTGAGCGACGCGGACAAGGAATGGCTGCGGGCGCTGAAATTGCAGCGGCAAGTGCGCGATTTCACCATCGTTCACGCGACCCTCGATACGCCCGAACAGTGGGGCTACGTCTTCAACAACCTCGACGCGGCCGCGAGTTTCACTTATCAGCACACGACGGTTTGCTTCTTCGGGCACACTCACGTGCCGATGGCATTTGTGCGCGACGACGGCGTCCAACGTCAACGGATCGACAAGCTGCGGATTGATCCGAGCAAAAAATATTTTGTCAACACCGGCAGCGTTGGGCAACCGCGGGACAGTGATTGGCGCGCAGCATATTGCATTTATCACATCGAGGGCGCGGTGGTCGAACAACGCCGGGTAAAATACGATCTCGCCACCGCGCAGAAAAAGATCATCGACGCCGGCCTGCCGCGTTTGTTAGCGGAACGCCTCGCCATTGGAAGGTAGTTCCGAGAGCTGGAAAATGTTGAAATCTGAAATGTTTCCTACTTTCTAATTCCTACTTTCTAATTTTTCAGTGAACTCAATTCTCATTATCAAGCCAAGTTCGCTCGGCGACATCGTTCACACCTTGCCGGCGGTAGCGGCGATTCGTGATGCCCATCCGAACGCGACAATTACCTGGGTGATGAATCCGGAATTCATGCCGCTGCTGCGGGGAAATTCCGACGTCAATCACGTCCATGTTTTTCCGCGTCGTGAATTTAGCGGACTCGGCGCGCCGCTCAGCATGATGCCATGGCTCAAAGAAACCAGAAAGCTGCGGCCCGATCTCGCGCTTGATTTTCAGGGACTGCTCCGGAGCGCATTCATCGCGCGGGTCAGCGGCGCGAAACAAGTTTACGGAATGAGCGATGGCCGCGAAGGCTCGCGCTTCTTTTACAGCCGCACCGTCAAAGTGAATCGGCGCGAACACGCGGTCGAGCGCTACCTCAAACTGGCCGAACTTGCCGGCGCCCAAATCGGCGACGCGTTGCGATGTCCGCTACCAACCGGCGATCCGTTGCCGCGGTTCGACGAGTTTCCGCCGTTTATTTTGCTGCACCCGTTCGCGCGGGGACGCGGCAAATCATTGACCAACCGCGTGATCGAGGACATTTGTCTCGCGTTTGCGCCGACGCGGGTGGTCGTTGTTGGAAAAACAAACCGCAACATCGACGTCGCCGAAAATTGTATCGAGCTCACCAATCAAACTTCGCTTTTGCAACTCGTTCGGCTGATCCGGGTGGCGCGTTTTGTCATCAGCGTCGATAGCGGTCCGATGCACGTCGCCGCCGCCGTCAACGGTCGCCTCTTGTCGATCCACACCAGGACCAATCCCCGCCGCGTTGGTCCCTACAACACCGACGCCTGGATTTGGAAGCACGGGAAAATTTTGCAGGTCAGCGACCTGGACAAAACAAAACTCATACGCCACGGCCGCCCATTCAAAACCAAAGACATTCCCGACATTGTCGAACTCGTCCGGCCGCTGGTCCCGATCGATCCAATGCTCGCTTAGGAGTTACGGCAAGCGCAGAGCAGCCTAACCAATGTCCTTTACAGCGACGCGGCAGAATTTCTAAGATCGAGGCGCCCCCAATGATCGCCATCTCTTATCGCCGAGAGGACTCCACACCGGTCGCCGGTCGTCTCCACGATCGTCTGCAGGCCGATTTCGGTAAGGGAAATGTTTTTATGGACTTCGATTCCATCCCGTACGGCGTGGACTTTCGGGAACAGATCAAGCAGACATTGGAACGCGCCCGAGTTGTTATCGCGGTGATCGGCCCGACTTGGTTCGGCGGTCGCGCTAGGGGCAATCGCCGGATCGACGACCCCACGGATTTTGTTCGACTCGAAATTGCCACTGCCTTGCAGCGTGGGATCCCTGTCATTCCTGTATTGATCGATGATACGCCGATGCCACAGGTGGAGAATCTCCCAGCCGATCTCAAGGGTCTGGCCTTTCGCAACGCGCTCATTCTCGATACGGGTGTCGATTTTCATCATCACGACGATCGGTTGATTGCGGGTATTCGAGAGTTGGTGAAAGATTCGCCAACCCAAGGTCAAAAAGGCAAAGCCGAAGAGGGAAAAGTCAGGTCGGTAACACGGGCCGGCGAGATTCCGCCGAAAAAGGAGCGAGGCTCTCTTGCCGAACCGGAGGAGTCGAAAAAATTGACCTACCTCGGTGCCGGCGTGTTGGTCGTCGTATTCATCGCGGTGGCTGGCTGGTATTTTGTTACAAGGAGTGGTCATCCAAAGAATCCGCCCGCGATTTCTTTGGCGGTTGCGACTCCGGTTCCAGCTCTTGCCGAAACAGCCGCCCCAACCGCAACCGTTAATCCGACCGCAACGGCAATCTCAACGCCTGTCAGTTTAGCTGCCATTACTCCGGTTTCGCCGCCAATGCCTCCGCCGGCAGTCCCGCCGGCAACGCCACCGGAAAACATGATTAGCGATGACGAGGTAAAAGCATTTATCAACGCTCACTATCAAGCGACCCAACGGAAAGACCTTGATTACCTCCTTTCGCAGTATGACGAGGTAGTCGACTACAGAACCGATGGCCGGCGTGACCGAGGGTTCATTCGAAATGGTTATTTAAATTATTTCAATCGCTGGCCAACCGCATCATTTAGCGTCGGCGAGATCCGCGTGGTACGATCACCTATCCAAAACGCTGTCACCGCTTACTTCGAAATCCGTTATTTCGTGAGGGACATCGCTTCCAACCGGAGCAGGCAGGGACGCGCCGACGAGACTTGGACTATCTCGAAGATATTCGGTGCCCTGAAGATCGTTTCCGAAAAAGAAACCGTGCACGGTGAGTCCCCAGCACGCTACCCGAGCCGTCGGCATTAGGCTATTTAAGTCAGTAAACACTGCAGTGCTGCGGCCTAACACTCAACCCGGGTCCATAAAGGTCAGCCGCAGAGTCTGTATTTCGGTCGCGATATGGGCACTCGTTTGCTCGGTTCACGCAACCCGGGGTTCCGAGCCTACGCCGTCCGCGGTTGCAAAGAGCGCGCCCATATCGAACAGAGGAGCGGCGGAATTCGTTAAAGAGTATTACGCCGAGTTATCGCGATCGGATATATCTGGCGTAGTCGGGAAATTCGGCGAGGGCGTAAATTACATGGAAGACCGGCAGCGAGATCGCGCCTACATCGAGAAAGATTTACGCGACTACGTTGCGCACTGGCCGTCATTAAACCTGAAGCCGGAAACAGTCACGATTTCAGCAAAGGACGACGGCAGTGCCGAGCTGAACTTCAACGTTGTCTATTCGGTCGCGAACCAGAGCAACAAGAAGTCGTCGTCGGGCTACAGCTCAAATACATGGATCGTGCGACGCGTAAATGGCGAGATGAAAATCGTCTCCCAACGTGAAGCAGTTCACCCAAATCCGACAGCCGCCGATAAACCTCCGCACAGTCAATCGCATGAGGATGACGAAGCGTTGAGCGATGAAGAGTTAAAGAAACGAGGCGACATTCAAATTGAAATTCCAACCGCGAAAGCGTCGAAACCTTCGATTACACCGGCGGCGAAAGCGACACATAAAAGTCCGTCGGATTTTATAATAGCGCTCGACATTGGCCATACTCCTCTGAGGGGCGGCGCAATCAGCGCGCGCGGAGTTTTCGAATACCGATTCAATCGACGCCTTGTTGCCGAACTGTTTGCCCAACTGCAAGCGATGGGATTTATCCGAGCCTTCGTTATCAATCCGCAAGGTGACGAGATTAGTCTGGTCCATCGATCGGCGGAAGCCAATCAACAGAAAGCCGATTTATTCCTCGCGATTCATCACGATTCCGTCAAAGACAAATTTCTGAAGAATTGGGAAATCGACGGAAAGACGCAAAAATACTGCGACGACTTTCATGGCTATTCGATATTCATCTCGCGCAAGAATGCCAAGGCAGATGAAAGCGCCCAATTCGCGGACAAGCTCGGTCGGGCTTTGTTAGACGCCGGATTAACTCCAACTCTCCATCACGTTGCGCAAGAGAATCGGCCAATCCTCGACCGGACGAAGGGTATCTATGCGTTCGACGATTTAGTCGTTTTAAAGACCGCAAAGATGCCAGCGCTCCTCCTTGAATGTGGAGTCATCGTAAACCGCGCCGAAGAAGAAAAGCTGAACAATGCCGTTTACCGGGAGCGTCTGATCGAAGCGATCGGCCGAGGCGTTGAGAGCTTTGCTCAGACGGTCTCAACCGCTCCTTAGAGGCGACGTGCGCGAAACGAATGAGCGCACGTGATAGGTCGGCAGCGTGCCGTAACCTTTCGCCATCGGGGTTTGGCCGACATAATCGCACGTGAAATTTTTGGCACCGCCAGCAGCGGCGAGTGCGGCGAAGGCTTCACTGGCGTAAACTTGGCCCGGTGGCGTGATCGGTTCGATGCGCGCGGCGCGGCTCACGTGTGTCCCGCTATAGTTCCGCCGACGCGTGATGGGATCGTCAAACTCGTAAACTGGCCCCGCGTGCAACGCGATCCGCAAATTTAGCTCCGCCCGCAGACCTTTTCCCGGCCAATCGGTTTTCGCTGCCAATTCCGCCAGTTGCAAAGCAAACTCGCCCGCGAGATCGATTTCGGAAAAGACGAAATATAAACCATCGCCCCAGGTATTGTTGGCGATGATCGAATTAGAAAATTTCTGCATCAGCTGAGCAATGGCGCCGAAAAAGTGCTGCACGAAGCGTGGTACTTCCGGCTCGCTCAGCTTGCTGAAGCCGACGGCATCTGCAAAAAGAATCGCGACGATACGAGAGCGGAAATTTTCTGACGCAGATGTGTGATGATGGGAGCTTTGGTTTCGAAGGTCAGAGAGCGTCGCGGCAGGTTCGTCGGGTCGATGGAGTCGCGGCCTATCGTCAGAAATTTTTGCAAGATCGACAATCTCCGGTTTGTGGCCTAACGAGCGCCAATCTTGAACAACACTTGCGGCGCCTCCGGGACCGTCGCCAGGCTGCTGGTTCCAAACCGCAAGCGGAATCAACCTGCTCTCCAGTTGACGGCAGCGGATAGTAGCAAGGCCTAGAAGGAGTTGATTACAGAACTCGTACGAAATGCCGCCGATTTCGAGGCGCTGATTTGAAGCCGTAATGACGCGGGCCGCGCGCGCGACAACGCTATCGAAACGAACCCGCCATTTTCTTGAATCGCTGCCAATCTCGACGCTGTCGCGAATAAATTCTTCTTCGTTGTACGGCAACACAATCGAGACTTCCGCTCCGCGCTCGAGCATTGCTTCCAGGAATAAAATATCTGAGCCGCATGCGGCCGAAGAAAAACCGAAGCCCGGCTCCAGTTTGTCGAGTTTCTGGCGAATCTCCTTCGCAACTAGCGGTTCGAATTCGTTTGGAAATCGCGGCGTGTCGCGGCCGGGCCGATCAATCATGTGTCCGGCAAAAACGATTACTCCTGGAATGCGCAGATAGCTATCGATCCAATCTGGATCTTCGTTCCTGTGTTGCAGGACCAAACGGGCGTTTCGCCTGCTAGATTGAAGATCGCCAAAGCGATTTCGCCCTTCGTTGGCCGCACGGCTGTACCATTCCGCCGCTTGCGAAAGATCATGCAAAATCAACGCTGCTTCGCCGAGTGCGGCGAACTCCCAGTAGGAATCGCCGGTTCGGTTTTTCAGTTCCTTCAAACATTGCTTGCGAACTTTTTGGGCCAGCTCACTGGCTTGCGCCGTTTGGCCGACGAGCAAATTCATCGTTGCGGCATTGATTCCGGACCAATAACCGCCACTTGTTCGATACGCTTCGGCGTAAGTCTCCGCAGCTTGTCTCAAAAATTGCGCACGTTGATCAGGTGTTGCGGCTGCGATTGCGAGGTCTTTATACGTCCGACCAAGCATCCCAAGCGTTTCTTCCGCTGGTTGCGGTTCGTGCCGCAAATCCTCGAGAATCGCGTTTGCCCGATCGGTGGCGCCGCTCCGTGCGAGCGCCAGACCTTGCAACTGACGCAAGCGGGTATCCCTCGGCCAGGTCGCTAAGCCAGCCGTGACAACATCGTAAGCCAGCAAAGGTTCGCCGTGCGCAAGAATACGCTCGCCAAGACAGCGAAATAACGCCGGCGATCCCGATCCTTCTTCCGGCAACCGCGATCGCCAGATCGACATTAACTCCGACAGATCGGCAGATTCCGTGCGCTTCAGCAGCTGGTCGATTTTTTCCGCCACGATTTGAATGTTATTCGTTTCCGGCTTTTCCCGAAGAACGAATTCGGCGAGCCGATCGATCTGATGCTGGCGTGAGAATCATTTACCCGATCGGTGGTAATCGAATTCATCTCGCGGAAAGAGATCAGTGTTAATGTCCGCAGGTCCCGGACGTGTCGCGTCGGGGCCATAAGCAGTCACTTTGCCCGGCTGCAGATAATCTTTGATCATTGCTTCGACATCAATTCCGGCCTCAGCAAAATAATCGTGAACGAATTTTTCCTGCCCCTCGGCAGAAACCTTCGCGGGTTCAAATGAGATCGGTTGCGAACTGCCAACATCAACATTGTCGCCGAACCGAAGAACGTACGGAAAAACGCTAAGAAACGTTTGATGGGTCCGCTCGGTCGGCGCCCAGGTAACTGCAAAGCCCCCAACCTTGAGACGGCTCTTTACCAGTTCGAAATATTCACGCGAATAAAAGTTGCCGGCATAGGCGGTGGTAGGCCACTGGGCATCGGCTTCGATGAGATCGAAGCGCAACTCAGTGCGCATAAGATACGCACGACCGTCGCCGGCAAGATGCTCCACCCGCTTATCTTCGAGCAACTTTATAACACCGGGATCGGGATGGGTTTGAACAAGTTGAAGCAAGTTCCCAAGCTGAGGTCGAAGGATTTCGATACAACGAATCGATCGCACTTCCGGACGTCCGCCGATGCTGAACAACGTATCACCCGACCCAAGTCCAATCACGGCAATATCTCGCGGGTCGGGATGAACCAGTAACGGCAACGCGCCTAAAACCGTGTGAATATCGCCATAGGGAATCCAACTGTAACCAAGCCCATTAACAAAAACGGTGATGTATGGATTCGATTCAGTCCCGTCGTCCCTCATCAAGGACATCCCCGATCCATCTTCGGCAAAGACCACGCGGCTTGGCGCAGCCCCGTGCAACCTCGACCAGAGTGTTGGCGCTGACGGCAAAGCAACACAGGCAATGGTTATTAGCGCCAGTGCAAATGCGACCGAACCGACGTGCGCCTTAAAAATGTTGCGCAGCCACAAAGCCGCAAAGATTAACGCCAGGCCGATGACGATCTTCAGAGTTACGGCCGTTCCGAATTGGTTTAACAAAGTCAAACCAGTCAGGGAGGCTCCCGCCATACAGCCGAGAATGTTGGCAACCTGCAGCGCGCCGACTCGCCTGCCGATTGTGTGAATGTCGTGCTGAACTGCCTTCTGTAGATAAGGAAAACTTAAACCCATCAAGGTCGTGGCCGGTAGGATTAAAACCAAAGGCACAACTACCAGGAACAACACAAAACGTCCGATCTCCGCCGACGTGTCCAGTGGCAGCGCTTGATTTCGCCACCATCTCAAAATGCCATTGAGCGCGAGACTCACATTTAGCGGATCGCGAACTCCAAAGTAGGTTGATAAATTTGGAATGAGAGATTCGGCAATGGGCGAGACCAAAAGAATTATCGCAATCCCGGCGGATACGGCCACTAACGTTTGCAGCGCCAAAAATACCGACACCGGCCGACGGCTTTTCTGCACAAAATTTGTTCCAGCAATCGCTCCCAGGCCCAACCCTCCGAGGTAAATCGTGAGCATTGTGCCAAATGCAAACGCAGTGCACTTCAGCATTACAGTGAGCAACCTGAGCCACAAAATTTCCAGAGACAGTCCGATGAATCCCGAAAGGACGTAGAGCAAAAGCCATGTGCCAAAGGTGAATCCGGTAGACTCCGCGGTCTGTGGAAGCGACGGATTCGGTTCCTGCTGACGAAGGTCTGTCGTCACCGAACCCGCCTCCGGTTGCTTACGCACTGAGATGATGAACAGAATCAATACGCCTACACAGGCGAAGTTGAGCGCGGCTCCTACCTTGAGCGCCTGTTCAAGACCGAGTTGTGGCAGAAAGATCCATGTCGTGACCAACGCGCCAATGGCCGCACCCAAAGTGTTGATGCCGTAAAGCCGTCCGATTGTTGGCGCCGCGTCCCCAACATCGCGGGTAAGCGCTTTGGCCAGCAATGGTAGCGAGACGCCCATGAAAAACGTCGGCCATAACAAGCTGCAGAACAAAACGATCCACAGTAACCAACTTGATTGTCCCAGTTCCGGATGCCGCGTGTAGAGAAAATCGTAAAAAAATCCTTTGCTCAAAAGGCCAAAAATCATGATCGCCAGCTCGGCCGCTATAAACATGACCAGATTGGTTCGCCTTGAAAATCGGTCGGCCACGTAACCGCCGACGAGATTCCCGAGGCCGAGTCCCGCCATGAACGTCGTCACGATCAGTGTGACCGCGTAAACATCCGCACCCGAAAAGAAAACCAGCAAGCGCTGCCAAATGACCTGATAGAGCAAAGCCGCGAAACCGGAGATAAAGAAAACGATGAAGGCGATCCAACGGTAGCAAGGCGCGCGCGATTCTATGAACTGGTCGTCTCTCATCGCACGATTCTTGGAAGTCCCTTGGATTACTTATTCGCCGCTCGCTGTTTCAGAACGAACTCCGCCATCGGCAAATCGCGCGGGTAAGTGATCTTGAAATTGAAATCGTGATTCGGAACGAGGGCGACTTTGCGGCCGAGAAGCTCGACCGCGGAAACCTCGTCGGTAACGGACACCTTCTTCTTTGCGACCACCTGGTAAGCTTCTTCGAGCATTTTTCTCGAAAAAATCTGCGGTGTTTGCATCCCGTAAACGCCGTTACGATCGACCGATTCCTTGACGGCAAGATCGACATCGGCGCGTTTCAGCGTGTCGTTGATTGGTTCGGCCAATGTCGCCGCTCCACCGCTCGTCCGGCACACTTCGAAGACGCGCGTGATTTTTTCAGGAGTTACCAACGGGCGCGCGGCGTCGTGCACGGCAACGAAATCGGATTTGGAACTTAAGTGGTCGAGGCCAGCGCGCACCGAATCGCTCCGTTCTGCCCCGCCCGCGACGATCTGTTTCAATTTTGTCGACTCGCCGGCAATCTTTCCCAATTCGCCCAAGCTATCGGCGCGGCCGACCAAAATAATTTCGTCGACGCAATCGGTCCGCTCGAATGCAGCGATCGTGTGCGCGATCACCGGTTTTCCGCTCACTAATGCGAACAATTTGTCGAAGCCCATTCGTTCGCTGCTCCCGGCGGCGACGATGATTGCCGTTAGCATGTTGAGACGTTGAAAGGTTGAGAAGTTGAGTCGAATTCCAATTGGTTAACGCAGGATGATCTCAACATCTCAACAATGCCAGTCCGGCTCGGACCTCAACCACTCAACTGCTGTTGCACTTCAGCGCTGAGCGTTTTGCCGTCGGCGCGACCGGCCACTTTCGCCTGTAACGCCTTCATCACCGCGCCCATTTGCGCTTTTGAACTCGCGCCGACTTCGGTAATCGTCTCCTGCACGACTTTCGAAATTTCGTCGGTGCTCATCGCTTGCGGCAAATACGATTGCAAAATCGACAATTCCTCTTTTTCTTTCGCCGCCAGTTCGGCCCGTCCGCCTTTCTCAAAACTTTCGATCGAATCCTGACGCTGCTTCACCTGTTTACGAATCACCTGGGCAGCTTCGGCATCAGTTAACTTTGAATCCGCGCCACCTTTTTCGATTGTCGCGTTCGTGAGGGCGGCTTTAAGCATGCGCAGAACGCCCAGCTTGATCGCGTTTTTCTCGCGCATCGCTGTTTTCAACTCTGAATCAACACGCTCGGACAGATTCACGTGAGAAAATTACGATGCCGAAACCTAATTGTCGATCTTAGCTACGCGCTGGCGAGCCGCGCGGCAGCCGCTCGGACCGATTCGACATCGCCGACCGAAATAACTTCGACGTCTTTGCGAGTGCGCTTGAGCAGACCCGCAAGCACACCGCCGGGCCCGAGCTCGATGAACAGATCGCAGCCAAGATCGACGAGTCGTTCCATGCAATCGACCCAGCGGACTGTGCTGGTGACTTGATCTTGCAACGTCCGGCGAATTTCCGGAAGTGTCTCAACTTCGCGTCCGGTCACGTTGCTGATCACTGGAAACTGGGGGACTTGCATCTGCACCTCGAGTAATGCAGCGCCCAATTTTTCATAAGCGCTTTCCATCAATCTCGAATGATACGCGCCGGCCACATTCAGCATCGTGGCGCGGCGAATCCCATATTCCTTCGCAACCCCGACCGCCGCTTCCGCTTTCGCCAGCTCACCGGAAATAACGATCTGTCCCGGCGCGTTGATATTGGCAACATCGACATCCTCATCGGTTGCGAGCTGGCGAACGTCGTTCTCCAATCCGCCGATCATTGCCGCCATTCCGCCAAATGTCTCAGCGCAAGCTTCATCCATGAACTCGCCGCGCTTTTGGACGAGTTTGAGCCCGTTCTCGAAATCGAATGTGCCAGCGGCCGAGTGGGCGGTCATCTCGCCTAACGACAATCCGGCCGCGCCGCCGACCGGAAAATCGCCGGCCAACTCGCGCAAGATCGAGAAACATGCGAGACCGTGAACAAAAAGCGCCGGCTGGCAATTCGAGGTCTTCGTCAGTTCCTCGATCGGACCGTTCCACGCGATGTCGCTTAATTTGCGGCCGAGAATTTCGTCGGCTTGCCGAAACAAATCCGCCGCGGCTGGGAACTCGCCGGCCAGACCTTTTCCCATCCCGACGACCTGGGCGCCTTGTCCGGCAAATAAAACCGCGATCTTTTTCATTTCGTTTCTCTTGTTAATCGCGTTGTGGACTCGGTGCGAGCGGTCATTTTTGCAGGGTCACTTTACGCTTGCACGTGATGATTCACTCGCGAGCATAAACAAGCGTATGGCATTCACCGTTCGCGAGATTGAATCGCCCGATCCAGTAACGCGAGTTGTGGCCGAAGAAGCGAAGCTGCGCGAAGCCGATCACGACATCGGCGAGAAAATGATTCTCAACATGGGGCCGTCGCACCCCGCGACGCACGGCGTGTTGCGGCTCGTGCTCGAACTCGACGGCGAGACGATCACCAAAGCCACGCCGGACGTCGGATTTCTGCATCGCGGCGATGAAAAAATCGCCGAGAACATGCAATACAACCAATTCGTGCCGTATACCGACCGACTCGATTATCTCGCACCGCTGGCGAACAACGTGGCCTACGCGCTGGCAGTGGAAAAATTAATGGACTGGGAAATTCCGCCGCGCGGAAAGGCGATTCGCGTGATTTGCTGCGAGCTTTCCCGGATCTCATCGCATTTGATGGGGCTCGGCGCGATGGCCCTCGATCTCGGCGCAATGACGGTGTTTCTCTACTCGTTCACCCAACGTGAAAAAATTTACGACCTGAGCGAATTGCTCAGCGGCGCGCGCTTCACCACCTCTTACACGCGCGTCGGGGGTCAAATCCGGGATCTCCCGGAAAAATTCATTCCGATGTTGCGCGACTTTCTCGATCAATTCGGCCCCGCTCTGGACGAGATGGACAAATTGCTGACGCGAAATCGCATCTTTGTCGATCGAACCAAAGATGTCGGCGTCATCTCAAAGGAGCGCGCGATTGCCTACGCGTTGTCGGGTCCAAATTTGCGTGGCAGCGGCGTTGAACACGACTTGCGGCGCAAACATCCGTATCTCGGTTACGAGCAGTACGATTTCGAAGTCGTGATCGGCAGCGCGGGCGATTGTTACGATCGCTATCTGGTGCGGGTCGAGGAAATGCGGCAGAGCGCAAAAATTTTGCGCCAGGTGATCGATAGATTGCCGAGCGGCCCGATTAACGTGGCCGATTGGAAAAATATGACGCCGCCGAAATCGCACGTGATGACGAAAATGGAGGAACTGATTCACCACTTCATCGTCGTGACGGAAGGCCTCGACGCGCCACCGGGCGAAATTTATTTCGCGGCAGAAAATCCGAAAGGCGAGCTCGGTTTCTACATCAAGAGCAAGGGCGGCGGCGTTCCACATCGCCTCAAGATCCGCGCGCCGTCCTTTGTGAACCTGAGCATCTTGCCGGAAGTGCTTCCGGGCCACATGGTGAGCGACGTTCCCGCAGTGCTCGGAAGTCTGGACTTTGTCATGGGCGAATGCGACAGATGAGTGAACAATGACCAGCACGAATTTCGAATGACGAAACAAATGGAAATATCCAATAGCGAAGGTCCCAAACAGCAACGCGGGAGAATTTCGGCATGCAGGCTTCGGGATTCCTTCGGCATTCGTCATTGGTCATTCGTCATTTCCCGCCTCGTGCTCGTGCTCATACTTGTCCTCGAAATTTCCTGCGTCGGCCGGCGCATCACCAAAGCCAATGTCGATGAAGTCGCCGAAGGAATGTCGAAGAAACAGGTGGAATCGATTCTTGGGCCGCCGACCGAGCTCGATAACAAGGATTTCGTCATCATGAAGAAGACGACTTACATCTACCGGCAGGGCAAAGACACGGTGACGATCGTTTTCAAAGATGACAAGCTCACCGAAAAGCAGAGCACCTTAACCGACTAACTTTTTCGCCCGTGGACTCCCGCGTTCCCGCCGAGTTGGAGCGAAAAATAGATGAAGCAATCGGGCATTATCCGTCCGATCAGAAACGAAGCGCTGCATTGCCGCTGCTGCATCTTTGGCAGGAACATTTCGGATTGATTAACGACGATGCGGTGATGTGGATCGCGGCGAAGCTCGGGCTTCAGCCGATCAACATCTTCGAGCTGGTCACGTTTTATCCGATGTTGCGTGAGAAACGCGCAGGTAAAACGCACATCCGCGTTTGCCGCACGCTGAGTTGCGCGATGGGGGGAAGTTATCAAGTAATGGAAAACCTGTGCGCGGCGACTGGGATTCAGCGAAAGACCGATCCAGCGGCCGCGGGACACACGCCCATTTCGATCAGCCCTGACAGAAATTACAGCATCGAGTTCGTCGAATGTCTCGCGAGCTGCGGCACTGCGCCGGTTTGCATGGTGAATGATGATCTGCACGAAAACGTGCACCCCGACAACGCGATGTCGATCTTAGTGCAACCTGCGGAAAAACCGGCCGTGCATCCGCCGCACCCGCTCGAGCAGCGGATCATTTTCAAAAACATCGGACGTAGCAATTGGAAGACCGACATTAAGACCTACTTAGGCGACGGCGGTTACGACGATTTGCGCAAAGCCGTCAAAATGTCGCGCAGTGACATCGTGAACGAAGTGAAAACATCCGGTCTGCGCGGCCGCGGCGGCGCCGGATTTCCGTGCGGCGTGAAATGGAGTTTCATCAAACCGGACGAGAAGAAGCCGGTTTACTTGATATGTAATGCCGACGAATCGGAGCCAGGGACGTTCAAGGACCGCTACATCATTCATGAAGATCCTCACCAATTGCTCGAAGGCATCGCCATCTCCTGTTTCGCCCTCAATGCCCGGACGGCGTACATATATATAAGAGGCGAATTTCCGGAGGGCGCTAAGATCCTCGAACGCGCAATCGAAGAGGCGCGGGAGCACAAGTTTCTCGGCAAAAACATTCTCGGCTCCGGATTCGATGTCGATGTTCGCATTCACCGCGGGGCCGGCGCCTACATTTGCGGGGAAGAAACGGGATTGATCGAATCGTTGGAGGGCAAGCGCGCCTATCCGCGAATTAAGCCGCCTTACTTTCCGGCCGTGCTCGGCCTCTACATGTGTCCGACCATCGTGAACAACGTCGAGACCCTTTGCGCGGTGAAACACATCATCGCCATGGGTGGAGCGAAATACGCCCAATTTGGACGACCGAACAATACCGGCACGCGCATCGTTTGCGTGAGCGGCGACGTCGAACGCCCCGGCTATTTCGAAATCGAAGTCGGCAAAGTGACAATGGGGCAATTGATCTACGAAATGGCGGGCGGAATAAAATGGGGCCGGCGATTGAAAGCGGTAATTCCGGGCGGCAGCTCGGCCAAAGTTTTGCGTGCCGACGAACGCTTCAAACTCAAACAAAAACAACCGGATGGATCGATGATGGAGGAGGAGATATCGATCTACGACCTGCCAATGGATTTTGATTCGCTCGCCGCGGCTGGATCAATGGCGGGATCCGGCGGCGTGATCGTGCTCGATGATTCGCGCGACATGGTCTGGGTGCTCAATAACATCAATGAGTTTTACGCGCACGAATCGTGCGGCCAATGCACGCCCTGCCGTGAAGGCTCGCTTTGGATGAAAAAAATTACCGAACGCATGCTCAACGGCGGCGGAGTCACAGAAGATCCGCACACGCTGAAAACGATCGGCGATAACATCGCCGGCCGCACCATCTGCGCGTTCGGCGAGGCGTGCGCCTGGCCGACCCAAAGTTTCGTCGAAAAATTTCCGGAGGAATTTGTCGCTCACGCGCGCAAATCAATCCCGCCCCCGCTGCCGCCAGAAGACACACCTCGAGAATTAATTGAGCGCGAGCAAATCCCAACAAGCCCCCTCGCCCATGATCCGGGCTGGGAAAAAGCCGGCGCCGATGCGGTGATCTGACAAAATGAATAAGGAAAGCAGGAAAGCAGGAAAAATTCCGAGAGATTCAGAAATCACCGAACCGATTATCGCCGCTGCGATCCGAGTGCATTGTGAGTTAGGTCCGGGTTTCCTCGAATCGAAATACGAAGAGGCGCCTGCAGTTGAATTTGCTTTGAGCGGGATTCAATTCATTCGACAGCATCCGGTGCCATTGTTTTATCGCGATCACCAGATTGGCGAACATCGGCTGGATTTCCTGATCGAAGGAAAAATTGTCGTCGAACTCAAGGCCGTAAGCGAACTGGAGGATATTCATTTCGCAAACGGCCGCAGCTACCTCAAAGCGATGAATTCGCAGGATGGCCTGCTTTTTAATTTTGCGACGGTTCCCCTAACCGTCAAACGCTTCTGTCGCGAGCGTTCGCGAGCTAATTCAACCATCGATCTGCACCAATGAATTTCCTGCTTTCCTGATTCGTAACGGCCTTCCTGCTTGCCTTAGAAATGTCTGATCCAACTGTTCCACTGTTCAACGTCCAGATCGACGGCGTGTGGCATCAATTTCCGAAAGGTACGCGCGTGATCGAAGCTTGCGCGCAGGCCGGCGTTTACGTTCCGCGCTATTGCTACCACAAAAAACTCAGCTCACCCGGCAATTGTCGAATGTGTTTGATCGAGATGGGAATGCCGCGAATGGGTCCCGAACGCAAACCGGAACTCGGCGTCGACGGTAAACCGGTCATCAACTGGATGCCGCGCCCGCAAATCTGTTGCGCGCAGGATGTCGCCGAAGGGATGGGCGTGCGCACGAACTCGCCGCTGGTCGAAGAATGTCGCAAGGGGGTAATGGAGTTCCTGCTCATCAATCATCCGCTCGATTGCCCGATCTGCGACCAGGCCGGCGAGTGCGAGCTCCAGGAGTTCAGCGTTGAGTACGGCGCGGGCGGCTCGCGCTTTCTCGAAAACAAGGTCAAAAAGCCGAAGGCGGTGCAACTCGGCCCGCGGGTCACGCTCGATGATGAACGCTGCATTCTTTGCTCGCGTTGCGTGCGATTTTGCAACGAAATTGCCAAGGACGATGTGCTCGGATTTATCGACCGCGGCAGTCAGACCGTGTTGACAGCGCATCCGGGCAAACGTCTCGAAAATAACTACTCACTCAACACAGTCGATCTTTGTCCGGTCGGCGCGCTTACTTCCACCGATTTTCGTTTTAAGATGCGCGTTTGGTTTTTAAAGGAGACGAAAAGCATCTGCACCAGCTGCGCTACTGGTTGCAACACACTCATCGGCACGCGCGAGGATATTGTTTATCGACAAACACCGCGCGAGAACGATCACGTGAATTCCTGCTGGATGTGCGATTACGGCCGGCTCAACTTTAAATATCTCGAAGCCGAGAACCGCATCCTCGAGCCGCAAATTTCCAATGGAGAAGAACTGGTGCCGAGCGATTGGAAGAGCGCGATCGCGCACGCAGCGCTTCAGCTCAGACAATTCAGCGGCGCAAACGTCGCGATCATCGCGTCCGGCCGGATGACCAATGAAGAACTTTGGCTCACGCGCAAGATCGCGGAGCTGCTCGGCGCTCGTTACATCGACATCGTGCCGCGCCGCGGCGAGGGGGACGACATCTTGCTGAGCGAAGACCGCAATCCAAACGCAACCGGTGCGCAATTGATTCTGGGTCTGGATTCGGAACCCGGCGCGAAGCTGCCGGCGATCGTTAAAGGCGTAAAATCGGGAGAGATCAGAGCGCTGCTCGTGTTCGGTGAAAATCCGGTCACGCTCGGCATTTCGGGCGAACAGTTAACGAATATGTCCGCGTTCGTTGCGATGGACATTTTATCGAACGCTGCCAACGAATACGCGACCGTTCGCCTGCCGGCATCAGGCTTCGCCGAAAAACGCGGCTCGATGATCAACGGTGAAGGCCGCTTGCAACGGTTGAATCGCGCGGTGCGACCACCCGGAAACGCGCGCGACGATTGGGAAATTTTGCGCGACCTGCTCCAGGCGCTCGGCGGAAGCAACGGCATTTACACGATCGAAGATGTCTTCCGGCAAATGAGCGCGGAGATTCCGGAGCTCGCCGGATTGACTTTGAACAAGATCGGCGACTTGGGCGTGAACGTAACGAAGGAAGACGAATCGCCTCGGCCGCCGATTGATCCCGAGGCCAAGGACATCGAAAAGGCGGAGGAGAGCCGCCCGGCCGGGCGGTAACGCAAGATCGACAAATGGATTATTTTTTTATCGGCACGTCGCTTCTGAAAATCATCGGAATGATTTTCATTGTGATTTTGCCGATGGTTTCCTACGCGGTTTACGCGGAGCGTCGCGTCAGCGCGCTCATTCAGGACCGCCTCGGCCCGAATCGTGTCGGCCCGGCCGGCCTTTTTCAACCGATCGCCGATGCTGCGAAGTTTTTGCTGAAAGAAGATTTCACGCCCGCGACCGTGAACACTTTTTACTACTGGCTGGCGCCATGTCTGGCGATGGTCCCGGCGATCCTGACAATCGCGGTCGTTCCATTCGGCAGCACGTTGTTCGGCGTCCCAATGGTGATTGCCGACATCAACGTCGGGATCCTCTATGTCTTCGCTATTGGGTCGTTAGGCGTTTACGGAATCGTCCTCGGCGGTTGGGCTTCCAATTCCAAATATTCTTTTCTCGGGGGCGTGCGCTCGAGTTCGCAAATGATTTCCTACGAGCTTTCGCTCGGCCTCGCAGTGATTCCGGTTTTCCTGCTCGTCGGAAATCTTCGCCTAACGAGTGTCGTCCAATATCAAATCGAGCACGGTTGGTTGATCGCGCCGTTTATCGGCGACTGGACGAATCTTGGCAAATGGCTGCTCACAATTCCAATGATCGTCTCTTTCGTCGTCTTCATGGTTGCGGTCTTCGCTGAGACGAATCGCCTTCCGTTCGATTTGCCCGAAGCCGAGCAGGAACTCGCCGGCGGCTATCACACTGAATATTCCTCAATGAAGTTCGCCCTGTTTTTTCTCGGGGAGTACGCAGCAATGATTAGTGGTTCTGCGATTGTGGTTACATTATTCCTGGGCGGCTGGCATTTCCCCGGAATTCCCGATGGATCGCACGGCTGGATCTTCGGCTTGATCAACATCGGGGTTTTCTTCGCCAAAGTCGCCGCTCTGATTTTTTTCATGATGTGGGTGCGCTGGACCCTGCCGCGCTTTCGCTGGGACCAGTTAATGCGTCTCGGCTGGCTCTTTTTCTTCGAAATTGCGCTCGTTAATATCTTCCTGGTCGCAGCAATCTTGGCTTTCATCCGCTAAACACGCCAAATGACGCCAAACAAAACTATTTCGGATTCCCCTTTATTTTAGCGCTGTTTAGCGTGATTGGCGGATAATTCTCAAATGGCGATCACCGTTCCACGACCGAACCTGAATTGGCGCGAGCGCATGTTCCTGCCCGCAATCGCGGCCGGCTTATTGATTACGCTGAAACATTTCAAGAACATGATTTTCCGCCGGACGAAAGTAACGATGGAATATCCGGAGGAAAAGTGGGACTCCAACTTACCGGAGCATTACCGCGGCGCACCCGCACTCGTGCGGGACACCGACGGTCGCGTCCGCTGTGTTGCCTGCCAGCTATGCGAATTCATTTGTCCGCCTCGCGCGATCAAAATTATCCCAGGCGAAATTTCAAAGAACGATCGTTTCGCCAAGGTGGAAAAATATCCGGAAGAATTCGATATCGATATGGTGCGCTGCATTTTTTGTGGGATGTGCGAGGAAGTCTGCCCCGAACAGGCGATTTATTTGCGAAAAGATTACGCCATCACCGGATTCACACGCGAAGACATGATGCATCACAAAGACAAACTCCTCGAGATCGGCGGGGTGATGCACGGAGTTGTTTTGAAATGGAACGAAAAGAAATAAACTCAGAAGTCCGAGATCAGAAGTCAGCGGTCAGATTGTCGATCTTTCATTTCGCAAACTCCAATCCGCAACCCGCAGTTCCTCCGCTCTGCAGCAATCTACAAAAGGGCCTCACTCTGAACGCACTAGCAGCGTGCGTAATCCGTAATTGATCATGTCTCCGTTTTTATTTTGGATTTTCGCTTTGATGATGCTGGTCTTCGGCGCGGCCGTCATCATTAACCGCAATCCGGTGGCGAGCGCGCTCAGTCTGGTCGTTTCGTTTTTAGCGCTGGCGGCACTGTTTATCTCACTCGATGCCTATTTTATCGGGATCATTCAAGTGCTCGTTTATGCCGGAGCGATCATGGTGCTGTTTCTTTTCATCATCATGTTGCTCGATTTGCGTGCCGAAGAACTGAGGAAAATCAACTGGATCGCGTCGGCTGGCGGTCTGGCGGTTGCGCTCGCGTTAACCGTCCAAATTTTTTCGGTCGTCGGTAGTTTCCAGGCCGCTAAGCAGCCTTTTCCGCCGCTGGCAAGGCATGTCCTGAGCGGGGCCGAAGGATCGACGTCGGACGATGTCCACCGAATCGGGCTTTTGCTTTTCGGAAACTACAATCTGCCGTTTCAAATCATTGGCATCGTCATTTTGGTAGCAACCATCGGCGTCGTGATGCTGAGCCGACGCGAAACCCGTTAACGTGATCACGCTTGGCGATTACCTCATTGTCAGCGGTATTTTGTTTTCGATCGGGTTCGCCGGCGTGATGCTGCGACGCAATATCATCATCATTTTGATGGCGCTCGAATTGATGCTGAACGCCGCCAATTTGTCGCTGGTCGCGTTCTCGCGCTTTCATGTCGATCCAAGCGGCGCGCCGAATTACAACGCGCAGGTTTTTATCTTCTTCATTATCACCGTGGCCGCGGCCGAAGTCGCGGTCGGACTCGCGATCGTGGTCGCGCTCTATCGTCTAAGGCAGACCACGAATGTTGAAGATATCACGACTTTAAGGTTCTAAACCCGCGAATCACACGAATTAACGCCAATAAGGATGACTAAAATCATTTGTAAGGAAGAAAGCTACGCAATTATTGGCGCTTGTTTTGAAGTATACAACGCGAAGGGCTGCGGTTTTCTTGAGCCGGTCTATCACGAATGTCTGGCGATCGAATTCGAGCAGCAGCGGATTCCAGCAATTTCAAAACCATCTCTAACACTCAGCTATCGCGGGCGCACGCTCGTGCAGACATACAATCCAGATTTCATTTGCTTCGAGAAAATCGTTCTCGAATTAAAAACGGCCTCCAAATTGGCAGATGAGCACCGGGCACAATTGCTCAATTATCTAAACACCACCAGTTTTGAGCTCGGTTTGTTGGTAAACTTCGGGCAGTACCCAGGACTAGAATACGAGCGGATTGCGAAAACTCAGCGCATAAAACCCAAGGAGGATTTTCCGGATGTTTCCTTTTGAGTATTCGCGTCCATTCGCGTGATTCGCGGGCCAACTAATGACCTTCACCACTAACAGCTTGCTTCCGTGGTTAGCCTTGCTCCTGCCGCTCAGTTCGGCTGGTGTCATCACTTTGTTCACGCGTCGCTGGAAAACTATCAGCAGCGCGATCTCGGTCGCGGCCGTTATTGGAAGTTTCATCTGCAGTTGCGCGATCTTCGGCAAGGCCGACATCTCGGGGCCCGAGTTCGCCTGGATCGACATTCGCGGGGTTTTCACTGTTCCGCTCGCGTTTGTCCTCGATGATCTGAGCAGATTAATGCTGCTCGTGGTTTCCGGTGTCGGAGCGCTGATTCACGTCTACTCGTTGGGCTATATGCGGGATGACGAAGGCAAATCGCGCTACTTCGCCGCCCTCTCCCTCTTCATGTTCGCAATGCTCGGGATCGTTCTCGCGAACAACTTTGTGATGCTGTTCATTTTCTGGGAACTGGTCGGCTTCACTTCGTATGTGCTGGTCGGCCACTGGTTCGAACGCGATTTCGCTGCCGAAGCGGCCAAGAAAGCGTTTCTTACCACGCGCGTCGGCGATTTCGGATTCATGATTGGAATCCTGATGGTTTGGATGGCCACCGGCTCGGTCGTGTTCGACGACATCATTGCGCATCTCTCGAAAATCACGAGCAACCCCGGCTATCTCACTATCGCCGCGCTTTTGATTTTTTGCGGCGCGGTCGGCAAATCCGCGCAGTTCCCGCTTCATGTTTGGTTGCCCGACGCGATGGAAGGCCCCACCCCGGTGTCGGCATTGATCCATGCTGCGACCATGGTTGCAGCCGGAGTTTATCTGCTCGTCCGCGTTGCCTTCCTCATTCAGGCATCGCAAACCGCGCTCCTCGTCATCGCCTGGACCGGAACGATCACCGCGTTGCTCGGCGCGTTGATGGCGACACAGCAATCCGACATCAAACGAATTCTCGCATACTCAACGATTTCCCAACTCGGTTACATGGTGACGGCAGTCGGGCTCGCCTCAAACGAAGCGGCGATGTTTCACCTTTTCACGCACGCCTTTTTCAAAGCCCTCCTCTTCCTTGCCGCCGGCTCCGTCCTCGTCAGCCTGCACCACGAACAAGACATTTGGAAAATGGGCGGCCTCGCACCAAAGCTGACAATTACGTTCACCACATTCGCCACCGGCGCGCTCGCGTTGGTTGGTTGTCCGCCGTTCAGCGGATTTTTTAGCAAAGACGCAATCCTTGCGCTCGCCTATCAACGCAACACGCCGATCTTTGTCATCGGCCTAACGACTGCATTTCTGACCGCGTTCTATGTCTCGCGCGCGGTGGTCGTTGTTTTTCTTGGAAAACCGCGCAGCGAAGTCGCCCGCGCCGGCAAGGAATCACCGCTGGTGATGATTATTCCACTGCTCATCCTCGCTCTATTCGCGCTCATCGCCGGGTTCAAGACGGTCGCCCAAAAGTTCCTCGTCGTGCCGCATGAAAAGGAAACGGTCTTTACCGTGCCGGCGCTGGCGTTGATCGCGCTGATTCTAGGCGTTGGAATCGGGGTTTTGCTTTATCGCAACCGCGAGCGCGATCCGTTGCATGTCGATCTTATCCGCCGCCGCTTTTACTTCGACGAATTTTACGAGTGGCTGATCAACCGAACTCAGGGACTTCTGGCGCGCATCGCCGCGTTCTTCGATCGCTGGATCATTAATGCGGGAGCCGTCCGCGGAGTAAGCGGCGGCACCTTCGGAATTGGCGCGCTTCTGCGGTTGTTTCAGGTCGGCAATCTTCAGGCCTACGCGTTTCTGTTTGGATTGGGGATCGTGGCGCTCATTTACTTCACACTTTTCAGATAGCCCACGAAACACACGCCAAAACAATGACCAATGACCAAATGATGAATGACGAAAAAGCGGTCACGGCGCTGCTGGGAAAATTGGTCATTCGAGCTTCGTTATTCCTTCGTCGTTCGACATTCGTGCTTCGTAGTTCTAATCCGTAATGCTTCTCTTTCTTGTCCTCTGCCCAATCGCGGCTGCGGTTCTGATCATCGCCGGCGCACCCGCGCGACTGACCGCACTGGTCGCGGCAATTTCGAATCTCTTTGTCACACTCCTTCTTCTCAGCCGCTTCGATCAAGTCGCAGCCGGTTTTCAATTTGTCAGCTCGTTCGTCGTCTCCGCGGACTGGCGCATTCATTTCGCGTTCGGGGTCGACGGCTTGAGCCTGCTCATGCTTCTTCTCGCAACCAGTGTCAGCGTCGCCGCGGTTTGGTTCGCTGGCGGGATCGACAACTACGAGCGCGCGTTTTACGCCTGCCTCCTTTTCATTTCTGCCGGAGCAATCGGCGCTTTCGCGTCGATCGATTTGTTTTTCTTTTACGCATTTCACGAGCTTGCGCTGATTCCAACATTTCTCCTCATTGGAATTTGGGGAACGGGCAATCGCAGCGCGGCCGCCTGGAAAATCACGATTTATCTCACGCTCGGCAGTTTTGTTCTGCTGATCGGACTAATTCTTCTTTATCAAAGTGTGCCGGCGACGGCGCGAACGTTCGATATTCGAGAAATGCAAGCTGCGATTACCGCGAACCCAATCGCGGCTCCGGCACAGCGTCACATTTATCTTTTGCTGTTGATCGGTTTCGGCGTTCTCATCTCGTTGTTTCCGTTCCACTCGTGGGCGCCCGAAGCCTACGCATCGGCTCCGGCACCCGCGGCCATGCTCCACGCCGGCGTCTTAAAAAAATTCGGGCTCTACGGTTTGCTCCGATTGGCGATCCCGATGCTGCCGGATGGCGCTCATTACTGGATGTATCTGCTGGTTATTCTTCTGCTCGGCAACATCATCTACATCGGACTCGTCACCATCGCGCAGAAGCAGCTCGATTGGATGCTTGGTTATTCAAGCGTGATGCACATGGGCTACATTTTTCTTGGGATCGCGAGCGCTAACATTCTTGGGACAACCGGCGCCGCCGCCCTCATGTTTGCGCACGGACTTTCGATTGCGCTGCTTTTTGCGATAGCCGGTCAAATTCGAAACCGCACCGGGACGTTGCTCTTCGACGACCTCGGCGGGCTCGCCAAAGTAATGCCGTTCGCGGGTCTCGTGTTCGGCTTCGCCACCTTCGCCGCAATTGGTCTACCCGGTCTCGCGAATTTCGCGTCCGAAATCATGATTTTTTTCGGTGCGATTCGAAACGGATGGGAAATGCAACGTTTTCACATTTTCCAAATCGCGACCGTGCTCGCGCTTTGGGGCGTCGTGATCTCAACCGTTTACATGTTGCGCGCCTATCGCTCGACGTTCATGGGCACAATGAATGAGCGATGGGGAAAGCTTGTCGATCTTGGCGCAGGCCTTCGAATCCCCGTCGCGTTGCTCATCGCGGGTTTGATCTGGTTCGGGTTCTTCCCGCAAGCGCTCGTTCGAATGGTTACGCCGACCTTTCGAACTTACTTCACCGCAACTAAATGATCGCGATCCGCGCCCCACATCTCGAGATCGCGGTCCTCGTCCTCGGCATCACGATTTTACTCCTGGAGACATTTGCCGCCAAGATCGCAAAGAAAACTTTTGCCTACGCCGGCGTTGTCGGGCTGACAGCAGTGCTTCTCGCCAGTTTCTTTTTGGCCCCGGAACCTTCGACGCAGCAGGCCGGCGGCTTCTGGAATTTTTACACCGCCGATGCGTTGTCGACTTTCTTCAAACGATTCACACTCGTCACCACGATTATCGTGCTCGTGATGATGGTCGATTACGCGCCGGCTTTGCGCAAAGCGGACGAAAGCACGTCAGCGAATCTCGGTGAATTTTTTTCGCTGCCGCTTCTGACTTGCGCCGGTTTGATGTATCTGGTTTCGGCAGTCGATTTCATTTTCATTTTCGTTTCGCTCGAGCTCGTCACCATTTCGTTCTTCGTGCTGGTTAGTTTTCCGAGAAGAAATCCCGTCGCGCTCGAAGCTGGCGTGAAATATCTCATCCTCGGCGCGCTCTCGACCGGATTTCTGGTTTACGGGATCACCTGGATTTTCGGCGTGACCGGCGAAACGAATCTGGAGCGAATCACCGCGGCGTTTTCCAGCGGCAAGATCGACAATCACGCCGCCACCTTCGGGGCGGTATTGGTGCTGGTGGGTCTCGGTTTTAAAATTGCGGCAGTTCCGTTTCAAATGTGGGTGCCGGATGTTTATCAAGGCGCCCCGACGCCGATCACCGCGTTTCTCTCGGTCGCCTCGAAGGCGGCTGGGTTCGTTGTTCTTTTACGTGTGCTCCAGCCGTTTCTGATGCTGCCGAACATGCAACGTCTTGTCGTGTTGATCGCGCTGCTCACTGTCGTTTACGGCAATCTCGCCGCGCTCCCGCAAAACAATCTCAAACGTCTGCTCGGCTACTCCAGCATCGCGCATGCGGGTTACTTGCTGATCGGCGTCGCATGCTTCGATGGCCGCGCTGTTACTTTTTATCTCGTGGCTTATCTGCTCATGACGCTTTTGAGCTTTGCCATCTTGATTATTGTCGCACAACAAACCGGCGAAGAAATTTCCAGTTTTGATGGCCTGGCCAAACGCGCGCCCTTTCTTGCATTCGCGATGCTGGTGGCGATGGCGTCGCTCGCTGGTCTGCCTTTCACGGCCGGCTTTTTCGGCAAGTTCTTCATCTTCGTAAGCGCAATCGCACAAAAGCAAACCGCGCTCGTCGCGGTTGGAATCGTAACCGTGGCGTGCGGCTTTTATTACTACCTGAAAGTCGTCCGCGCAATGTATTGGCAGCCGAGCACGAATGACAATGCAATTTCGATCAGCGTCCTTTCACGAGCGATAATGATTCTGCTGATCATCGCCACGATTGTCTTCGGCGTTTATCCGCAACCGATCCTGGAGGCGTTGAGACGTTGAGAGGTTGAGGCACGATGAATCGGGAAAACAGGAAAAAGGAAGAGACCGTCCCGAATTCCTGCGTTCCTGCTTTCCTTATTAAACAATTCTGGTCAGTCGCTTAATTCGACGTTCCAGTAAGCAAGATCGACAAAGTGCCGCCAGCTCTCGTGCTGCGGCGCGGTGAATGTGACGTGCAGGAACGGCCGCCATTTCGGCCGCTTCGGTTTCCGAATCAGCGTCATCTGCGCCTCCTGCGGGAGGCGGTTGCCTTTGCGGGTGTTACACGGAATGCACGAGCAAACGACGTTTTCCCAGGTCGTCGTTCCGCCGCGATCCCGCGGCACCACGTGATCAAGATTCAAATCGTTACGATCGAAAGAGTGCCCGCAGTACTGACAGGTGTTTTTATCGCGCTCGAAAACGTTGTGGCGCGTAAACTTCACTTCCTTTTTCGGCAGCCGATCGAAAAAGAGCAGCACGATCACGCGCGGCACCCGGATTTTCCACGAAATCGTCTGAACCAGTTCGTGGTCGGGCGCGTCGGTGGAAAAGTCGCGCCAGCCTTCAAAATCGTGGGTCAGGAAATTATTGGCGTCGTCCGCTGAAACGACCTGAGCATGACCCGCGTAGACGAGCGAAAAAGCGCGGCGGGCAGAGCAGATGTTCACCGCCTGCCAGAGACGGTTCAGCACCAAAACCTGACTATTTAACAACGAGTGCAAATTAAGAGCTCGGTTACTACGCTTTCAGCGAAATTATCGCGAAAGTGCGGCGAAAGTATCACCCGCGTTTTGCCTTGTCAACGAAGGGCGACCCCCGCCGCGGCTTGCGGGAGAATTCAAAACCTGACATGATCGCCACCGAATGCGGTGTTTCTCCGCCTCCCTCCCAGTAAAGTTCCGGATTAGGCGCCAAAAAGGCGTATTATATTGCGCCTTTTTGGCGTCTACTTCTCGTTAGGTCTTATGGAGGGAGTTGAAGAGATAGGGGTCCGTCCGT
>Ga0209470_1000598_pt1 | contig 28273 bp, 25 predicted proteins | sample GraSoiAngelo_125_FD_185882 | JGI IMG/M metagenome (GOLD analysis project Ga0209470, IMG submission 185882) | Grasslands soil microbial communities from the Angelo Coastal Reserve, California, USA - 14_0927_05_40cm (SPAdes) (version 2) | ecosystem: Environmental > Terrestrial > Soil > Grasslands ... | reverse complement strand
ATCGCCGCGGACATGATCGAGCACGAGATACGCCATACTGATAAACATGTCTTCCTTGATGTCGGGATAAAGTTGCCGATTTACTTTTTGGAGAACATCGGCCGGCGACGGATTCCCCATCGCCTGACTGCGCAGAACGCTCCGGCAGATGGCCATGATCAGCGACGCGGGGATGCCCTTACCGGAAACATCCGCGATGGCGACGCCCAAACGTTCGTCGTCCACTTTGATGTAATCAAAATAATCGCCGCTAACCTGGCGCGCCGGCACGTTCATGCCACTAATCTCAAATCCGTTTACGATCGGCGCTTCGGCCGGAAGAAGAATCCGTTGGATGTCGCGCGCGATCGCCAAGTCGTGATCGAGTCGCTTCTTTTCGTTCGCCTCCGAATAAATAATCGCATTGTAAAGCGCGAATGCCGATTGCTCGGAGATCGATTTGAAGACGACAAAATCGTTTTGCGAGAAGGGGGAACCCATTCGGCTGTTGGCAAGAGCGAGCACGCCCATGTTTTGTTTCGCGTAGAGAAGCGGCGCCACCATCACGGAAGTCGCGCCGAGCGAACTGTCTCGCAGCGTCGCCAGTTCCGGTGCTTCGGAAAATTCATTCAGGCAAAGCGGCGTGGCCGCCTGCCACACGCGCCCAAGCACTCCCTCACCGTTTCCGATATTGTGGACCCGAAGAAAATTTTCTAATGCGACCGGCGTCCCCGCCGTTTGCTGCAAAATATGCGGCGGAACGTCCACCAGCGGCGGACAACCCTTCGAAACGAAAGTCGGCACAAGCTTGGTCCCGGTTCGATCAGTCAGATAAAGCGCGCCACCTTGTGCGTCGAGGACGCGGGTCGCTCCTTCGACAATCAATCGGTGCAGATCCGCCGGCCTGATTGTTTCGCTGAAAGCCTCGCCCAGCCCGTGCAGGAAATCGAAAACCAGGGTCTCCTCGACCTGAATTTCTTCTTGCGAATGTTCCAACCGGCGAATGCTTCGGCGTTGTCGCACCAGCGTATAAATCCACGCAGCCAGACACACGATCAGCAGCCAGAAGAGAATGGATGGCCGCATGAGGTAGTGGCCAGCTTACTTCCCCGCTGTCGTTTGATGGAGGTCCTGTTTTAGATAATCGAGAACGTCTTTGAACCGGGAAACATTTTCTGGCGCTGCTTCGCACAGAGCTTCATGCGCTTCCAGCATCGTTTCGGCCTGTTCTCTTTTTTGAGCGTTGGCGCGGTCGAGCATGTTCTCCTTCATCTTCTCGCATTCAGGAGCGGTCGCACCGTTCGGACGGATGTCGAAAATTTGATCGAGCCCAAGCCCGGAAAGAAGCTGGCGACTGCGATCGCCGCAATGAACAACATGAAGATGACCCTGGCCCAGCTCCTTCAAACGTAGGGCCACTGCCGCCATCGTTCCCATGAAGGTAGAATCCATCATCGCGCAACGTTCCAGATCAATAACAAACTCGCGGTAACCGCGGTTGACCATTTCTTGCGCGAATTCCTTCAGGCTCCCGCTGTTCAGGAAGTTGCCCTTGCCTTCCACTCGCACCCAAACGGCGGGACCGTTCACGCCCACTAGTATCGATGACTGCACAACTGAGTAATTAATGATACAGGCTCGACGTCGACGCTGTCAAATTGTCGACATCTCTCAACCGTAAGGCCTTGCGCCGCTATTCCCACATGTAGGAATGCGTTTCCGCTACAATCGTGCCGTTTTCGATGAGCAAACAGCGCCACGCCGTCACCCGCCCGTCATCAAAGTAATCGTCTCCCACCACTTTGAACTCCGTCTTGTGACTGCCACGCACGTTCGAGTACGAGATTTCCTGAGCCTGGACGTGCGCATGCAGTTTTTCCTGCCGGTACTCGAGCCGCACTGTTAAATCCGCCGCTCGCCGGGCGTGCCAGAAAAAATCGAAATAATTCCCGATCCGCTCACGCTGGTCGAGCTTCGTCACCGCGCCAAAAAGCCGGTACTGCCTTTCGAAGCGGATCGAGGCGTCCTGGACCGTGGTCGATTTGCTCGACGGCGCTGTGCTCGCGAGTTTTCCTCCTTTGGTTCTACCCTGAGTGCTGTCGGTGGCGCTACTTTTCTCCTGGCCGGGCGCGTTCTCGGTCAACAGATAAAGTTTCGTCTTCCGAAACCGAAAGTCCTGATTGAGCGCCATCGGCAGCGGAACGACCCGGTCGAGCAAACGCGGTTGTTCCTGAGTGCGACCGAGAGCGCTTGCCAGAGGAAGTAACGTCAGTAACACGACTCCCAATTTCATTAGCTCTATGAAACGGGCTTAGCTGCGGCGTGTCAATATAGGTCGCGTATGACTTATTGGGCCAATGGCGGCGGCACGTTTCGCATCTAAGTTCGTTCGATGATCGAAGTGCGCTACGACCACGGAGTGTATCTCCCGGTCTACGACTTGTGGCTCGATCCGTGGGAGGCGAAGCGCTTCGCCTTTGTCTCGCACGCGCACAGCGATCACATCGCGCCGCACGAAGAGATCATTCTTTCCGAGCGCACTGCGCGTTTGCTGCAGGCGCGGATGCCGGGCAGTCGCACCGAACACGTCTTGCCGTTCGGCAAACAGCGACGCGTGCGCGATATCGATCTACTGCTACTGCCGGCGGGACACATTTTTGGCTCGGCCCAATTATTTCTCTCAAACCAAGGGGAGACGCTGCTCTACACCGGCGACTTCAAATTGCGTCACGGGAAATCGGCCGAAGCAGCCGAATGGCGCCCGGCCGACAGCTTGATCATGGAAACGACGTTCGGTTTGCCGCGCTATCAATTTCCGCCGACCGAACACGTAATTGCACAAATCGTCGCGTTTTGCCGCGAGGCAATTGAAGACGGTGCCGTCCCAGTGCTGCTCGGCTACTCGTTAGGCAAAGCCCAGGAGATCTTGTGTTCACTCGATGGCGCGGGACTGACGCCGATGTTGCACGGCTCGGTCTATCAAATGACGCGCATCTACGAACAATTCGGACAGTCGTTCTGCAAGTATGTGCGCTACAACAAGAACGACGTCGCCGGAAAAGTTCTCATCTGTCCGCCGAGCGCGAGTCATTCGCCCATAATCCAGAAAATTCCGCGCAAACGCGTCGCCATGATCAGTGGCTGGGCGGTCGATCCGAATGCCGTTTACCGCTATCAGGTCGACGCCGCGTTTCCGCTTTCCGATCACGCCGATTACAACGATCTGATTCGGTATGTCGATCTTGTGCAACCGAAGCGCGTCTTCACCTTGCATGGATTCGCCAGCGAGTTCGCGCGTGATCTGCGCGAGCGCGGAATTGAAGCCTGGGCTCTGAACGAAGAAAACCAGATGGACTTGAAGCTCCCGAAACCTGTAGTGGCAGGTCGGTCGCCTGCCTCAGGAAGAAGCGCGGCGAACACGGCCGGCGCTACAACTTCGGAATTCCTCCACTTCGCCAATGTCGGCGAATCGATTGCCGCGACGTCGGCGAAATTAGAGAAGGTGCGATTACTCGCCGAATATCTGCGTACGCTCAAGACCGACCAACTATTGATCGTGACCACTTATCTGACCGGGCGCGCCTTTGCCCAGAGCGACCTGCGAACGTTGCAAGTTGGTTGGGCGGTAATTTATCGCGCGCTGGCCGCTGCGACAAAAATCAGCGATGCGGAGTTCCATCGCATCGCGGCGAGTCATGGCGATCTTGGCAAAACCGCGTTCGAAGTTCTCGAAGGACGAACCAAGCCGCAGTCATTCTCAATTTTGGAATCGCGTGAACTTTTTGAAAAGCTTCACCGCGCCCGCGGACCGATTGCGAAAACGGAATTGTTGCAAATGTGCTTTGCGAATTTGTCACCGCGCGAAGGTCAATATGTGGTCAAAATTCTGACCGGCGATCTTCGGATTGGCTTGCGCGAGGGACTTGTGGAAGAGGCGATCGCGCGCGCGTTCGAAGTTTCGCTTCCTGAGGTCAAAGAAGCGAACATGTTGCTCGGCGATATCGGCGCGACCGCGTCGCTTGCGTCGCAAAAACAATTGGACCGCGCGGAGTTATCCATCTTCCGGCCGATTAAATGCATGCTTGCGACGCCGGAGCCGACCGCAGAAGCGATTTGGGAGCGATGTAGCTCTGTGGACGCCGCCGTCCCTGGCAGCAATGTTGAGCGCGATCCGCCGAGGACGGCGGACGCTACAGTTTTTGTCGAAGATAAGTTCGACGGCATTCGCGCGCAGCTACATCGGAATTCGAAACGCGCCGAAATTTATTCGCGCGATTTGCGGCTTATTACCGATCAATTTCACGAGCTGGCCGAACTGGCGCGCAAGTTCGATGTCGATCTTATCCTCGATGGCGAGATCGTCGCTTTTGAGCACGGCCGCAAGCTAACGTTCTTCGATTTACAAAAACGGCTCGGCCGGAAAACCGACGGCACGGATTTGTTTGCCAGCGCATCGGCCGACGTTCCAGTCGCGTTCATCGCCTTCGATCTCCTTTGGCTAAACGGCAGATCACTGTTGAAAACTCCGCTGCGAGAACGTCGCGAGTTCCTGCGCGGATTAAAATTGCCGGCACAATTTCAAATCGCGGAAGTTTTTCCAGCGCATTCAGCCGCCGAGATTGAGGAACGCTTTCAGCAAGCGCGACGGCGTCTGAATGAGGGCCTGATGATCAAAGATCCGGGCAGTTTCTACACGCCGGGAGCCCGCGGAATGTTCTGGTTCAAACTAAAAAAGGAACTCGCCACGCTCGACGTAGTGGTAGTCGGCGCGGAATTCGGTCACGGCAAGCGCAACAATGTGTTGAGCGACTATACGTTCGCGGTGCGCGATGAAACCAGCGGCGAACTCTTGCCGATTGGCAAAGCTTACAGTGGCCTGACCGATGTCGAGATTGCCGAACTAACCGAGCACTTCAAACAAAACACGATCGTCGATCACGGCCGATATCGCGAAGTCAAACCGGAGATCGTTCTCGAAGTCGCGTTTAACTCGATTCAGCCGAGCACGCGCCACGCAAGTGGGCTGGCGTTGCGCTTTCCGCGCATCAAAGCGATTCGGCGGGACAAGAACGTCGATGCGATCGACACCCTAACTTACGCGCGCGAACTGGCGGCGCAGGAAGCGCGAACGGATATAGACGAAACTATTAAGGCGTAGCCGAGGGCGACGGTGACGCGGTTTCACCTTGTTGAGCTGCTTCTTTGTGCTCCCGCTTCAATTCTTTCTTCTCCTCGCGCTTCTGCTCTTTCTTCTCCTGCTTGGTCAACTTTCCACCGGGGGAAATCGAAGGGACCGAAGCCGCATCCGGCATCGGTGTCGATGTTACGGCCGGCGATGGTGACGGCGAACTCATTGGCTCGATTTTAGGTGGGTTAAACTTCTGCGCCTGAGATTTGAATTTTCCTCGAGTCGCTTCTGTTTGCGATGCGCCAGTGGTCGGACTTAGCGATGCCGACAGCGCTGGAATGGCGCCTGAGGAAACAGTGTCGCTCGCGGCTGGCGAGGCAGATGCTGCCGATTTGGGTGTAGCACTCGGCATCGTTCGCGGCGCCGGGGTTGCGCTCGGAACCGGCAATCGTCCGCGGCGTTGCGCCGGAGTCGGCAAAGGTGATGCAGAGGACACTGGCGTCGAGGTTGCAGCCGGTGTCGGCGATGGTTCGGACGGAATTACCCTCCGCGGCGTCATCTTCGTTTCAGGTGTCGATGTTGCAGCGGCAGTAGGCGCTGGCGTTGCCGATATCGTGGCGGACGGCAATGGCGTCGCGGTAACCGATGTCGATAAAGCTGGTGTTTCGGCACCTTGAGAAGCCGTGGTCGTTGTCGCGGCAGCCTTTACAAATTTTTTCGGCGGCGCATTCGACGGCGGAGTTGCTTCCGCTTTCATTTTGTCACGCGTTTTCTTGGCAGCGTCGTGATCGCCAATGGCCGCCCAGCCGAGATCGACCGTAACTTGGGTAATGTTTTGTTTCACCGCCCGCGGCCGTTCGCTCGCCTGCGGCGCCGAAATCACCGGCGCAGCCACGATCACGGTTTCGCCCTGAACAAGCGGCCGTGGTGCTTCGACATTCAGGTCGACACTGGCGTTGCGTTCCAAGCGGAATCGCTGCATCGGCTCGCGGCTTTGCGCCCGAACTTCGTCATAATTCGGCCCCTCATTCACGATCGTCGTATTGTTATAAGTGATGTTGGTGACATTGGTGGTCTGATTAACGATCGCGACGTTGCGTTCCGGCGGGAGGATAGTGGACTCGGCTCGCTGGGCGCCGAATTCTCTTGTCGCAACAAAACAATATTGATCCGGGCCGATGTCGTAATAGTTATCCGACCAATTGCGGATACCCGTGCGTTGATCGAATCGCGCTTCTGGCGGCAGGGGCGCCCAGCCAACGTAATCGTTGCTCTTTCGCCACGACACCCAGGCCGGGGCCCATTGCTGACCTGGGACCCAGACCCAGCCGATTCCCCGCAGCCGTGTCCAACGTCCGTAATGATAAGTCGCCCAACCGAATGACTCTTCCGAAATCCAAGTCCAGCCGGCATCGGTGTAAACCCAGCGCCCGTTCGTGTACGGACGCCAACTCTGCGAGCTCTCTGCTTCGCGCGGTTGCCAAACATAGCCGTAATCAGCGGTCTCTAACCACGCGCCATGAGGCTCGAGCCTGGTATAAAAAGTTGAATACCCGGAAGTCGGTCCCGCTCCAGAAACGGCCCTCGCCCGAGTGACCGGTTCGGGTTCAGCCCGTTCCCGACGAGCCGGGGTGGCTGCGGCCGCATTCTCCTTTTCCGCTAACGCTTTTTCGCGCGCGTCGAGATCGGCCTGCTGCTGTTGAAGCTGTTGTTGCTGCTCGGCCTGATGTTCCGCTGCCAAACGCTCCTGAACCTGTCGCTCAACTTCGGCATTCTTTTCCGCTTCAGTTTGCTGCTTCTGGCAGGAAATGAGAGCGGCGACCGCAATCACGGCTGGGAATACAAAAAACTTTTTCATGGCGATGATTAGACACATTTCCCCTCTCATTATTCAACGGGTGGGCGCCGGCGATGGCGTCGCGCTTTGAGCGGAGGCCGGTGTGAAAATGACGGTTTCTATTTTCGCGCGTCGCAGTTTTTGGATGTTCGCATAAAGCGCAACCAGTGAGAAACCGATCACAATCCCGACCATGAGCCGGCCGACATTCTTCGAGACACGAGGTTCCAAGCTCACCTTGAAACTATCGATGTCGATCTCCCGCGCGCAAACGCGGTCAAGGCAACTGCAACGCTGCGATCGCATCCATCACTCGCTGGCTCGACCGCGTGTAGAGATCTTTTCCACCGCTCCCAAGATCTGCATCCGAGAAATAGATCGGCTCGCCAACGACGATCGTAATTTTGCGCCACAAATGAATTTTTCCGTGGATCGGCCAAGCATCGAACGCGCCGAAAATTCGCATTGGAACAACCGGGGCGCGCGTTTTTGCGATTAGCAGACCCAGTCCGGGCAAAGCCGGATGCAGATTCCCGTCGGGGGTTCGTGATCCTTCCGGAAAAACCAACGCACACTCGCCCGCACTCAGGATTCGAATCAATGCTTTCAGCGCGCTGCGGTCGCCTCCTTCCAAATTGACCGGGATGACATTGAGCTTCGGCAAAAGCCACCCGAGCACCGGCACATTCATCAACGACTTTTTTGCGAGAAAAAAAATGGGCCGGTCGCAGGCGTTTCCAGCCAATGGCGGGTCAAAAAAACTTTGGTGATTCATGGTCAGAATCACGGGGCCGGTCTGAATAACGCGCTCTCGATTAATAATTCGAAACCCAAAAAATAACTGGGCAAGTAACCGACTGAGATGGTAGCCGAGCCAGTAGTAAAAATTCATTTAGCGATTTGGTGATTTAACGATTCAGCGATCTGTTGCTGCCAATCTTTAAATCTTTGACTCGTTAAATCTTTAAATTTTTTGCGCGCAATCGTTTAACGATTTCGTCCACGACCGCGTCGACGGTTAGATGCGACGTATCGATGACTTCCGCGTCTTTCGCGACGAAAAGGGGGGAAGCCGCGCGTGACGAATCGGCTTGATCGCGCCGCGCAATTTCGTCGCGGTGACCTTGCGCCGCGCGCCGCTGCGCTCGCACTTTCAGCGACGCGTCGATGAAAAACTTGTAGGGCGTATCCGAAAAAACGACCGAGCCAATGTCGCGACCTTCGACCACCAGGTCGTGTTTGCTCGCGTAGTCGCGCATCCTCGCCACCAGAACATTGCGGACTTCCGGGACCGTGCTTACTCGCGAAACTTCGTCGTTCACGCGATCTTCGTGCAGATGGCCGGTTAGATCGACACCGTCGATCAAAAGGTGAAGTGCTCGATCTCGCAACACTCCGCCCAACGACAAAGTGGCAATGAGTTCGGCAATCCGAGGTCTGTCCGACGGATCGATGGTGCTGTTAAGCACCGACCACGTGACAGCGCGATACATCGCGCCGGAATTGACGTAAACGAAGCCCAAACGGCGCGCGAGTTGACGCGCCACGCTGCTCTTTCCCGAAGCGGCCGGCCCGTCGATGGCGATTACGCGATGTCGATCTTGTGCTTGCATTTCTGGCTCTCGCGCGACCAGCGCAGTTTTTCGCGGGACGCCCGCGGAAGCAAGCGTGTGATTATTCTTCCACCGGCGTCGCTGGCACGAGCGTGCCAATGACGGGTGTGCTGGTGCGAACTCGACTTGGGCTCATGAACTCGTCCAAAGCTTTCTCGAAACCGGGATACGATTCGCGGATACATTCCGCGTCCTGAATAATTGTTTCGCCGTCGGCAAACAGTCCGGCCACGGCAAAGGCCATCGCGATTCGATGGTCGCCGAAACTGGAGAGTCGCGCCCCGCGCAACGGCGCCGGTCCATGGATTTCAAGGCCGTCATTCAGCTCGATCACTTGAACGCCCATTCCCCGCAAATTGTGCGAGATCGCCGCGATCCGATCACTCTCCTTGACGCGAAGCTCATGGGCGTGGCGAATGATCGTCGTGCCATTAGCCAATGCGCCCGCAACTGCGAGTGCCGGCAATTCGTCAATCAACTGCGGAATTTCTTTCCCGTGAATCACCGTGCCTTTGAGCGGTACACCGGTGACTTCGGCGACACCGCGCGGTTCCAATTGATCGGTGTCTTCAACCGCTTCGCGCACTTGCGCCCCCATTCGCACCAAAACACCCAGCAATGCTGTCCGGGTGTCATTCAATCCAATGTTGCGAACGAGCAGGTGGCCGCCGGATTGGGCAGCGGCCGCGACCAACCAAAAGGCGGCCGAAGAAATGTCGCCTGGAATTGAAAAATCGCGCGACTCCGGGATCTGGTCGCCAAAAACGCTGATGGAGTCTTCGGCTTTGGCAGTACGGATTAAAAAATAATTAAACATCAGCTCGGTGTGGTTGCGGCTGGCCGATGGCTCATCCACGGTCGTTTTGCCCTTAGCGAAAAGCCCGGCGAGAAGAATGGCGCTTTTGACCTGAGCGCTGGCCACGGGTGAACGATAATGAATTCCTCGCAACGATCCGCCGCGGATACGGAGAGGAGGCGTTTGCTCCGGACCTTCGGCGACAATGTCCGCGCCCATTTTTCGGAGCGGCTCGATTATGCGATCCATCGGGCGGCGGGTGAGGGATGGATTACCGACTAATCGCGTTTCAAAAGTCTGACCGGCAAGCAAACCGGCGAGCAGACGCATGGTTGTGCCGGAGCCGCCGCAATTGATCTCGTCCTTTGGCGGTGTCAGGAGGCGTTTCTTCCCGTGAACAATGAGAATGTCCGGTTCGGGTTGTTCAATTTGAATTCCGAGCGCGCGCAACGCGCTGACGGTATGCATGCAGTCGTCGCTCGGGAGAAACCCCCGCAGGTTGCAAACGCCATTCGAAAGGGCAGCAACGATAGCGGCGCGATGTGAAATACTTTTATCGCCCGGAACGGTGATCTCCGCTTCAATCCGAGGCGCTCGTTTTACGCGCAACTCCATAAATCAATTAAAAAAAGCGATGCTGCATTCAGTATTCTGGCATTCAGCGTCGGCCACAACTGCCGTTACGGAACAAGAAAGATTTTGTTGGTGAAAGGATCTTTTACTTCCGTGCCAGGCGGGAACCCACGCACATCGACCAGCCCTTGATCAGCGGCATACGGGCTCTTCACGAAGCCAGGTTTACCCGGGACAGGCGTTCCGTAGGGATAATCGCCCTTGGCCGGTTTTGACGGCGCGGCGCCGGTGGGCGGTGGTGCTACGGGTTGGGCGGCTGTTTCGGTATTTTCCGGTGGGGCATTTGGATTAAAGGGCTGCTGTGTCGGTTGATTTTCTACACCGGTTTCGGCGGGATATCGCGCTGCGGTCCGCCGCGCGCCGGCCGGCGGAGTCTCCTCCCGGGTGCAGGCCGAAAGAAAAAACGCGGTGAGCAGCGCCAGCAAGAGCCACAATTTCATAATTTGCTTGGACGGAGTCTACACTGGTTCTATTTCAATGCCAGTGGCCTCAGAATCGCAATTCATTTTAGAAAAGCCAAGACGGCGGCGATTTCCGAACTTGTTGCAGTAATGGAGGCCGGCCCAGAAATCCTGATTGTCGACGACGACGCGACCAGCCGGAAGTTACTGGCGCGGATGCTTTCTGCAGCCGGTTACGTTTGCCGCGAAATGGACAATGCGACCGACGCCCTAAACTTCGTCCATTTAAAGCAACCAGCGGCGCTGTTGCTCGATTTCAAAATGCCGGGAATGGACGGGGCGGAAGCGCTCAGGCGACTGCGGGCTGATCCGAATCCGGCAATTGCACAGATCCCGGTGATCATGTTGACCGGATACGGCGAAAACGAGGTCACGTGTCTCAACGCCGGAGCAGACGACTTCGTAATCAAACCCATCAACGCCGAGGTGTTGCGCGCACGAATAGAGACGCAACTGCGGTTACATTCAATGCGCGTCCAGTTACAGCAGCAAAATCAGGAACTAGAAGCATGGCGCCGTAATCTCGAGCGCGACCTAGCGGCGGCGCGGCTGACCCAGCAAGCGCTGATCCCACAAAAGCCGCCCACGCTTCCGGGATGGGAAATCGCGGCCTGTTATCGTCCGGTGATCGAAGTTGGCGGAGACATTTATGGATGGCTCCCAATAAAAGAGGATCGTTGGTTATTCTGGATCGCGGATGCCACCGGTCATGGCGCCTCAGCCGCTTTGATGACGACTCTCGCCAAACTTCTGTTTCATCATGGCCACGAAGAGCACGAACGGCCAGGCAAGATCATGGAAGCGGTGAACAATGATCTGCGTGGAATTTTCGCTGGCCGCTCTTTCATGAGCGCGATGTGCGTGGCGCTGGATCCCAAAAGTGGACAGGCCAGCGTAGTCGGCGCGGGACATCCGCCGCTTCTTGTTACCCGGTTTGGGCGTGGAACCGAAGCGATCGCCGCTTCCGCACCGCCTCTTGGATTGGTTGAGGAATCGAGTTTCATCGAAACAGCTCTGGAATTGAATCCGGGCGACGCCTTCACGCTTTACACCGATGGATTGTTTGGTGCAGCCAAGAATGGCCGGCCACGATCGACGCCGACCCAACTTGCGGGAATGATTAATCCTTTTGCGGCAAGCGCGGACGCGTTGCTCGAGCTGATGTTGAAAGCGGCAACCCCTGAGGCCAGCGAATCGCCACCGGACGATGTCGCCGCGGTTGTCGTGCGTCGATCCAATTAGCAAGAAAAAAAATTTACCCCGAAAATTAGTGTTGCTCTGCCGCAAACGAAGCATTAATCAGCCTGTATGCCGAAAACCAAAACTCCTTCAAAACGCAAGCCCAATCCCGCCTTCATGAGACCAGTCCAGCCCGACGAAAAGCTCTCCGCTATCGTTGGCTCAAAACCGTTGCCGCGTTCCGAGCTCACCAAGAAGCTCTGGGACTACATCAAGAAAAACGGTTTACAGGACAAGACCAAGAGAACCCAAATCAACGCCGACGACGCGCTCCGGCCAGTTTTCAACGGCAAGAGCCAGGTCAGCATGTTCGAGATGACGAAGCTCGTCTCGGGTCACATTCGTTAGGCCGCGGATTGACGTTTGAGTCCCTGCCTACGAGCGCAGGGCTGCAATAAAGACTGAGCGGGCGAGCCCGTTGTGGAACGTGCTCGCGTTGTGGCTACTTGCGCCGCAACCCGGATTGACCGACCTTTCGGTGTGAAAAAATTCATTAGCGCGATCAGACTGCCGATACTTTTTCTGGCGATCGCAATCGCGCTCGTAATCGTTGCCCATCGCAACGAAGCGAAGACTGCGGCTCAGAAGGAAACACCGCAGACACAGTTGGCGCCGGCGTCGAACGCACCTATCGGGACGTGGACGACTGATTACAAAAAGGCTCAGGAAGAAGCGAAAGCGAGCCACAAGTTGTTGCTGCTCGATTTTACGGGATCGGACTGGTGCGGTTTTTGTATTCAGCTCGACAAAGCCATTCTCCAGCAGCCGCAGTTTAAGGATTACGCCAGCAAAAACCTCGTTTTGATGGAAGTTGATTTTCCGCGGCGCAAAGCCCAAAGCGCTGAGACGCAAAAACAAAACATGGAATTAGCGCGGAGATATCAGATTGAAGGCTTCCCCACGCTTGTGGTGCTGAATGGTGAAGGCAAAACCGTCTGGCGCTATGATGGTTTGTACCAGGGCGGTATCGCCGCCTTCCTTGCCGAATTAGACAAAGCCCGCAAAAGCTGAGCGTGGTCGCCTAATTGTCGATTTTCGCAGCGCGAAGCCGGTTAAGTTTTGCCCGGTTCGAAGGCGCGTTGGAGGACGTTCGCCAACTCGTGACGAGTAAAAGGTTTCGGCAAAGCCGCCCGAAACCCATAGGCCAGGAATTCGGCCAAGGCCGCGTCATCCGAATAACCGCTGCATATGATCGCCGTAACATTCGGGTCGAGATCGCGTAGACGCTCCATCGTAGCTACGCCGCCCATTCCGCCGCGGATGGTTGCGTCCAAAATGACCGCCTGAAAAGTTTCGCCAGTCCGCATCGCCAGTTCGTACTTTTTCAACGCTTCCGCGCCGTCGGGCACGGTCGTCACTTTGTAGCCAAGGGTGCCGAGCAACTCCGAAGTCAGATCGCGAATGGCAGCTTCATCATCCATCACCAAAACGCGCTGATGATTGAAACTGAAAATTTCATTCTCCAGCGTCGGCTCAGGAACTGGTGGCTTGGAGTCGGTGGCTGGCAGATAAAAGGTAAATGTCGATCCATCGGCCGAAGTGCGTTCAAGATGGAGCAGGCCGCCGTGTTTTTTCACTACGGAGTAGCTGATCGACAAGCCCAGGCCCGTTCCAGTCGACTTGGTTGTAAAATAAGGATCGAAAATTTTGGTCACCAGTCTCTTCTCGATACCGCCGCCGTTATCTGCGACCTGCACTTTGACATAACGGCCGGGTCGAATTGGAAGACCAGGGTTGGCGTCAATTTCAAGATTGCGTGCCGAAACCCGAACAATCCCGCCGCGCGGCATGGCCTCTCGTGCGTTGATTACTAGCGCATTGATCACTTGCTCGATCTGGGCCGGATCAACCGCAGATCTCCAAAGGCCGGCCTGAATATCCAAATCCGACCGCAGGTTCGATCCATGAAGTGCGAACTCGGCCGCTTGGGTCACGAGGTCAGATATCGAAACGACCCGTTTCAGCGGCGTGCCACCTTTTGAGAAGGTGAGTAATTGATTGGAAAGTTGAGCGGCGTGTTGCGCGGCCTCGCCGGCGCGCGACAAGAACGAGAGCAAATTTGCCGGACTCTCCGGAGCTTCGATTTGGGCCAGGCCGATGTTTCCGGAAATAACGGTCAGGAGGTTGTTAAGATCGTGGGCGATTCCTCCCGCCAGCGTCCCGAGCGATTCCAGCTTGCCGGTGGTCAACCGCTCTTCTTCGACCCGCTTTCGATCGGTCACGTCTCTTAGGAAAACAGAAACACCGCCTCCGCTCGGATAGGCCAGAAGTTCAAACCAGACTTTGCCGCTTGGATCGCTTGCTTCGAATTCGATCGCTACTTGTTCGGACATCGCGCGCCGATAATTCTTTTCGAACGCATCGCGGGTAAACTCTGGCAGCTCAACCCAAAAATCCTTGCCGATCAGGTCTTCGCGGTGCCGATCGAGCAGTTTTTCCGCTCGCCGATTAACGAAGGTAAATTTCCAATCCCGGTCGACTGCGAAGAATCCGTCATTCGTTTTTTCCAGGATGTCGGTCATTTTTCCGACTGCTTCCTGCAATTCCGTCCGCGCCTGGTTGCGTTCAGCCAGCGCACGAATGCGCCTCTCAGCTACCGAGAGCCGGACATTCAATCGCGCCGGGTCAAGCGGTTTGATCAAATAATCGTTGGCCCCGGCTTCCAGCGCCCGTTCCAAGTCCTGCGTGTCGTCACGCGCCGTGACCAGAAGAATGAATAATTCCTCGCCTTTGGGCGCAGCTCGCAATTCCTGACACAATTCGACTCCGCTTTTGCCGGGCAACATCCAATCCAAAATCAAAAACGAGAAAGGTTGTTTTCTTAGCTCAAGTTCCGCCTCTTCGGCGCTGCCGACTGCGACAACTTCGTGACCGCGCCGTTCGATCAACCGCTGCAAAGTCCTGCGACTCTCCGGATGATCCTCAACAAGCAGTATTCTCATTTCTGGAAATATGAACTCTTCCCGCAAAATCCCTCCGCCAAGTCATGCGCGAGGACGCCCGGTCACCTAATAATGGCGGAGCAGGATGGCTGCCACGGGATGCCGCTAGTCGGCGAAAAAAAGGAATAAGATTTTTCCTTAGGCGATGATCGACATGGTCACGCAATCGAGCGGCAGCGCCTTGCGTTACATTCGGCCTCTGCTAGATACAGCCAAAGTTTGGCGGAGCCCTAAAAATTCATGCTCATCTTTCGTTTTCTCCTTTTTTCTCTTGTTACTTCGGTCGGAGTCGTCGCTGTTCGGGCTGAAGCGGTTGCGCCGCAAACCGGCGAAAAGCCAAAGCCGGCAGCCACGGCCGAGCCCGGGATCACTTTCGATTGGGTCCACGTCGACGGACCTTACGTCGCGATGACGTTCGATGACGGCCCGAGCGCAAAATTGACGCCTAAGCTACTCGATTTGCTCGCCGCCCATCATATAAAAGCCACATTTTTCCTGATCGGCCAAAACGTTGCCCAAAAACCCGATATCGTGGCGCGGGAGATAGGCGAAGGACATGAAATTGCGAACCACAGCTGGTCGCATCCCAACCTCGCTAAGATGTCGGACGACGGAGTTCGTGATCAGTTGCACAAAACGGAGGACGCGATTCGAAGCGCAAGTGGCAATCGTCTCACTTTATTGCGTCCACCTTATGGTTCGATCACAGCCCGGCAAAAAAAATGGATCAACCAGGAGTTTGGTTACAAAATTGTGCTTTGGGACGTCGATCCATTGGACTGGAGAAGGCCCGGACCGAGTGTCGTTTGCAATCGGATCATCAAAATGGCGCGCGCCGGCTCGATTATTCTGGCGCACGACATTCATCCCGGCACGATCGAGGCGATGCCGTGCGTGCTGAACCAGCTCGAGGCCAAGGGCTTCAAATTCGTGACCGTTTCTGAATTGATCGCGATGCAAACGCCACTGCCGCCGAAACCTTCGCCATCTCCAAAATCGATCCCGCCAAAATCGACACCTCCTTCCCCCACTCCGCACGACTGATTGTTTTGCCGGCATGATCGCCGACCAATATTTGCAGCTCAAGGGCGGACTCGAAAGCGCTCTGGCTGGATTAATCAGGCTCGGCTCGGAGATGCGGCGGCCTCCTGAAGAGATGGATACTTTGCAGGCGCTGCTGCGCGATATCAGCGAGCCGTTGCTTTTTGTTGTGGTCGGTGAAGTGAAATCTGGAAAGTCTTCGCTCTTGAATGCTCTCTTCGGCAATGAATTTGCCAAGGTAGATGTTCTGCCGGCGACCGACCGCGTTTACATTTTCCGCTATGGGCCGCAAGAAAAATCGACCGAGGTTTCACCGAAACTAACCGAGCGCCATCTGCCGATTCCGTTCCTGCGAGATTTCAACGTCGTCGATACGCCCGGGACCAACACGATGGTGAAAGAGCATCAAATGGTGGCGGACGATTTTATGCCGCGCGCTGACGTCGTCCTTTTCGTCTTCTCGGTGGCCAACCCGTGGACGCAATCCAACTGGGAATTTTTGGATTTCCTGCAAAAAACCTGGCTCAAGAACGTGATCTTCGTGCTTCAGCAGATCGATTTGCGCGAGCCAACTGAAATCGATGTCATCCACCGACATCTTCAGGACACCGCGATGCGGCGGTTGGGCTTTGTCCCACCGATTTTTTCCGTGTCCGCGCGCAAAGCTTTCTTGGCCCGGACAAGTGGCCTGGACAAGGAACGGCTTTGGGAAGAGAGCGCTTTCGCGCCCCTCGAAGAGCAGATCAGCTTCATTGTGACCGAATCGAGCGCGCGGATGTTGAAGCTGCGCTCAACTTTTCAGGCAACGCGCGTTGCCCTGGAAGAATTGAATCGAGAGGTTCGCGGATTTCTCGACAAAATTGCAGCAGATGTTGCCTTGCTCGAGCGTCTGGACGCGCTATTGCAGACTCGTCGCGAACAAATGCTCCGCCAGGTCACGGCTCTTGTGCGTGAGGTGGAGAGCATCTACGAAGAAACAACAAAAGAGAGAACGACGCTGCTTCGCCAGGAACTAACTTGGTGGCGCGGATTTCAACTAATTTGGCGCCGAACCGGCGACCATCCGGATTTGCACGCGAAGATCGAGACCAAGCTTCGACAATTGCTGCAACCGCAAATGCAACCGGCAGTCAGCAAATTGGAGATAGATTTGCGCGGGCTCTGGCCGCAGATGCAAGATCTCCTCGAAAATCAATCATCGTCCGACTTACAAAAAGAGGCCCGCCAGAGCGTGCCGGATTTTGCCGGTCAACGACGTGAACTCTCGGAATCCATTCAAGCGGCGTTTATCGACATTCTCGCGGGCAAAACGCTTCAGGAACAACTGGCCCGGTCTTATTCACAAACGGCGCTTTGGTTGCGGGTTGTTGTCGCAATAATCGCGATTGCAGGAGCGGTCGCAGTTTTCGCCCGAGCTCGGAGCGCAACGGCGGCCATGGCAGCGCTTATGGTTGCGGGAATCGGCGTTGTGCTTGCCGTTTTTTTAGCCTTCAACCCTCGTCGAAAAGTCCTGCGAGATTATGAACGACAATTCTCTCCAAAACGCACCGAGTTTTCCCAAACCCTCGAGAAACAGATTGCGAAGGCGATTGATGCCTTTTGCGCGGAAATGGCCAAGAAGTTCCGCAACTTAAGCGAAATTTGCCAGACCCGGCGTCGGCGCTACGAACCGTGGTCGCAACGCGCAGAAGAACTACAAGCAAATCTTACCGAATTGAAGCCGCGGCTCGGTTGAGAAAATCCGCGCGCGGAATAGTACCGTTATTTCTTGGCGTTGCCGGAACTGCCGCCTTGCTGGACCAAACGCTGTTCGGCCTGGCGACGCGCAATCACAAAATGATTGTTCTCGCCATAGCTGCGCCATGGTCCGGGCGGCACGTCCTGAGTGTTCACGAACTGCCAATCGGTAACGTCAGTTGGTTGCAGTCCAAGGTAATCGCGCACCGCGGGTGAAACGTCCAGGCCGGCGCCGTGATTCAAGTTCGGCTTCGGACGTTCATTGCCAAAGACATATTGAAAGTGATCGGTCCGAAATGGGCCGCAATCTTCCCATTGCGCGTAACAGGTGCGATTGCCTTTGCGAATTGCGATCCAGTGATGCCAGCAAACCGATTGTCCCTGCCCCATGTAGGCCTGTTTGAACCATGGAATCACCAGCGGCGCTTCCGGCTTAAATTGGCCATGGGTCACGTCGTTATAAGGTAAGGCGTAATAAAATGGATTCTGCCGCGGAACGAACGAAACCGGAATGTAGTTACGCCGCTCTGATTTCTCGGGATTATCGAAACCGCCGTAATTCCCCTGCCAATTCAAATCCCATGAGCTTCGAAAATTCGGCACCGGGTTGTTTCCTCCCGCCTGTTCTCCGACCCAGAACACCGTGGTCACGATGTTTGTTTTCCATGCGAAACGCTGGATCGCCGGCCGAGAACTGGTCGGCACGAACACTTGCGGCTCGACCTTGAGCAGAGCTTGCTCGCGAAGTTTCATCGCATACTTCGCAAAGTCGGAGGCAGTCGCGTACGGCGAACTTGATTGCTCTTCGGCTCGCAGCGCGCCAACGGCGCCGGTCAAGAGTAAGAGGGCAATGGTTCGTCTCATGGCCAAAGGGTGGCCTGTCTGTATCCGATTTTTCCGCCTCGTGCAAGGCCTTTCACTATGGAAAAACCAGCGCCGGTGGCGGTTACAATTCGTAAAGCACTATCTGTTCCAGCTATATCCGGCTGACGAGAGTATTCCGGACGTATTCTCGATCGTTTTTTTCGGGATAATCCAGCGTGTAATGCAAACCGCGGCTTTCTTTACGACTCAATGCCGAATCGACAATCACTGCCGCCACCGTGGCCAGATTGCGCAGCTCTAAAAGGTCCACCGAGACTTTGAAGTTCCAGTAAAATTCCCGGATCTCACGCTGCAGATTGCGCAGGCGCGCGCTCGCCCGCTGCAACCGCTTGTCTGTGCGCACGATTCCCACATAATCCCACATTAACCGGCGGATTTCGTCCCAGTTATGATAAATCACGACCAGTTCATCGACATTCTGCACGTCGCCCGATTGCCATTCCGGCAACGAAATCGGCGGCGTTGAGTGCGATGAACGTCGCTCCCGCAGCATCGCTTGGCACGCGCGATGTGCGACCACCAAACCTTCCAGCAGCGAATTGCTCGCCAGACGATTCGCGCCGTGCAATCCGGTGCAACCAACTTCGCCAATTGCGTATAAGCCGGCCAGACTGGTCGCGCCGTTGACGTCGGTTTTGATTCCACCGCATTGATAATGCGCGGCCGGCACGACCGGAATCGGCTGCTTCGTCATGTCGATCCCAAAACGCAAACAGGTCTCGTAAATATTTGGGAACCGATCGCGCAAGAATTCCACCGGTTTATCGGTGATATCAAGAAAAACGCATTGCGCGCCAGAGCGTTTGATCTCGGCGTCAATCGCTCGCGCCACAATATCCCGCGGCGCGAGCGAACCGCGTCGATCGTAGCGTTTCATGAAATCTTCGCCGCGACTGTTCCGTAAAACGCCGCCCTCGCCCCGCACTGCTTCCGAAATCAAAAACGATTTCGCTTTGGGATGAAACAAACAGGTCGGATGAAACTGAACAAATTCCATGTTCGCGATCGTCACGCCCGCGCGCCAGGCCATTGCCACGCCATCTCCGGTCGCGATGTCAGGATTGGTTGTGTAGAGATAAACTTTGCCACAACCACCAGTCGCAAGGACGATCCGATCCGAACGGATCGTTTCCACTTCGCCGCTCTTTTCATCGAGAATGTAAATGCCGAGGCAACGATCTTCCGCCGCAAAGCCAAGTTTCGCGGCGGTGATTAGATCGACCGCCATATGATTTTCGAGAAGATCCACATGCGATTGGCGCTCGAGCTCGCGCAGTAATGCGTTCTCGATTTCCTTGCCGGTCACGTCCCGAACGTGAAGGACGCGCCGCTTCGAGTGTCCGCCTTCGCGACCAAGATCGAATTCGCGATGGCCGGAAACCTCGCGCTCATCGAATTGCATACCGAGCTCGACCAAATCTTGAATTCGCGCCGGAGCTTCGGTCACAATCGTGCGGACCACATTCTCGTCACATAATCCCGCGCCGGCTTCGAGCGTGTCGCGCACGTGAAGCTCAAAAGAATCCTCGCCGCTCGTCACACAAGCGATTCCCCCCTGCGCCCAAGCGGTGTTCGTGTCCGAGCCTTTGCGTTTCGTGATTACCGCCACCGAGCCGTGCTTCGCTGCCTTGAGTGCAAAGCTAAGCCCCGCGATGCCGCTACCGACGACGACGAAATCGTATTCCTTCATCCCAATACAATGTTGTCGATCAAACGGGTTTTCCCAAAGAAAACCGCGAGTGCGAGAAGCGAGTTTGGCTCAGGCGATTCTATCGGTTGCAAAGTGTCTGCGTCGACAAGATCGACATAATCGATTCGCGCCAGCGACGCTTCACTGATTATCTTTCGCGTAAGATCGACAGTATTCTTCGCGGATTTTTTTCCGGGATTTTTCGCGGCCAGCAGTGCTTTGCGCAAAACCGCGGCCTGCTTCCGCTCCTCGGCGTTCAAATACACGTTGCGCGAACTGCACGCCAGTCCATCTGCTTCGCGCACGGTGGGGACCGCGACGATGTCGATCTTGTAATTCAAATCGCGCACCATTCGGCGAATGATGGCCAGCTGTTGAAAATCTTTTTCGCCAAATACGGCCGCGTCAGGTTGCAAAATGTTGAACAGTTTCGCCACCACCGTGCAAACGCCGCGGAAATGTCCCGGCCGCGATTTGCCTTCGAGCACGCTCGACAGCGAATTTTCTTCCACAAACACCGAGCGATTATCCGGATACATCTCGGTCGCGCTTGGCCGAAACAAAAGATCGACATCCAACTTTCGGCAAAATTCTTCGTCTTCTTGTTCTGGTCGCGGATAACGTTCGTAATCGCTTCCCGGCTCGAATTGGAGCGGATTTACAAAAATGCTGACGACCACTTCGCCATTTTTCCCCGCCTGGCCGCGCGCAATTCGAATTAACTCTCTATGCGCCCTATGCAACGCCCCCATCGTCGGGACCAGGATACGCGGTCCTTTTTTCGCGTGACTCTGCGCTTCGGCGATTGTTTCCAGAACCGTCATTGCGCTTGGAGCCAGATCGCCTGGCGAGCGAACGGAAAAGTTTTGTGGGCGAAATTTGTCCAGCCCGCGCGCTGCGCCAATTGATTCATTTCGGAAAAGGAAAACGCGCGCGCGATGGAGAGCCGAGCATCGTGTTTGGTCATTGGCTCACGAAACACGGTCCCAGTCAGAAGGTGGACGCCGATTGTGGCCATCCAACTGCGGCACAGATCAGACACGAGCACGAATTTGTGCGACAGCTCTCGGCAACGTTGAAGCACGCGGACCGCGTCGTCATCACTAAAATGATGAAGTGCCAGCGTGCAGAAAACGACGTCGTATGGCTCCGCTGGTCTCCATTCCAGGATGTTTCCTTCGACAAAAGTGATTTCTGGATAAGGAACGCTCAGTTTTTGTGCGATCTCCAGCGTCGCGGATTGTCGATCCAACGCATCGATTCGGAGTTCCGCCCCAATCTTACGCCCGCACTCTGCGATCAACCGTGGAATATCGCCCGAGCCGGTGGCAAGATCGACAATTCGCAAGCGCGAGCCCGGCTTGACCCAGCGGCTGAGAAACATCGAAATCAACGCGTAACTCCCAAACCAGCGATTGAGCTGCCGGATATTTTCAAGATCCCGCTCCAATTCGGCGGAAACCGGCTGCGGACGGTCCATCAGCTCGAGCTCGACTGGATTAAATTGCCGCTCCATTGACGAACTGTAGCGGCGGTCTAGGACCGACGCATTATTTGTCCGACGCTCCCAGAGCGCCGCTATGAAGAAAGGAATTTTCGCCAGGATTCCGGCAGGTCTGCTGCTTCGACTTCGCTGGCGATGCGGCCTTCAAAGTCCGGCTGAAAAGTTGTGCTCGTTCCGTAAACCATGATTACATCTTCCGAACCTTCGGCCCGAATCGCGTGCGCGACGCCTGGAGGAATCACAACGCCCACATTGTTGCGGCTGCGATGATTGTCGCCATCGACAAAAAGGCGCATGTTGCGCACGGGTAGACCGGCGCGTACATCGCGTAGAAAAATTTCCGCGCGGCCCTGGAGAAAGAACATGATGTCCCACTGTTCGCGATCGTACGGACGCAGCGAATAGTTCTGCGGTTGGTTCACAAACAAACGCCGCAACCATTTCTCCGCGGTCATCTCCGCTGGAATACTAGGCGGATGAATGTGAAATCCTTTTGCACTGTTCGCGAACATTCGCGCGGCCGACCATTGCCTCGGCCATAGCTTGATCTTGCCCAGTACTCCCTGCGCTTCACGCGCCAACTCGCCAAAGCTGCCACGATGGCGTTGTGGATGAATTTCTCGGGAAAAAATTTCAACCCCTGGAATCCAAACTTTCTTCAGCTCCGCTTTACCGCGACCTGTAGTCAGTTCAGCGGCATCGACGCCAGATGCGGCTGTTCGTTGAGCAACACTGCCGCTTTTGTAATCGCGGGGAGAGAGCGCTTTTCTCGTCCGCTCATTGAGCCCAAGCCACAAATCTTTTTTCATGTCATTTCGAGGAGCCGCTTACATGCCTAACGAAGGTCCGCGCGAATCGCCATATTATATTCATTGCAGCCGTGAGTAGGCAAATTTACGCTGGACGCCTTCGGCGAGCGTTATGGCCGAGATCGATGCCCGAGTACTTCATCTATCTTATCTATCGCGCTGGCTTTGCCCTGATTGGTCTTTTGCCCTTACGCGTCTCCTTTGCGCTTGGAAACGGACTCGGCTTCTGTGCCTGGCTTGTTCTCGGGAAATATCGGCGGCTGGGATTTCGTAACATCGAGATCGCATTCGGCCGGGAAAAATCGCCGCAAGAAATGCGGCACCTCGTGCGTCGCCATTTTCAGCGACTGGGCGCAAATCTTCTTTCCGGACTGAAACTCGCGTCGATGCCGCTGGAGAAGGCGCGCGCGAACGTTCGCATCGAAAATGCCGATGCCGCCCATCGCGAGCTGCGCAGCGGTCGGCCGATCGTGTTTATTTTGAGCCACATCGGAAACTGGGAATTGCAGGCGCAAATGTTTCCCGCCGCGATCGGCTACGTCCGAAATAGCACGATTTATCAGCCCTTGAAAAATCGTTACATCGACAAACACGTTCGCGGATTGCGCGGCCGCGCCGGCGTCGAGTTGTTCGATCGCAACGAAGGTTTTCAGAAAGCGATTGAACTGCTGCGGGGCGGCGGCGCAATCGGAATCCTGGCCGATCAACATGCGGGCGATCAGGGTCTGTGGGTACCGTTTTTCGGCAAACTCGCCTCGACCACATCGTTGCCGGCGCTGTTAGCTAGGCGCACCGGCGCGGCCGTTCTGGGCACTGCCATTTACTCCGAATCGCCGGGGCGCTGGCGGATGTCGTTCACTGATCGAATCGACGCTCCTGGCGATTCAGTCGAAGCGCTCACGGCCAAAGCCAACGACCTGATCGCGGCCCAGACCCGGCGCGCTCCGGAGGACGGGTTCTGGTTGCACAATCGCTGGAAAACGCCGCGCCCAAATTTTCTTCTCGCGCGTTATAAGCGAGGCGCTTATGTCCCGAAGAATTTACCGCTGAAACAATTGCAACGGTTCCGGATCCTCATTCGCAGCAGCAACTGGCTGGGTGACGCAGTCATGAGCGTGCCGGCAGTGCGCGCAATCAAAAAAGGCCGACCCGATACGCACGTCACGATCCTCGCGCCGGAGAAAATTGCGCCGATCTGGAAACTAGTCTCAGAAGTCGACGAGATTTTGTCGCTGCCGAACAAATCGCCCTTCAGCGCAGTTCGGCTGATTGGACGACAAGAGAGGTTCGATGTCGCGATCTTGCTTCCCAATTCATTGCGCGTGGCGCTCGAGGTTTGGGGAATTCCGAGAAAAGTCGGCTATCGCGGACATGCTCGCGGCTGGCTCCTAAATCAAATCGTCCGCGAACCGCGCCGGCCGGGCCCGCCCGAGCATCACGCAACGCGCTTTCTGAGAATCGCGGATGATTGTGGCGCGGACGTCGATCTAGTGCGTGATGCGAAGCAGGCGTTGTCGCAAACATCGCACTTCCAAGATCAAAAATTGCTTGGACTTTGCCCCGGCGCGGAATATGGACCGGCCAAGCGCTGGTTACCGGAGCGTTTTGCCGAGGCGGCGGTTGCGGTTTCGGCACAATCCAAGGTCAAATGGATCTTGTTCGGAGTTAAAGATGATGAATCGATTGGCGAGACGATCGCCGGCGCTCTCGGCGAAAACTGTGTAAATCGAATCGGTCAAACAACTCTCGATCAATTGATCGAGGAATTGCGCCGCTGCCGCCTACTTTTGACGAACGACACCGGAACGATGCATCTCGCGGCGCTGCTCGGCGTGCCGGTTGTGGCGGTCTTCGGTTCAACCGAACCGGCCCTGACGCAGCCTCTCGGTAATGGCCACGTCATTCTTCGGCATCACGTTGAATGCAGCCCGTGTTTTTTGCGCGAATGTCCGATTGACTTCCGTTGCATGAAAGCCGTCAGCGTGCCGGAAGTCGTGGATGCGGTGACCTCGATCCTACGATGAATTCTGAACAACCGCGCATCCGCACTGAAGTGCAGGTAATGTTCTTCGATACCGATTGTGGCGGCGTCGTCTCCAATATCGCATACCTCCGTTTCATCGAGATCGCGCGGACACTGCTGGCAGAAAAGCTTCGGCTTCCGCTCGCCGAAATGGCGAAGACGCAAAAATATCCGGTGGTCGTCCGGACCGAAATCGATTACCGCTGCGCCGCAAAGTTGGGTGACAGATTGGTAATCGATGTTTGGCTTGATCGATTGCAACGCGCGCGATTCTGGTGCGCCTTCCGAATCACACGACCGGCGGATGGCGCGTTGATCGCCGAATGCCGGCAAACGTTGGTCCTAATTGAAATGCCGGCTGTGAAACTTTTACCATTGCCGGCCGATTGGGAAAAATATCGCTCCTGTGCGAGTTCGGCCTAACGATTACGCGATGACTGCCGGCGCCCGCACTTTCAGCATTGAGGACACGCTGCTTGATCCGCCGGCATTGCCTCCGCCTCCGTTGCGTCATGCGCTTTTTGTCTCGCTGATCGCGCTCGCGGCGCTGCTTCATCTGACCACCCTCGGGTGGGGCGATCTCTATAACCACACCGAGGGCCAATATGCCGGAGCGGCGCGCGAAATGATTCAAAGTCATCAATGGATTTGGCCAACGAACGACGGCTTGCCGCGGCTGCCGAAACCGCCGCTGCTTTACTGGCTCATCATCGGCTCTTTCAAAATTTTCGGGATCACTTCCGCCGCCGCCCGTCTGCCAATCGCGTTGGCGGCAATGGCAGTCGTGGCAATCACATTTTTGATCGCTGAAAAATTGGGAGATTACTGGCGCGGATTTTTTGCGGGCCTGATTTATCTTTGCAGCTGCGGCACAGCGCTGCTTGGCCGGGTCATCATGCCCGAACCGGTGTTCAGCGCCTTTATCGCCGGCGCAATTTTTTGCGGCGTATCCGGCTATCAACGGCGACGCGGACGGAATCTTTGGTTCCTCGGTTTCTGGATTTGCTGCGTGCTGGCCTGCCTGACGAAAAGTTTGCTTGGCTTAATTTACCCCCTCACGATTTTTATTTTCCTCGGACTGTTTTACCGCGAAGCGCGTTTGCGTTTCCGTCGACTCCTCCATTGGGGGTATATCTCGATCTTCGTGGTGCTATTCGTGCCGTGGTACATCGCGACCGAGCTGCGTTTCCCCGGCTTTTTGCAGCAATTGTTGCGGATCGAATGGTTGGGACACCTACGTTCTTTTTCCAACGTTCCCGGGAGCGATAACGGCGTCCCACCGCTTCAATTTATTTGGATGCATCTGGTCTGGTGGTTCCCGTGGTCGGTTGCCATTGTTCCCGGAGCGATCTTTGCCTGGCGAAAAGTGATCCGTCCGCGGGAATTGGAATTTGCCGAGGCCTTGCCGTTGTGTTGGATGGCGGTCGTTTTTTTGCCGCTTCTGATCATCGGACAACGTCAGGATTATTATTCGATGACCATGTGGAGCGCGTTCGCGATTTTTGCCGCGACCGCGTGGGACAGACTGCCGCGGCAATGGCAACTCACAGGCGCCGGTCTCGTCGGAATAGCCGGAATCGCTGCCGGATGGTTAGCTCTGTGGCAACCGCATTTCGTATCAGCAAGTGGGGCTCGCGGGGAGCGTGAAGATGGCAGTTGGACAACGTGGGACGCGTTACAAACGCTTCCGCCGTCGGCTTGGGGAATTTTGCGTCCGATGCTTACGGTGATCGCTATTTCCCTCATCGTCGCGTCGATGATCGCGGTTTATCTCGCGACGAAACGGCGGCCGGGACTTTGTCTGAGCGTTTTAGCCGCGGCGGTGGTGCCGATTGGACTTTCGTTGGCGGACGGCGTCGCGCGCATGGCGCCACAATTTTCACTCGCAGATGCGGCTCGGTTTTTGGAGAGCAGGCTCACCGACAAAGATGCAGTAGTTTACGAAGGAAAATTCGATGATGCCAGCAGTCTTGTTTTTTACTTGCGCCGTCACTTTTATTTGGTGAACGAGCACGACGACGACGAAATGCACATTCCGGGTGGAATGAACCCTTCCGTCAATGAGGATGCGATCCTGCGTCAGTGGGCTGATCCACAGGGGATTTTCTTGATCATCAAGCAAGATCGCATTCCGCATTGGCAGCACGTTTTGACGACCCGCTTTCATATTTATCACCAGATGATGACGAGCGGTCGATATATTGTCCTGAGTAATCAGCTATAGCCGAGGCCTTTCTGAACAATACCGACATCGCATTTGAAAAATGCCATCTTCGCGGTAGCTTTCGCGCTCATTTCCGATCTATGTCACAGCATCGAAGCCTCAGAGGAGCCAGCACGATTGTCGCGAAACGCAATGTTCTAAAGCGTTTCGAGCGGGTCGAACTGCTCAAGAAACGCGGCCAATGGAAAGAAGGGCGCAAAGTCATCGGCCTTCCCAAAACCAAGCCGGACGCCTGAGCGACTGTTCGGTAGTTGAGATGTTGAGTGGTTGAGTGGATCTGCTCAACTTCTTATCGATTCAGCCTCTCAATTTCTGCCATGCGCCTCAATCGGTTCCTTGCCGCGGCCGGCGTCGGTTCACGGCGAAAATGTGATGAATTGATCGCGGCCGGACGCGTCACGATCAACGGCCGGGTTTGCACAAATTTCAGCGCGCAACCCAGCGAGCGCGATCATGTGAAAGTCGATCGCAAGCTCGTTCACCTCGAGCGCGCGATGACGATTGCGTTGCACAAACCGGCGGGATTTGTTTCGACTCGCAGTGATCCTCACGTTCGCGACACGGTTTTCGATTTGTTGCCGCCAAAGTTTCCACGCCTTTTCAATATTGGACGTCTCGATGCCCAGAGTGAAGGATTGCTCCTGCTAACGAACGACGGCGACCTCGCGCAGCAACTCACCCATCCGCGCTTCAAAATCGAAAAGGAATACGAGGTGACGTTAGATCGGCAATGGGACAGCGCGCTCGCGCAGAAACTTTTGCGCGGACTTTTCTTGGATGGTCGGCGCGCGCAAATTGCACAGCTCCATTCGATCGGTCCGACTAGAGTGCGCGTTGTTTTGCGCCAGGGAATTAATCAGCAGATCCGGCGCATGTTTTATGCGGTCGGTTACGAAGTGAAACGGCTGGTGCGGGCGCGGATTGGAAATCTCCGGCTAGGCGATTTGCCGCGCGGACATTGGCGTACGCTAAGCAAATCCGAGGTCGATGGTTTGAAGCGAACGTCTAAAACAAACCGTGCGGGTGCGAGAGCAGGTAAATCCAGTTCGAGAGCAGTAAAATAACTGCGAGGAGTCGGAGAAAACGCTTTTCCGCAGGAGTGAACCGAACGATGCGCAATCGCGGCCCGCGAATGACCAAAACCGCGAAAGCGTAAAGGTCGAAGATCGATAACCCGCTCAAGAACAGAAAGACCAGCGGATTCCATTTCCAAGCGCTCCAGAAATCTGCATGGAAAAAGGCGATGGTTGAGCGAGTCGCGCCGCAGGTGAGACACGGGTGTCCAGTCACCGCCAAAAACATGCAATGCGGCCAGGGCAATCGAAGCGCAAACCAGCCGGCCGCGAGCGCGAGCGAACCAAGCGACAGGCTCAACCAGATCAGCTCATGATCGATTTCTGTCGGGGCCCGATAACGAAGCGTTAGCCGCATTCAAACATCACTGACTTTGCATGTGAACCAGCGCCGGTATCGTGATCGCCGCCACAATCCCGAAACCGCAACAAATGATTAGCGGCAGCAGGACCGCTAACAAAGCGCGCCCCGTCTCGGTTTCATGCGCGCGAGCGAGGCCGATGCTGTAAACGACGATCTTCCAAACCAAGACCACCAATCCACCGCAAAATGGGATCACCAGAAGCGGATTGACGGATCCGCCGCCGAAGCAGACGACCCTGAACGTCGTTTCAAATGACTGCTTGGCGCCGCCGATGGTCATCAAACAAACATGATA
>Ga0209470_1000595_pt1 | contig 28284 bp, 22 predicted proteins | sample GraSoiAngelo_125_FD_185882 | JGI IMG/M metagenome (GOLD analysis project Ga0209470, IMG submission 185882) | Grasslands soil microbial communities from the Angelo Coastal Reserve, California, USA - 14_0927_05_40cm (SPAdes) (version 2) | ecosystem: Environmental > Terrestrial > Soil > Grasslands ... | reverse complement strand
TTTCTCCAGTTGGGCGATCAGCGCTGGATACTCCGGTTGGATCCGGAGGTCATCAATCGGGATTGGAAGCTCCATGTGACAATCGAGCTCCACCATTTTTCGGTTCTGCAAAATTTGTTCGCGCGCGCCGGTAAGCTTTTCCCGGGTCCGATTGCTTTTCACCTTGTCAATGTTCGCGAGCAGCTTTTCCAGGCCGCCAGATTCGCGGACTAATCCGGCCGCAGTTTTCCGTCCGATACCGGCGCCGGGGATGTTGTCGACCGAATCGCCGGAAATCGCCAGCACATCGCCGATCAGTTTCGGCGGCACGTCCCATTTCGCAGTCGCTTGTTCCTCGCCGAGTAACGCGAACCCGTCTTTCGGCGAAGTCAGATCGGCTTTGGCTGTGGTGTAAACTTTCACGCACGGGCCGATCAGCTGATACAAATCTTTGTCGTTCGTGGCCAAGACCACTTCCATTCCTTTGCGCTTGCACGCGGCCATCGCGTAGCAACCCATCAAGTCGTCGGCTTCGGTGTTGGGGAGCGAAATGTTTTTGAATCCGAGCAGGGGCGTAAGCTTTTGAATGAAATCGAGTTGCGGCACCATCGGCAACGGCATCTCCTTGCGCGTTTCTTTGTAAGCCGGTTGCAACTTCACTCGCCGTTCCGGCATGCCTTCGTCCCAAAACACCGCTCCCAGCTCCGGCTGGAGATGCTTAATCATCAAGCGCAGCGTCTTGGTGAAACCAAAAATTGCGTTCGTCGGCTCGCCTCGCGAGTTGGACAGGTTCGGGATCGCGAAAAACGACCGGTAAACGTAATAATGCCCGTCTATTAAAAGCAGTTTCACTAGAAGAGAGGATTAACTGGATTCTGCCGATTTCAAAACCGAACCTGCAAATTCGCTTCAGCAAATCCCTCTGTTAATCCGGTGAATCCTGTCCAATGATGAGGGCATGGCCGAGCAGTGGATCATTCGAGTTCAGGGAAAAGAATACGGCCCGGCTGATCTGGCGACGTTGCGTGAATGGAAAGCTGACGGTCGGGTGTTGCCGGCGAATCCCGCCCGCCAGGCCGATGTCGAGGAGGCTCATTGGAAAACGGCCGGCGACATTCCCGGATTGTTTCAAGTCGAACCACCGCCGGTTCAGACAAATGTGGAGGCAAACGCCAGTCCGGCTCGGACCGTGTCGCGCGCAGGAGCGTCCGCCGGCATTGCGGCCGACACGGCCACTACAACCTCCAAACCGCCGAGTCGGAACATTTTGGTCGAAACCTTTCGAATTTATTTTCGCGGTTTCTTTCAATTCTTCTGCCTCTCATTGCTGAGCATTGTCCCGATTGTCTGCGCGGAGCTCACCAATCGTTTCATCGACACCGCACCTGGCGTGAACGTCGATCTGCGAACACTCGTCGCCGTCGCGGTCGGATTATGCATGCTCGTGCTGCGAATTGTTTTGGTTCCAGTCTATATCGCCGGCATCCAGATTCTCACCGCCGAGCTTGCGACCGGACATCGGCTCGGTTTTTTCAGCGTCCTTAATGCGGCGGTCAAATATTGGCCGCGCGTGGCCGGTCTCGGCCTGTTTGTCTACGGCGTTTTCTTTTTGCTGATCCTGTTCGCTCTCGGCATCGCGATCATGGTCGTCACTTCAGCGGCGCTCTTCTCGATCGTGCTCGCGCTCGGCTTGCTTGCATTTCAAGTCTGGTTGTTCGGCCGATTTTTCATTAACGTTCTTTTCTGGCAGCAATTCACCGTGCTCGAAAACGCGAACGTGAGCGAGGCCCTCCGCGAGAGCAGAAGACTCGCGCGCAGTGGGCGGGATCTTCCCTGGTATCAACGCCCACTTTGGCGCGGCGCGCTCATTGTCTCGATTTGGATCGCGTTTGCTTTAGCAATCGCCGTCGTCGCGATGTGGCCAAGACTGGCTGCGGAATGGCCGTTAGTCCGAGATTCTTTCAGCCAGCTGGGCGTCGCGCAGGATCCTCAGGTTGTTCTGCAGAAAATGATGGCGAGCCTGCCAAAAAATCAGACTGCCAGCTTTTCCGAACTGGGTCTCACCGTTTTGCAGCGAATTCTTCAACCGCTCCTCGGCATCGCCTTCGTCGTCCTTTATCTCGATACCCGGCAAGAAGAGTAAATGATATAATTGGGTTCTCTCTCGAGATGCGGTCGTGAAACCGAAATTGCTAGCTTGCTTCGCCCCGGCGCTGTTGGCGGCGACATTCTTAATCGCTGCCGATCAATCTCAACTCAAATTACCGGACGGATATGTAATTCCGCCATCAAGTGTTTCGCGGAATCGTGAATATGGCGTCAGTGCATTCAATAACACGGTCAATCCGATTCCCGATGAGATCAATGAGAACAAGATCGTAGATCTTCATACTGGCGAAATCGTAGGAATCATTAACGGCTCAAGTGCAATGATTCACATGAATAACGAAGAAATTCTTCCGGCTCGCTGGTCTCCGGATGGATCACTGCTGCTATGGGAGGTGGATGGGAAATGGTCTCCATCGACTTTGACGCTGCTAAGAATAGAGAACAGTAAAGTTAAATGGGCTCTCGATGTCCTTAGAACTGTGCAACAAGCGATTCTTGTTCGCACGCGCAAAGTCGCTCCGCAGAAATACGCTGTGGCAAAAAAAGAGAATAAAGGCAACGGCACTGCGTTTCCCGACGGGTTTACGGTAAACGTTCGAGTGGAGGGCGATCAAGAACGAGGTGGCGCTACGGAGAACGTAGAGGGTAGACCGATTTCTCTGCCTTTGAAGGTTCATGCCGAACTGACTTCGAATCCGAAAGAGATGGAAGATTGGCCAAAGGAAGCCCAGCTAGACTCCGAGCTGGATGGGGTGATAACTCCGGAACGACAGCTCAACGTCACTCGCTTCCGTTTGCGCGAGACGCCTTTTAGCAAGGCGACGTCGAGTTCTTGGCTGGAACTTACAAATCCTGATTGATCGCCCTGGCACTTTCGAAGTGTACGGCACTCTCGGTTACGAGCGCCTCAGGTCAGGTTCTACCTGTAGCTTTGAGAGTTGACGGTATGACGTACACAAATTTTTAGCGAAACTGCGCAAAAATTCCTCAGTTAAGGCAAAGGTACGGCAGCAAACCACGGCCATCACTTGATCGATCACCGGCGCCGGACGCGGCGCATTTCGCTCGCGGCGAGCCGCTTCAAAACGCGCGATCGTTTTCATGAATCGGTTTTTGAAGCTGGTCGGGGAAAAAGTTTTGTTGGATGGCGACCACTCTCGCGTTGCAATCCGATTCATACCCCAAAGCCGCCAGCCAAAGCAATCATGCAGACGTTCCTCTTGTTCCTCGCCCTGCAAGAGCCGTCTCCGGGCTCGTTCTTGATTGCAGGCGCTGTCAGCCTGGGCTTGCTCGCGATTTTCCTCCATCACAAACTCGGCTAGGCTGGAATGCCATTAGCCCGCGGTAGTTGAATCGCATCGGCGTGCTTGCGCGGCGCAGCACAAATTGAAATCATCACCCAATGCTGATGAAAGGCGAGATGTCATGTCAGATCCTGCTTTGCGGCTGCGCAGCCGTGATGCTCTCGTCCCGCGTGATCGCTCCCAGTGCGCTGCAACGATTTGATCAACCGCGGACCGTCTCGTACACAGCCGATATCGTCGTGAACGGTCGATGGCTCCTTCCACGCGACATGCTTGGGCACGTTGCAACGAAACCACCATTAGTGAACTGGATGGCAGCGCCGGTCGTCGCGCTCGGTTTCTGGCAGGAATGGGCCGCGAAGTGGCCAATGGTTGCAGCGACACTGCTCACCACTGCCCTGACTGTGAGAATCGCACGTAATTTATTTCGAAAAATTCCCGAGACCGAAACGGTCGCAAACGAAGCCGCTCTTCTCGCTGGGGCCGCGTGGCTGGTGAATCCGGCCAATATGACAATGATCTATCATTGCCGGCCCGATCCGGTCCTGGTGCTCTTTCTCACGGCGGCTTGGATGTGCACGACCGCGGTCATATTTGAAAATGACTCCGACAGGATCGCCATCGGCGGGTTTTCGATTGCCATCGGCTTGGCGGCTTTGACCAAAGGTCCAGCAGCGCTTCTTCCGATGATATATCTGCCGTTGGCCGCCTGGTTAATCCGGGGCCAACCAGATCTTCTCTGGCGTAGTCACTGGTTGTGGGCAATCTCAGTTGCGCTCGCGATCTTCTCGCTCTGGGCATTGCCGACCGCGATCCGCTACCCGGCGCCGTTTTTTAAGCAGCTTATCGGCCGTGAGCTAATCGGACCAACCTTGGGATTGGATCATCACTTCGGCGGCAAACATTACATTGATGGTCCAATCGTTGCGCTAAAGCTTATTCTGCAAAATCCGATCTGGTTTGTTCAGCGGTTTCTACCATGGTCGCTCCTGACTATCGGCGCACTTTGCGCCATCGGGTGGAAGCGGTGGTTTCGACACCCGCTTGCGCCCACAATTTTGTGGATATTTCTCGTGCTCGTATTTTTTGCTCTCTCGGTGCGCAAAACTGCCGATTACATCCTGCCCGCTTATCCCGCGGGAGCGATTCTAGCCGCTTATTTTTGTGTAACTTATTTGCGAAGATTTCGTATCCAGCCTTGGCAGGTCGCGGCATTCGCTCTCGCGCTCGCCGTTGGACTGAGCGCAAAACACTTTCTCAAGACGAGCAAGGATCGCGGCGGCGAAAACTTGAAGCTATTTGCGCGTGAAGTGGAGAGCACGATCGACGACGATCCGGTCGTATTTATCGATACCGATTACAACACGCTCCAGTTTTTTCTGCATCGGCATCAGCCAGGTGCGCCGACCGCGGAACAAATGGCCGTGGCAAAGTGGGCCATTATGCCGTTGCGCGACGAAGTTCCCGCGGAATTGCACTCGGACTTGGTCACCCGAAATCAAGAAAAGCAGTTTGTGTTGGGATTATATCGAATGGAGAATGTGCGAACTCTGATTCACCCAGATTCGCCGCTTAATTTTGGATGGCGTCCACGATTGTAAGCTGGCCGCTTCTATGACAATGGTAAAGACCTGGCCCGGAAAACCATATCCGCTTGGCGCCACTTGGCTGGGAAACGGCGTCAACTTCGCGATCTTTTCCGAACACGCCACGGGCATTGATCTCTGCTTGTTCGACAACATCGGCGCGCCGAAGGAAAACCTCCGCATTCCTTTCCGCGAACAAACCGAGCAAGTGTGGCACGCGTTTTTGCCCGATGCGCGGCCGGGACAACTTTACGGTTACCGCGTCTATGGCCCGTACGATCCGAAGCGGGGCCTGCGTTTCAACGATTCGAAATTGTTGCTCGACCCCTATGCTAAAGCGATCGCGGGCCGGATTAATTGGTCGGACGAAATGTTCGGTTACGTGGTCGGCGATAAAGCGGAGGACCTGACGCGCGATTCGCGCGACAACGCGTGGGCGATGCCCAAGTCAGTCGTAGTCGACGATGCCTTCAATTGGCGCGACGACCAACGGCCGAACACTCCGCTTTCCGAAACGGTGATTTATGAAATGCACGTGAAAGGATTCACGAAACTTTGGGGAGACGTGCCGGAGCAATTCCGCGGCGCATATGCTGGAATCGCGAGCGAACCGGCGATCCGTTATCTCAAAACGCTTGGCGTGACCGCGGTCGAACTTTTACCGGTGCACACCCATCTGGATGACAAGGCGCTGGTCGATCGTGGCCTGACGAATTACTGGGGCTACAACACGATCGGATTTTTCGCACCGCACGGGCACTATTCGAGCAACCGTGAGTTGACCGCGGAAGTGACCGAATTCAAATCGATGGTGCGAGCGCTGCACGCCGCCGGGATCGAAGTGATTCTCGATGTTGTTTACAATCACACCGGCGAAGGAAATCATCTCGGACCGACGGTCTGTTTTCGCGGAATCGATAATGGGGCGTTTTATCGGCTGATGGCAGACAATCCCCGTTTCTATTTGGATTACACCGGCACCGGCAACACGGTAGACACGCTCCACCCGCGCACGCTGCAAATGGTGATGGACAGTCTGCGCCATTGGGTGGTGGAAATGCGCGTGGACGGTTTTCGGTTCGACCTCGCTCCCGCCCTCGGACGCGACGGCACCGGATGCAATAAGTTCGCCGCCTTTTTCAAAGTCATTCAACAGGACCCGGTCCTGTCACAGGTGAAATTAATCGCGGAGCCGTGGGATGTCGGTGAAGGCGGCTACCAGGTCGGCAATTTTCCCGTGCCGTTTTCGGAATGGAACGGAAAATTCCGGGACGCGATGCGCAGTTTTTGGCGTGGCGACGAAGGTTTTATCGGCGAAGTCGCATATCGACTGACCGCCAGCCCCGATCTTTATCAACACGACGGCCGGCAACCCTACGCCAGCGTTAACTTCATCACGTCACACGACGGCTACACCCTCAACGATCTCGTCAGCTACAACGACAAGCACAACGAAGCCAACGGCGATGAGAACCGCGACGGCGACGGCCATAATCGCTCCTGGAACTGCGGGGTCGAAGGGCCGACGGACGATCCGAACATCAACAGTTTGCGGCGCCGGCAGGAGCGAAATTTTTTGACGATACTTTTTTTGTCGCAAGGCGTACCGATGCTTTTGGGCGGCGATGAATTTGGCCGGACGCAAAAGGGGAACAACAACGCCTATTGTCAGGACAATGAGATCAGCTGGCTAAATTGGCAGTGGGACGAAAAACAGAACCGCCTGTTCGAATTCACCAAAAAATTGATTCAGCTGCGCCGTGAGCATCCGGCATTTCGTCGTCCGAAATTTTTTCAAGGCCGCCGCGTCCCGGGCGGCGAGATCAAGGACGTAATGTGGTTCAATCCCGGCGGGAACGAAATGAGCGAGAAAGAATGGAATTCGCCATTCGCACGTTGTCTTGGGATGCTCATCAGCGGCGACGCCATTGGTTTGGTGGATGAACATGGCGAACCGGTGCGCGACGACACCTTTCTGCTTTTGATCAACGCGCATCACGAACCAATTCCGTTCGTGCTTCCGGGCGAGGAGCACCTCGAGTGGGAACAGATTCTCGACACCGCGAACGAAGATGGTTTTCTCAAGGAACCGAAGAAATTTTCGTCCGGTGATGATGTCGACCTTGGTGGACGAGCGAGTTGTTTGTTCAAGCTCAGCCGCGGCGAACAACCGCGCGCGCGTCACGAATCCTGGAAGAAACGCGCCATGGCGGCGCTCGCGGCGATTACCGGTGACGAGGAACGCGCGAAGAAATAGGTAGGGGCGATTGACCTTGCCAGTCCGGCTCGGACTCGCCCGCGGGCGAGTCGGTGAACCACCCTACCAGAAGAATTCTGTTCAACGCAAGATTGCAACGCGGCGCGATTCTATTATAGAGAATTCATGAGCGCTTCTTTGACGCGCCGGGAAGACGCTCGTCCAGTTAGCCTATGATACCGGCTTCACTCGTAATCGCGGCAGATCGCGGCAGCTTGAAAGCGTATCGGGTCAACGAAACGCCCACCCGCGGGCCGAGCTTAAAATTGATCCAGGCTTTCGATATCACCGATGCGCACGGCAAGCTCGTCGACAAGGTGACCGACTTGGCCGGACGTTTTCCGGTCACCGAAGGCGCAGGCACCCATCGCGGCCCGGCTTCGATCGCCGAGAGTAAACTGGAAACCGAGACCGATCGGCGGATTAACAAAGAACTGGCCGAACAAATCGCCAAAATTGTCAACGGCAGTGGCAAGGAAGGCTGGGCGTTTGCCGCGCCGTCCGAGATTCATGGGGCGATTGTCCATCTTCTACCCGATCGCATTCGCAATCGAATCGTCGAGCACGTGAAATCCGACCTGGTCAAAGTCGAGCCGGCAAAATTACCGAATCATTTTCGTTCCCTTCGTCCGGTTTAAGCTCAATATTTTAATTATGCAATTGCCCGTCAAGATCACCTACCGCGGCCTGGATAAGTCAGATAAGATCGACAACCTCGTTTTAGATTATGCTTCGCGACTCGAGAAATTCTGCGACCACATCAACCGATGCGATGTCGCGATCGAGCAGCCGAACCATACTCATCACAAAGGTAATCCTTACCGTTGCCGGATCGATGTCACGGTGAGACCGCGTCACGAGCTGGTGAGCGACGAAAAACAAATGGACAACGGCTCGCACGAGCCGCTGAACAAAGTCATTCACGACGCGTTCAAGACGATGGAGCGCCAGCTGCGCCACCTCGTCGAAAAACAACGCCGCGAGTAGATGCAGTTCTAGGTAGGGGCAATTGACCCCAATCGCCCGGTTCCCCCAAAAGTGAATAAGCACGCTGTTCCGGCTCGGCCCGTGCGGAAAGTGCTGGATCATTCGATTCATTTTCACGGGCGGTTCGGAGCAACCTATTTCATTACGATTTGCTGTGATGCGCGAGGCGTGAACCAGCTTTGCAAGAATCAAGTCGCGCAGATACTTTTCGAAACTGCGCGTCGGTATCATGAGTTGGAACAGTGGTATCTTAAACTGCTCTTGCTGATGCCGGACCATTGGCACCTTCTCATCGGCATTTCGCCTGATGCAGAACTTTCTAAACTCATCCGTGACTTCAAACGGATTGCGGCGCGAAAGGGAAAAATCGAATGGCAGCGAAACTTTTTCGATCACCGATTGCGCCATGACGAAAGTGAAACGGAGAAATTCGAATACATTTGGGAGAATCCGATTCGGGCGGGATTGATTGGGCCAAATGATGACTGGCCTTACATACTCATCGGCAACGAATAGGTAGGGGCGGTTCACCGAACCGCCCGCGGGCGATTGAGGTCAATCGCCCCTACCTGAACCAACCTGGGCTCGTAGGTAGCGGGCCCAATCGTCATCCCGCCGATGTGCACAAGTTCGAATTTCCCTTTTTGCATCACCCGCACCTCATCCGGTGGCTCAAACCGTTTCAGAATGACGCCGATTTGTTTGCTACTCATGGTTGGCTTAAGCGATTTGGTTAGGCGGATGGTGTGTAGCGGATGGTTCGATGTGACTTACGGCGCCAGAACGGCGAGACCAAGACAGCGGTACGTGAAACCACCGTTGCATCTCCCTCGACGCAACGACGGATTTGGTGAGCAACGGGCTTCTGGCCCCGGTATGTGACGACCACTTCAACCCCGCCAGACAACAGGCCTGCGAAAAAGGGTTCTAAACTGTCGATATCTGAGAAGTGCTCATGCCAAGACGAGGTGAAAACGGTAATTCGTCGTGTTCAGTCGAGAGTTCGAACGACTCCGACACCCCGGGAAACTGCAGCCGAAACCCATCTGCCGTGTTAGTCACTGTGGCAGCAAACCTCTGCTGGAACCGGCGCGTGATATCTGCATCACTAGCGTCCAGGGGTTTTATAGGCCTATCGAGAATTAGACGAAAAAGCTTTTCGTCTGGCAGTGCGACTTAGGCCGGTGCGCCGCCGAGTGCGCCTGGAAGTGGCGGGGCCTCGGGACCGACTACGACCTGGCGCGGCGGTTTTTCGGGCGGCATTTTTTCGCCCGATGTCGGCGTCACGCTTGGCGGCGGATTTATCAACTCGCCGTGCTTGATCAGTTCTTTAATCTGCGAGCCGTCGAGTGTTTCGTACTCGAGCAGCGTTTTGGCGATCGCGTCGAGGTGATCACGATTGGCGATGAGAGTTTGTTTCGCGGTTTGGTACGCGTCGTCGAGCAAACGCCGCACTTCGCGGTCGATTTCTTCGGCGGTGGCTTCGCTGTAATCGCGGTTGCGGGTCAGTTCGCGACCGAGGAAAACGTAATCTTCGTGCTCGCCGTACTCGACCATGCCGAGTTTTTCGCTCATGCCCCATTCACAAACCATTTTGCGGGCCATGGCGGTGGCCATCTTGATGTCACCGGCAGCGCCAGTGGTGACATCGCCGAAAACAATTTCTTCCGCGACGCGGCCGCCCATTTTCACGGCCAGACTAGCGAGCAATTCGTTTTTGCGATTGGTGTATTTATCTTCCTCCGGCAACCACATGGTCGATCCAAGCGACGGGCCGCGCGGAATGATGGTCACTTTGTGGAGCGGCTCGGTGTGCGGAAGCAGCTCGAGCAACAAGGCGTGGCCGGCTTCGTGATACGCGGTGTTTTGTTTTTCTTTCTCGCTAAGCGCGAGACTGCGGCGTTCCTTGCCCCAACGGACCTTGTCGCGCGCTTCTTCTAACTCAGAGAGGGTGATTCCTTTTAATCCACGCCGCGCGGCCAGCAACGCTGCTTCATTGATAACGTTCGCGAGCTCCGCGCCGGAATAACCGGGCGTCCCGCGCGCGACCACCGCAAGATCGACACCTTCCGCGAGTTTCACTTTCTTGGAATGCACCCGCAAAATTTCTTCGCGGCCTTTCACGTCGGGAAGATTGACGGTGATCTGGCGATCGAAACGCCCAGGGCGCAGCAACGCCGGATCGAGAACATCGGGGCGATTCGTCGCGGCGATGATGATGACGCCTTCCTGCGTGTCGAAGCCATCCATCTCGACGAGCAAGGCATTGAGCGTTTGCTCGCGCTCATCGTGACCGCCGCCGACGCCGTGCCCACGATGGCGGCCGACCGCGTCGATTTCATCGATGAAAATAATGCAAGGCGCGGATTTCTTGCCTTGCTCGAACATGTCGCGGACACGGCTTGCGCCGACGCCGACAAACATTTCCACGAAATCCGAACCGCTGATGGAGAAGAACGGAACATCCGCTTCGCCGGCAATGGCGCGGGCGAGCAAAGTTTTGCCAGTGCCCGGAGGGCCAACCATTAGTACGCCCTTCGGAATTCGACCGCCGAGTTTCTGAAATTTTTTCGGGTCGCGCAGAAACTCGACCAGCTCCTGCACTTCGTCCTTCGCTTCCTCGACGCCGGCGACGTCCTTGAACGTGATCTTGTTTTTGTCACGCGCGAGCATGCGGGCCTTCGATTTGCCGAAATTGAGCGCGCCTTTGCCGGCCATGCGGATTTGCTGGCGGAAAAGAAAATAGAGCAGCGCGAGCAGGAACAGAACTGGGCCGAAGCTCAGCAATGCCTGTCCAAAGGGATGCGATTCGGAACGAATGGAAGGTTGAATTCCGGCGGCGGTGAGTTTGTCCTGCAAATTGCTGGTGAAATTGAGATAAATGACGGTGCGGAACGGCACCTCCATGTTTTGCGCGCCGCCGGCGCCCTGCTTGATATATTTGCCGCGCAACTGCTGGGTGGGCTGGCCTTCCTCGACGAACAAGGTGAGCGGCGCATTTTTGTCGTTAACGATTTGCTTGTTCTCGAGCAGCTCGAGGAAGCGGTTGTAGGGAACGTCCTCGAGTTGCGGATAATTCCCGCGCCAGAAGAGCATCGCCAGGGCAAAAAAGCCGAAGGCGACCGCGATCAGGATGACGCCGCGCCAGTTGAAGCTCGGCTCGTTGCCGCGGGGCTTATTCTCGCGTTGGGAGTTACGATCGGATTGTGGCATAAGGGGTGCGATTACTCGCGAAGACAGAGGCTACCATGAAGATGTGGCATTGCAAAAAAGCAGGGTCCGGGCCGGACGGGCACTTATTGAAAATGACGAGTGACGCAACCCTCACTTGCCGCTTCGCGACTTACTCTCCCTCCCAGGGAGAGGATTGAGGTGAGGGTAAAAGCACATAGAGGAATTTCATCGTGCATAAGATCGACATCGTCGAAAACTCCAGTTCCATTGCTTAGTGACGCGATTCCTGTAAAATTTCATTTTCAATTCGGCAAATGACTCAATTGGTTTCAACGGTTGCGGAAAAACTTGACCGCGCGGTCCAAAAGGTGACGCCGTTGGCATATCGCGTCCGGCGGCAGGGGCGGCGCTTGATGCGGCGCGCCTTACGCAAACCGCGCAGCGTTTCGGAAGGTCCAAACCTGCTTCCGGTGCTTATCCAGGTGCTGGCCAGTTTTTCGAAAGCCGACGGCGTGCTGCTGGAAGAGGAAATAGACTCGAGCCTTGGTTTTTTGCGATACGATTATCCGGAAGCCGTTTATTCTGAGTTGCGTCAACTTTTCCGGCAGGCCCTTTACGAGCAGCAAGATCTGGCGGCGATGGCGCAAAAGCTGAGCGCGCAATTGACGACCGAGCGCAAGATCATGCTCGGCGTCCAACTTTACGATCTCATTTCGCAAGCCGGACTGAAACAGGAACAGGTCGTCGCCTTTTATTCGTTCATGTCGCAGCTCGGCATGGCCGCCCAAGCGATCGATATCGTTTATCAACTAAACGCTTCGGAAGACGCCGACCCGTCGATCTATCAACGCGGCGCGTCGCCTTTGGAATCACTCTCGTTCGCCAGTAACGGCAAAGCGGACGTGCGAATGAAAAATCTGGTAGAGAGCGATCGATTGATGGCGTTTCGCTATTCCGATCTGATTCTGCTGAAGAATTACAGCAGCCAAAATGTTTCGGTGCGCGGCCGGCCGTTGGTGCGGGGCGGATTTTGCCGAATTTATCCGGGGCAGCGGATCCTGATCGGTGATCATGTGCTGACCTACCAGGAGCTGGCCCAGTATTTCAACGCCAAGAAAAACGTTTCCGTTCCGCAAATTTTTGTGCGGGTGAACAAGGACGCGGACGAAGTCGGTCTGGAGCGCGCGCGGACGCGCGAAAGCGCGCTCGAGATTGCGTTCGGATTAAAGGTGAGGGTAAAAGCGTTGCGGGATGTCGATGCGGTGCTGAACGGCGTGAAACTCAAGTCCGGTGCCCAGGTGGAGGCGAGCCTGGACGACAAAATTCTCTTCCACAACGACAGTGAGATGGATTTGAGCGATCTGCGCCGGCGAGCTCGCGCGTTCGGTGGCCGGTTTCAACTCAAAGCGTCGAAATCGGAATATCTGGTGTCGAACGATCCGAGCAAACTGCAGCCCGACGACATTTTGCTTTCACCGGGAACAAGCGGCGACGTATTGCTGAAAATTTTCTGCGATTACGACCAGCGCGTCGGCCAATTGGAAGTCATTGAGGCGGATCGTCCGATCCTGGTCGGCGATGTGGCGGTAAGATCGACATACCCCTTGAAAGATTGCGACACGATCCGGATCGATGTCGGGCAATTTCTGCGTTGCAACTTTTCCGAGCGCATCATCGAGGAAGAGCGAAACATCATTCGGACCCTGGAGGTGAGTGAGGTGACCCACCGTTTCGGCGGTGGCGACACCGGCCTGGAGGGAATCTCATTCGCGCTGACACGGGGCGAGCTGGTTTGCGTGATGGGCGCGAGCGGCTCGGGCAAAAGCACGCTGCTCAGAGTGCTCGCCGGGCAACTTCAGCCCACCAGCGGCCAGATCTTCTTGAATGGCCGTTCCCTCTATCCAAATCTGGACGAGCTCAAAAAATACGTCAGCTACATTCCACAGGAAGACGCGTTCGACGAGCATTTGACCATCGGCGAGAATCTGCAATTCGCGGCCGCGATTCGTTCGCCGCATCTTTCACGGCGCGATCGAATGCGGCGACTGGAAGCGAAACTGGTCGAACTCGGATTGGGCGAACGCCGGGACGCCGTTGTCGGCGCCGCGATCAAGAAAACGTTGAGCGGCGGCGAACGGAAACGGCTCAACATCGGGCTCGACATGATCGGAATGTCGGACGTTTATCTCTTCGACGAGCCGACTTCGGGACTTTCGTCGAAAGATTCCGAGCACGTGATCGAGATCATTCGCTCGATGGCGCACAACAAAATCATCATCGTCACCATTCACCAGCCGAGCTCCAAACTGTTTCAGTTGTTTCATAAGGCGATCCTTCTCGATAAAGGCGGCCGGCTCGTCTTTTTTGGGACGCCAACCGAAATGCTTCGCTATTTTGCCGAGGCCGAGCATCAGCATCAGTTCGGGGCGGACCTCGGGGCCTGTCCTTCGTGCGGGACAACGCGACCGGAATTCATCTTCGATGTGCTCGAAACGCCGCTGCGCGATTTGAGCGGTGATATTATCTATGAGGAGAATAGTCGCGGGCAGTTGGTGGCGGCGCGGCGTTACTCGCCGGAATTCTGGCGCGATAAGTATGAAGCGTTTCGCCTGATCCAGGACGTCAAACAGGTGTCGCTGCGTCGCGAACAGGTGCCCCAGTTGCCCTCGGCACCGGCCCAAAAGAAAAAACGCCTTCCGATTCGCTGGCACGACGAGTGGACCCAGTTCCGCGCACTCCTGCGACGCTCATTCATCAGCAAGCTGCGCAACCGCGCCAACATTTGGATCACAACCTGTGCCGCGCCCGTTCTCGCTCTGTTGATTGGCACGCTGCTGCGTTATTCGGAAAGTGGGAAATACGATTTCGCATCGGCTTTCCACATCCCGACCTATTTGTTTCTGGGATTGCTGGTAGTGATGTTTCTGTCGCTGACCAACAGCGCCGACGACATCATTCGCGACCGGCCAGTGCTGCAACGCGAGCGCAATCTGGATGTCCGATTGCCGTATTACATCTTCGCGAAGATGTCGTCGTTGTCGGTCTTCGCCCTGATCCAGTGCGTCCTCTTCGTCCTGATCGGCAATTACGTTCTTGAGATCCGGGGAATGTTTTGGACGCACCTCGCCCTGATGTTCATGACCGCGGTCGGGAGTCTCGCGCTTGGTCTACTCGTTTCATCGCTGGTTTCCGACGCCAAGACCGCGGCCAACATCGTGCCGTTGGTTTTGATTCCGCAGATTCTGATGAGCGGTGCCCTGATTAAGTATGAAGACATGAACCGCAATCTCAGCCTGGTTTACTCGCTGACCCGCTGGTTCCACGAACATCCGACCAAAGACCGCGGCAAAAAAATGGAGAGCAAATTGCAGGTGCCGTTCGTGTGCCAATTTATTCCGATGCGCTGGTCGTACGAGGAAATGATTGTGGCCCAGGCGAAATTGAATCCGCTCACCTCCCGGCAGGAGCGCGCTCAACGCGAGATCGATTCCATTGTCGGGAAACATCGACAAGATCCCGCCGAAGGAAAGCGACTCGACGAGTTGAAGGAAGTGCTCGCGGTTTTGTCCGGCCTCGAAGCGACATCGGCCGACGAGCTCGATCATTATCTCAAGCAGGTCGATCAAGTGCTTGATCGAAAGCGATCCTTTGACCCGGCCGCGTTCAGACAGGCGAAAGGCGCGGTCACGGCGGAGCAGATTTATGTGAACCAGAAGGTTTCCGATCTCATTTCAAACGCGGAAATGGAGCAGAGCGATTATCGCCGCGGGAGCCGGCCGAATGTTTTCTTCGGCGCAGAGAAACGCCTCGGGGTCAAGATCAGCGTCTTTGTCTTCAATACGCTCGTGTTGATTGGCTCGACATTCGGCATGCTCGGATTGCTCTTCTGGATCCTGCGCCGCCAACTCGAAGTCCGGCGAACCTAAGTCCGAGCCGGACTGGTGGTATTTTGACTGATCTTTATTTGGCAACCGATGCGGTTGCCCTACAATTCACAAGATCATGAAAACAACTGAAAATGGTACACGACTGATCGTTGCGGCGAGCGACATCGATGCCGACATGCTTTACGCCACCAAGTTTTGGGCTGGCGATCCATTCATTTTTCTCGAGCAAAACGGGAAGCGCACAATCGTTTTGAGTGATCTGGAGATGGATCGTGGTCGCAGGACGGCAAAGGTCGACGAGTTTGTTTCGTTCAATCAACTCGAGCGGGAAGTGCAGGGGAAAGCGAAACAAGCGCCGCCTTATGAGAAAGTGCTCGCGCATTTTCTGAGCAAACGCGGCGTAAAAAGCGCACTGGTTCCGGCGAATTTTCAGCTCGGCTTCGCCCGCGCGCTCGCGAGGGACGATGTCAATCTTGCCACGACCAACGGGCTCTTTTGGCCGGAACGCGAAGCTAAAACGGATGAGGAGCTGAAGCTCATTGGTCGCGCGTTGCGAATTACCGAAACGGGTCTGGCCCGCGCGATGGAAGTTTTGAAGGCCTCGAAACCGGCCGGAAAGAAATTGCGCTGGTCGGGCAAAACGCTCACCTCTGAAATGCTGCGCGCGGAAATCGATTCCGCGATGTTGCGCGCCGGCGGCACGCCGACGAACACGATTGTGGCCGGAGGCGATCAAGCATGCGATCCGCATGAGCGCGGCTTCGGTCCGCTTTATGCGAACTCGTTAATCATCTTAGATATTTTCCCGCGCGACGCGAAGACCGGTTATTGGGGCGATATGACGCGGACTGTTGTGCGCGGACGCGCCAGCGATGCACAGCGAAAACTTTGGGAGACAGTGAAAGAAGGGCAGGAACTCGCGCTTCGAGAAATCAGAGCCGGGGTCGACGGAATGAAAATTCACAAAGCTATCCAAGCGCTATTCAAGAAGCGCGGATATTCGACCGAAGTCCGCAAAGGCAAGAACGTTGGATTTTTCCATGGCACCGGCCACGGTCTGGGGCTGGAGATTCATGAATATCCGCGGCTTCAGAAAGTGACGCTGAAAGATCGACAAGTGCTCACGGTTGAGCCGGGACTTTACTATCCGGGGCTCGGCGGCGTCCGGCATGAAGACGTGGTGGTGGTGACGACGACGGGCTGCAAAATTCTCTCGCGATTTCCCAAGCATCTCGAGATCTGAAGGTGGATCGGCCGCTCCGCGGGCGATGTTATGGTTTGCGGCTTCGCAGCCATTATTTAGCGTCGAGCAAGGGACTGCTCGCCCCACCAAATGAACGCCCTGCACGCTTGAGCGTCTAATTTAGGCAACTAGATTACCACAGGCATGTTCTATCCAATCGGCTTTGGCGGTCATCATTTCTTTCTCTACCTGATCGTGCCGGCGATTCTTGGAATCTGGGCGCAAATTCGCGTCACCGGAGCGTTCAATCGCTGGGGCAAAGTCCGGGCGAGCTCGAACATCACCGGCGCGGAATGCGCGCGCGAGATTTTGCAGGCCGCCCAAATCCACGATGTCGATGTGGTGGAGACAAACGATTTCCTGGGGGACCATTACGATCCGGCGAACAAGAAGCTTTGTCTTTCGAGCAATGTTTATAACACGCCCTCGGTAGCTGCTCTCGGGATTGCAGCCCACGAGACCGGACACGCGATTCAACACGCAAAAGCGTACGCGCCGTTGAAGGCTCGGATGGCGATTGTGCCGGTGACGATGGTTGCTTCGCAGATGTTGCCATTCATCATTATTGGCGGTTTTTGGTTCCGCATCGCTGGCCTGATCACGCTCGGAATCTATTGCTACCTCATCCTCGCCATTTTCCAGTTAATCACGCTCCCGGTGGAATTTGACGCCTCGCGGCGGGCGAAAATTATTCTGCAACAAATGCACATTGTGCAGCCAGGGGAAGAAGTGGCCGGTGTAAACAACGTGCTCAATGCCGCTGCGCTGACCTACGTCGCGGCCTTTATCGCCGCGCTCGGCAACCTGCTTTGGTTGATGTCGATGCGGGACCGGCGCGATTGATCCCGCGCGACTTGAAGAAGATGAATCCCGCGATCGCGTTACCGCCGGCTCGACGCCTGACCGATTTGTTGTCGTCCGGGCCGGATGCCGGTGTTAAGTCTAAAAGAAACGCGATGGACGAGCCTCGGAAGGACGAAGACCAGCAATTGGTGGCGCGCACGCAGGAAGGCGACGCGAGCGCCTTCGATCAGCTGGTGGTGAAATACACGCCGCGTCTATACGGGCTGGTTTACAACATGACCTCGAACCATGAGGACACGAACGACCTGTTGCAGGACATTTTTTCCAAGGCTTACAAGGCGATCCGCGGCTTCCGGGGGAAGTCGTCCTTTTACACCTGGATCCATTCGATCGCGGTGAACATGACGCTGAATTTTCTCAAAAAACGTGGCCGCCGTTTCCAGCTCAGCCTGGATGATGTCGATGCCAGCATTCAGAACGACAAGGAATTCCTCGAGGCGACCGCCTCCACCAGTCCGGTGCGGGAAGCTGACCTGTCCGAGCTCCAAAAAAGGTTGAACGAGGCGATGATGAAATTGTCTGATGAACACAGAGCAGTGGTCACGATGTTCCATATTCAGGGGATGCCCCACGCGGAAATCAGTAAAATCTTGCGTGTTTCAGAAGGCACAGTACGCTCCAGGCTTTTCTACGCCAACCGGCAACTGCAAAATTATCTAGACGAGTTTCGAAAAAATCCGGTTACCTGATCAGCGCCCATGGACGAGTTTAACGACAACGAAATAACGAAGCTGCTTCGCCTCAAACGTTACGAACAACCGTCGCCCGGTTATTTCGAAAATTTCTTGCACGAATTTCATCGTCGTCAGCGCGACGAACTATTGCGACAACCGTTTTGGCGAATCTGCGTCGATCGGGCGCGCGATTTTGCACTCTCCTTCAACCTTTCAACTCTCACTTCTTATCCAGCCGCGGTCACCGCCGTGCTCGTGTGCGCGGCAGTTATTTCTCTGCGGATTTACCAGGCGCCACAGCCGGCCACCGTTGCCGCCAAAGATCGCCCAGCGTTGGTCGTACCTGCCAGCTCTGAACCGGAATGGACTCTGGCATCGCCCGTGGCGACACGGGTCTTTAACACGCGGTCGCTTCGCAATATTAAGGAAAGCGCCCAAACTCACCGGAGCGGTACGCCTCGCTATGTGCTCGACAGCGTGCCTGTGAGTTATGAGACGACTTTCAAGTTCTAGCTCGGGCCAGGGGTTTCGCTTGCTGGCAAGACTCGCGTTTCTCGCCGCGGCCGCTTCGCTTTCGGCGCAGCAAACACCGGAATCCGCCACGTCGCTTAGCCGCGAAGTCAAAGATGTTTTCGAGCGCTGCGCCAAGGCTGTAGTCAAAATCGAGGCAACCGATCAACACGGCGAACTCTCCGGCACCGGCTTCTTTGTCGATCCGACCGGCACGCTTTACACGGCCTATTCGGTCGGGGGCGAAGCTGAGAACGTCACCGTTGAGTTCAAAGGAAAAAAATATCCAGCGCGTCAATTGCTGGCTGATCTTCGAAGCGGCATCGCGATGTTGAAAGTGGATCTGGCCAGTCCGGCGCTGCCAATCGGCAACTCCGATCAGCTTGAGATCGCTACTCCGGTCGTTGCGATTGGTTATCCGCTCGATCTGGCTGAGACGCCAAGCTTTGGCATGATCGCCGGTTTCGACCGCAAATGTTTCGGCGGATATTTTCCAACCAAACACCTGCGAGTGAATTTGCCGCCTCAGCGCGGTGAGGGCGGCGCTCCACTTCTGAATTTGAAAGGCGAAGTCGTCGGAATTCTGCTCTACACGTTCGAAAATAATTCCTGTTACGCGCTGCCGATTGAGGCGGCGGAAAAAATTCGGAGCGATTTCGTGCGCTTTGGCGAAGCGAGACATGGCTGGGTCGGCGCCAACGTGACAGAGGCGACTACGCCGGTTGAAGGCTCACGTGCAGTCACAAAAGACATCATGAAAGACACGCCGGCCGCGGAATCAGGAATGAAATCAGGCGACGTCGTTCTCCAAATTGGCCGGACGACAGTGCACGAGCCGGAAGATATTCTCGACGCCTCATTCTTTTTGACCGCCGGCGATGTCGTGCCGATCACGGTGATGCGCGGCAATGAAAAACTGACTTTTAATGTGCAGGCCGACTTTCATCCTGTGACCAGGGATTTGCCGCGCTTGCCTGGTATGCCACCGGGGGGTTTGATTGCCGCGCCACCACTCTCGAACCGCGCTATCCCGCTCAATCTGCAGTCCGTGCCGGAACGAACGCCGTAGTTAGACCATTTTCCGGAACTGCGGTTCGTCGATAACGCGGACGCCCAGTTCCTTCGCTTTTTCGAGTTTGCTGCCCGCTTCTGTGCCGGCGAGAACGTAATCAGTTTTTTTACTGACGCTGCCACTGATATGGCCCCCGAGCGCCTCAATTTTCGCCGACGCCTCTTCGCGGGTCATTGACGGCAACGTGCCGGTGAGGACAAAAGTTTTTCCGGCCAATGGCAACTCGGCCATTTTTTTTGCGGAAACCTTTTCGCTTTTGGGACGAATTCCCAGTTGTTTCATCCACTGAAGTATTTTCTTGCCGGCCGCCGATGCAAAGAAATCGAGCACACTTTTCGCAACCACTGGCCCGACTTCGGTGACAATTCCCGCGTTCTTGTCGATCTTGCTTTTCGATCGCTGGGCGAAACTGGATTTGATCAATCGTTCGGCGATTTCCTTAGTCAACTCCTTGTCGCCTTTGATTTCGCGATAAGCGAGGACGTTGCGGAGAAGTTTAGAACTCGCTACGTCCTCGATCGTTTGATGGAAACGCGCGAGGTCCGCTGCCGTCGTTTTGCCGACGTCTGGAATCGCGAGCGCATAAAGCCAGCGTGAGAGCGGGAAAGTTCTCGCGCGTTCAATCGCTTGGATCGCTTTCGTAGCGTTCTTCTCGCCGAAGATGCGGGGATTTTCCTCAGTGCCGAGGTTCAACTTGCCAAGTTGCTCAACCTTCAGCTCGAATAGATCAAGCGGCTCGCGCACCAGTCCGCGCTCGACCAGTTTATCGGCAACGATTCCGCCGACGCTTTCAATATCGAGTGCGCCGCGAGCCGCGAAAAACTCCACGCGCCGTGTGGTCTGCGCGGGGCATTGCAAATTTTCGCAACGCCAGGCCACAAATTGCGGATCGCGCTTTACCGGGCCGCCACAAACGGGACATTTGCCGTGAATGTGTTTGAGAAAGTCAAAAGGCTTCGCGTTCCGCGGCCGTTTCGATTTTACAACTTCGACGACGGCCGGAATGACTTCGCCGGCTTTTTCAATCACGACCGTGTCGCCGATGCGAATGTCTTTGCGCTTGATCTCATCCTCGTTGTGCAACGTTGCGCGCGAGACCGTGCTCCCGCTGACCAGCACCGGCTCAAGCACGGCCACTGGCGTCAGAATTCCCGTCCGTCCGACTTGAACTTTGATGTCGAGCAACTTCGTTTCGACCCGCTCGGCCGCGTATTTGTAAGCGATCGCCCAGCGCGGTGATTTGGCGGTGAATCCGAGCCGCTCACGTTGCTCGAGCGCGTCCACTTTGATTACCGCACCGTCGGTTTCGTATGGAAAGTCATGTCTAATCTCGTCGAGATCGCGGATCGCGTTCAGGATTTTCTCGACCGAATCAGCTAACCACCAATCCTCGTGTGTCGGCAGTCCCAGTTTCTTGAACAAAGGGAAAATCTTGGAATGAAGATCGACATCTGCGCCTTCGGTCGCCCCGGTTCCGTAAAAAACCATTCCAAGCGGCCGCTGCGCGGCAACCTTCGGATTGAGATGCTTGAGGGAGCCGGCGGCGGCGTTGCGCGGATTCGCGAACAGTGGTAATCCCGCGGCTTCCCGTTCTTTGTTCAACTTCTTGAAGCCATCTTTGTCGAGATAGGCTTCTCCGCGCATTTCGAAAACCTTTGGTGCGGAGCCGCGCAGTTGCTGCGGCACCGACCGGATCGTTTTGATGTTTTGGGTAATGTCGTCTCCGACCGAACCGTCGCCGCGAGTGGCGGCATATTTGAGCCGGCCATTTTCATACATCACCGACACTGCCACGCCGTCGACTTTCGGTTCGATCACGACCGGGACTTTTTCGTCCGGCAAAAGCCGCGTGATCCGTTTGTAGAAATTTGCGACCTCATCTTCGGAATAAGTGTTGTCCAGGCTAAGCATCGGAACACGGTGCTGAATTTGCGCGAAGGCTTGGAGCGGCCTGCCGCTAACCCGCTGAGTTGGCGAGTCCGGAGTCACGAGATCGGGAAATTTCGCCTCCAGATCGACCAGCTCCTTATAAAGCCGGTCGTATTCGCGATCGCTGATCGTGGGCGCAGCTTCCTCGTAATAGCGGCGGTCGTGCTCCTTAATCTCGTTCCGGAGCTGGGCGATCCGCTTCGCCGCTTGAGCCTCGTCTTTGGCCATGAAGCATGATACAAACAGGGCAACGATCGACAATGAACGGCGGCGAAAAAATCCTTGGCGTCGAGGGCGGCGGGACCAAGACGTCTTGGGTTTTGGTCGAGCGCGCCGGCAATGAGCTAAGCGTTTTGGACCAGGGAAAACTCCCGCCGGCGAACTTTCGCCTCGCCACGCCCGGGGAATTGCGCGCGATTCTTAGCGAATTGCCGAAAGAAATTACCTCCGCCGGCATTTTTCTGGCGGGCTGCGGGACGGAAGAAGATCGACAATCGCTCACCCGGCTCTGCGCCGAGATTTGGCCGAAGGCGAAAATTGTGGTCGGGAGCGACCGCGATTCCGGTTTAGCCGCGGCCCTTGGTCACGGCGATGGAATTGTTGTGAACGCCGGAAGCGGCTCGTCCATTACCGGTCGTCGGGACAAACGGATCGAAAATGCCGGTGGTTGGGGGCACATTCTGGGCGACGCCGGTGGCGGTTATTTTCTCAGCTTGCAGGCGCTCCGCTTGATTCTGCGCGAATACGATCTGCACCGTGGCGAAGTCCAGTTTACCACGAAGATTTTGCGCGCGTTGTCGCTGAACAATCTCGATGAGCTCGTGCGCTGGGCCCAGACCGCCGACAAAATGGAAGTCGCGATGCTGACGCCGGTCGTGTTTGAAGCGGCTGCCAGTGGAGATTCGCGCGTCATGGAAATCATCGAAGAAGGCGCGCGCGTTCTTTGCGAATACACCGAAGCCGTCGCGACCAGGCTGCATGCGCTCGCGCCGAAAGTAGTTTTGCTCGGCGGGCTCTTTCAGCGAGACTCGATCTATAACCATGCGTTTCGGCGGCGTTTGAAAAAAACGCTGCCCGATGCGCGGGTGGCGAATTCCGAGCGAGCCCCGGAATTTGGCGCGGCCTGGCTGGCGGCGGAAATGCAGAGCTGGCCCGAGATTCGAACCGAGCCTCCTCCGGACAAGATCGACGATCTGGCGGCGGCGTTGACCGAGCAACGCAATCCGCGCTCTGAAAATCTCGAGAAGATGAGCGCGCAGGAGTTGGTGAAACTTTTCGTCGACGAAGAAAAATTTGTCGGAGAAGCGTTGCGCGCGGCGAATGCCGATCTGGCGCGCGCGATCGAGCTCGTTGCTGAGTCGCTCCGCAAAGGTGGCCGGCTATTTTACATCGGCGCAGGCAGCAGCGGACGGCTTGGTGTGCTCGACGCCAGCGAAATCCCGCCAACCTTCGGGGCATCGCCCGAACTCGTCCAAGGCATCATTGCCGGCGGCGCGAGCGCGTTGCAGCGGAGTGTGGAAGGAGCGGAAGACGAGGGGAGCAACGGCGCGCTTGCGATCGATCGCCGCGGCATCAAAGATGTCGATGTTGTCATTGGAATCACGGCGAGCGGTCGGACCCCTTTTGTTTTAGGCGCGCTCGCGCGCGCGAAGTCGTTAGGCGCGAAGACGGTTTTGCTCAGCTGCAACCCGGCTCGCAAGCAAAAGGTAGTTGCCGATCTTGTGATTGATCTCGCAGTCGGTCCCGAAATTCTGACCGGCTCAACGCGATTGAAGGCGGGAACAGCCACCAAAATCGCGCTCAACATCATCAGTACCGGGGCGATGGTCGCTCTCGGCAAAGTCCGCGGAAATCTGATGATCGATTTGAACACTTCCAGCACGAAATTACGCGATCGGGCGACGCGGATGGTGGCCGAGCTAACGGAGCGCGACTATGATTCGGCGCGAGGGCAGCTCGAGGAAAGCGGCTGGGATTTGCGTGCAGTCTTAAAGAAATCCGGCCATTAAGAGATCGGGCCGCCGCGCGATTTTCGGTAAGCGCAGCTGCCAGCGACAAAACGAACCATAATTAACAACCTCAAACGAAAGGTTTTTTTATGCTCTGGACCATCTTTGTTATTCTGCTGATTCTCTGGCTTCTTGGTTTTGTCGGCTTCCACGTTCTCGGCGCTTACATTCATCTTTTGCTCGTGATCGCGCTGGTCGTTCTCATTATCCAATTGATCACCGGTCGCAGACCGCTGTAGCATCCGCGCTGTGAAACCAGCTGGAATAATCGGCATCATTCTTATCATCGTCGGCATTGTTGGTTTCGCCTACGGCGGCCTGGGCTGGAGAGAGGAAAAGAAAGACGCCCAACTTGGGCCTATTGAAATCAAGCACACCGAGGGTCATGGGATCAGTTTTCCGCCGGTCGTAAGCGGCATCTGTCTCGTCGGCGGGATCGTGCTGGTCGCAATCGGCAGCCGCAAGTCCTAGCGGTTGTCCGGGGGTTCGCCGCCGCCGGCTTTTAGCACGGCAAAGGTTTTGCTGCCCTTGCGATCGAGATAGAGTAACACGCCGCGTTTGGGATCGGCCTGGTTTAAGGCGTCGCGAAATGTTTTTACATCGGTGACCGGTTTGCCGTCCACTTCGGTGATTACATCTTCGCGCTCGATTCCTTGTTGCGCGGCCAGACTGTTCTCGGTGACGTCGGTCACAATCACGCCGCGTTGAACGCCGAGTTTGAAGCGTTGCGCCATTTCTTTGGTCAACTCCTGGACCTGTAGACCAAATTTTCCGACTTCTTCTTCTCGGTTTTGCGGTGGACGTGCGGGCTCGTTGGAAGCGCGTGAAATTTCATTCGGCAATTCGCCGGTCGTGACCGGGACCTTGAGCGTTTGGCCTTTTCGCCAAACCGTTAGTTCAACTTTTTGGCCGATTTTCTTTTTCAGAATCTCATGCTGCAGCTGCGAGTCCGTGGTCACGGAGTTGGCATCGACCTGAGTAATGACGTCGAACGGCCGCAGATCGCTTTTGTAAGCGGGTGCGTCAGCTTCGATCGTCCGCACGACCACGCCTTTGTCGATCCCCTTGAACAGATCGCGAATGGAAGGATCATCACCGAGCGTTTCGATTCGAATCCCGAGCCACGGGCGCATGATCTTGCGTCCGGCGATCAGCTCGTCGCCGATTTCTTTGGCCATGTTACTCGGGATGGCAAAGCCCAGGCCGCGATTGATCCCGTTAATCAGCGTGTTCATCCCGATCACTTTTCCGTCGATATCGCAGAGCGGACCGCCGCTGTTGCCGGGATTGATCGAGGCGTCAGTTTGCAAATAATCCGAGATCGAATAGCCGCTGGTCGCGAGCAATTTGCTGCGGCCTTTGCCGCTAACCACGCCGTAGGTGAACGTGTAATCGAGCTTGAACGGCGCGCCGATCGCGAACGCGAATTGCCCGACCCGAACCGCGTCGCTGTCGCCCAATTGCACGACCGGCAAATCCTTGGCGTCGATTTTAATAACGGCGATGTCCGTTTTCTCGTCGCTGCCGACTACCTTGGCTGAAAATTCGCGGCCGTCTTTCAGTTTCACGTCGATTTTGTCGGCGGCCTCGACCACGTGGAAGTTGGTAAAAATGTAACCATCCGGCCGGACGATGAATCCGGAGCCTTCGCTTTGGCTCGGCTGAGGACTTCTTTGGTTCCGGCGCGGATTGTTCTCATCCGGCGGACCTTGAAAGAACAAATCTTCGAACGCTGAGGTTTCGCTATCGTTCTTTTTTGAGATTTCGATGATAACCACGCTCGGCGCGACCGTCTCGAACACTTTGGCGAAAGCGTTGTTCAACTGGTGGACGACATCTTTGCCCTGCTCGGCGGCGGCCGCCGGAATTGTCGGCGTCGGTGCAAGCTCTGGCGTCGCGGCCAGAATCGGCACCGTGTTTAGCGCTACGATAAGAAACGAAACTGAGAATAAACGCATCGGTTCGAAGTTGGACAGCATCGAACATGCAACGTTCAACACCGCCAGTCCACTGGGTTGGCCGGGCATGGGAATTGCAGCGGCACGCAACTTGACTAATGGTATACTATTGGTCGGTCTCTCTCCGGATATGCGTTCATTGAACTTGAATCGGGTTTCGGTCGGCATTTTGGCCGTCCTTTTTGTGCTTGCCGCTGCATGGCTTGCCTCTGAACGCCAGTCCCCCAAGCCCATCTCCGCGGTTGAATTCGTTCGCGCGATGGAGACGCAGCAAACTTCATTGATCGATCGCTACTTTCGCCAGCGTCACGATCCCAACGCCCGCGGAGCGAATGATCGCTCTTTGCTTTTCACTGCGGTCTTGCGGGAGGATCCGATCGTCGCGCGGAGACTGCTGGATGCCGGCGCCAGCGCCGATCTGGCGGACAACGCGGGAGTAACGCCGTTAATGGTTGCGGCAATGCATGGCGACTTGGAGTTGGTTCGGGCTATGGCTGGACGTGTCACTGACATTGCTGCCCGAGACCGTGCGGGTCATTCGGCGCTTTATTATGCGGTTGCCGCTCAGAAAATCGAAATAGTCGATCTTCTCTTGGGCCTGACGCCAAATCTCGAATTAGCCTATGGCGATAGCAGTGAGCTGCTGACGCTCGCCCTCGGGAGCGCTAACACAAAAATTGCCCAGGAAATTCTTTCGCGGCTGCCGCGGCTCGGACAATGGACTGCCGGCGCTTTGCGCGCTTTGGATCATTGTCTGCGCGCAGGGGATCGCGATTCGGTGCGCCTGCTGCTTTCAAAACATATTCCTCCGCCTACGCCCGAGGGGAAACGCGTTCCGCTCCTCGCCTACGCGATTGCCACTGATAACGCGCCTCTGTTTACGACTTTGATCGACTGCGGCGCGGATGCGAACACGACATTGCCGCCAAAATACGACAAGGAATTTCTCGACGCGCTTCCGTTGAAGTCGTTTCGCAATTACATCGAGGACGACCGGGATGTTACCTGCCTGATGCTCGCGGCCGGACTCGGCCGCACCGATTATGTCCGCGCGCTGTTGCAAGCAGGCGCTGACCGCAATCGCGCCACCGGCCGCTACAAGATGGTCGCGCTTTACTTTGCGGCCGAGCTTGGTCATTGGCAGCCGGCGCAAATTCTTCTCGGCAGCGGACCGCCTCCCGATCACCTCCGTATAGAAATTTCGCTCGCTGCCCAACACATGGCGTTGATCAAAGATGGCGTGCCGGTCTTGAATTCGACCTGTTCCACCGGTCGTGACGGCTATTCCACCAAGCGCGGCTATTTCGTCATCACTGACAAAGAACGCAATCATCGTTCGACCATTTATCATGTCGATATGCCCTACTTCATGCGACTGAGCTGTCTTGATTTCGGGATGCACGAGGGCGTAGTGCCAAATTATCCGGCCTCGCACGGCTGCATTCGTTTGCCCGGCGAAACCGCAAGAAAACTCTTTGCGGAAATTCCGATCGGCACCCTCGTGAGCGTGCAGTAGGAGGGTTTGCATCCAAAATTCGGGTGCGGGGCGCACTTTCCAGTGCGCGCGTTGACACAAATCCGAGCGGTCTTAGCGTTTTCGTCCTTACTAAAATGCAAGCTTCTCGAAATGGTGATGGAAAAGAGTTCGTATCACATGCGCCGGGCAATTGGTCCCGCGACGGCGGGATCGCGCCCGAACTTTGGAACGATTGGAAATGGCAGCTCAAGAACCGGGTCACTTCGCTGGCTCAGCTCGAGCAGTATATCGACCTTAGCGACGAAGAACGCAGTGGCGTCCTTCTTTCCGGCGACAAACTCGCCCTCGCGGTCACCCCGCATTTTTTCAACCTGATCCCGCGGGAGAAGAATCCGGACGATCCGATCCGGCGTCAGGTCATTCCGCGCGTCGAAGAGACTTGGTCGTCCTCTTACGATATGGCCGATCCGTGCGGCGAAGATTCGCACATGCCGGTGCCAGGATTGGTGCACCGATATCCCGACCGAGTTTTATTTTTGGTGACCGATCGTTGTGCGGCTTACTGCCGATATTGCACGCGCAGTCGCGTGGTTAGCGGCGTTGGCGAACAGGAATTGCACACCGATTTTGAGGAAGCGTTTCGTTATCTCGAACAACACACCGAAGTGCGCGACGTCCTTTTGAGCGGTGGCGACGCGCTCATTTTCAGCGACGACAAGATCGACAAGTTGCTGTCACGACTGCGCGCGATCAAGCACATCGAATTTCTCCGCATCGGTACGCGGGTTCCGATTTTCCTGCCCCAACGGATCACGCCCGAGCTATGCGCGATTTTGGCCAAACATCATCCGCTCTGGATGAGCGTGCATGTCAATCATCCGCGCGAGCTGACGATTGAAGTCAAAGAAGCCCTTGAACGATTGGCCAACGCCGGAATTCCGCTTGGAAATCAGAGCGTTTTGCTGGCTGGCGTGAACGACAACCTCGAAACGATGAAGACGCTCGTGCACAAACTCCTCATGTGCCGCGTTCGCCCCTACTACATTTACCAGTGCGATCTGATCAACGGCTCATCCCACTTGCGCACATCGGTCGCGAAAGGGATTGAGATCATTGAAGGATTGCGCGGTCACACCACCGGTTACGCCGTTCCACAATACGTGATCGACGCGCCCGGCGGCGGCGGCAAAGTGCCGATCAATCCCGGTTACGTCCTCTATCACGACAATGAAAAAATCGTGATCCGCAATTACGAAGGCAAAATT
>Ga0209470_1000593_pt1 | contig 28321 bp, 28 predicted proteins | sample GraSoiAngelo_125_FD_185882 | JGI IMG/M metagenome (GOLD analysis project Ga0209470, IMG submission 185882) | Grasslands soil microbial communities from the Angelo Coastal Reserve, California, USA - 14_0927_05_40cm (SPAdes) (version 2) | ecosystem: Environmental > Terrestrial > Soil > Grasslands ... | reverse complement strand
GCGATCCGCGCGACCATCGCCGCCAGAGCCGCTCCGAGCGCGCCGGCGTACGCCGCGGCGCTGCCTCCGCCAGGGACCGCGGACTCGGAGGACAGGTCGTCGCTGAACGCGCGCAAGGTCCGGTCAACTAGCCGTTCGGTCATGGGACGGCGAGAGTGTACGTGTTACGATTCGGCAAAAGTCAAAGACGCGATCCCTTTTTCATCCAGAAGAGGCTGAGGGAACGGCCCGATGACGCCTCGGCAACCAGCGGAGGCCCGCTACGGTGCCAACTCCGGCCCTGACGAACAGGGAAAGATGAGAGAGGGTCGACCCGTAGAGGGCGACTTCTCTTGAATATGGAGAGGTCGTTTTTATTTGAGCAACCTGGCATCGCTCCTCCGGCAGGGTGAGTTCGTCGTGACCGCCGAGCTCAATCCGCCCAAGAGCGCGTCCGGCGAGGTCGTCAAAAGACGCGCCGGCCTGCTCAAAGGGAGCGTCGACGCCGTCAACGTCACGGACAGCAACCGCAGCATCGCGGCGATGGCCGCGATCCCGGCGGCGCTGCTCGTCCGTGAGGCCGGCGTCGAGCCGATCGTCCAGGTCACGGGGCGCGATCGGAACCGCATCGCGCTGCAGGCCGACCTGCTCGGCGCGGCCGCGCTCGGCCTCTCGAACTTCCTGTTCATGAGCGGCGACGACCCGAAGCACGGGAACCATCCCGACGCCGTGTACGTGAAGGACCTCGACGGGGTCGGTCTCGTGAAGATGGCCGTCACCATGCGCGACGAGCACAAGTTCCTATCGGGCGACGAGATCCGTCAAGCGCCCGAGTACTTCATCGGGGCGACCGCATCGCCGTTCACCAAGCCGATGTCTGCGGATCTCGAGAGAACGGTGCAGAAGGTCGGCTCCGGCGCGGACTTCCTGCAGACGCAGCCGGTCTTCGACCTCGCGACGTTCAGCCAGTGGCTCGCCGAGCTACGGCGCGTCGGCGGCGGACGCGAGGCGGCGGTCATCGCAGGTGTCCTCATCCTTCGCTCGGCGGAACAGGCCGAGCGGTTCGCGCGCGTGCCCGGCGTCGCGCTCAGCCAGGAGATCGTCGATCGACTGAAGAAAGCCGCCGACGCGGAGCAGGAGGGCATCGCGATCGCGGTCGAAATGGTGAAGTCGCTACGCGCTCTTCCCGGTGTCCGCGGCGTGCACCTTTACGCCATCGAGTGGCCCGAAGCGGTGCCCCTCGTCGCGGAGCGCGCGGGCCTCTTGCCACGACCCAAGGTGAAGGAGTCGAATCCATGAAGACGACCGTCATCGGCGCGTACCCCAAGATCTCCGACGAGCATCAGGACCTTCGCCGCGCGCTCCACCGTCACGACCGCGGCGAGCTCGACGCCGAGGGCCTGTCGGGCGTGCTCGATGAAAGCACGCGGTGGGCCATCGGCGAGCTCGACTGGGTCGGCGTGGATGTGATCAATGACGGTCAGGTCCGCTGGGACGACATGCTCGCGCCGTTCGCGCGCGCGTGGGAAGGCTGCGACCGGGGGCCGCTGGAGCGTTTCTACGACAACAACACATATTTCCGGCAGCCGGTGATCACCGGACCGATCGCGACCGACGGAAAGACGCTCGTACGCGACTTCGAATTCGCGCGCACCGTCGCTCGCGGCCAGCTGAAGGCGGCGGTGTGCGGACCGCTCACGTTCGCGACACTCGCCGAGGATCGTCATTACCACTCGCTCTGGGACCGCACGCTCGCGGTGGCCGACGCGATCGCGTCGGAGATCCGCGGGCTCGGCGCCGCGGGCGCGACGCTGGTGGACGTCGAAGAGCCGGCGCTCGTCGCGCACCCGGAGCACTTCGCGATCGCACGCGCCGCCATCGAGCGCCTCGCCGCGGCGGGCGTACCGCTCGCGCTGCAGACCTATTTCTTCCCGGCCGATCCGCTGCTCGACGCGCTCACGGCGTTCCCGGTCGCGCAGATCGGGATCGACGTACGGAGTCGGGAGACGCACGTCCTCGACAAGCTCAGCACGCTGCGACAGACCGTCGTTCTGGGGATCGTGGATGCGCGCAACACGCGGGTGGAGACCGAAGGCGAGCTGGTCCGGACGATCGAGGCCGCCCTGAAGCGGATCCCCGCCGAGTATCTGTGGCTCGCCCCGACGACGGGGCTCGAATACCTGCCACATGACGTCGCGGTGCAAAAGCTGAGGTCGCTGGTCACCGCGGCTCGCGCGGCGGGAGGGGTGAAGGCATGAGCGATCAGGTGCTGCTCACAACGACGGTCGGCTCGTTCGGCAAACCCGATTACCTGCAGAAGGCGCGCAACGCGAACGCGCGCGGAAAGCTGGGCGAGGCCGAGCTCACCGAGCTCGAGCGCAGGGCGACCGAGGAATGGGTCCGACGGCAGGAGCGCCTCGACCTCGACATCCTCGTCGACGGCGAGATGTACCGGGGAGATATGGTCGCGTACTTCGCGGAGCGTCTCGAAGGCTTCCGACTCGGTGGACTCGTGCGCTCGTACGGGAACCGCTACTACCACAAGCCGATCATCGCGTCGCCGGTCCGGCGTCCGAAGCCGATGACCGTCGACTGGTTCCGTTTCACGCAGTCGCTCACCGATCGCCCGGTGAAGGGCATGCTCACCGGTCCGTACACGCTCCTCGACTGGTCCTACAACGAGGCGTATCGCACGCGCCGCGATGCGGCACTCGCGCTGGCGGAGGTCGTGCGGCAAGAGGCGGAGGATCTCCAGGCCGCCGGCGCGCGCTACATCCAGATCGACGAGCCCGCGATCCACGCGCGCCCGGAGGAGATCGACATCGCGATCGAGGCGATGGGCGTCGTCACGCAGAACCTCAGGGCGAAGACGATCTCGCACATCTGCTACGGCGACTTCGCCGCGATCTATCCGAAGGTCCTCGACCTCCCGGTCGACCAGCTCGACCTCGCGATGGCGAACTACGGGTACCGGTGGCTGGAGCTGTTCGATCACGATCGGTTCACGAAGGAGCTCGCCATCGGCATCGTCGACGTGCACTCGCACGAGACGGAGTCGGTCGCCACCGCGGCGGAGGGGATCCGCAAGGGGTTGCGCTACGTGTCGAAGGAGCGCCTCCTTCCGCATCCCGATTGCGGCCTCAAGACGCGGACGGTCGAGGAGTCCGAGGAGAAATGCCGCGTCGTCGTCGAGGCGACGAAGGTCGTCCGCAGCGAGCTCGCGCGGCAGGCGACACCGGCAAAGACGGCTCGCTAGAGTCTCCGCCGTGGCGAGCGTGATCGAGGAGACGACCGACCTCCTGCAGCACCTGATCCGGAACGAGTGCGTGAACGACGGCACGCCGTCGTCCGGGCACGAGGTACGCAGCGTCGACACGCTCGCGAGCTACCTGCAGGCGCCGGGCGTCGAGATCAAGCGGTACGAGCCGCAGCCGGGCCGCGGCAGCTTGGTCCTGCGGATCGAAGGCAGCGACCCCAAAGCGCCGTCGCTCCATTTCATGGGCCACACGGACGTCGTACCCGTGACTCGATCGGGATGGCGACACGACCCGTTCGGCGCGGAGCTCATCGACGGCGAGGTGTGGGGCCGCGGCGCGGTCGACATGCTCGACGTCACCGCATCGATGGCGGTGGCAGTGAGGCATCTTCTGACCAGCGGATTCCGACCGAAGGGCACCTTCATCTACTCCGCGGTCGCGGACGAGGAGGCGCTCGGCACGCACGGCGCGCAATGGCTGACCGAGAACGTGTGGAACGACGTGAAGAGCGATTACCTCGTGACCGAGTTCGGCGGGGCCCGTTTTCCGATGGGGAAGGGGGCGAAGCTGCCGATCATGACCGCCGAGAAGGGCTCGCAGTGGACGCGCCTCCGCGTCAAGGGAACGCCGGGGCACGGCTCGATGCCGTTCAAGTCGGACAACGCGCTGGTGAAGGCGTCGGAGATCATCACGCGGGTCGCGCGGTACAAGGCCCCGCTGCATCTGCAGGAGCTGTGGCGCGCGTTCGTCGAGGGCATCGACCTCGGAACAGTCGAGCGCATGGCGCTCACGAATCCGGCGGCGTTCGACGTCGCGCTCGAGCGCGCGCCCGAGGCCGCGCAGCCGATGTTCTACGCGGCTACACGCACCACGTTCTCGCCGAACATCGCGCACAGCGGCGTGAAGGTGAACGTGATCCCCGACAGCGCGGAGGTCGACATCGACATCCGCACCCTGCCTGGCGACGACACCGAAGCCGTCCGTAAGATGCTGCGCGATGCGATCGGCGACCTCTGGAAAGACGTCGAGGTCGTGCACGAGGGAAGCAATCCCGCGAGCTCGTCGCCGATGGGCACGCCGCTGTGGGACACGCTCACGCGCGTCACCAAGAGTCTCATCCCTGACTCGACGACCGTGCCGTTCCTCATCGTCGGCGCGACGGATGCGCGCTTCTTCCGCCGCAAGGGAGTGGTGTCGTACGGCTACGGGCTCATGAGCGAGAAGATCCCGTTCGGGCAGTTCGCGAAGATGTTCCACGGGAACGACGAACGGGTGGATCAGGAGACGCTCCGACTCATGAGCGACCTCTGGGAGCAGACCGCGCGCGCCTTCGTCGGCTAGGTTGCGCCCTCGAGCGCTGCGCGCAGCTTCGCCGCGATCCGTTCCGCTTCACCTTCGGCGTACCTGCGTCGCATCCACATGCCGCGGCCCGGCGAGAACAGTCCGTCACCCTTCCGCCGCGGCACGACGTGCGCGTGGACGTGGGGAACGCTCTGGCTGATCCGCGTATTCACGGCGATGAACGAGCCGTCCGCGCCGAGCGTGCTGCGGAACGCGATCGAGAGACGGCGCGCGATCAGGAACAGCGGAGCGACCTCGTTCTCGGGCATGTCCTCGATGGTGGGGTAATGCCGCGCGGGCACGATGAGCGTGTGTCCCGGGAAGACCGGAGCGTGGTCGAGGAACGCCACGACGTGCTCGTCGCGATAGACCGCGAGGTGCTCCGCGCCTCCGACGACGGCGCAGAACACGCAGTCAGCCACCTTAGCGACCGTAGAGCTCCATCACCTCACGACGGAACGGCACTCCGGCCTTGGCCCGCAGTCGCTCGAACTCGTCGATGTCCCACTCGCCCACGAAGGTGACGGCCACGCCGGCCTCGCCGGCGCGTCCGGTGCGACCGACGCGGTGCGTGAAGGTGTCCGCATCCTCCGGGAGGTCGTAATTGATGACGTGGCTGATGTCCTCGATGTGCAGCCCGCGCGCCGCGAGGTTGGTCGCGATGAGCACCTTGATCTCGCCGCTGCGGAACTGATCGAGCGTCCGTTCGCGCTCCCGCTGCGACAGATCACCGTGGATCGCCGCGACCTTCTGCCCCCGCCGCTTCAGGTCGTCGTAGAGCTTGTCGACGCCGCGCTTGGTGTGACGGAACACGAGCACCTGGTCGGTCTCCCACCGGCGTAGGAGCTCGGCGAGCGCTCTGGGTTTGTCCTGATCGAGTACCTCGACGTACACCTGCTCGATCGCCTCGAGGTTGGGCTGACCGGGATCGATCGCGATCTGCGCCGGATCTTTGGTGAAGCGATGGGCGAGGTCGCGGACCTCGCCGGACAGTGTCGCGGAGAACAGCGCCGTCTGCCGCTTGGTCGGGCAAAGGCGCAGCAACTTGCGCACGTCGGGCGCGAAGCCCATGTCGAGGAGCCGGTCGGCCTCGTCGAGCACGACGACGCGGATCCCATCGAGGAGGAGCGTGCCGCGTTCGATGTGATCGAGGAGGCGGCCCGGGGTGCCGATCACGATCGGCACGCCGCGTCTCAGCGCGCGCTCCTGCGGGCCGTACGGAACGCCGCCGTAGATCGCGACCTCGTGCGTGTGTCGGAACTTCCCGAGCGCGCCGAACTCGCGCGTCACCTGGACGGCGAGTTCGCGCGTCGGCACGACGACGAGGGCCTGCGGTCGTTTCTCGTCCGGGTCGATGCGCTCGATGATCGGTATCGCGAACGCGGCGGTCTTGCCGGTCCCGGTCTGCGCCTGCGCGAAGAGGTCGCGGCCGGCCCGAAGCACCGGGATGGCCTCCTGCTGCACCGGCGTGGGCGCCATGAAGCCGAGCTCGTCGATCGCGCGTGCGATGTCGGGATGGATCTCCAGCGTGCCGAAGCGTCCCGTGGCTAGCTCTGTCACGCTCCGCTGGGTCGCTGGCGCTGGTCCGACATCGTCCTCATCCGCCTCAAGTATCGCGCGGACATCGCGGCTATGCTCGCCCAGTGCCCGGATCGTTCCGTGTCGCGCGAATTCTCGGCATCGACATCCGCATTCATTTCTCGTGGGTGGTGATCTTCCTTCTCCTCACCTACATCCTTGCCAGCAGTGAACTTCCGAGGAGCTGGTCGGACACAAAGCAGATAGTCGTCGCGGTCATTACCGCCCTCCTGTTCTTTTCGTCGGTGGTCGTCCACGAGCTGGCGCATTCGCTGGTCGCTCGCCGCTTTCACATGACGGTCTCATCCATCACGCTTTTCGCGCTCGGCGGTGTCGCCAACCTGACGAAGGAACCGTCCAGCGCGCGAGCCGAGTTCCTGATGGCGGCGGCGGGGCCGCTCACGAGCCTCGGCATCGCCGGGGCGCTGTGGCTCGTCCAGCGAGCAACACCTTCGCTCCTCGACGTCCAGGATCTGAAGACGACGACCCCGGTTTTCAACTATCTCGTGTACATCAATTTTGCGGTAGCCCTCTTCAATCTCGTGCCCGGTTTCCCGCTCGATGGTGGGCGTGTACTCAGATCGGTGATTTGGGGACTGAGCGGCAACCGGTCGTTGGCGACGCGCATCGCCGCGCGCGGCGGACAGATCGTCGCGGGCATCTTGGCGCTGATCGGGGCGAACGCGGTGTTCCTCGAGGGCGACTCCGGGGGCGCGTGGTTCTTCGTCCTCGCCTATTTTCTGTTCGGCCTCGCGAGCGCGGCAATTGGACAGGACCGCATTACCTCCGCTGTCGGTAGCGTTCGGGTGCGTCAACTCATGACCACGGATTTCCGATCCGTGCCGACGGCGACCTCGATCGGGCAGTTGATCCGCGACATCGTTCTGCCGAACAACCTTCAGGCGATCCCGGTCGTCGCGCAGGGCCGGCTCGTTGGGCTCGTGACGATCGCCGACCTCCGCAAGGTCGAGCAAGCCGAGTGGCCAACGACACCCGTGGACGCTGTCATGAGGCCGGCATCGGAACTGGCCACGGTCTCGCCGGACGACGAGCTCGTAGCGGCGATCGACCGCTTCGGCGGCGGGGACGTTCCCCTCCTGCCTGTGGTCGACCACGGATCGCTCGTTGGTGTCCTGTTCCGCGATGCCGTCGTCGGTTACGTGCGCATGCAGGAGACGCTGGGCCTCGACGCCCGCCGCTGACGCGTGGTCGAGGCGATCGCCGCGCGGTACGAGGACGAGCTCGAGGCGGAGACCGCCGCGGGATACCTGCGCTCGATGGACATCGAGGTGCGCGTGCGATTCCAGGCCTCGCTGGGCCTGCCGCGTTCGACCGTGCCCATTCGCGTCATCGCGCCGACCGGCGGCTTCGAGCTCCTCGTTCCGGACACCGACCTGGAGCGCGCGCGGGACGCGCTCGCGTTCGCGGGACCGCCACCGCCGCGGCCGCAGCGTTACCGCTGGCTCGGCTGGGTCCTCATCGTGGTGTTGGTCGCGCCCCTCTTGATCAACTGGATCGCGAGCCTCATCAGGACGAGATAGCGAAACGCGCTCGTCGAGCTGATTCAGATCGCGAGCGCGAGCGCGATCTGCGCCGCGACGCGCGCGTTCGCGCGCAGCAGCGACAGATTTGCGGCGAGGCTGCGCCCGCCGGTCGCGTCGCTGAGCTGTCCGAGCAGGAACGGCGTCAGCGCCGCGCCGCGCACGCCCTGCTGCTCCGCGGTCTGGAGCGCGCGCGCGACCTCAGCCTCCGCCTCTCGCCTATCGAGCGCGTCGCCTGCCGCGATCGGAACAGCGACCACGATCCCGGCGCCGCGCGAGAGCTGCTCGCGCACGACGCGCGCCGCCGCGAGCGCGTCTTCGACGCGATGCTCGAGCCGCAGCCCGCTCGAGCGCACGTAGAACGCGGGCAGCTCGTCGGTGCCGTAGCCGACGACGGGCACGCCGAGCGTCTCTAGCCGTTCCAGCGTGAGCGCGAGATCGAGCACGAGCTTCGCGCCGGCGCACACGACGCATACCGGCTGCCGCGCGATCGCCTCGAGGTCCGCTGACTCGTCGAAGGAGCGCTCGCCGCCGCGATGCACACCGCCGATGCCGCCCGTCGCCATCACGCTGATCCCAGCGCGCGCCGCGATCTCGACCGTCGCCGCGACGGTCGTGGCGCCGAGGCCGCGACGCGCCAGCACCGGAGCGAGGTCGCGCCGGGAGACCTTCGCGACAGACGGGTCCTCCGCGAGGCGCACCAGGAGGGCGTCGTCCGCGCCGACGACGGCCTGGCCGTCCGCGATCGCGATCGTCGCCGGCGTGGGGCCGAGGCCGCGCACCTCGTCTTCGAGAGCGCGCGCCGCGGCGAGGTTCTGCGGCCGCGGGAGTCCATGCGCGATCACCGTGGATTCGAGCGCGACGACCGCGCGGCGCGCCGCGAGCGCCGCGGCCACCTCAGGATGGACCGCAAGCTTCACCGAGGGCGGCCGCGGGCATGGCCGGCCTCGCCAGTGCCGCCGGCGAGGAGCTCGATCGCGTGTGGGAGCACCGGCAGCAGCACCTCGAGCGATTCGCGCACCGCGCGCGGCGAGCCCGGAAGGTTCACGACGAGCGCCGCGCCGACGGCGCCAGCGACACCCCGCGAGAGCATTCCGTGCGGGGTCTTCTCGAGCGACCGTGCGCGTAGGGCCTCGGCGATGCCGGGCACCTCGCGGTCGATCACACGGCGTGTCGCTTCGGGCGTCACGTCGTTCGGCGACAGACCGGTTCCGCCGCTCGTGAGCACGACGTTGGCACCGGCGCGCACAGCGCTCAGGATCGCGGTCGCAACGCCGCCGATGTCGTCTGGGACGAGCTCGGTGTGGACGACCTCGTGACCCGCGGCGGCGAGCGCGTCGCGCATGGCCGGTCCGCTCTCGTCGGGCCGCTCACCCGCGGCACCTCTGGTGCTGACGGTGATGATCGCGGCGCGCACGGGGCTCACTCGGCGCGGTACTCCCCGCTCTGCCCGCCGCTCTTCGCGGTGAGACGCACGTCGGTGAGTCTTGCGCCGCGCTCGATCGCCTTCAGCATGTCGTAGAGCGTGAGGCCCGCGACCGTGACCGCGGTGAGCGCCTCCATTTCGACGCCGGTCTGCGCGGTCGTCGCCACCGTCGCCTCGATCGCGATCCCTTTCGCCTCGATCACGAGGTCGACGCTCGCGTGTGTGATCGGCAGGGGATGTGCGAGCGGGATCAGCTCGGACGTCTTCTTTGCGGCCATGATGCCAGCGAGGCGCGCGCTCGCGAGCACATCGCCCTTGGGCGTACGGCCGTCGCGCACGAGCGCGAGCGTCTCCTTTGACAGCACGAGCATGCCCCGCGCCGTCGCGCGCCGCTCGGTCACGGCCTTCGCGCCGACATCGACCATGCGCGCGGCCCCCCGCTCGTCGATGTGCGTCAGCGTCTTCCGCGCTCGTGCCGGAGCGGCGTGCGCGCGTCTGTGCGCCGGCACTAATGATCTTCCAGACGATCCGTCAACAGCACGTTCACCGTGTCGCCCGGCTCGGCGGCGGAGGCGGACTCGGGTAGGTCGATGAGGCAGTTCGCCAGCGACATGGAGCGCAGGATCCCCGAGCCCTGTGGGCCCGTCGAGCGGACGGTGCCGGCGGTGGCGTCATGGATGCCGCGTGCGAACATGCGCAGACCGGCCGGCTTGTCGATCCGATCCAGCAAGCGCGCCGTCGTGCGCGGGCGGTGTAGCTTCGTGCGGCCCGCCATCTTCAACAGCGCTGGTCGCACGAACACCTCGAACGTGAGGAGCGCGGACACCGGATTGCCCGGCAGGCCGAAGATCGGAACGGCGCCGCGTTTGGTTCGCAGCTCGCCGAACGCCAGCGGGCGCCCGGGACGGATCGCGATCGACCAGAAGTCCATCTGACCCATCGCGTTCACCACCGGCTTCACGTGGTCGTGGTCGCCGACGGAAACGCCGCCGCTCGTGACGACGAGATCGCCGAACGCGGCGTTCCCAAGTGCGTGCCGGAGGTCATCGGCACTGTCGCGGGCGATACCGAGCTCGAACGCCGCGCATCCGGTCGCGCGCACCGCGGCCGCGAGCGAGTAGCGGTTCGCGTCGCGGATCTGCCCCGGGCCCGGCTCCTCGGCGATATCGACGAGCTCATCGCCGGTGGAGAGCACGGCGACGTTCGGGCGTCGGATCACGCGCACCTTCGCCCGACCGATCGACGCGAGCACGCCGATCTCGGGATGTCGCAGCACGGTCCCGCGCGCGACCACCGTCTCACCGCGGCGCAGATCTTCGCCCGCCTGTCGGACCGCGATGCCCGGCGGTGTGGCCGCATTCACCGTCACGACCTCCGCGCCGTTGTCGGTGTCCTCGACGCGCACGACGGTGTCCGCCCCGTCGGGCATCGATGCGCCGGTCATGATCCGCATCGCCTCGCGTGCTCCCACCGCGCGTTCGGGAAGCGCGCCCGCGGCGACGGCCCCAACGACGCGCAGCGTGACACCGGCCTGCGCGACGTCGGCGCCGCGCACCGCGTAGCCATCCATCGCCGAGTTGCGGAACGGCGGCACGTCACGATCGGCCACCGCGTCTTCGGCGAGCACCGCGCCGAGCGCGTCGAGTAGGCCGACTTCCGTCGGCTCCAGCGGCGCGATCCGCGCGAGGATGCGGCTCTGCGCCTCATCGACGCTGAGCGTCGTGACCGCCGCGCGTGCTGCGCTGGGACTGGTGGGCATGGCCAGGAGTCTAGGAGGCGCGCGCGCTCCGCTCCACGGAGCCTCAGACCCTAGCGCTGGCGGTCATTCTCAGACAAAACCCTCGCATCTGCTAGCATTCATGCCGATGCCGTCCCGTTATCGCATCGGTGAGGCCGCCGCGATGCTGGGAGTGAGCGCCGACACCGTTCGCCGCATGATCGACCGCGGGGCGCTGCGCGCGCGCCGGACCGCTGGCGGTCAGCGCCTGATCGCCGCCGTCGATGTTGCGGCACTGCTCGCGTCCCGCTCGCGTCGTGAGGGCAAGGGCCTTACCGGCGAGTCATCGGCGCGGAATCGCCTCGCCGGCATCGTGACGCGCGTGGTGAAGGATCGCGTCGCGGCCCAGGTCGAGGTGCAGGCCGGACCATACCGGCTCGTTTCGCTCTTGACCCGTGAGGCGGTGGACGAGCTCGAGCTCGCCCCCGGGATGCGCGTCGTCGCCGCCGTGAAAGCGACGAACGTCGTGATCGAGCTGCCACGGTGAGGCACGGGGCCCTGCTCGCCCTGCTGCTCGTGCTCGCGTCGTGCGGTGGCGTCGCGTTCGAGTCGTCGACGTCGAGTTCGACGGGGCCGCCGAGCGGCACGATCACGGTCTTCGCTGCGTCATCGCTCACCGATGCGTTCGGCCGCGTGGGTGACGAGCTGACCGGCCGCTACCCCGGAGCGCATTTCATCTTCAACTACGGCTCGTCGTCGACGCTCGCGACGCAGATCGTGAACGGCGCGCCGGCCGATGTGTTCGCGTCGGCCGACGAGATCAACATGAAGCAGGTCGCCGACGCCGCGCTGGTGGCGGGCTCGGCCTCGGTCTTCGCCACGAATCGACTTCAGATCGCCGTTGCGCCGGGCAACCCCAAACGCGTCGCGTCGCTGGCCGACCTCGCGCGCCGCGACCTCGTCGTCGTGCTCGCGGCGCCGAGCGTTCCGGCGGGCAGGTACGCGCTCGACGCCCTTGGCAAAGCCGGCGTGTCGCTCGTGCCGGCGAGCCAGGAGCTCGACGTCCGCGCCGTCCTCAACAAGGTCGCGCTGGGCGAGGCCGACGCCGGCATCGTGTACGTCACGGATGTCATCTCCGCCGCGGGGCGCGTGGCCGGCGTCGACATCCCCGAACAGCACCAGGTCGTCGCGCGCTATCCCGTCGCCACGCTCCGCGACTCGCGGAACGGGCGTGTCTCCTCGCTCTTCGTGGAGTTCCTGCTCGGCCCCGGCGGTCAGCGCGTGCTGGGTTCCTTCGGCTTCACGCGCCCGTGATCAGCGAGCCGATCCCGCGACCGTTCGCGGTCCTCGCCACCTTGGCCGCGGCGCTGTTCCTGCTGCCGCTGGTCGGTCTGCTCGTGCGCTTCCCATGGACCGAAGCCCTCAGTGCGCTCACGGCGCCCGAGATCCTCACCGCGGCCGGCCTCTCGCTGGTCACCTCCATCTCCGCGACGGCGCTCTCGATCCTGCTCGGCGTTCCGCTCGCGATGGTCTACGCACGCGCGCGTTTTCGCGGACTGCGCGTCGTTCGCGCGCTCACGACGCTGCCGATGGTGCTGCCGCCGGTAGTCGGCGGCGTCGCCTTGCTGGTGGCATTCGGGCGACGCGGGATCGTGGGACAGTTCCTTGACTCGGCGTTCAGCATCCGGATCCCGTTCACCACCGCGGCAGCGGTGCTCGCCGCGACGTTCGTCGCGATGCCCTTCCTCGTGCTCACGGTCGAGGCGGGCCTGCGCTCGATGGATCGCCGCTACGAAGAGGCGGCCCGTTCGCTCGGGGCGGGTCGGTGGATGGTGTTCCGGCGCGTCACGCTTCCGCTCGTCGCGCCCTCGCTGTACGCCGGCGCGGTCTTGTGCTGGGCGCGCGCGCTCGGCGAGTTCGGCGCCACGATCACGTTCGCCGGGAACGTGCCGGGCAGCACGCAGACGCTTCCCCTTGCGGTCTACCTCGCGCTGGAGACGCGACCGCAGGCGGCGATCGCGCTCAGCCTGGTGCTGCTCCTGCTGTCGCTCGTCGTCCTCGTCGCCCTGCGCGATCGGTATCTGCCCACCAGCTGATGCTGAAGGCCGACATCCACCTGCGCCTGGGCACGCTGGACCTCGATGCCGCCCTCGACGCCGCTCCGGGCGAGGTCGTCGCGCTGCTGGGTCCGAACGGCGCGGGCAAGACCACCTTCCTGCGCGCCGTCGCGGGACTCGTCCGCGCCGGTCGAGCGAAGGTCGCGCTCGATGGCGTCGTGCTCGAGGACACCGCGACCGGCGTGCGCGTCGCCACGGAACGCCGACCGATCGGCATCGTGTTCCAGCAGCATCTGCTCTTTCCACATCTGAGCGTGCTCGAGAACGTCGCCTTCGGTCTGCGAGCGCGGCAACGGCCCGATGCGCGCGTGGCCGCGATGGCGTGGCTCGAGCGCGTCGGCCTGGGTGCATACGCGAACGCGCGCCCGGCCGCGCTCTCCGGTGGCGAGGCCCAGCGCGTCGCGCTCGCGCGCGCTCTCGCGATCGATCCACGACTGCTGCTGCTCGACGAGCCGCTCGCCGCGCTTGACGCGACGACACGCGTCGAGGTCCGTCGCGAGCTGCGCCACCATCTCGCATCCTTCGACGGCGCGCGGCTGCTCGTCACGCACGATCCACTCGAAGCTGCGGCGCTTGCGGATCGCCTGGTGATCCTCGAGGGTGGTCGCGTCGTGCAGAGCGGCCCCGTCGACGAGGTCACGCGCCATCCGCGCACGCGCTTCGTCGCGGATCTGGTCGGTGTGAACCTGCTGCGCGGCCGCGCCGACGGCGGGGTCGTCGCCCTCGAAGGTGGCCAGCAGCTGACCGCGCTGGACGCCGGCAACGGTGACGTGTTCGCGGTGATCCATCCCCGCTCGGTCGCCATCCACCGCACCCATCCCGAAGGCACGCCGCGTAACGTCTGGCCCGGCACGGTCCGCTCGGTCGACATGCTCGGCGAGCGCGCACGCGTCGCGATCGGCGGTTCGCTGCCGATCGTCGCGGAGGTCACGGCGTCGGCGGTGCGCGACCTCGACCTGCGCGAGCGAGCCGAGGTGTGGGTGTCGGTGAAGGCCGCCGAAGTGGGCGTCTACCCTGCGTAGGTGCTGCGTCTCGCGTCCTCGTCGCCGCGCCGTATCCAGCTCCTGCGATTGCTGCTGATCCCGTTCGAGTCGACCGCGGCGAACGTCGATGAGCCGAGCGTCGTCGCTCCGGCGCGGGCGAAGGCGGAGGCAGTCGCGCGATCGGGCGAGGTCACGCTCGCCGCGGACACCGAGATCGAGCTCGACGGCGAGCGCGTGGGGAAGCCGACGGACGAGTCGCATGCCGTCGCCTTGCTCGCCACGCTCTCCGGCCGCGAGCACGACGTGCGAACCGAGGTCGCCGTCGTCGCCGCGAACGGCTCGCGACGCCACTTCGCTGTTCGTTCGCGCGTCGCGATGCGCGAGCTCTCGCTGCGCCAGATCGAGCGGTACGTCGGTACCGGCGAGCCTCTCGACAAGGCCGGCGGATACGCGATACAGGGTGAGGGGCGGCGGCTCATCGAGTCGTTCGACGGCTGCCTCGCGAACATCGTCGGTCTCCCGCTGTGTCACACCTATTTCGCGCTCCGACGCGCCGGCGTCGTGCCGCGCGCACGTCCGGAGGTCGTGTGCCAGGAGCATTTCGACTTCGCGTGTCCCGTGTGGCGCGCCGCGCAGCGCCAGGGCCGCGCGCTTCGCGACGGCGCTGAGTACCGATCGTGGTCAGAGGATGTCGCGGGTTTAGAGTGACCGCGTTGTGAGCGACCGCATCAGCGTGCTCATCGTCGACGACCATCTCGCCGTCGCCGAGAGCTTGCAGGCGCTGCTGTCGCGACAGGCCGACCTCGATGTCGGCGAGGTCGCCACGAATGGCAAGTCCGCTCTGCGTATCGCGGCCGAGCGCAAGCCGCACGTCGTGCTCATGGATCAGAACCTCTCGGGTGAGTCGGGCGTCGTCGTCGCCGCATCGATCCTCGCCGCGCATCCTGGCAGCGCGATCGTGATGCTCAGTGGCGGGATGACCCAGGACGAGCTGATTGCCGCGGTCGAAGTGGGCGCGTCGGGTTACCTGCTCAAGACGACACCAGCCGCCGAGATCGTGAGAGCGATCCGGCGCGCCGCGGCCGGCGAGATCCTGTTGCCGCCCGACGAGCTCGCGTCGCTCCTCCGGCTTGGACGCGAACGGACGCGTCAGCGGGCCGAGCGTCAACGCAACTTGCCGCAGCTAACGCCACGCGAGCGCGAGGTCCTCGCGCTGATGGCCTCGGCCGCCGACGCCGAGCGCATCGCCGCCGAGCTCCGGATCAGCGTGAACACCGCCCGGGGCTACATCCAGAACATCCTCGAGAAGCTGAGCGCCCACTCCCGGCTGGAGGCCGTCGTGCGCGCGACCGAGCTGGGGCTACTCGTCGCCTGAGTACCACTACCGCTGCAGGTGCCCTTACCCCGCCCGATATCGGACCGTAGGACCGTACGGCCGGCGCTATTTCTGGTGCGCTCGCGCCCCTAGGTTTCTCGCATGGTCGAAACAAGGCGCCACCCGATCTTCTGGGCCGTTGTGCCTGCCGCTCAGGCGGCCTACGTGTTGCTGTTCCCGTTCGCGTTCAACTTGCTCGGCCACGTTGTGGGGATCATTTCGACGTCTTCGATCATGCTCGCGGCGTGGCTGCTGGGGATGCGCGCCGCGCTCTTCGCGGCCGTGGTCGCCGTGGTCGCCAACTCGTTCCTGTTCGTCTCCACCGGCGACGAGCTCGAAGTGGCACTCCCCGGTGCGGCACTCGCGGCAGGGCTGTTCCTGGTCGTGGGCTTCGTCATCACGCGCATGCGCACCGACAAGGAGCGCATCGAGCGGCTGACGAAGTTCGATCCCCTGACGAAGCTCGCCAACCGCGGCGTCTTCGAGAAGCACCTCCAACACATGCTGTCCACTGGCATCCGCGCGCACGTCGCGCTGGTCGACGTCGTCGGCTTCCGTGTCTTGATGGAGACGTTTGGGCACGAAGTCGGTGACGAGATCGTCCGCGAGGTCGCGCGACGTCTGGAGTCGAACTTCCCACACGCGCTTGTGGCGCGCGTCGGGGCCGACGACTTCGCGGTGCTCGTGCAAGCTGTGGGAACGGACGGCGACTTCGCCGCCCGCACGCTTGATGCGTTCCGCGTGCCGTTCATGATCGGAGGCGGACCCCTCAAGATCGACGGGCGCGCGGGGATCGCGCGTTCACCCGAGCATGGCCAGACCAGCGCAACGCTTATCAGCGCGGCCGAGTCAGCATCGCGCGCGGCGCGCCGACTCGCGGCCGGCTGGGCTGCCGCGTCCCCGACGCACTCGCGCGACAGCGCAGCACGGCTACGAACGCTCGGTGAGCTCCGGCAGGCGCTCGAGCGCGACGAGCTTCGTCTCCACTATCAGCCGCTCATGGACGTGACGAGCGGCAGCGTCGTCGGGTTCGAAGCGCTCATGCGCTGGCAGCGAGACGGCGAGCTGGTCCCCCCGGCGCAGTTCATCGCACTGGCGGAGCAGACCGGGCTCATCGTTCCGCTCACGGACTGGGTCGTGAACGAGGCGATGCGCCAGGGCGCCGAGTGGGCCCGCGTCGGACACCAGGTGCCGATCAGCATCAACGTTGGTGCCAAGGCGCTGGCGTCGTCGCATCTCGAGACCGTGATCGTGCAGGCCGTAGCCGAACATGGCGTGCCTGCCTCGCAGCTCACCATCGAGGTCACCGAGACCGATGTGATGACCGACCCGGTCCAGTCCTCGCGAACCCTCGCCCGGATCAAGGAACTTGGCGTCCGAGTGGCCGTCGATGACTTCGGGACAGGCTACTCATCGCTCGGCTATCTCAACGAGCTGCCCCTCAATGAGGTCAAGATCGACCGCTCATTCATCAGCCGGCTCTTGCGCGAACCCCAGACCTCGTCGATCGTCCGCGCCGCTGTCGACCTCAGTCACGCGCTCGGTCTCGATGCGGTGGCCGAAGGTGTCGAGGATGCGGCGACGCTCGAGCGGCTGACACTGCTGGGTTGCGATCGCGCGCAGGGATACTTCATCGCACGGCCGATGCCGGCCGACGCAGTGCTGCCCTGGTTGCAGCGGTTCGTTCCGACGCCGATCGTGGTGTCCGGGCCTGTCGTGGCCATCCCGACCTCGCTGATCGGCGGCATCTTCCTGGTGCAGACGCTCGGCTTCACCATCAATCTCCTCACCCTCCTCGCCATCGTCCTTTCCGTCGGGCTCGTGGTCGACGACGCCATCCAACGGGAACGGCGCGCGAGGTCAAGGTGGTGACAGTCCTCGTCGTCGACGACGAGCCCAGTCTTCGTGTCGCCACGCACCGCATTCTCGCCGCCCAGGGACACAACGTTCTCCACGCCGCGACCGCAAGCGAGGCACTGCGGATCTGCGGTGAGCAACGCGGCACGATCGACCTCGTGGTAACCGATATCTTCCTCACCGACTGGCGCGGCCACGAGCTCGCCGGCCGCCTGCGCGAGATGCAGCCAAACCTCAAGTTCCTATTCGTCTCCGGCGATCCGAAGGGACGCGACCTCGTGAACAACGCGCCGTTCCTCGCCAAACCATTCTCGAAGCAGCAGCTGCTCGACCACGTCGGCGCGGTGCTGGCCGCATGAGTCGCATCCTCATCGTCGACGACGATCCCCAGTTGGGCCACTCGCTCGAGCGCGTGCTGCGGCGTGAAGGTCATGTGTGCCAGATCGCGTTGGATCCGATGGCCGCCGCCGAGCCGGCGGCTCTCTTCAGGCCCGACCTGATCCTGATCGAGCTGCAGCCGGATCACGTGTCAGCACTGCCCCAGCTCCAGGATGTCGTGGGCCCGGTCCCGTTCCTCTTCATGGCCGGCCATCACGATGATTTCGCGCGCCTCGGCGATCTCGTGCGCTCCTACGACGATTGGCTCGCAAAGCCCGCCGCGCCACAGGAGTTCGTGGTCCGCGTTCGCACCGCCCTGCGACGAGCGCGACCGGCGAGCGACTAGGCCGCCGGCCGCCGCTCCACGTCGTCGCGCGCGAGCTCTTCCTGCGCGATGCGCAGCACCGCACCGCTCGTCACCAGATCCGCGCTCCAGGTCGCGTGACCCACACGGACGTCCCAGCGCGTGCCTGCGAACGCGCGCACGCTGACCGTCATCGTGCGCAGCAGCTCATCCAGTCGCGCTCGGAGCAGCGTCGCGATGCGCGTGCCGCGACGTTCGTCGCCGAGGATCGGCGCGACGAGGGCGACACCCGAGTCACCGTAGCGAAACGCGCTCGCGTCTCCGCCGAAGAGACTTGATGCGCCTCCGAGCGTCGCTCGGATGCAGCGATGAACGATCGCGCGCCGCGTCGCCTCCGACGACGCGTCGACATCGGCGACGCCCAGCACGAGAGTGAAGGCTCGCCCACCGTCGCGGGCCGCGGCCACGCACTCTCGGAGTTCGCCGACGAGCACGCGATCGAGATACGCCTCGGCGACCGCCGCGGTGCGGTACGCCACCGCGGGCGCTTCCGCGAGGACCGGCGCTGGTCGCGGGCCGGGCTCTGGCTCGGCGATGAGGCGGAGGACCGTGGGGATCACAGCGCGCCAGCATTCTCGTTCCGCGATACGTTCCGCCGCGCCGAGGGCGGTGAGGGCGACCGCCGCCTCCGGCGCGGGGACCAGGTGTCCACCCTCGAGCAGGGATTGGAGCGCGCGGCCGAACGCGCCGCTCGCGAGCGGAAGGCGCTCCGTCGAGATCGCGGCGAGCAGCGTCGCCGGTCGCGCGGTCGCCGACGCGAGTGATTCGAGGAGATACAGCCGGTAGAACGCGGTCGCGAGACCGGTCGCGGACGGGCGGACCACAGCTACCTCCGCACAGGGACTGCTCGCTTGAGATACGGCCGGCCCTTGCCGCTAGAACTTCTCCGCCAGCGCTCCCTCGACCGCGGCCAGCAACGAGTCGCGGCTGAACGGCTTCTGCACCACCGCGCCGTCGATGCGCAGCGCCGCGGTGTCGATCTCGCCGCTGTAGCCGGTCATGTAGACGACGTGCAGCTGCGGTCGTCCTTTCCGCAGCTCCCGCGCCAGCTCATCACCCGACATCTCGGGCATCACGATGTCGGTCAGCAGCAGGTCCATGGGTCCGGCCCACAACTTCGCGACGTCGAGCGCGCTCGATGGACCGGCAGCTTCGAGCGTGCCGTACCCTCGATCCGACAGGATCCGGATCACCGCCTTTCGCACCGCGGCCTCATCCTCGACCACGAAGACCACGGCCTTGCTCGGCGCGGCGTCGGGGACTGACGATGCGGGGACCCTTCCGGGCTCGGGTTGCGCGCCCAGCTGCGCGGGCAGATGGACGATCACGGCCGTCCCTTTTCCGACGACCGATTGGATCGAGATCGTGCCCTGTGCCTGCTGAACGATCCCGTAGGCGGTCGCGAGACCGAGGCCCGTGCCCTTCCCCCTGGGTTTGGTCGTGAAGAACGGCTCGAACGCCCGTGCCACCACTTCTCGCGGCATGCCGTAACCCGTGTCCCTCACCTCGAGCCGAACGTAGCGACCCTCTCTCAGGCCAGATTCGACGGGAACGTGATCGTCGAATACGACGTTGGCCGTCTCGAGGTGCACCGTGCCTCCATCGGGCATCGCGTCGGCGGCGTTCACGACGAGGTTGAGGACGAGTTGCTCGAGCTGGCCGACGTCGATGCGAATCGTCGAGAGGTCGGGCGCGAGATGCAGGTCGATGGTGACACGCTCGGGGATCGTGCGTCGCAGCATCGTCCGCAGCTCGCCGAGCAACGCGTTCAACTGCACGTCCTCCGGGTTCACCGCTCCACGGTGCGCGAACGTGAGAAGCTGCCGCGTGAACGTGGCACCGCGCTCCGCTGCGAGACGGATCTGGATCACATCGTCGCGCACGTTGCTGTCGATGGGCAGGCTGTCTTCGACGAACTGCGAATAGTTCATCACGACCGCGAGGATGTTGTTGAAGTCGTGGGCGATCCCTCCCGCCAACCGGCCGATGCCCTCGAGGCGCTCGGACTGCCGCAGGCGTTCTTCCAACTCCAACCGCTGCTGCTCCCCCGAACGGCGGTCACTGATGTCGCGGATGAACCCGGTGAAGACGTGGCCCGTCGCCGCCTCGGTCGGAGTGATCGACAGCTCGACCGGGAACTCATGCCCGTCACGTGCCAGGGCTGCGAGCTCGAGCCGCTTACCCAGGACCGGGCCGACGCCGGTGCGCCGATATTTCTCGAGTCCCGCGATGTGCTGCTCTCGATAGCGCTCGGGAATGATCAGCGTGACGAGCGGCCGGCCGATAGCGTCTTCCCTTCGCCAACCGAAGGTCGCCTCAGCCTGCCGGCTCCATTCGATGATCTTGCCCTGCTCGTCCATGCCGACGACCGCGCTCAGCGACGCGTCCAGCATCGCGCGAACACCCGCCTCGCTCCGTCGGCGGTCGACGAGCTCGCGCTGGACCCTACCGATCAGCGCGTTGAAGTCTCCGGCCAGGCTTGCGACCTCCGCGGGCCCCGTCACCGGGATCGGCTTGGCCGCCGCGGGATCGCTCGCCGCGCGGATCGAACGATTCAGCGCGTGGATCGGTCCGACGACCCGCCGATAGACGAACAGGCTCCCGATGAGAATGGCGAGGAAGCCGATGGCGATCACGACCAGTTGCCGCTGGAACAGCCCGCTTGCGCTGGCGAGGATGGCGCTTTGCTCGGTACCCGCGAAGACCTGCCAGCCACGCGCACCAGCAGTCGCGACGCCGTAGACGCGCGTGGTGTTGTCCAGGTCGGAACGCGTCAAACCCGCGGTGCTCGCGAACGACGTGCCCTCGATGTTCTTGCCGGCCCAGAGCGTGGCGTCGATCGAGCGCGCCAGCGCGGTCTTTCCGTCCGCCGTCGTGACGACGAACTCCAATTGGTGCGGTCCGCCAAAGCGCGCCGCAAGAGTCGTCCCGAGGTCTGCGAGGTCGGCGAAACCGGCGACGACGCCGCGGTCGCCGGCGGGCGCGGCACTCACGACGCTCATGCGCCCGGTCCGGGGATCCACCACCGGCGCGACGAGCACCGGGCCGCGCAGCGAATCCGGGAGCCAGGCGGCGCCGCTGTACGAGACGCCGGTGGGCGCCGGTCCGGCGCTGGAGCAGCTGACGGTGCCGCTCGGTGTGATGAATTCGAGGTGCGTCTTCTGGAAGACGCTGACCGCGCCGAACGCCACGTTGCAGGGAGTCCCCGGAACGAAGACCGCGGCGATCGCGGGATTCGCCGCTGTCCGCGCCACGGTCGTTTCGAGCTGCGTCAACGCCGCGGCGACCTCGGAGCCGGCGAGATCGGCGCCGAACTGTGTCTCACCGCGCGTGGTGTCCTCGGCGTCCTGTTGCGCCTGGGCGCGTACCACCAGCGCAGCGCCGGCGGCGGTGACCACGAACAGGACTAGGAGCCCGACTAAATAGACGCTGAGTGGAATCCTGCGGCGCCGTCCACTGAGCGCATCCCTAGCGGTCCCGACCAGCCGCACCTTCTGACGTTAACCGGCCAGTCAAGCGAGCCTTAGCCCGTGTAACAGCCTGCTGCGCCGACGCGCGTGGCTAGTTCTTGCTGTCGGCCTCCATGGCCTTGGCGATCGAGGCGAGGAACTCCTTGTTCGTCTTGGTCTTGCCAAGACGCTGCAGCAGGAGCTCGGTGCCTTCGATCTGACCGACGGCGGAGAGCATCTTCCGCAGCAGGATCACCTGCTTCATGACCTCGGGCGAGAGGAGCATCTCCTCGCGGCGCGTGCCCGAAGCGGGGATGTTGATCGCGGGGAAGGTGCGCCGCTCCTGCAGCTTGCGGTCGAGGATCATCTCGGAGTTTCCGGTGCCCTTGAACTCCTCGTAGATGACGTCGTCCATCCGGCTGCCCGTGTCGACGAGACACGTCGCGAAGATCGAGAGCGAACCGGCCGCCTGGCCGTTCGCGCCTTCGATGTTTCGCGCGGCTCCGAAGAAGCGCTTCGGCGGATAGAGCGCGACCGGGTCCATACCACCTGACAGCGTGCGGCCCGACGGCGGCACGGCGAGGTTGTACGCGCGGGCGAGACGCGTGACCGAGTCGAGCAGGATCGCGACGTCGCGTCCGGTCTCGACCAGTCGCTTGGCACGCTCGAGCGCGAGCTCGGCGACGCGCGTGTGGTTCTCGGTCGGCTCGTCGAAGGTGGACGAGAAGACCTCGCCCTTGATCGAGCGGCGGATGTCGGTCACTTCCTCAGGACGCTCGCCCACGAGCACGACCATGATGTGGACGTCGGGGTGGTTGCCCGCGATGCCGTTCGCGATGTCTTTGAGCAGGGTCGTCTTACCTGCCTTCGGCGGCGACACGATGAGCGCGCGCTGGCCGAAGCCGAGGGGATTCACGAGGTTGATGAGCCGCTGGCTGAGGTTCGCGCCCTCGATCTCGAGGTCGAACATCTCGTCGGGGAAGACGGGCGTGAGCGCTTCGAAGTTCGGTCGGCGCTTCGCGACCTCCGGGTCGACGCCGTTGACGGCCTCGACGCGCAGGAGGCTGAAGTACTTCTCGTTGTCCTTCGGTGGCCGTGTCTGCCCCGTGACGTAATCGCCGGTGCGGAGCCCGAGGCGGCGCACCTGGCTCGAGCCGACGTACACGTCGTCGGGCGATGGGAGGAGGCTGCGGCGCCTGAGGAAGCCGAAGCCGTCCTCGACGATCTCGAGGATGCCCTGCGCGAAGATGTTGCCCTGCGCCTCGGTCTGCGCTTGCAGGATGCGCGTGATGAGCTCCGGTTTGGCGGTCGCGGCCGTGATGTCGGTGACGCCGAACTCTTTGGCGATCGCCAGCATGTCTTTCGGCTTCGCCTCGTTCAGCTCGGTGATCGTGTAGTACTTCCGGCTCGCCGCGGGTGGTGTCGCATCGCGGCGCGTGGCCGGCGCGGCGGGCCCGTTCGTCGGGCCGTTGGTGGCGGTGTTCGTCGCGTTCGAGCCGCTGGGTTCGCTCGTCGCGGCGGACGTCGCGGTGGTGGCGTTCGGTTCGGTTGCTTGTGGCTGGGTTGGTTCTGGGGTGTCCAAGCGCTGTGTGCTCCTTGCTGGTGTGTGCTTGCGCTACTGCTTTACGTCCTGTGGGGACCGGGGGGCGCATCCGAGGTGCGCGCGCGCCCGGCAGAAGCCAATAGGGGAAATGTCGCTATAGGACAGTATACAGCGTCGTGAAGCCAGTCTCCTCCTCCCTCGCCGACGAGCTGGTCCGACTCTCCCGCGAGATCCACGCCGATCCGGAGCTCGCCTATCAGGAACGTCGCGCCGCCGCGCGGATCGCGTCGGTGATCGAGCGTCATGGCGTGCCAGTGCAAATGGGTATCGGTGGCCTGGAGACGGCGTTTCGTGCCCGTGTCGGCCCGCCCGGGCCCTCGATCGCGCTCCTCGCGGAGTATGACGCGCTCGCCGGCGTCGGTCACGCCTGCGGTCACAACCTCATCGCCATGACGAACGTCGGCGCCTTCTTGCACGCCGCCGCGGAGAAGGATCTTGGGATGGCGATCGAGCTCATCGGGACGCCGGCGGAGGAGGACGGCGGGGGGAAGATCGACCTGCTCGGCGCGGGTGTCTTCGACGATGTCGCCTTCGCGCTTTCGACGCATCCCGCGGCGCAGGGGAGCTGGGGCGTGAGCGGCACGGGCCTCGGGATCGTCGGCAAACGCGTCATCTACCGCGGTGCCGCGTCGCACGCGGGCTCGTCCCCCGAGCGCGGCCGCAACGCGCTGAACGGCGTCATCCGTCTCTTCGTCGGCATCGACGCGTGGCGGCAGCACCTGCCGAAGGACAGTCGCGTACACGGCATCATCACGCACGGCGGCGACGCGGTGAATGTCATCCCCGCGCGCGCCGAGGCGAAGTTCGGGATCCGCGCGAAGGACCTCGCGACGCTCGATACGATGGTCGCCACCTTCACCGACGTCGCGCAGGGCGCGGCGCTCGAGACAGGCACGACCGTGGAGATCACGGACTACCTCCCGCTGTACGCACCGGTCGCGGCGAACACGAAGCTCGGCGACGTGCTCGCCGACGAGCTACGGCGACGCGGTGTCGATGCCAAGCGCGGCGTCCTCGTAACCGCTTCGACGGATCTCGGCAACGTCTCGCAGCGGGTGCCGACCGACTGGGTTCGCTTTCCGGTGAGCGAACGGCCGATCGCGGGGCACTCCGACGCGATGCGCGACGCGAGCGCGAGCGACCTCGCGCATCGGAACGCGCTTCTCGTGGTCGAAGCGCTCGGCGCCGCGGCGCACCGCGTCGCATCTGACGCGTCGCTCCGCCGGTCGATCCAAAATGGCGCGAAGGTGACGGCATGACCGCGGACACGCTGCGCTCCGAGCTCGTCGCGCTGTCGCGCGCGATCCACGGCACGCCCGAGCTCGCGTACCAGGAACGGACCGCGGTGAAGAACATCGCCGCGCTCCTCCAGAAGCACGGCCATACCGTCGAGCTGAAGCTCGGCGGCGTGGAGACCGCGTTCCGCGCGCGGGTCGGTCCGCCGGGTCCGGCCGTCGCCTTGCTCGCCGAATACGACGCGCTGCCGGAGATCGGTCACGCCTGCGGCCACAACCTGATCGCGATGTCGAACGTCGGTGCCTTCCTGCTCGCCGCCGAGCGCGCGAAGGACCTGGGGATCGGCATCGCGCTGGTGGGCACACCGGCCGAGGAGAGCGGCGGCGGGAAGATCGACCTGATCGACGCCGGCGTGTTCCGCGACTCCGTCGCCGTGCTGTCGTCGCACCCCTCGGGGGACCCCGATTGGGAGTTCGGCGGCAGCTCGCTCGGCGTGGTGACGAAGCGCGTGATCTTCCACGGCGTCGCGGCGCACGCCGCGTTCTCGCCCGAGCGCGGTCGCAATGCCCTCTCCGCGGCGATCCGGCTGTTCGTCGCGATCGACGGATGGCGACAGCACCTGCCTGCGGACACGCGCGTGCACGGGATCATCACGAAAGGCGGCGCCGCGCAGAACATCATTCCCGAGCTCGCCGAATGCGACATCGGACTGCGCGCCGCGACCGCCGAGACGCTCGATGAGATGCAGCGCACGTTCGCGCAGATGGTCGAGGGCGCGGCGATGCAGACAGGTACGCGGGCGGAGATCGTGGACGACATGCGCCTCTACGCGCCGGTGAAACCAGATGCGCGCGTCGGCGACCTCCTCGCCGAGGAGCTGAAGCGACGTGGACTGCAGATGGTCCGCGGCAAGTTCGTACTCGCATCGACGGACTTCGGAAACGTGTCGCAGGTCGCGCCGGCGGACTACATCGGGTTCCCAGTGAGCGAGAAGTCGATCCCGGGGCACTCGCACGTCATGCGCGAGTCGTCGGCGACCGACCTCGCGCACCGCAACGCGGCGATCACCGCGGAGATCCTCGCCGCTGCGGCCGTGCGGATCGCGACCGACGCCGGTCTGCGCGCGACGCTGCGTGCGTGAAGCGGCTGCGCTGGGCAGTGCTTCTCGCGGCAGGCATCGTCGCCGGCGCAGCATGCGTCGCCGATAACCGCGAGCCCTGGATGACGCTCGAGATCGACGGCCACGAGTACCAGGGATTGCTGATCAGCTATTGCTGGCGGTCGTTCGCGGCGGGCGTCTGCGGCGACGGCATCATCCGGGAACCACCGATGAACGTGGTCCGCACCGCGACGCCCGCCGTCGTCCATGCTCGAACGCGGGCTGGCGTCCGCGACCTGACCCTGGCGGTGTCACCGAGCCTCTCGGCGCTGCGGCCCGCGAGGGTGGATCCGACTATGGCCGGGCCCCTCGTTCTCGAGGAGGGAACGCACTACGTCGCCGTCGGCGCGTGGTGGGATCGGGGCGACGGGCTGTTCCTGTTCGGTCTGCGGATCGAGAGACCGTGAGAGTGCGTTGATCAGCAACGATCAGCTCCATCCCGTACCGCGCACCGACGTCGGCGCGAAGCGCGTGCTCGAGTTCGACTTCCCAGGTCTCGAGATCGGTGTCGCCGAATACGCCGAAGGCCCAACGGGCTGCACCGTGTTCCACTTCCCGCGCGACGCATCGATGCAAATCGATGTGCGCGGTGGCTCTCCGGGCATCGATGGGGAGTACCTCACGGTCGCGAACGCGATCTGTTTTGCGGGCGGATCGCTGTACGGGCTCGAGGCATCGACCGGTGTGGCGGCGGAGTTGTTCGCGAAGCGCGGGTACTCCACGAAATGGAACGAGATCGCGCTCGTCTCCGGCGCGATCATCTTCGACTACGGCCGCCGCCAGAACGCGATATATCCGGACAAACAGCTCGGCCGCGCCGCGGTCCGAGCTCTGCGGCCCGGCGTGTTCCCGCTGGGCGCACACGGCGCGGGCCGCTCCGCGACCGCGGGGCACGGCGAATCGGCTGAGCTCGCGGGACAGGGCGCCGCGTTCCGCGTCATCGGCAAGACACGCGTGGCGGTCTTCACGGTCGTGAACGCGTACGGCGGGATCGTCGATCGTGCCGGGAAGGTCGTGCGCGGCAACCGCGATGCGCAGGGCCGGAGGCAACACGCCGCGGAGATCGTCACCGCGACAGGCGCGTACTACCCACCGACCGAGCCCCGTGCGCGGAACACGACGCTCACGCTCGTCGTGACGGACCAGCATCTCGATCCGCTGCAGCTGCGTTCGATCGCACGGCAGGTGCACGCGTCGATGGCGCGAGCGATCCAACCGTTCCATTCACGCTGGGACGGCGACATCCTGTACGCGTGCTCGACGCGGTCCGTCGACGATCCCGCGCTCGACGAGGTCAGCCTCGGCGTCGTCGCCTCCGAGCTGGCGTGGGACGCGGTGCTCGCGTGCTACGACGAATAACCCTGGTCCTGGCCGTGGCGGCGGCGGCGACCGCATGTCAGCAGGTGCAGCTCCCGTCGCCGTTCGCGTCGCAGCCGCCACCGCAGCTGCCGCTGCAGCTCGAGATCCCCGACGGGTATCGCGGCTACGTCGTGCTCCAGTACGCCCTCGCGTCGTGCGCGGTCCTGCCGCGACGCGCTGGTTACACGGTGATCCGCTTCGCTGACGACGGCCGTGCGTGCACGTCGGAGACGCAGGTGGAGACGACACTCAAGGACACGGCGTTCTATATCTCGCCGAGTGGCGAGCACAGTGGCGAGCTCCTCGGCTTCGACGTGGATTTCGAGCAGCGGCAGGAAGCCACGCACCGGATCATCGGGACGGTCTTCGCGGTCGCCCCGGACCCGCTCGTGATCCAGGCGATCGATCAGTGCCGCTGGGAGGACGCACAGTGCTGGGAGGGACTGCGCTCGCGTTAGACACAACTCTGATGCGCGTTCGACCGGCGTGTACGTTGATATAGGTGTGATGCGCATCGCCCGGGTCCTCGCAGCGCTGGCCGTGCTCGTGCTCTCGTGCACGTCCGAGCCCCTTCGCCCGAGCGAAACGCCCGCGTCCGGGGCGGCGCGTCCGGTGCTGGGACCCGTGCTCGTGAAGTACCCCGTCGCGGCGAAGTTCGGCGAGCAAGGCATTCGCGTCTCCCCGAACGGTGAGATGGTGCTCGTCATCGAACGCGAGGGCTTCGTGCAGACGATCTACGACCTCGGCGGCCGCAGCCTCGCCTCCGCGAAGTTCGGCGAGATCGGCATGAATCCGTTCTGGCTCCCGGATTCAACGGGCGTGCTGATCGGGCGACGCCTCCAGCGGGAAGCGGGCGGCCCGCAGCTGCTCGACGTCTCGATCCTCGAGCCCGACGGCAGCGTTCGCGCCATCGCGCAGCGTGTCGGCTATCCGCGCGCCGAAGGGCAGCTTGTGTCACCCGATGGTCTGCTCCTCGCCTTCGACACGCCATGCTGTCCGTCGCGTGTCGTCGTCGTTCCGCGCGCGGGGGGCCCGGCTCGCGAGGTCGCGACGGCGCCGACGCAGCTTCATGTGCTCAGCTGGGACGCCGATGGCCACGTCGTGTACTGGGCCGGCGGCGACGCCATCGACGCCGCGGGTCTCGACGGGACGCGGTATCGCGTCGCGCTGGGCTTGCCGAGCGGCGTGAAGCCGATCGACATCGCCCCTGGCGCGCGCACCACCGACGCCGCCGCGACCGTGCTGTCGATCCAAGCCGACGGGCCGTTCCCCGGCACGACACGCGGCAACACCGCCGAGCGCACGCTGGTGGCCCGCGAGCTGCGCGCGTACGAAAGCGACGTGCCGCTGTTCACGCGGCTCACTGCGCACGAGGCACTGACCTACGCGCTCGGCGGCGCGCTCGGCGCGTACGACATCACGACCGGGGTCACGCGGCCGCTCACGACGATCAAGGACGATCTCGGCTTTTCAGTGACGGCGATGTCCGCCGGCACGCTCATCTCGAGTCCGGGCCGCACCTGGATCCGCGTCCTCGATATCGATCATGACGATCAGTGGCACGACACCGAGGTTGGTCGGATCCTGCAGACCGCCGGTTAC
>Ga0209470_1000591_pt1 | contig 28351 bp, 26 predicted proteins | sample GraSoiAngelo_125_FD_185882 | JGI IMG/M metagenome (GOLD analysis project Ga0209470, IMG submission 185882) | Grasslands soil microbial communities from the Angelo Coastal Reserve, California, USA - 14_0927_05_40cm (SPAdes) (version 2) | ecosystem: Environmental > Terrestrial > Soil > Grasslands ... | reverse complement strand
CGACGCAGCCGTGTCCGCATACCGCGGTCGCGGTATCGTTCGCCAGATCATCCACGAATTTGAATACGGTCGCCAAATTCATCTGCGCCATCTTGTAGCGCGTTGGCTCAACTGTGCGCTGGACGATGAACGACTTCGCCAAAGCCACTTCGATGTAATCGTGCCGGTGCCGCTTCATCCGACGCGGCAACGAGAACGCGGATTTAATCAGGCTGGCCTGCTCGCAGAATTGCTAAGCGCGCAAACCTCGATTCCTTGCAAACCGCTGCTTGAACGCACCCGCTACACCACCACACAAACCGCGCTTGATCGGTCCGAGCGCATGGAAAATTTGCATAACGCATTCCGTTTACGAAAAAACGCGAACGTGCGAAGTTTGCGCGTGTTGTTAGTCGACGATGTTCTTACCACCGGCTCTACATTGAACGAGTGCGCGCGGATTTTGAAACGCGGGGGCGCGTTCTCCGTCCACGCGGTCACGGCGGCGCGCGCATAAGTCCATGGCAATTTTCAAGAAGCCAGCAATCAAGGCGGAGGCCGGCAAGAAGCGAGAAATTCCGCGGGGTCTTTTTCAGAAGTGCCCCGGCTGCTCAGAAGTCGTGCCAGAAACCGAGCTGGCGCAAAATCAACGTGTCTGTCCCCGCTGCGACTATCACTTTGCGGAGCCTGCTAAGGAGAGGATTCAGAACCTGCTCGACCCGGACACATTTGTAGAAATGGACGCCGACTTGAAATCGGTGGACGTCTTGCGTTTTCAGGGAATGGCTACGTATAAAGATCGGCTCAAGAAATACCGGGAGAGCACGGGGCTGCTCGACGCTGTGATCAGTGGGTATGGAATTCTCGAGGGCTACAAGGTCGCGATCGCAGTGATGGATTTCGGTTTCCTCGCTGCGACGATGGGATCAGTCGTTGGCGAGAAAATCACGCGCACGATTGAATATGGCACTGCCCAGCGCTGCGCGGTCATAATCGTCGCTGCTTCCGGCGGCGCGCGCATGTACGAAGGAATGTTGAGCTTGATGCAGATGGCAAAAACGAGCGGCGCGCTTGCGCAACACGCCCAGGAACGGCTCCCATATATTTCGGTTCTTACAAACCCGACCACTGCAGGAGTCATGGCCAGCTTTGCGTCGCTAGGCGACGTGATTATTGCTGAGCCCAAAAGCATGATCGGTTTCGCAGGGCCGCGTGTGATCAAAGAAACCACTCATCAAGAATTGCCAGAAAGATTTCAAACCGCTGAATTTCTCCAGGAGCATGGCCTGATCGATATGATCGTGCACCGCAAAAAAATGCGAGAGCAGATTAGTCAATTGCTCGGTTACTTTGCCGTGACGCCGTGAATGTGGGAGGGGCCTCAGTGCAGCGACCTCCTCCAACATACAAAGAGGCGCTCGCCTGGCTTTACAGCCTCCAGCGCTTCGGGATCAAACTCGGGCTGGAAAATACTCGGCGTTTGTTGGACGAATTATCAAGGAGCGGCGGCTTCCAAGCCGCCGTGGGCGATCTGGAGATCGCCCTTCCTTGGAAAGTTATCCACGTCGCAGGAACAAACGGCAAAGGCTCCGTTTGCGCTATGATCGATTCGATTTGTCGCGTGCGAGGATATCGCACCGGGCTTTTTACGTCCCCTCACCTCATCACGTTTCGGGAGCGCATTCGCGCAAACGGCGAAATGATTTCCGAGGAGGCGGCTGCCGACGGTTTGACCACGATTCGCAATCTGGTCGCGGATTGGGATCCGCATCCGACATTTTTCGAAGTCACGACCGCGCTCGCGTTGAAATATTTTTCCGAAACAAACATCGACGTGGCCATTCTTGAGACCGGCTTGGGCGGACGCCTCGATGCGACCAACGCCGTCCAGTCTGATGTCTCAGTTATTACACAAATCGACTTTGATCATGAGGAATGGCTGGGAAACACGCTCGCTGAAATCGCCACTGAAAAAGCGGGAATTATTAAGCCCCGAATTCCTGTTGTCTGTGCGCCGCAGCGACCCGAAGCCGAAAAGGTGATTCGCGCGCGAGCCGCTGACTGCGAAGCGCCACTGCAATTTGTAACTGAATCGTACGACGGTTCGCCAATTACATTGCGTGGCCACTACCAAAAACAGAACGCCGCGGTGGCAATCGCTGCACTGCGCGCGGCCAAGGCATGTCCTGAGCTTAGCCGAAGGATCGACGTCGACGACTCAGCAATTGCGCGTGGACTTGTCACTATCGATTGGCCCGCTCGTTTTCAGACGTGGGACGACCGTACAATCATCGATGGCGCGCATAACCCCGCTGCCGCACGCGCGCTCGCCGAAACGTGGCGTGAAGTTTTTGGCGATCAGAAAGCGACACTCGTCCTCGCAGTTCTTTCCGACAAAAATTTGCGCGGAATTTGCGGAGCGCTGGCGCCGATTACAGACTCCGTGATCCTCCCCAGAATCCGTAGTGAACGCGCAGCCGCGCCAGAAGCGTTAGCAAAAGTCTTATCCAACATCACTCCAACACTCCCCTGCTCCATCGCTCCAACTGTTCGTAAAGCCCTCAATCTCGCGCACGCGAAACGGAATCCGATCTTGGTCACCGGCTCTCTCCATTTCGCAGGCGAGGTTTTAGCGCATCTGAGCGGTGAACCCGGCGCCTTCGAAGAATGCGCGCAGTGAATCGCGCGACCGCGCGGCTCTGGGGAGCACAGGCTGCCAGCCTGTAGTTCGCGGCAGCTTGCCGCGAACCTGGTCTTCTCGCAGTGGCGTTGGATTAGCGACTTTGCGCTACGCGCAAATTGCATTTGGCCAGCGGGCAAATGCTACAGACTGGCAGCCTGTGCTCCCCAGAGCTACTCCTGAATCCGCGGGAACAACGGCACTGGTTTGCCGACGATATGCTCGTCGGCTAATTTTCCCCACTCCGCATCTGCGAGTGAGAACCGTTCTTCTCTTCCGCTCAACTCTATTTTCCAATTCAGTTGATCGAAAATCCCATGCGCCGCCTTCGGCAACACCGGTGAAATCAAAATTGCGATGATACGTAATGATTCGGCGCAGTCGTACAACAGGTCTTCCAAGAATTCGCGATCCTCTGGTTTCGATGACTTCGCTAGAGTCCATGGTGACTGCGCTTCGATAAAACCATTGAAGACGGACGCGAGATACAGCGAGCGTCCAATCACTACATCCGGGTAGATCGACACCGTTGCTGCCGTATATTCGTTAACCAACTGTCTGTATCCGTCGATAACGTCAGCAGGCAATTTCGAACTTTCACGAGGTTTTCTTAAGCTTCCTACGCAATATCGCTGCACCATATTGAGAGTGCGATTAAGTAGGTTCCCGAGATTGTTCGCTAGATTGGCGTTGTAACTTTCAACGAGGCGTTCTTCAGAAAAGTCGGCGTCTTTACCCAATGCGATGTCGCTCATCAAATAATACCGAAGCGCTTCGGCGCCATATTTATCGGCGAGTACGAACGGATCGATGACGTTCCCTGCGCTCTTGCTCATCTTTACGCCGCCGAGATTCCACCAGCCATGCACCAGCAACTGCGGCATTTGATCATCTGTGAAACCGATCGCGTGCAGCATGACCAGCCAGTAAATTCCGTGCGCGGGGACGAGGATGTCCTTCCCGATGATTTGCAGCGCAGGCCACTTATCTCGGAAAGTTGAGGGTTGAGAGTTGAAAGCTGAGAGGCTCGGATCGTAACCGGCGAAGCTGATGTAGTTCGTCAGCGCGTCGAACCAGACATAGGTGACGAACTCTTTGTCGAATGGAAGCTCAATTCCCCAATTGAGTCGCGATTTCGGTCGCGAAATGCACAGATCGCCGCTCAGTCGCGCAACTGCATTACGTAATTCCGTCTGGCGAAAATCGGGAATGACTGCGTCTTTTCGATCGTCGAGATATGAGAGCAACCACTCTTTGTGTCGTGATAGTCGGAAGTAGTAATTTTCTTCCTCGCGAAATTCGACCTCGCCCCATTCTGCTCCGAATTGACCGTCGGCGCCACGCTCCTTGTCTGTAAGGAATTGTTCCTGGCGGACGGAGTAATAACCAGCCTGTTTGTCTTTGTAGATTTGGCCCGCATCGAAGAGCCGCTGCAAAATTCCTTGAACAACTTTCTTGTGGCGGTCGCTCGTTGTCTCCGCCCACCCGTCGTATTGCACGTGAAGTTTCTTCCAGAGATCGACAAATTTTTGCGTGATCACTTTGACGAATTCAGCCGGAGGGATACCAGCTTTCGCTGCAGATTGCTGGACCTTCTGGCCGTGTTGATCGACGCCTGTCAGGAAGAAAACCTCTTCGCCTTTGAGCCGGTGATAACGCGCGATTACATCGGCCAACACCTTTTCGTAAGCGTGCCCGATGTGTGGCGGCGAGTTTGTGTAATCGATTGCCGTCGTGATGAAAAACGTCTTAGGCATTTGTGCGGACACACTGCCCAACGAACCGCTGTAGAGCAAGCGCCTCGCTTGATTGTTGCGCGGAAGATAGGCTTCCAGCCTGTCATGGCAGACGGCATCTTGCCTGTAGGATCCAGCAACCGACAGGCTGGGAAGCCTGTCTTCCGAGACAGCCAAGATGGCTATCTTCCGTTCGGTCCCTCTACGAAACGGGCACTCTTTTCCAAACGCCGTTTTCTTCCTTCCAGTTGTAGAGCGGCTTGCCGTTGATCTTGTGGACGGAAGTTTGTGTGACGCTCAATTGTTTCGGCCGGAGGGCCATGAGGAAATCAATGTCATAGGTTTTGCCATCGATACCTTTCATATCGACGCAGGCGAAGTACTTGTCCCCACCGAGACTGGAGAGGCGATCATCATGGATCTTGATCAAATCGAGCGCGAGATCTCTGCCTCGATTCCGGACATGAAACTTTTTGTCGGGCGATTTTCCGGCAGAGGTGTCGATGTATTTCTTAAGTCCGCCAGAAATATCGGTCTTGCTCACTGCCATGGTCTGGGTGGCGGTTCGCGCGGCGCTCGTAGTTGTTTGTGGCAATTGTTGGAGCTGCGGTTGCTGTGGCGGGCCAGGATGTTCGCTGGCGAATACTGCGATAGCCGATGCGAGCAGCAAGGAAACGGATATAGCGATAGCAAGTCGTGTGATCATAGGTTCCGCCGTTTCATAAACCTCATCCCGAGCGGATCAAGAATTTTGTAGGGCATTCGCCGCGGCGAATGCCAACCCAAGGCGTTTCACAGAAACGCCCTACAACGATCACCGGAATTGATTCGCGGTGACGCCGCTTACTTTATATGATGGCTCTTACTCCATGTGGGCAAGCATCTTCGGCCCGCCGGTTCTGAAAAACCGGACGAGAAGAAGCGCAGCGATGGCCAGGAAAATGATGTTCAGCACAGCCGTGTAATTGAAGCTGATAGACATTTCGGCGATCTGAGCGCTGCGTTGAGAAGGGATTAGTCCCAGCCGCTCAAAAAGCAATTCGATTACCAGCGCGGCAGAAACCATCGCAATATAAAAAACAGTCACAATAACTCCGGCGACTTTCCAGCCGTAATACTTGCGGTAGATATCGATGATCGGGAGGACGATCAGGTCGGCGTAGACGAATGCGATGACGCCGCCAAAGCTAATGCCGCCGTTCCAAAGCACTGCCGCCAGGGGAACGTTGCCTACCGAACAAACGAATGAAAAGACAGCGACGATTGGCCCGATGATTGGTCCCCAAATCTTTGCGGCGACTGGATGCGTGACCAGAAAGAATTTCTGCCAAAAATCTGGCGGCACCCAGGCAGCCAATGCGCCTGCGATAAGCAAACCTGCGGCGATATCCTTCCACACTGCCGCTAAATCCATAACAAAGTAATGGCTCGTGGCGGTGAAGCCCTCGTTCGACGTGATTCGCTGCCGGAGCGAGCCTTCCGTCACGCTCATATCCATTTCGGCGTGACCTTCCATTTTGCCTTTGAGTCCCCTCTCCGCTTGTGCGCGCGCTTCGGCAGCGAGTCCTTGTGACAGAAACATTCTGAATAGCACCGCCATCAGCATGACCATCAAAAGGCCGCCGAAGAATTCAGCAGCAGCAAACTGCCAGCCCATCAGAACGATGATGATAATGGTCAGCTCAGCGACCAAGTTCGTGGATGCAAGCTGGAACGCCATCGCTGCGGTGAAGTTCGCGCCTTTGCGAAAAATTGAGCGTGCCAGCGCAACAGCCGCGTACGAACAAGAGGACGACGCCGCGCCGAGGGCGCACGCAATCGCAAGGCTTTTTGAAGAATCATCGGGCAACACTTTAGTCATTTCGCTTTTAGAAACGACTGCCTGCACAACGGCCGACAAACCGAAGCCGAGAATGAGCGGCCACAAAATTTCCCAGAACATGGCAAACGCCATCCACAGCGCATGGCCAAGAGCGGTGACAATGTCCATTTTGTAGCCGAATCTCCCCAAAAGTCGTGCGCGACGTTTATAGAATGCCGAAATCGGGATGTCGAATTGTGAAACTCAAAGAGTTCAACGCGATTGATTCTGGGGAGCACAGGCTGCCAGCCTGTAGTTGCCGGCAACCCTGCCGGCAACATCTTCGTCACCGGATTCCGAAATTACACTGAAATTACCCGGTCTCGGCAAGCTGCCGAGACCTACAGGCTAGCAGCCTGTGCTGCCCAGATCGCTACGCCGCCTTAGCCGCTTCCATCTCTTCGGTGTATTTGCCGAAACGCGCTTTGCTGTTGCACATCGCGCGGTGATGGAATGCCTGTTGCGCAGCGCTCACATTCGCCGCGTCACCTTTCCAAGCTTTGAGCACAGGAGCTTGCAGTGCCCGGCCGTAGGAGAAGCTCAATTGCCAAGGGAGATCAGGAAGCTGATTCATCGCGTTGAGATGTTCGGTGGCTTGCTGATCACTTTGCCCGCCCGAGAGAAACACGAGTCCCGGAACAGCTGCGGGCACAACGTGTTTCATGCAGCGCACAGTAGCTTCGGCAACCTCCTGCACTGAAGCCTGCTGCGGACATTCTTTTCCCGAGAGCACCATGTTCGGTTTCAGCAGCATTCCTTCCAGTACGACGCGGTGCTCATACAGAGCGTGAAAAACGGTTTCCAACGTTTGCTCTGTGACTTCGAAGTGCCGTTCAATTGTGTGCGTACCATCCATGAGCACCTCCGGTTCGACAATCGGCACGATGTCCTCATCCTGACAAAGCGCCGCATAGCGCGCCAGCGCCTCCGCGTTACCCGCAATGCATGTGCGCGTTGGAATCTTGTCGCCAATGGCGATCACCGCGCGCCATTTCGCAAAGCGCGCGCCCAGTTGCCGATATTCCGCGAGTCGCTCGCGCAATTCGTCCAAGCCTTCGGTAATCTTCTCGCCTGGAAAATTCGCCATCGCCTTGGCGCCTTTGTCCACCTTGATACCGGGAATGATCCCCTGCCCTTCCAGCGCTTCGACAAAAGTCCGACCGTCGCGAGTCTTCTGCCGAATTGTTTCATCAAAGAGAATCACGCCGCTGATGAATTCTCCGGCTCCCTTGGTGGTAAACAACACTTCCCGATACGCGCGGCGGTTCTCCTCCGTCGAAGGGACATTGATGCTTTTCAATCGTTTCTCGATTGTGCCCGAACTTTCATCAGCTGCCAGAATTCCCTTACCCGGCGCGACCAGTTTTCTCGCTACAGATTCCAAATTTTCAGTCTTCATAATTCTCTCCTCTTCACTCGCTGCTCCTCATAATTACAACTAATATACTGGTCGCAAGTTTGAAAGCTCGCGCCCGTTTTCGGATGCTGTAGAGTCCGCTGTCCCAGCGGAAAATCCAGCTTGTCACCTGATGCGCTGCCGATGGCGCACGGTGCAGCGCGCTGGCAGAGGATGAGCATCGCCAAGGGTAGGATGCCGATGAACGCTTTTCTCGACGCGCGGTCTAACTTGTGCTATACGCAGATCAATGTTGAGCAGGATCATAATTTCGATCGCAACAGCGGCCGCGCTCTTCACGGGTCCGGTAGCTCTCAACGCGCGATCGTGCATCCTCTCCAGCGCGCCGGAGCAAAAAGTTTGTAACCCGGCGTGCTGCGCTAACAAGACGTGTTGCGCGACTTCAAACGAGCATAAATCAAGGTCATCGCAGCCGCTCGGGAAAACCGACTCCAACTGCAAACCAAGCGCGACACCAATCGCGGTAGCTGCGATTGTTTTGCCAAGGTCGGAATCCGGCGTTCAAGTACTCCTACAGTCCAATGCCGCGTCTGGCGCGCATTCGCCGCCGACACTCGCGTTGATCTGCATTCGACTCATTTGATCCACGGACGCTGACGCCCGGAGTGTGCCCATTCGCTGGCACGCCTGGTCTTCAACCGCAATCCTGGATCAATGAAAACGAAAACTTTCTTAATTTTATCAGCTATATTTTTATTACTTCGAAGTCAGACCGCCGCTGATGGCGGAGAATACGGTTCTGCTTCGCCGCGGCTCTCGTTAGCCGACGTTACGCGGCTTGTGCTGGAGAATAATCCAGCGATTAAAGAATCGGAGCACCACTGGCGTGCGGCAATTCAGCGCGTGCGGCAAGCGTACGCGTGGGATGATCCGCGCGTTGCCGGTGAATCGCGCGTGCGCCGCTATGTCGATGTACCGCCGAATGCGTTCATGGATCAGTCGCTCGCGCTTGAGCAATTGATCCCAATCACGGGCAAAAATCTCGTGCGGGGACGGGCTGCCGGGGCCGAGGCGTTCTCTGCATTTCAAGAAGCGCGGCGCATTCAGCTCGATGTGATTGCCAAGGCGCGTGCCACCTACTTCCAGCTGGCGAATGCTTATGACCAGCTTGAGATCAACGGCAAAAATGCCACTTCGCTTAAGCAGATCGCCGATATCAGCCGCTCCCGATACGAAACGGGTTTGGAGAGCGCGGCGAATGTGCTCGTAGCCGAGACCGATTATAGCAAGCTCCTGGAAGCGCGGACGGATTTGGAGCGCAGTTTGTCTGATGCGCAATCCCAATTGAACACGCTGATGAATCGTGACGCGTTTGCGCCACTAAGCGTGCCAAGCACGGCAACTGTTGATCACGCGCATTTGTCGGTAAGCAGGTTGCACGCGATCACTCTCGCGCAGCGCCCCGAAGTGCAGATGGCGCGGGCGAAGATCGACGCTGAGAAGTCAAAACTTCAGCTCGCTCAGCGCGCGTGGATTCCCGACCCCGCAGTGATGGTGAAAGGCCAGCGCTACAATGACGCCGCGGAAGCGGTAAGCGAACTCGACGCCGGCGTGTCGTTCACCATCCCATGGGTCAATCCCAGCAAATACTCAGCGGGGGTCCGGGAGGCACGCGCGAATCTTGCAGCTGCCGAGCAGGGCTTGGATCGCGAACAAAAGGAAGCGCTGCGGCTCTTGCGCGATCAGTTAACAAAGATCGAGACGTTTCATCATCACGTCGAACTGTTCCGCGACAAGCTCGTGCCACAGGGGCAACAGGCGTTTGAGGCGACGCGTCTGAGCTATGAGTCGGGAAAAGCGACGTTTCTCGATTGGATCAGCGCGCAACGCAATCTCCGCGACATCGAAGCGATGGGGAGAGAGCACCTGGCACATTACCAAACGGCAGTCGCAGAGTTGGAGGCAGTCATCGGCGCAAACATTTACTCGCCCTCGCCAACGGTAACGAAAGAAAGCAAATGACCGTGAAATTGGTTCTACACAAAACCGCACTATTGATGGCGCTGGTTGCGCTTCTTTTTGGCGCCACCTCGTGCTCGAAGAAAAGCGCCACTGGAAAACCTACGAACGTCGATTATTACACCTGTACGATGCACCCGTCGGTGCATGCGAACGAGCCTGGCAAATGCCCCATCTGCTCGATGGATCTCGTGCCGGTCATGAAGAAAGGCGCCAGCGAAGCGCAGCCGCAAGCTTCGTCACCGGAAGGTGGCGGCGAGATGAAAGATATGCCCGGGATGCAAGGCATGGCCGGAATGCATGGCGGACATGCCCATGGAACCCACGGAGTGCCACGCGGGAACGCGCCGCAAGGAGCGCAGACCCACGAGTTCGTTGTCCCGGTCGAGCGGCAACAGCAATTCGGTGTCACGTACGCCAAGGTCGAGCGCAAACCGCTGGCTCACACCATCCGTGCAGTCGGCATGATTGTTCCCGACAAAGCGCGCAACTGGCAATTTGTGTCGCGTGTCGATGGTTACGTTCAAAAGCTGACTGTCACTGCGCCGGGCGAGCTCGTCGAAAAGGATGCGCCGCTGTTGTCCATTTACAGCCCTGACTTGTTCAGCAGCGAACGGGAGTTCGTCGAACTGTTGCGCATGCGCGATCAAGCGAGATCAAAGGACGCTCGCGAAACACCGCAGCGCCTGATCCAGGCAGCAAAGCGTCGGCTGCAACTTTGGAACGTTACTGACGAACAGATCGCCGAGCTGGAAAAAACACGGAAACCATTCGACACCCTCACGTTGCTCTCTCCCTTTCGCGGCGTCGTCCAATCGGTGCCTGTCGAGCAAGGCAAGAATGTCAAGGTGGGCGACATGCTCGTGGAAGTTGCCGATCTCAGCATGGTCTGGGTCTGGGCGGAGTTTTACGAGAACGAGTTGTCCATGTTGCAAGCAGGCCAGGAGTTCACCATCACAACGGCATCTTATCCGAGCGAAAAATTCAAGGGCACGATCAGCGTAATCAATCCGTTTCTCGATCCGGCAAAGCGCACTGCACGCGTTCGAATCGATATTCCAAATCCGGACTTCAAGCTGCGTCCCGGAATGTACGTGAACGCGGAGCTCGGGATGCAGATGGGCGAAGGCTTAACGATCCCGGCTAGCGCAGTGATGCCGACAGGCAGTCGCAACATTGTTTTCGTCGATAAAGCCGGAGGCAAACTGGAGCCGCGAGTCGTGCAACTCGGGCCGAAGTACGGCGACAGCTATGAAGTGCAAAGTGGTTTGCAGGAAAACGAGCGCGTCGTCGCGAGCGCGAATTTCCTGATCGACGCGGAATCGAAAGTCCAGGGCGCGCTCAACGACTTCGAAGCAGACAACACTGCCTCACCCACCGCGAAACAATGAGCTTCGAAAGTTCAACCGCAGATCAGCCGGTTGCGAAGCGAGAGACGTTCATCCAGCGCGTTATTGAAGCAAGCGCGCGGAATAAGTTTCTCGTTTTTATCTTCACGATCTTCGCGATCGCTGCCGGTATCTACGGTCTCGTCCACACGCCGCTCGATGCGATTCCAGACCTCAGCGACGTCCAGGTAATCGTCTACACCGATTGGGAAGGCCGGTCGCCGGACCTGATCGAAGATCAAATCACCTATCCGATATCTACCGTCTTTATCGCTGCGCCGAAGGTGAAGTTCGTTCGCGGCGAATCGATGTTCGGCAAATCGTTCGTTTACGTCATTTTTCAGGACGGCACTGACATCTACTGGGCGCGGTCGCGCGTGATTGAATATTTGAATTCCGTTCGCGGCTCTTTGCCGGAAGGAGTCAATCCGGTCATCGGCCCTGACGCGACCGGCGTTGGCTGGGTCTACGAATACGCGCTGGTTGACGACAGCGGCAAGCATGATCTCGCGGAGCTGCGTTCGATTCAGGATTGGAATCTTCGCTACGCACTCGCCTCGGTGAAAGGCGTTGCAGAAGTCGCGCCGCTAGGCGGCTTCGTAAAGCAATACCAGGTGGATCTCGATCCGAACGCGCTCGTCGCCTATAACATTCCGCTGAGCGAGGTCGTCAGCGCGATAAAGAACAGCAACGCGGATGTGGGCGGGCGTACGCTGGAAGTCGCGACGACTGAGTATTTCATCCGCGGCCGCGGATATATCAAAAAAATTGAGGACATTGAGAACATCGTCCTCAAGGTGGAGAACGGTACGCCGGTTTACATCAAGAACGTCGCGAGCGTTCACCTCGGCGGTGACATTCGGCGCGGTGTCGCTGAGCTGGATGGGAAAGGCGAAACAGTCGGCGGCATCGTCGTGATGCGTTACGGCGAGAACGCGCTCAACGTGATCGATGGAATCAAGAAGAAAATCGAAGAGATCCAACCATCGCTCCCTGCTGGCGTGCGGATCGTGCCCACTTATGACCGTAGCGATTTGATCAAACGCGCGATCAGCACACTTCGCGAAAAGCTGATCGAGGAGAGCATCGTCGTCGCGCTCGTCTGCATCATTTTTCTCTGGCACGTCCGCTCCTCGCTCGTCGCGATCATCACGCTGCCCATCGCGATCATTCTGTCCTTCCTCCCGATGTGGTGGATGGGTCTGACGAGCAACATCATGTCGCTCGGGGGCATTGCCATCGCGATCGGCGCGATGGTCGATTCAGCGATCATCATGATCGAGAACGCGCACAAAGCGCTCGAGCATTTTCGCGAAGAACACAAGCGCGAACCGAACAGTCGCGAGCGTTTTGGCGTGATTGTCTGCGCGGCGAAAAGCGTCGGCCGCTCGCTCTTCTTCGCATTGCTCGTCATCACGGTGAGTTTCATTCCGGTGTTCTCGCTCACCGCGCAGGAAGGCCGTCTCTTTAAGCCGCTCGCATTCACAAAGACCTTCTCGATGTTCTTCGCCTCCTTTCTTGGCGTCACGCTCGTGCCGGTGCTGATGACGCTACTCATTCGCGGCAAGATTACGCCGGAGGATCGGAACCCGGTGAACCGCTGTTTGATTTGGGCTTATCAACCTTTCGTCAACTTCGTGCTCCGCTATCGCTGGTTTACGCTGGCATGCGCGGTCGTCATTCTCGCGCTTACAATTTTTCCGTTTGCCAGACTGGGCAGCGAATTCATGCCGCCACTTAACGAGGGGACCTTGCTCTACATGCCGACGGCGGTACCAGGAATGTCGATTACGGAAGCCACGAAGATTCTGCAGATACAAGATCGACAACTGAAAAAACTTCCGGAAGCCATGACTGTTTTCGGAAAGGCTGGGCAAGCCGAAACGCCTACCGATCCCGCGCCGCTCTCGATGTTCGAGACGATCGTCGCGCTCAAGCCCGCTAACGAATGGCGCAAGGGAATGACGTGGGACAAGCTGCTCGCGGAAGTTAATGCCAACATCAAAACGCCGGGCATGGCCAACATCTTATGGATGCCGATCCAAACGCGCACCGAAATGCTGACCACCGGTTTCCGCAGCGTTCTTGGAATAAAAGTCTTCGGGCCGGATCTTGGTGGTATTCAGAAGCTCGCGGTGCAGATCGAGAAAGGACTCGCCGATGTTCCGAACACGCGCAGCGCATTCGCAGAGCGAACCGTCGGCGGATATATCCTCGACTTTACTGTTAACCGTGAAGCGGCGGCGCGTTACGTCGAATCAGCGATCGGCGGCAAAAACATCACCACGACAGTCGAAGGCCGCGAGCGATATCCCGTCAACACGCGCTACGCACGCGATTTTCGCCAGGACATCGACGCGCTCAGACGCGTGCTCGTGCCAACACCTACCGGCGCGCAAGTCCCGATCTCGTTATTGGCCGACATCAAGTACAAAACTGGACCGCCCTCGGTGCGGAGTGAAAACGGCAAGCTCGTCGGCTTTGTTTTTGTCGACGTGACTACGAGCAACATTGACGGTTATGTGCGCAAGGCTTCGCAGCATCTCAGTCAGCACCTTCAGTATCCGGCCGGTTACTACACCGAATGGGCGGGACAGTTTCAATATCTCGAAGCGGCTAAGCAGCGGCTCAAGGTAGTAATCCCATTTACGCTTCTGATCATTTTCGTTCTGCTCTATATCAGTACGCGTTCTGTCACAAAAACGGCGATTGTCCTGCTGGCCGTTCCCTTTTCATTAGTCGGCGCGTTCTGGCTTCTTTGGCTGCTCGGTTACAACATGAGCGTAGCCGTCTGGGTCGGACTCATCGCGCTCGCGGGTCTTGATGCCGAAACCGGCGTCGTCATGCTGCTCTACCTCGACCACGCGTGGGACCACTTCAAAGCACAGGGCCGGATGAAGTCGATGCGAGATCTGCACGACGCAGTCCTCGAAGGCGCAGTTGGTCGGGTGCGGCCGAAGATCATGACCGTGTGTGCCATCCTTTTCGGCTTGCTGCCGATCATGTGGTCGCCCGCCATGCAAGCAGGCGCGGATGTGATGAAACGCATCGCTGCGCCGATGATCGGCGGCGTTGTCACTTCCGCGGTCCTCGAGTTGCTCATTTACCCCGTGATCTATGTCATCTGGCGGCGACGCGAACTGCCGGATCAGACCGAAGAAGAAGCGCCTTTGATTCCACCAGCGTTGATTCCCGCCAGACTTAAATGAATGGATACAGATTTGAATTCAAATTTTACGATTTAAAGGAGGTGATCACATGAACAAAGCGATATTGAGAGTTGGTCTCGCTCTTGCGGTCCTCGCATCTGCCGCATTTGGCGCCGGACAGAAGACGACTTGCCGCATCGCGGGCAAGACAATGGACAAATGCTGTTGTGAGATGAAGAGCGGCAAGTTCTATTGCAAGCTGACCAAGAAAACTTACGACCAGTGCTGTTGCGACATGAAGTGAGTGCAAGCCGAGCTATCCAATTGGAAAATGGGAAGGCTTTATGCGGACAGGAGTCGCATCGAAAAATCTAGGTCTTGAAAGCCGCGCAAGGGATCTCCAACGCGCGCTCTTGTTGACGTACATCACGCTCGCCTGGATGACGATTGAAGGAGCAGCGGCTTTGCTCCTCGGTTGGGCTTCCAAAAGCCTGTTGTTGGAAGCGTTTGGCATCGACAGTCTGATCGAGCTCTTCAGTGGAGGAGTGTTACTGTGGCGGCTCCGAGTAGAGGTAAGTGGCGCTACCACGTCCGAACATGTCGAGGCCGTCGAGCAACGCGCGGCGCGATGGGTTGGATATTCGCTTTATGCGCTCGTTGTGTATGTGCTCTTCAATTCCGGTTACGGAATTCTTGTCGTCAAACGAATTACTGACACCCATGAAAGTGTCTGGGGCATTCTGATTGGTGTCGTTGCCAAGATCGTGATGCCCATTCTTGCGGCTTACAAATTGAAAGTTGCCACGCGACTGGACTCGCGTGCGCTGCGCGCAGACGCCGTCGAATCGATTGTCTGCGGTTATCTCTCGATCGTTTTGATCGTCGGACTCGCGGCCACGCGAATTCTGGGCTGGTGGTGGCTTGATAGTGTCGCTGCGCTGGCGCTGATCCCGTTCATTATCAAAGAAGCCCGCGCCGCCATTTCCGGAGAACCCTGCTCTGCCTGCGATGAAACGAGGCAGCATACACCGTTAGAGCGTTGATTGACATCAAACAGGGCGGTGATTAGCCTCGCAATCATGTTTCGCTGCGCTGGTCGGATCGCCACAATCAGCGCACTTTGTTTGTCGATTGGTCTGCATTGGATCGCGTTGCAATCGCTCGCCTGGACAACGATGGTGATTGATTACTCCAAGCGCGCGCCCTTGTGCCGGGCGATCGCTCAGACGTTTGACGGCGCACATCCGTGCTCGCTTTGTCACATGGTCAGCAAAGGAAAAAATTCGGAGAAGAAACAGGATTTGCAGTCATTAGCACCGAAGATCGACATGATCTGTGCACCTCTTGCAACTCGAATTCAGCGTCCGTTCGTTCCTTTCGAATACGCAACACGTGATTGTTTCTCGTTTGAACTGGGACATTCGCCACCCGTTCCTCCACCGCGCTCGCCTCTTTTCTTAGTTCGCGCTTGAGTCGGCTACGCCGTGCGTGCACGGCCCGCAGCTTTCCCTTTCGCAACCAGGGAACCGTCACGCCTTGTAGCGGGCGCTTTCCCATCACACTGGAGGAATGTTCATGAAACGTTTGCAGTTACTTTTTTGGTTTGTTTGCGTGTTGTGCGCGCTGAGCCCAACGAGCCGCGTGTTCGGCCATGGATTCGCTGGGGCGCGATTTTTCCCGGCGACGCTTTCGACGGACGATCCGTTTGTCTCCGACGAACTTTCGCTTCCAACTGTCAGCACTATCAGAACGCCGGATAATGGCGGCACGCGCGAGACCGATATTTCGGTGGATATCGCCAAGCGCGTTACGCCGCAGTTCGGCATTGAAATCGGAGAGACTTTGACTGTGGTGAATCCACACGAAGGACAGACGACAAATGGCTTCGGCAATCTCGAATTGGGCGGCAAATATCAGCTCCTGAAGAACGACGCCCATGAAGCGATTGTCTCCGTCGGGCTTGGTGTCGAAATTGGCGGCACCGGCTCGAGTTCGATTGGAGCGGATTTGTTTAGCACATGGGCGCCGGGGATTTTTTTCGGCAAAGGCTTCGGCGATTTGCCCGAGGCGTTGCGGTTCTTGAAGCCGCTCGCCCTCACAGGATCGGCCGGTATCACGATTCCAACGAGCGCGAGCACGCGCACCATCACGGTGAATCCGCGGACCGGCGAAAGCGACGTTGAGGTCGAGCACAATCCTGACGTGCTACAGTTGGGTTTTGCGTTGGAGTACAGCGTGATTTATCTCCAGTCGCAGGTGCAGGACATGCATTTGCCGGCGCCGATCGATCGATTGATTCCACTGGTGGAGTTCGCACTGGAAACTCCGCTGAACCGCGGCGCACGCGGCCAAACCACCGGCACGATTAATCCGGGCGTCATCTGGGCGGGAAAATATTTCCAAGTTGGGATGGAGGCGGTGGTTCCAATCAACGAACACACAGGAAATAAGGTCGGCGTAATAGCACAACTGCATTTCTTTCTGGATGACCTTTTTCCACACACCATCGGCCGTCCGTTATTTGGAGGAAACAAATGAAGTCGCTTTGTCGCATCCTTTGCTTCTGCCTTTTACTAATTCTGCTGCCCGCGCGACTGAGCGCGCATGCATTTTTGGAACGCTCCGATCCGCCGGTCGGAAGCAAAGTGCATTCTGTGCCAGCGGCCGTGCGGATTTGGTTCACAGAAGCAATCGAACCTCGGTTTAGCAGTATCCAAGTCTTCGATGCGACCGGAAAACAGGTCGACAAAAAAGACACGCACCTGGATTCTGGTAACCGGTCGCTCCTGGAGGTCTCATTGCCGCGGCTCGGACCGGGAGGCTACAAGGTGGTCTGGCGCGTTGTATCAGTAGATACGCATCGGACCAACGGCGATTTCACGTTTGAGATTCTCCCGTAAAGCGGAGCGCTAACGCACAAAGGGCTGGAACATGCTGCTAATTATCACGCGCGCTGTGCACATCGGCGCGTGCATGATTCTCCTGTCGTTGTTCGCATTTGAAATACTCGTCGCAAGACCTGCGTTGAGGGAGACTGACCGAAGTGCTTCGCCGCACATGGAAGTGCTGCGCGAGCAGTTTCGATTGCTGGCGGTGTGGAGTGGTTTTGCCGCAATCGCTTCCGGTATTGTGTGGTTTTGGATCGTCCTCGCACGAATGACCGGCAGCAGTTTGTGGGAGATGCCAAGCATCGATTCTATCGACATTGCGATCACTCAGACACAGTTCGGACGGCTCTGGACATGGCGCCTCAGTCTAATGCTCCTGTTTACAATCGCGAACTTATTTGCACGACGGAACTGCCGGACCTTTCTGTGGAGTTCACGCGCTTGGCAGTATGCTGGGGCGATCGTTGCAACAACGCTTCTTGCGTCCATTACGTGGGCCGGACACGCGGGAGCGACGATTGGAGCTGAGCGCCCGATCCATCTCACCGCCGATGCTGCACATCTTATTGCCGCCGGCCTTTGGCCCGGAGGTCTCTTGCCGCTGACATTGCTCCTAGTTCAAGTGTCGAAATCAAATGAGCCGTCTGTATTTCTCATTGCCGGCGCAATGGCTCGCAGGTTCTCCGTTGTAAGCGTGCTTGTCGTGGGCGCGCTGGCGGCAACCGGCTTAATGAACAGTTATTTTCTCGTTGGCAGCTTGCGCGCACTCGTCACCAGCGCATACGGACGCCTGCTTATGCTGAAAGTGTTCCTATTTTTCATGATGGTGGCTTTGGGCGCGTGCAATCTTCTGCGCTTCAAGTCACAGCTTCCTCTCGCGAATGAACAGAATGCGAAGCAACCCGACGCTCTTCGCAAATTAATGAGCAACGTGATTGCCGAACTCTGCATCGGAACGCTTATCGTGCTCATTGTCGGCGCATTGGGAGCCACTCCCCCGCCGCGCCATCGCATGTAATGAATTAATCGTTTATTGATCCATTGCTTGGGGCGGCACGTCGCGGCGCCAAGGTAGTCTTCCTTCGATTTCCAGTTGGAGCGACAAACTCAGAAACGTGCGGATCAGAACGATCAGTCCCAGGACGGCAACGTTTTGCATAGTCGGCGCGACAACCACCGTCCGAATGATGTCGCCGGCGATAAGAAATTCGAGACCGAGCAAAATCGCCCGTCCTATATCTTGGCGGTAAAACGAGTAGTAATTACCCGTGCGCTGCATACGATGAACGATGAGGCGTGCAGTAGCGACGATTGCTCCTCCGGCAACGATACATACGCCAACGCCATCGACACTGGTGCCGATAATATCCATGATCCGTCGAAAAGATTCCATGGCTGCCCTTATTGCCGGAAAGCGCGCCGATTTTCAATGCTGTTTACACCCCGCTGCGGCGGGATAACAGATTAAGTCAGGTAGGGCGGGCAGTCCTATTCAGTCGCGCGATTCACGAACGGCGCGCACCCATTCGACTCCGCTCAGGGCAAGCTGTGACGCGCCCTACCTGCTCAGGACCTGGAAATTCGCATCCAAATTCGTGTGAGTTCGTGAACCGAGCCGATGGGAGCGTCGAGATAGAAGGCAAAGCCGCGAGGGCACGCGGCGAGCGACTCGGGAAAGGAGCGAGTTTCAAATTCGTGTCTCAGTTTGAGGTCCCTCTAGGTGAGGGCAACTGACAATCGGGCCATGTCGGCGAGTCGGGCGCGTTCAGCGGACTCATCGGCGCCGGAAAGGGCGCCGCAGGATCGGGCACACCGATGCGCTTGTTCACCCAGTGCACCTGGTACGCCCACGCGGGCAGCGGCGCGGCCTTTGGCGTGCACGACCAGTTGTTGAAGTGGAGGTTCACGAGATAGAAATTCCGCTTCAGCTTCCGGAGCACCTTGACAATCTTCGAATCGTTGAACCCGTGCATCTCCATCGTGATCTGCGGAATCGACGCCAGCAACTCGTCGGGGGCTGCGAGGAGCGAATCCCATTCCCCACCCTCAATATCCATCTTGATGATCACGCGCCGGCCGGTGTCGGCATTCCTCCTGATCTGGTTTTCCAACGTATCGAAGAAACGCGACCCTCGGTAGCCGGTCCGATCGCCGAGGCATTCGTTGTGAAAATCGAACGTGCCGCCTTTGCAGGTTGGCTGCGCGGGATCAAAACAGTCATACTGATGCACCGGGACATGATACCGGTGCGACACCTCGCATCCCCAGTCATCGTTGCTGCCAACGCCGTACGAGTACGCTGCATCGAGCGGCTCAATCAGATTCTCGCACATCAGGTATCCGCCGTCATTGGCGCTGCCGAAGCGCTTCAACGTACAATTTTTCAAGGCGACCGGCTGAAGCTCTGCAAGGATCGCCTCGCGCAACCTGCGCGCCGCGGCGCGGTGCACGAAATCGCCAATCACGACGGCAGCCGCGCCTACGAGAGCGATGATGACAAACGCGATGCGGATGGAAGGTCGTCGCTGCAGCCGCGAAGCGAGAAAACAAGCCTGATTTACGAAAGGACTCAACAAGGGAACGGAGGTGGCCAGATTATCCCGGCTGAGAGGTTGCACCTTCAAGGACAACAGACGCCATCGCGTGATGTTCGGTGTGGCTAAGCGTGATTAGCGCGGACGTGACGCCTCGCTTTGCCGCCAACTCTTCGGCGGGTCCCGAAAAAACCAGAAACGGCTCGCCGCTCTCCTTTTTTCTAATGTCGATGTTGCGCCAGCCCATCGCTTTGCCGATGCCAGTGCCAAATGCCTTGGAAACAGCTTCCTTTGCCGCGAAGCGCGCAGCCAGATGGCGGGCCGGGAATTTCATCGACATCGAATATTCAATCTCACCATCCGTAAACACCCGGTGCAGAAAACGATCTCCGAATCGATCAATTGAACGCTGAATGCGTCCGCACTCGACAAGATCGACTCCGACGCCGAGAACGCTCATCTGGAATTGTGATCGCGCGGCTGCAAAGCGAGTAGGATTCGGGGCCATTGGTTAACATCGCCAATTCGCGTTAGCAGCGTCATCCCGAGCGAAGTGAGGGATCGCGCATGTGCTGGCAAATCACACCGAACAAGCGTGACGTAATTCATGGATGTGAGGTCCCTCGCTGTCTGTGCGGCTCGGGATGACAAGCGCATTGGCACATTCATCCGGAATAATTCTTCATCGCGGCGAGCATTTCTTTTACGGCAGTTTCCAGTCCGACCCACATCGCGCGCGAAATGATAGCGTGACCAATGTTGAGTTCGCTCAGGGACGGAATCTCGTGGATGAGTTTAATGTTCCTGTAATTGATCCCGTGGCCAGCATTGACCTGCAGATGTGATTCCGACGCTGCCTGCGCAGCCGCTCGCAGTTGCTCCAGTTCTTCTTTTTGGATCTTTTCTGTAAATGCGTTGGCTAGTTTTCCGGTATGCAGCTCCACCATTTCCACGCCGAGCTCGGTCGCGACATCCACCTGCTCCAACGTCGGATCGATAAAAAGGCTAACCCGAATGCCCGCAAGTTGCAGGCGTTTGATGGTCGGTTCCAGTTCCTTTCGTTGAGCGATGACATCAAGTCCGCCTTCGGTGGTAATTTCTTCACGCTTTTCCGGGACGAGGCAGACCTCGTCCGGCACGATGCGCAAGGCGATGTCAATGATCTGCTCAGTGTTGCCCATTTCGAGATTCAGCTTGGTCATGATGCTCTGGCGCAAGCGCTCGACGTCCCTTTCTTGAATGTGGCGGCGATCTGCGCGCAAATGCGCAACAAGCCCGGCAGCCCCTGCTCGCTCGCAAATTGAAGCCGCCAGGATCGGGTCAGGCTCTGCGTTCTTTGATTCCGGCATGGTCGCATAACGCGCCTGCCGCAATGTGGCCACGTGGTCGATGTTAACTCCCAAGCGCAAACCGTTCATCGCGCCAAATAGGACTCACTCACTCAGTCCGAGCAAGTCGGAAACGAACAAAGTTGCGATTTCCTAGTCGCGTTCACGTGAAAGAATATTTAACAATTCGTGCCGGTGATCTCTATGCAGCTCGATTCTGGTGTAGTGCGTCACAACTCGCTTTTCGTACAATAGTTCCGACAAAATTCCCTGCGTCCGTGTCGCCTCTCCCCTTGCTGCAAAGGGGAGAGGATTGAGGTGAGGGGCTCTCAAACGGACAGAGATCAAAACCGTAACCCTCACCCCTACCCTCTCCCTTGGAAAAGGGAGAGGTGAATCAATCAGCTAATGTAAAGTAAAGAAGCGCTACACCCGCTACACTAGCGATCCGTTGGGCTCGGCGTATTCGGCTCACGATTTGATGAGCGCTCTTCGCCAGTCTGTTCCTTCGTCTTCCTCACCGCTTTTGTGGATTTGTGATGAGCTGTCGTGGTAGCCTGCGTCTTTTTTTCACCTATGGTTTCGACGGTTTCCTTGGTCTTTCTGCCAACAGTTTCGGCGGTCTCCTTTGTTTTTTCTCCAACAGTTTCCGCCGCCTGCTTGGTTTTCTCGCCAACGGTTTCGACTCCTTCTTTGATTTTCTCGCCTGCTTTCTTCGCCCCGTGCTTGATGTCTTGGACTGTTTCTTCCTGCCCAAACACGGCCAGCGTTCCGGCTGTGAGCAAAGCGACAATCAAACTTGTTATTTTCATGATTTCCTCCTCTTGATTTGCAATCCCTATATTAAGGAACGGATCAGGCGTTGCGATTGCGCGTCTCGTCGCGCGCAGTGCAACAAGCGCGTTTGTAGATTCGAGCGAGTACTGACAATGGCACGCTGCAAACATAGAGGGCTGCGATGAAGCCGTACGCAAAAGTCAGGCGTGCGGGTCCGATTGCTTCATATCGGCGAGGGCTTACCAGAATGCGCTTGTCACTACAAACCACGCGACCGCAGCGACGAAGCCGGCGAAAAAATTCCACGTCCTCCATCAGAGGCACCTCGGGAAATCCGCCAACATCGACAAATGCAGTTCGCCGGCAAAACATTCCGTGATCGCCGCATCGCATTCGGAGCAACAAGCCTGCATAATGCGCAAAACTGTCCGTTAGACGATAAACGGCGCTTCGGGGCAGACGAATCCGAAAGTAACCGCCACTCATAGCGGGGTCATCCATGATTCGGCGAATTTCATCCAAACACCCCAATGGCGCTGTGGCGTCGGCGTGCAGGAACCAGAAAATGTCACCGCCTGCCGCCCAGGCCCCGACGTTCATTTGTCTCGCCCTGCTGCGTTCACCGGTGCGAACAACCTGATCGCACAATCCTGTCGCGAGTTGATCCGTGCCGTCTGTGCTTCCGCCATCGGCCACAATAATTTCGGCCTCCGGGGCTCGCTCGCGTAGATGCGCCAGAAACAGACGTATCAACGCCGCTTCATTATAGACCGGAACAATGATCGAAATGCGCATTGGAGCGCTCTCGCCTGAGCTTCCGCTCATCGTCTGACTTTCTCTTATCAAATAGCTAGGCAAAAAATTTCCGGGAATAAAATGGTTGCTCGACGCGTCTGTTGGACAAATACATTAGGTGAACCTCAACACGGAGAAATTCATATGATCGGAAAACTTATTATCGCGGCAGCTATTGCAGTATTTTTCACGCCAGCAGCGCCGGCCGGTGCCCAAGAGCATCCAGAGCACCCAAAGAAAACCGCGCAACATCCCAAGCAAGGCGCAGAACGTCTGAAGAAAGGTGGAGCGGAAAAGCAAGTGAGCACGGCTGATATCTCTACTGGCATCAAGACTAATATCGACGCGACAAGCAAAAAGAGTCCGGACGCAAAATTTCACGTCCAATACGAGGGGCAAGATCTGGCTCTCGATCTGATAAAAGTACACGATGATCGGCTGCAGGATCTCGGCGGCGGGAAATACTTTGCGTGCGTGGACATGAAAGGGGCCGACGGAAAGACTTACGACATCGATTTCTTTCTGACCGGCCAGCCCGGCAAAATGAACGTGACCGAGACGTCCGTTCACAAGATCGACGGCAAGCCGCTCTATAATTGGAAAGAAGAGAACGGCAAGTGGCAGAAAGCGCCCGCCAGCTAATCTCAAAAAATGGTTTCCCAATTGGCCATGCGGCTTCTGGTTCTACCGGCATTTTTACTGACGGCCGCGCTTCCGACGCGCGCTGATGACAATCCGGGCATCGTTAAAGGCACGGATCAATTCGAGTTCGTCTATAGAGTTAAACTTCCAGAAATCAAAGGCGATGCCCGCGTCTGGTTACCCCTGGCGAAGACGGACGCCTTTCAGACCGTGACCGAGGAAAAGCTGAACATCCCGATGAAGTGGGACAAGGTGCAGGACCGCGATTATGGCAACGATATCTGTGTGCTCTCTCCGCAACCCGCCGACAGTGGCAAAACGATCGAGCTGCTATATCGCGTCGTTCGCAAGGAGAAAGCAGCGTACCCCGCAGACGCGACAGAAGCGACACGTTACCTGCGCCCAGAGCAGCTCGTGCCTGTTAATGAGACGTTCAGAACGCTTGCGCAAAAAGCAGCAGCTGGAAAAACTGATGACCTTGAACGGGCGAAAGCACTCTACGCTCACGTGATCGGCCGGATGCGCTACGACAAATCAGGTACCGGCTGGGGACGCGGTGACGCGATGCACGCCTGCGACGCGCGCACCGGCAATTGCACCGATTTTCACGCCTACTTCATTGCTCTCTTGCGAAGCATCGGCATACCCGCTCGTTTCGCCATTGGCGCCACTATTCCCGCCGACAAGAACGAAGGCACGATCGACGGCTACCATTGCTGGGCTGAGTTTCTAGCGAATGGACGCTGGGTCCCGGTGGATATTAGCGAAGCCTGGAAAAATCCGAAGCTCGCTGATTATTACTTCGGGCATAATCCGGCCAATCGTTTCGAACTAACAAAAGGCCGTGATCTGGTGGTTGATCCGGAGCCGGCGAGCGGCCCGATCAACTTTCTAGTCTATCCGTTGCTCGAAATGAACGGCGAAGTAATCAAACCAGAGACCACGTTCACATTCCGGCGTATCGGGGCGTAAGCAAAGCGCTTCGTCTCACCAGCTCGGCATTGCCGCTGCGTCTTCGAGAATGATAGAATCGCAGCCAGCCCGTCCAATGCAGCCGGCACGGCTGCCTCTACAGAAAGAGACCATAGGGATTGATTGAGCGTGACTGTAGCGGCAGGCGTGCCGCCTGCGACCACATTGAGAATATCGATTTAATGCAGAAAATTCCTTTAATGGATTATGTAGGCAGGCCACTGCTGGCCTGTGTACTTCTCGCGCTGCTCTTACTACAGTGGCGATTCCCTCTGCGCCGCCAGCATTTCAGCGTGCTGCATCGCCTGGTGCGCAATTTTGTGCTCTCGATTCCTGGATTCGCGATCGTTCGTCTCGCCATGCTGCCAATCCCGCTAGCGATAGCGATGTGGGCACAAGAGAAACATATTGGTTTGTTAAACTGGCTGGCCGTCCCGTTTTGGATCGGCTTCGTGGCGACGTTTCTGCTGATGGATTACGCCTACTGGTGGTGGCACTGGGCCAATCACATGATTCCTCTCTTCTGGCGTTTCCATAACGTGCATCACACCGATCTCGATCTCGACGTAAGCACTGCTGCGCGATTTCATTTCGGCGAAATGATCTTTTCGGTTGGATTTCTTTCGGTTGCGGTCCTGGTCTTCGGGATCGCACCCATAATGCTGATCGTGTTCTTCATCACCTTTGAAGCCGGAACACTCTTTCATCATTCCAACTGGCGTCTGCCGATTCAGCTCGAACGGATTTTGAATCTGATCATCGTCACGCCGCGCATGCACGGCATTCATCATTCAATTGTCCAGCGCGAGACCAATTCCAATTGGGGCACAATTTTTTGCTGGTGGGACAAACTGCATCGCACGCTGCGCCGTGATGTGCCGCAGGACGCCGTTACTATCGGCGTGGCTGCATATCGCGACGAACACGAGCTCACGCTGGGGAAACTCCTCGCATTGCCGTTCCGTCAACAGCGGGAGTGGCGGTTGCCCAGCGGTGAAGTCCCGGATCGGGCCGTCCAGCCTGCGCAGAAGTTGACGGAGTAAGATCGATTAAAGATTCGCGTAACGTAGCGACAGACCGCGAAAGCGACGAGCGGACGCCCGCACACGGCGGGCAGGCAGTGCGCACTCCCAAAGCTATCGCAAAACCATGCAGGCGTTTGCCTTGATTTCGCACGAAGTGCTTTTGCAGTGCGATGCGTCTTCGCATCGCTCTTGCTCATTGGCACGTGCTCCACGGCTAAATCACGTCGTCAATGCGAACACAAATGGATGACCGACAGAAAACATAAGCGCGTGGCGATTGTCGCCGGAGTAGGACCCGGTTTGGGAGCAGCGCTCGTGCACAAGCTCGCCAAAGAAGGTTGTTGCGTCGGAATGTTCGCGCGTTCACCTGAATTCATTAGCAAACTCGCCGCCGAACTGGGAGCGGATGTGCTGGCAGTTCCTACAGACGTTTCCGATGCAAAACAAGTCGCAGCCGGATTTCGCAGCGTCCGTCAGCAGCTCGGTCCGGTACAGATTTTAATCGCCCACGCGAGCGGTTCGGTCGGCGAAGGCTTGATGAAAACCAAGCGGGATGAATTCGAGAAATCATGGCGCATCGCAGCTTTCGGCGCTTTTCTCTGTGCGCGTGAAGCCGTGTCGGACATGCTTGAGCGCGGCGCGGGCGCAATGATTTTTACAGGGGCGACTTCATCGGTGCGCGGACGCGGCGGCGCAGTTGCATTTAGCAGTGCAAAGTTTGCTGTGCGCGGGCTGGCACAATCGCTCGCCGTCGAGCTTTGGCCCAAAGGCATTCATGTCGCGCACGTCATCATAGATGGCGTGATCGACACTCCAAAAGTGCGCAAGGCCTACAAGCCTTCCGCTAAGGAACCTTTGCTCAAGCCGGAAGCCATCGCCGGTGCCTATTGGAACCTCGTTCGGCAAGACCGCAGCGCTTGGAGTCTCGAAATCGATTTGCGCCCAGATAAGGAAACGTTTTTCGAATCACGCCATTTATTTAAAGGCCTTGTCCAAGAGAAACTGTGCTTCGCGGTAGTTGCGACCATGCGGTCCCTGATCGTTAAGCCCCCAATTGTAAGGAAGGTATTTGATTTCGTAATTCCCGCTGGTGGCGAACTCACGCACAGGCGCCGGAGCATATCGGCCCAATATTTTCGGCATGCTGCCGGCTTTCTCGAAATCTTGCTTGAACCACTTGAAGATGCTGGAGATTTCCACCTTTTTCTCGTTAGGCAGAAACCTGTTTAGATCCTCGCGTGCGAACCATGCGCGATACGCAGCGTCATTTTGTTCGTCGAACTTATCAGCCGTGTAAGCAAATTGCTGCAATGGCGGACAACTGCGTGCGGCGCAAACCAGCACGGCGTGCGCGCGATAGCCAATCAACGGCCGGAGAGCTTCATGTTCGATATCATCCAGCGAAACTTTACGGCCTCCGATCTCGTTTCGTTTGGCCGTAAATGAATCATTCAACTGCCAGATGTTTTCGGTTGGATAAGCTCTCAGAATCCACTGAAGAACAAGCCCGTTGTAGGCATTTACAAGCGAAGCGGCCTTCTCATTGCCCTGTGACGGACTACCGATCTCGGCGGCAAACTGCTTGAGATACTCATCGAGCGCCGAGACATCGGCTGAATTCTGTTTCCATCCGCTATAGTTCACCAGCCCTTGCTGGTTCACATATTTTCTTAGCAGTCGATCGTAGTCCTCATGGCTAATGCCTGCGCGAACATCGACACTATTGCCTGTGTCTGCGCGCGCCATTATCGCAGCGAAGACCAAAGCCACCAGCGCCAATAGAATGCGCTTGCCATTGTCCGCAGAGTTCATTCGGCAATGCTAGTAGCCACTGTGCGAAGGACCCAATAATCCACGCTCAACCAGCCTGGGCCGGAGAAAAAAAGCCAAAGAAGAATCACGAGTAAGAGCACCTCGGGAAGATATAAAAATTCGGACAGCCAGCCGGGTATCGATGTTGCTTTGATATTTCGAATTGCGTTAGTTGCAATGGCTACAATCATCACGCCGCTAAGCATCGCGCATGCGAGAGGCGTGATTGCCCCGAGGATGAGCAACAGACCCGCGACACATTCGACCGTCGACACAAAGAGAGCATTTAAGTCGGGAAAAGGAACACCCGCTGCGATCAACGTTTCGCGCATCTGTTCACGGCGTTCCCGAACGAAGAGCTTGGCGCGTCCAGAGAGAAAGAAAAGCACACCGATTGCTAATCGGGCCACGAGAATTCCCAGCCATTGCCAAGCGTGCAGCTCAGTCAGAAATGTCCGGGTCAACAACATGTTCGTTATTCGATGACTCGCTGAGAGCGTTTATTCCTTCTATCAATCGCAAGGCGGCGGAATAATGGTGCTAAATCACCTCTCGAAAATTTCGCACTGACTGTCCATGAAAAAAGGTGAGGGCGTTTACAACGTGATCGTGATTGGCGCGGGTACGGCCGGTCTGGTCACCGCAGCCGGAACGGCAGGATTGGGTGGGCGCGTCGCGCTGATCGAACGCCATTTGATGGGCGGCGATTGCCTCAACTTCGGTTGCGTGCCCAGCAAAGCACTCATTTCCTCTGCACGATTGATCCAGCAAATCCGTAACGCGGAAAAATGGGGCTTGGAACGACAACAACCGCAATTTGTTTTTGAAAGAGTTTTTGATCGAATGCGGGCGCGACGCGCCATGATCGCGCCGAATGATTCGCAGGAACGTTTCGAGTCGCTGGGCGTCGATGTCTTTCGCGGCGAAGCGCGGTTCGTGTCACCGCACGAAATAGAAATTCGCAGATCACCCTCACCTCAATCCTCTCAGCGCTCCACCCAGTCGCGATCCCGGCCCGAGGCGGAGGCGTCAGCGCCTGGTGAGGGTCGAAGACTGCGTGCAAAAAACTTCGTGATCGCGACTGGCAGTCGAGCGCTTATCCCAAAAATTGAGGGGATCGACACGGTTCCCTATTTCACAAATGAAACGATCTTCGACGAGCTAAAGGAAAAACCTGAGACGATGATCGTGCTCGGCGGCGGGCCTATTGGTTGCGAACTCGCGCAAACATTCCGGCGGCTTGGTGTGCAAGTGACCATCGTCCAGCGGGGCGATCAGCTCTTGCCACGCGAGGATCGAGATGTGGCAGAATTTCTTGAACGTCGCTTAATCAATGAAGGTGTGCGCATCATCAAGAACGCCGATGCACGCGCAGTGGCGACCAGCGACACTGGGAAAGTCGCACTTCA
>Ga0209470_1000590_pt1 | contig 28384 bp, 32 predicted proteins | sample GraSoiAngelo_125_FD_185882 | JGI IMG/M metagenome (GOLD analysis project Ga0209470, IMG submission 185882) | Grasslands soil microbial communities from the Angelo Coastal Reserve, California, USA - 14_0927_05_40cm (SPAdes) (version 2) | ecosystem: Environmental > Terrestrial > Soil > Grasslands ... | reverse complement strand
GTCCAGCACGGCTCATTTTAGAATCAATAAATTAGGCCGCCAGAGATTGCGGGGATTGTCGCGACTTGCTCGCGGCACGCCTCCTTTCGTTGCCACCAGTGAGTGCCAGATGCCGTTAGTTCAATGACATCCATTTCTCCGCCGACCCTCTGATTGGATTCGTACGCGGCAGAAGTCTCAGGGACAGCCTGCCACTGACAATGCGGACAGGAAGCAAACGTAGCAGCTCCAACGATGACGATCTCAGATCCACAACACACGGTCGAGTACACATCCAATCGGTTGTTGATCTCTCCAGTCTCTCGTTCGTTGATCTGTTCCGTTTTTCGCATCCGCCCTGCGTAGCGCAGGACGATACCACGGGCTAAAGGTCCGCTGTCTGTCGCACGACGACGCGAGCAAGAAAGAGGCACAGTCTAATGGCCGCCCCTTTGGTATAACTTTGCCGAAAGCAGTCGAGAAACACCAAAGGGCTACCGTGAAGCACCTAATTGCAACTGTCGAAATGGCACGAGGCTGTTAAAGTCTTGTCAAGAGGAGTACAGACGAGATGATTATTGTAGTAGCTTTATTCTTTGCCATCGCGCTTGGATCGGCGTTTCTGTGGCTGGAGGGTTGTTATCCACAACAGCCGCCCGAGGATCCCATGGTCCATTTTCTACTGGTGCCGTTTGGCGATGCGCCAGACTACGTCCCACCACAAGAGGTTGCTGAACAGTACTACAACTATGTCGGGCAATTGAAGAAAGCGCTCATCATGCGCAGTTGGCCGAGTAGCGCGAGTTCATGACACGTTCGCTGCGATAATAAAGCGAACGAAGATCCGCACCATGCACGCCAGAGGTCAATCTGTATAGACGATTGCCGCCGAAGTTGCCATATCGAAGTACTCATGGCCAAAATCGTGAGCGCGCCGCTGCTTCCACTTCATAAATACAAAATGGCTTGGTTGCTGGATGTCGTTTTTTAACGCGGGCTGGTTTGGTCTGCCGGTCCCGAGAGCCACTTTAGAGCACTCGAACGTACCGGAAGGCATAAAAACGGGTCTTGCATTTGCTGCATCGGAGCGGGACAAAAAGAAGAAGTAACGGCCAATCGTAAGAATGAACACGGGAGCGCCGGACGTGTGCAGGGTGGCATTTCGGCAAACCGGCAACACGCAGTGTCTCCTCTCAGCGCAACGAATCAGCAAGTGTGTGCACAAATGTCATCGTCTTGCCGTCCTTACATCGTTTAAAGTTGCCGTACAATCTCGAGAAGCTTCCCGGCGATCAAGAACTGGTGTTGTTGAACGGAGATCTCCATTAAGGCCGTGACGGCAGACCGAAGCTCGTTGTGGTGTCGAGCGTCGGGCGATGACTCCAAGCAGCGGCGGATGGCCGCCACACATTCACCCACGCGGATATCGTGGGACATGGCCTCGGTTGCAAGGTCAAGCGTCCGTTCCAGGATAACGTTGGACAAACCTTCCATGCTCGCACCCCTCCTTGCCAATGACACGTAAGCACCTGCATTGGCCAAACAACCCGGCAAAATCGTCTTCGCTCGGGTACACCTGCAGCAACGACCACCAGGACGAGAATAGGAGGACTGTCAATAGACTATGCGCAGATCACGGATATTAGCGAGGTACGTTGCGCCAGATGGCGTCCCCCATCAGGTTATCGGCAAAAACTTCGAGGAACTTTAGCCATCCAATAGATTCTGCTCAACGCGTTGCAATAACCCCATCACGTGACGGTAAGTGCATCTTGCAGCACTACTAAAGTAGCTGGTGCGCTGAGCTACTCCCCGATGAATTGAAAAACGGCCGAACGCCGGCGCGGTCTCGTATCGAAATCGATCAGGACGACTTGTTGCCACGTTCCTGTTAATAACTGGCCATTCTTGAATGGAACGGTGAGCGAAGGCTTCAACAGAGCGGCGCGAAGATGGCTGGACCCATTGTCGTCGCCCCAGGTGGCGTGGTGAAAGTAATCGCGCTTCTCGGGGATCAATCGCTCGAAGAATTCATTGAGGTCGCGAACGAGGCCCGGCTCGAACTCCACGGTGGTAACCCCGGCTGTAGATCCGGAAACAAAGACCAGGGCCTGCCCTTCTTTCAGTCCGCTTTCGGTTAGCGCCTGCCGCAATGCCGGCGTCAAATCATGCACATCGCAGTGGCCTTTAGTCTGAACGATGTGTTCCGTTGTTTTGATCATGCTGATGAATTCTAACGCGTGCGAACCGCCGAACAAGTCAGTAGAATTGGGGCGTTTCCCTCTATGGCAAAACGGGGGTGGATATGAGGCCGTTTGTGATTCTCCTGGTGTTGTTGATCATAGCTTGCCTGATGACCGCCGGTCTCGCGCGCCCACAGTCGGCGGGGCAAGTGGGGCAGGTGGGGCAAGGAAAGTGGTCAGAGAAGGCGCGGCTTCCGGAACCCCGCGGCGAGGTGGCGGTGGCTTTGCTGAATGGAAAGATTTACGTGTTGGGCGGCTCGGCGCGAGGGCGGGACGATCAACAGCTCGTTGAGGAGTACGATCCGTCAACCGACCGCTGGCGTGAGCGCGCACCCATGCCGCGCGGTCTCAGTCATGCCGGCGCCGTGGGAATGAATGGAAAGATCTATGTCGCCGGTGGTTTTACCCGAAACGTTCATATGGGCGCATTGGATGTTGCCTTCGAATACGATCCTCGAAGCGACACATGGCGAACGCTAACGCCCATGAAGAGCCCGCGCGGCTCGGTCGGCGTGGCTGCACTCAACGGAAAGATTCATGCGATTGGCGGACGTGGCGTCGATACGGTGACGGTCGCAACAAACGAGGTCTATGATCCCGCGACGAACAAATGGAGCGACCTTGCACCATTGCCGAAGGCGCGTGATCATCTGGCGGTGATCGCCGTTGACGGGCGGATCCACGCCATCGGCGGACGTTTTAATGCGACCGTCGATAACACCGGCATGCACGACGTCTACGACCCAGCAACAAATTCATGGAAATCGGCGGCTCCCATGCCGACACCACGGAGCGCAATGGCTGTGACACTGTATCGCGGTCTCATTCTTCTTGCCGGCGGCGAATGCAACAACCGGAAAACTTTCATTGAAAACGAAGGCTACGACATCAAAGCCGATCGTTGGGTGAGCCTCGCTCCAATGGCGACAGGACGTCATGGCTTCCGCGCTGTTACACTCGGTGACCTGGCCTATTTCGCGGGGGGTGCTGCAGGCTGCGGCGGCGGTGAAGTCTCGGACACGTTACTCACGTTCAGCTTGCCGTAACCGGAGGGACTACAAGAGCCACAAGAGAACGAGTTCTTGTGCAACACGGATGTGCTTTCTTGTTTTTTGGGGAGATTTTTAGGCCGAGCACATTCCCCTCCTCGCAGAGCTCGCAGAGGAGGGGTGGCTGCGGCACCAGTAAAAGTGGCGAAGCCACCGAAGCGCCGCAGACGGGGTGGTCAGGTCGGCGAGGTGTTTAGGCCTGAAGATTTCTCCGAACGGACCACCCCGTCTGCGCCTCGCTTCACTCGGCGCATCCACCCCTCCTCTGCGAGGAGGGGAATGTACTCGGCCTAAAAATCTTGCCGAAAACAAGCAAGCACTTCTGCACTTTATTGGCTAAAGTCCGAATGTGGCACAATTGCAGACCGCAGTAATGGGAGGTCTCATGTCCGTTATTCGAATAGCCGCACTGATCCTGATTGCCGGCACGATTGCCGCACAACAGCCGCCTGCCCCACCGGCCCCAGCGGGCCAACCTCCGGCTGCGGTCCCACTGGTTCTCGAGAATTACAAGCCGGCGACTGCCGACCGTCTGAAGAAGCCCGAGGATAGCGATTGGCTGATGGTGCGCCGGACGTACGACGGCTGGGGGTATAGCCCGCTCGAGCAGATCACGACGAAAAATGTCCAGCGGCTTTTGCCGGTTTGGGAATTTTCAACCGGCATGGTCAGCGGGCACGAGGCGCCGCCGATCGTTAACAATGGCGTCATGTTTGTTGCGACACCGGGAAATCAAGTCATTGCTCTCGAGGCGAAGACGGGTAAGCTCCTCTGGCGTTTCCGAAGACCGCTTGCTGAAGGCGCAATTGTGCCGCATGCAACGACGCGCGGCCTGGCGCTTTACGCGGACAAAGTGTTCTTCGCTGCCGGCGAGGCGGTGCTTGTCGCCATTGAGGCGAAGACAGGCAAGGAAGTCTGGGCCGCAAAGATTGAAGAAAACAAGAACGGCTACTACACCACCATGGCGCCGTTGGCGGTTGATGGAAAAGTCTTCGTGGGCGCCTCCGGGGGCGAGTTTGGGATTCGCGGCTTTATTGCTGCATTCGACGCCGAGACTGGAAAGGAGCAGTGGAGGACCTTCACCGTGCCCGCGCCGGGAGAGCCGGGCAGCGAAACCTGGCCGAAGGGCGATCAATGGAAGAATGGCGGAGGATCCGTTTGGGTGACTCCCAATTACGATCCGGAGACGAACCTGCTTTTCGTAGGGACCGGAAACGGGGGTTCATGGATCGGTGACAAGCGTCCGGGTGACAATCTCTACACTGCGTCGACAATAGCAATCGATGCGACCACCGGCACCATCAAGGGGCATCACCAGTACACTCCGAACGAATCCTGGGATTGGGACGAAGTCTCTCCACCAATCGTCGTGGATTTCAAACGTGGCGGCAGACTCTATAAGGGTTTGATCGATGTAGCCCGTGATGGCTATCTTTGGTTCCTCGAGCGGTCGAGCGGCAGGATCAGTTTTGTGGAAGGCAAACCCTTCGTGCATCAAAATGTATTCAAGAGCCTCGATCCCGAGACCGGCAGGCCTGATGTCGATCTCGCGCGAAAGCCCGGTACCGGCAAATTGGCGGATTTCTGTCCTTCACTTTGGGGCGGCAAGAACTGGCCGCCTATCGCATTTAGTCCGAAGACACGCATGATCTATATTCCTGCCAACGAGAATCTTTGCGGAACCTTAATTGGAGAAGAGGAGGTTCCATATATTCCCGGCAGCCGGTTCATCGGCGCGCGAAATACGACCTATCTCGTACCGGGCGCGGACCACATTGGTGAAGTTCAGGCCTGGGACGTCGACATCGGCCGAAAGGTCTGGACACACATGTATCCGACGTCTATGAACTGGGGACCAATGTTGGCGACAGCAGGCGGGCTCGTCTTCACCGGCGGCACGAATGATCGAATGTTCCACGCATTCGACGCGAAGACAGGGAAGCTTCTGTGGCAGTTTCCGACGAATTCCGGCATTACCGGCCAGCCCGTGTCGTTTATGGTCGATGGCAAGCAATACGTTGCAGTACAGTCGGGATGGGGCGTCGATGCCGTCGCCATGCAAGGCGTCCTGAATCGCGCGCGCCCCGGAGAATTTCCTGAAGTTCCCCAGGGCGGTGCGGTCTGGGTATTCGCTGTTAAATGACTGGGGATTTCGAGCTTGTTATTGCCCGATTTCGGTGCAGGGCTCCGAATCGCCGGCGGGGTCAGGTAAATTCGCGTCGATGTCCGCGTGTTTCCAATGGGCTCCGCCCCAGCGTCTCTCCGACCAATGGCCGGCGAGCAATGGCTTGCTGAGCAGCGGGATCATGAAGGACAAGCCGGCAAGCAATAGCAGGGTCGTTCTCAAGTAACGCATCATTATTCCTCCTGAGGGTGTCCTCACAACTAGGGTTATTGCACGCGCCGGACCAACGGAATCGGGTATGAAAACAGGGAGGATAGGCAGAGTCATGGGACAGGATAGAGCACCAACATTCCTCTACCTTCGACGATTAACTGTAGCGGCGGTCCACGAAGGAGTGAATGAATTGAACTCGCGCAGACTATTCCCCTCCTCGCAGAGGAGGGGAGGCTGCGGCATCAAGTAAAAGTTGCGAAGCCACCGAAAGCGCCGCAGACGGGCGCGAAGCGCGAGCGCGATAGCGCGAAGCCGTAATAGTGGTCAGCTTGGCGAAATCTTCAGGCCTGAACAGTTTCGCCGCACTGACCACCCCGGCCGCGCCGTTTCGGAACGGACCCATTTTTATTTATGGCGCGGCCACCCCTCCTCTGCGAGGAGGGGAATACTCGACATTCAACATTTCTTCAATTCGTTCGGTCTTCATAGACCGCCGCTTCAATGCCAAGAGCGACTTTTCAATATCCCGTGTTTTTGCTAATGTGCCCGCTAAGGAGGTCACAATGTGCAAGTGGATAGGGATATTTTTGTTTTTGAGTCTCACCGTATTTGCCGCGTCGAAAAATCTCGAGATTTATGTCATCGATGTCGAGGGCGGGAACGCGACACTTTTCGTTTCGCCGTCGGGCGAATCGCTATTGATCGATACCGGCAATGCGGGCGCTGCGGCTCCTCGCGACGCCGGCCGCATTGTGGCTGCGATCAAAGATGCAGGCCTTCAGCAGATCGACCACCTGATTGTGACTCATTGGCATGGCGATCATTTTGGTGGGTTGGCGGAACTGGCCTCCAAGGTCCCGATTCGGGAATTTATTGATCACGGCCCGAACGTTCAGCCGGGCCAACTGGCCGACGACTTTCTGGAAAAGACCTATCCGCCGATTGTGGCGAAGGGCAAACATACGGTCGCGAAACCTGGAGACAAGATCGCCATTACCGGATTTGACGCGCGGATTGTGACGTCGGCGGGCCAGGTGATCAAGAACCCATTGCCTGGTGCGGGATCCCGAAATCCGTACTGTGTCAATTTCAAGCCGGGTGAGAACAATGCGGAAGATCCGCAATCGGTCGGGACGTATATCACTTTCGGAAAATTCCGTACGATCCATTTAGGCGACCTGACAAAGAACAAGGAATTCGAGCTGATGTGCCCGGTGAATCGCATTGGCACCGTGGATGTCCTGCTGGGACTTCACCACGGTCAGGCTACTTCTAATTCCGAAGTCGTCGTTCATGCTCTCCATCCGCGTGTTGCAGTCATGAACGACGGCACGCGGAAAGGCGGCGAGCCCGAAGTGATGAGGACGGTGCATACGTCCCCGGGGCTCGAAGACCTCTGGCAAATCCACTTCTCGCAGCTTAGCGGTCAGGAATACACCGTGCCCGGCCTCTTCATCGCCAACGGAATCGATGACGCCCCGTCCGCAATGCCGATCGCTCCGATACCGGCGCCACAGCCCGGCCCCAACACGCCTCCACCGCCGGCGCATAACGGTACGGCATACTGGATCAAGGTGTCGGCACAACAGGACGGAACATTCACCGTTGTCAATACGCGGAACGGGTTCAGTAAGACATACAAACCGGGACTGTGATGTCATCCGCAGTCGCTAGCGCGCCGCAAACGCTGAGAACGAGCCAATCCCGCGACAACTGGAATGCGGTTCTTGCTTCCACTATTGGCTGGACACTCGATTCCTTCGATTACTTTGTGGTCGTGATGGTGCTGACCGAGATTGCGAAGGATTTTGGCCGGACAAACGCCGAAGTAGCGTTGACGATCACGATCACACTCGCGTTTCGGCCGCTCGGCGCGTTTCTATTTGGCCTGATGGCAGACAGGTATGGCCGCCGGAAACCCCTGATGATCGATGTTGTCGCGTTCTCCATTCTGTCGGTAGCGTCTGGGCTGGCACCTAATTTCACAACGTTCCTCATTGTGCGTGCGCTGTTCGGCATTGCCATGGGCGGTGAATGGGGAGCGGGCACTTCTCTTGTCATGGAAAAGATCTCACCCAAATGGCGCGGTCTGCTCTCCGGCATTCTGCAGCAGGGCTACACGACGGGCAACTTGTTGGCCTCCATTGCGTATTTTTTTGTTGTCCCGCACTTCGGCTGGCGCGCACTGTTCTTTGTCGGCGGCGCGCCGGCGCTCCTCGCATTATTCATCCGAACGAACGTGAAAGAATCGGAAGTGTGGGAGCGGACGCATGGCAAGCAATGGGGCGAATTGTGGGCCACGATATGGTCCAATCGGCGGGTATTTGCTTATCTCGTGCTTTTCCTGACCTTCATGGGTTTTTGTGGTCACGGCACTCAGGACATGTATCCGACCTTCCTCAAAACACAGCGCGGATTCTCCGCGCAGGGCGCAGCGGTAATGACGATGATTGCGAATCTGGGCGCCCTCGTTGGCGGTGTTCTTGTGGCTCTAACTTCCGATCGATTCGGAAGACGGTGGTCGATTGCCTGCGGTCTCGGCCTGGCTGTGCTTGTGATTCCACTCTGGGTATTTTCTCCCACGATCGCCTTGCTGGCCGTGGGCGCGTTTTTCATTCAATTCGGCGTACACGGCGCGTGGGGTGTGGTGCCCGCGCATATCTCGGAACTTGTGCCCGACCAGATCAGGGGATTCATGCCGGGCTTCGCTTATCAATGTGGAATACTGTTAGCCGGCACCATTACCTATCTGCAAGCACTCTTCGGCAGCGCCACCAGCTATTCGAATGCCATGGCCCTTACTGCGCTCGTGGTGTTTGCGAGCACGGCCGCTGTGGTGTCATTGGGACCGGAGAAAAAGGGAATCATTTTCGGGAAGTGAGCATTCCCCTCCTCGCAGAGCTCGCAGAGGAGGGGTGGACGCGCCAGCTTAATAGAAGCTGGCGCGCCGGGCGCGAAGCGCGAGCCCGATAGGGCGAAGCCTCAATTAATGGTCAGTTCGGAGAAACTGTTCAGGCCTGAAGATTTCGCCGAGCTGACCACTATTACGGCTTCGCGCTATCGCGCTCGCGCTTCGCGCCCGTCTGCGGCGCTTTCGGTGGCTTCGCAACTTCTAGTTGATGCCTCAGCCTCCCCTCCTCTGCGAGGAGGGGAACACTCCACATTCAACATTTCTTCAATTCATTCACACTTTCTATGATCGCCGACAATCCAGCAATTTGCGAGATTGCCGAGGGTCATAGACCACCCCTACAGCCGGATCGTTTCATCCCGCGATGCGCCGGTCGACACCATGCTCAAGGGCACTTCCAAATAGTCGGAAAGGAATTTGAGGTAGTCCTGCGCAGCGCCCGGCAACTTGGACCATTCTTTGATGCCTGCGGTAGCCGCTTGCCAGCCGCGTATTGGTTTGTAGACGGGTTCCACTACGGAGAGGATCGCTACGTCGGCGGGAAATTCCGTCAAGATGGATCCTCTATATTTGTACTCTGTGCAGAAGGGAATTTCAGCGAACGCGTCGAGCACATCGATCTTCGTGACGGTAACGGAGTCCAGCGCGTTGATCATTGCCGCGTATCGCGCCGCCGGACCATCAAACCACCCGCAACGGCGCGGCCGTCCGGTCGTCGAGCCGTATTCGTTCCCGCGGTTGCGAAGTTGTTCGCCCGCGGCCTCCACCGATTCGGTAGGAAACGGCCCGCCACCTACCCGGGTCGTGTAGGCCTTGCAGATTCCAAGGACGCGATGGACATACTTTGGTGAAATACCGACGCCGGCCGACACGCCGCCGGCGGCCGCATTGGACGATGTCACATACGGAAATGTTCCGTGATCCACGTCAAGCAGTGTTCCCTGAGCACCTTCAAAAAGGATGCGTTTTCCTCCGCGGATCAGCTTGTTCAGTAAGACCGACGTGTCGCAGACGTACTTTTTAATCTTTTCACCGTAACCCGCATAGGAGTCGCAGATCGGATCCGGTTCAATCGTCTGGGGGTATTTTAACGCTTCGAGCGTGCGGTTCTTTTCCGCCACGAGTCCGGCAATCTTTTCCCGGAGCGTCTCCGGATTCATCAAGTCGCATACCCGAAGGCCACGTCGTCCCATTTTGTCTTCGTATGCGGGACCGATACCGCGGGACGTCGTGCCGATGCGGCGTTCGCCGAGTTGCTTCTCGATGGCGGCTTCCAGCACGCGGTGGTACGGCAATATCAGATGGCAACGGTTGGACACGAACAGGCGGCCTTCAGTGTGGATGGACATGGCCTGCTCGATCGCCTGAGACTCTTCTATGAGCGCGAGAGGATCCAGAACCACTCCGCAACCAACAACGCAGGTCACTTTCGGCTGAAAAATTCCGGACGGGATCAGGTGCAGAACGTGACGGCGATTTCCAAAGCTGACGGTGTGACCGGCGTTGTGTCCGCCTTGGTATCGCGTGACGCAGTCGAAATCTTCCGACAGGATGTCGACGATCTTACCTTTTCCTTCGTCGCCCCACTGCATGCCGACGACTGCGAGATTCATTTTCGTTAGAGGTGTTTGTCGAGAGCTTTGGTGATGACGCTTTTTTCGACAGCGCCGACAATCTGTTCTTTCACTTGACCGTCTTTGATGACCAGCAGCGTTGGAATACCTCGAATATTGAAGCGTGCGGCGGTCGAGCCGTTCGCGTCCACATCGAGCTTGCCGACTTTGACCCGGCCCTTGTATTCCGCGGCGATGGAATCAACGGTGGGAGCCAGCGCACGACATGGAGCACACCACGCTGCCCAGAAGTCTACCAGTACCGGTGTAGTCGACTTCACGACCTCCGATTCAAAATTGGAATCCGTGATCTCGACGGTGTTTTCGCCCATGAATCCTCCGAAAAAATTTTACAGTAGCCGGGGAGGAATCGCAAAAGTCAATCGGCGGGTGGGGCTGCAAACAGTCCCCTCCTCGAACAGGAGGGGTGGCGCGACAGCTTAATCGAAGCTGGCGCGCCGGACGCGAAGCACGAGCCCGATAGGGCGAGGCCTCAATTAATGGTCAGTTCGGCGGAAACATTTTGCCGGTCTGACCACCCCGTCTGCGCCATCGCTTCGCTCGGCGCATCCACCCCTCCTCTGCGAGCTCTGCGAGGAGGGGAATTAGGCGGTGATGTCGATGTTGGAGACCTGGTCCTGTTCGACCTGGCCATCCGGTGTATATACAGCGGTCGGCGCAATCTTCTCCCGCTTTCGCGGCGCTTGCCGTCGTTGGGGATGTTCGCGGTCCTGGTGAAGTGCGTGTTCGATGGGCATCGTTAGGTTGTCTACGGGACGAATGTCCATAACGGGTCTCCCAATTGTCTTATCGGCTTGAAATACGCCCGAATTTAGAGCGGCAGTGTATGATTTCTTTGTGGCTTTCAACCGCAGCCGGAATACTCGTCCTGATCGAATTGTGGTCAGTGGCTTTGGCTGCATGACACCGTTGGGAAATTCGCGGGACGAGCTTTGGGACGGCTTCCGCAATGCTCGAAGCGGTGTCCGGCGCATTAGCGCCTTCGATCCTGCGCCATTCCCCGTTCAGATTGCCGGTGAAATCCAGGGTGCCGATCCCTATGATTTCTTTCGTGCGAAAGAGCGTCCTCACGTCTCGCGCGCCGCGGCATTGGCCATCGTGGCCACATGTCAGGCACTCAAGGACGCGAAACTGATCCCGGAGATGTTGACGCTCGAGGAACGGCGCCGGATCAGCGTTATCGTCGGCAGCGGCGGTGGTGGTCTCGAGTTTACGGAGCGGCAATACGAGCATTGGTTCCGAGGCGAGCCCAAAAAGGCGAGCGTTTATACGATTCCGACATCGACTATCGGAACGCTCAGCAGCGAAATCTCGATGGCCTTTCGTTTCCACGGTGCGAGTCATGTTGTTTCAACCGGCTGTACCAGCTCGACCGACGCTTTGTTCTACGCCTGTGATGCCGTCATCCACGGCAGCGCCGACATCGCCATCACCGGTGGCGTGGACGCGCCGCTCGCTCCCGGAATTCTTGCCGGCTTCTGTCTGATGCGGATCTTGACAGAGTCCTGGAACGACCGGCCGGAGATGGGATCGCGTCCATTTTCGAAAGACCGCGACGGATTTGTACTCGGCGAGGGAGCCTGGATCTATCTTGTGGAGTCCGAAACGTCGGCACGAAGCCGCGGCGCGCCCGTCTATGCTGAGATTCTGGGGTACGGGTCCACGTGCGATGCCCATCATCGCGTGCGTCTCGACGAGTCCGGTGTCGAGCCGGCGCGAGCGATGTCGATGGCGATCGAGGATGCCGGCCTGAGGATCGACGACATCGACTACGTGAATCTACACGGGACATCGACGGTTTTGAACGACCGCATCGAAACGCGTGCCATCAAGCATTGCTTTAGAGAACGCGCCGGTCGTATTCCCATGAGCGCAACGAAATCGATGCTTGGCCATCCTCAAGGCGCCAGCGGTGCGGCTGGAATCAGCGCGGTCCTTTTTGCGATGAACAAAGGCCTCATCCCGCCGACTTTGAATCTGGATCAGCCCGATCCGGAATGCGACCTCGATTATGTTCCTCGCATTCCGCGCGAGGCGCGCGTGCGATACGCGCTAGCAAACTGCATCGGGTTTGGTTCGAAAAACTCGGCCATTATCCTGGGCAATGCCTAACTTTTCCCGCCGGGTAGACGCGTCGGAGATCATGGACGATCTGGGCCGGCCCGATTCTGAGTTCGATCAGGCGTATCGTGAGCTGGAGATCATCAATCGCCGTTTGGGCGGCATACGCGCCATCCAGCGATTTCTTCCGAGTAAGTCGAACCTACTGATGCTCGATGTGGCGGCAGGAGCTTGTGATGTCAGCGAAGCGTTGCTCGGGCGCATGCGCGCGCGAATCGTCGTTTTAGATCTGAATCCTAAAGGACTCGGGCTTGCACGCAATTCTTGGCCTGTTCGAGGCGACGCGTTGGAACTGCCGTTCAGCGATGATACGTTCGATGTGGTCATGGCTTCGCTTTTCTTTCACCATCTGTCTGACGGCAACTGTGTGCGTGTACTCAAAAACATGTGGCGAGTCTCGAGGCGGATTGTGTTGGTGAACGATTTGCATCGTCACCCTGTCGCTTATTGGTCAATTCGCGCCCTCGTTGCGGGCTTTAGCGGGAGTGCAATGGTGAAGCACGATGGGCCGGTGTCCGTACTGCGCGCATTCCGGCCGCACGAACTCTTGCAAATCGCAAAGCGCGCCGGCGTGCCGGCGCGCGTCTATCGCAGCTTTCCATACCGACTCGTACTGGTAGCGGAAAAACGGTAGCGGCGGTCTATGACCGCCGACACTACAGCAACCTGCGACATCGCCGGCGGTCATAGAGGGTGTGAATGAATTGGCAATGCTGAGAAATGCGGCAGAATATTCCCCTCCTCGCAGAGGAGGGGTGGACGCGCCATCGATAAAATGGATCCGTTCCGAAATCGGCGCGGCCGGGGTGGTCGGTTCGGCGAAGCTATTCAGGCCTAAACACTTCGCCGTACTGACCACTATTACGGCTTCGCGCTATCGCGCTCGTCTGCGGCTTCTTCGGTGGCTTCGCGACTTTTATTGATGCCGCAGCCTTCCCCTCCTCTGCGAACTCTGCGAGGAGGGGAATACCCGAACTCAACGTCTAGCCAATTCGTGCACAGCTTCGCAGCGCGGCATAGCCGCAACCAAAATATTCACCGCAGAGGGGCAGAGAATTAACCATCTTTACTGGCGATGTTTCCATCGATCCGTCGAGGCCAAGCACGACGCGCTTGATACCCTCTCGCAGTAAAGGAACATGAAAGTTGATCAATAGTCCGAGTCTCCACCGGCCAAGCTTTAGATAGCTGAGCAACTGGGCCTGGTGGATGGGCAGCAGCGCATCGATCGCTTTGACTTCCACCAGGACCATTCCCGCCACCAGAAAATCCAGGCGATAGCCAAGTCCAATGGAGTTCCCTTGTATGTAATGGACAGGCAGCGGTTTTTGTCGTTCGAAAGGGATCTCTCGCAGAGACAATTCCTGAGCCAAGCATTGTTCGTAAGCCGATTCCAGTAAGCCCGGTCCCAATGTATGGTGCACTTCGATGGCGGCTCCAATAATTGCCGAAGATAGGTCGTTGATGGTGTGCATGAGATGAATGAACGACTGGCAGACCCGGAAGTTGACATGGCGTCACGACCTTTTGGACCATCTGAGGTTCGCATCACCAAACATCCGAAGCATCCGAAGCAGGACGCCATGCCGACATCCCGGTTTGTACAACGTTTTGGGGACAAAATCATTGGAGTCTTGAGCGGCTTCGACCGGCTGGTATGACGTGGCTCGCTATTGGCCATTGTTTCCCTGAGGGGATGAAGAGATTGCTTTGGCTCAAGCATGTCCTATTGAAGGATTTCGGCAAATGGGCGCAACGGATGACCGAGCAGGTCAAAGAAGCATCCTGCCGGGCGGCGCGCCAGCAGAATCGGCCGATCGTCTATTTGCGATCCGCCAACACGGACAAGGATGCATTGGCCCGCCAGATCGCCGCTAAAGACGGAATCAGGACAGGTCTGGTGGCGATCCGGACCTGCGTGGAGCCGTGCATGTGCTTTGAGATCTATCGCAACAAGCAAACCCACAAACTCGAACCGGTTTACCGCCTCCGCAAAGGTTTGGTGTTATACCACTATTGGATCGATCCCCAATTCGGTTGGATGAATGCCCGCATCCAGTCCTGGCTTCCCTTTTCCATTCAGGTCTGCATCAATGGACGCGAGTGGCTGGCCCGAATAATGGATCCACACAAGATCAGCTATCGCCGTCACGATAACTGCTTCACCGCCATCGACGACGTGGCGAAGGCGCAAGGACTCATGAACCGGCAACCACGCATCAGCTGGCCCAAAGCGCTTCAACGCATCGTGCGCCAACTCAATCCGCTCCACGGCCAGATGTTTCCAGGACTCGGCGTGTCCTACTAGTGGACGACTTATCAGAGCGAACGGGCTACCGATGTGATGTTCCGAAAAGCTTCAGATCTGGCGGCCATCTATCCCGCCATGGTCCTGCATGGCATGCGCTCGTTTTCCAGTGGAGACGTCCTGCGCTTTCTCGGCGGCAAGGTCCACGGCAACTTCAAAGGAGAAATGACCAGCGACTTCAAGGACCGCCCCGAAGGCGTTCGCATCAAACACCGCGTCAAAGACAACTCCATCAAAGCCTATGACAAAGCCGGAAACGTTCTGCCTGTGGAAACAACCATGAACGATCCACGCGATTTTAAAGTCCTCCGCCCCAAACACGGCGATCGACGCGGCAAGGCCCAATGGCGGCCCTTACGTCGTGGTATCGCTGACATCTATCGCCGCGGTCAAGTCGGGCAAGCCTCCAATGAGCGCTATCTGGACGCTTTGGCGGCCACCGACACCTCAACGCCTCTGGTGAACTGATTCGAGATATTTGCAGGCCGACCACCTATCGAAACAAACGCGTACGTGCCCTCCGTCCTTGGGCTGAACCCGATCTCGCTCTTTTGTGCGCGGTTAACCGGGGAGAGTTTTCCGTCAACGGCTTTCGCAACCGCGATCTTCAATCTCTGCTATCCCATGCCGACCCCAACACGAGCGTTGGGAAACACCGACGCTCCGCCCGCGTATCTCGCCTATTACGAATGCTCCGCGCCCACCATCTCATTCAGAAAGTTCCCCACACTCACCGTTATCTCCCCACTCCTCGCGGACGCGAGATTATCTCTGCCGTCCTTGCCGCTCACCGCATCACCCTCCAGCAGCTTAACCAGCTTGCCGCTTGACCGCTTTCAATGCAGGCAGAGTACGCTGAGAAAACCTTTGCTAAAATCCAAGAAATTGCGGCCTGATGTCATAGACCACCGCTACAGCTGGACAGCTTGAAATTGTATATGCACGATGTGATCGTTATCGGTGGAAGCCTTGCAGGCGCCGCTTGTGTGCGGCGACTGGAGCGCATGGGGATCGATGCCATAGCTTTGGAGCGCGACCGGTTTCCGCGTCCAAAAGTCTGTGGCGGTTTTATTTCGCCAGGCGCCGTCGATTGTCTGGGCCGGCTCGGTCTCCTCGATGAGATTCTGGACGCAGGCGCTGTCGAAGTGACTTCGGCGCGCGTACGCGCTGGATCTGCGGAAGTCGAAATCCTATTTGAGAGGCGGGGCCTGGGCATTTCGCGCGCTGTGCTGGATGAGGTCGTGGCACGACATGCACGCGTGAAACAAGGATGCGGCGTTCACGAGGTAAAGCGCCATGGCCGCCTGTTTCACGTGAACGGAATGGAATGTTCGGTGGTGATCGATGCGGCGGGGAAGTTGAGCCGGTTCACCAAGCGCCGAGGCACCGGGGATTTTGGAGTCCAGTACGTTCAGCCTGGGACCGAGGGTGCCGTGCTGAAATTTTTCTTCTTCGACGACGGCTATGGAGGGTCGGTCTCGGTTGAAGGCGGACGCTCGAACTCGTGTTTCCTGGTAAAGAAAGATGCCCTGCACAGATATATCGATCGAGAAGACTGCCTGGTGACCGGACCACTCGCATACGATAGATTGCCCGGAGATTTCATTGCCGTTGGTGATGCGGCCGGCATGGTGGATCCGTTTTGCGGTGAAGGGATGCGGCACGCGCTGGAGACGGGCATGCTGGCCGCGCAAATTGTGGTACAAGGAATCCGGCGCGGCGCGAACTATGAGGAGATGAAGGCGAAGTATGAAGCGGAATGGAGGCGCCGGTGGGCCGCGAAAAGGATGGCCGGAGCGATGATCCGGAGGTTGTTGGCACATCGACGCGCCTTTGCGTCTGCGCTGCGGGTAAGCCCGCTGTGGCTCCTGAATCGAATGTGGGACTGAAAATCTCAGATCCGAAATTTCGAAATCTGAGATTGGACGTCGCAGTTCGCATGGTCCAATTTGCAATTTCGGATTTCGGCTTTGAGATGCAGGATTCGTTCAATTTCAAAATTTCGTCCCCATCCCTTTAAGCTCGGACGATGACCTTTGCGCTTGCAGTCCTCGCTATTCTTCAGGGCATCTTTACTGTGCTCGAAAGCCGGCGCTCGGCTCGGCACGTGCGGACATTCAGGCCGGCACCCCGCCAGAATCGGGAGCGGATTGCCGTTTTTTGTCCGTGCAAGGGAACGGACGCGGAATTTGACAAGAACATCCGCTCGATTCTCGAGCAGGAGTACGGCAACTACGAAACGCACTTCATCGTCGAGTCGAGCGACGATCCCGCATACGCGGCGCTTCGCCACCTCGGCATCAGCAACATTCTTGTGGCCGGACGGCCTACGGATCGCGGTCAAAAGGTTCACAACCTGGCCTACGGCGTGACTCGCGCTGGCCAGAGCGCCGCTATCTACGTCTTTTGCGATTCGGATGCGCGGTTCCCTCATAGCTGGCTTTCGAAGCTGACGGCGGCCCTGGATGCGACCAATATCACGACCGGATACCGCTGGTACACCGTCAGGCGCGCGAACCTGCCGACGCTAATGCGTTCGGCGTGGAATGCTTCATCGCTAGGCGTTCTTGGCGGGCACGATCGAAATTTCGCCTGGGGCGGATCGATGGCGATATATCGTCAAGCCTTCGAGCGGCTGGATATCCTTCGGGCCTGGTGCGGGGCCGTGAGCGACGATTATGCCATCACAAATGCCGCCCACCGCGAAGGCATGAAGATCGAATTCATCCCGGAATGCCTGATCCCAACCTACGGTGAGTGCTCGTGGCGAGAGCTTTTCGAATTTACAACACGTCAAATCGTCATCACGCGGGTTTATCACAGCCGACTTTGGCGCGTCGGTTTTGCCGGATATGCGGTCTTCAATGCGGCAGCCCTGATCCTCCCGTTCACGCATCCGCTTCTCTGGCTCGTCGTCTACTTACTGTCTATTGCGAATAACTGGACGCGTTATCGGGCTGTTCAAACCACTCTGCCGCCGCCGGCGCGCTCGGCGCGCGGCTGGTTCTATATTTTGTGTTCACCCCTGGTGGCGCTGCTTTATCTTTACAATATGATCTCTTCGGCGTTGTCGACACGCATTGTGTGGCGGCAGGTACACTACAGGCTTATATCTCCCCACGAGACGCGTGTATTCTTATAGGAAATGAAACCGGTACGGGTTCCAGATCTTCGGGTGATGAAAGAACGCGGCGAGAAGATCGCCGTCTTAACGGCGTATGACTACACTATGGCACGGCTGTTGGACCGCGCGGGTATCGACATCATTTTGGTTGGAGATTCCGTCGGCATGGTTGTCCTGGGCTTTGATAATACACTTCCGGTGACTCTCGACATGATGATTCATCACACGAAGGCCGTGAGCCGTGGCGCGAAGCGGGCGCTGATCGTGGCCGACATGCCCTTTCTCACCTTCCAGCTCAGCATGGAAGAAGCCATGCGAAATGCCGGCCGGTTGATTCAGGAAGGCGGCGCGGCTGCCGTGAAGATCGAAGGCGGCGGGAGCCATATCGTGGAGACAGCCAGGCGGCTGGTCGAGATCGGAATTCCGGTTATGGGACATCTTGGGTTGACGCCCCAATCGGTGCATCAGTTGGGCGGATTTCGCCCGCAGGGCCGCGACTCCGAAGCTGCGGAGCGTCTTCTTAAAGATGCCGATGTTCTCGAGAAGGCGGGTGTGTTTGCGATTGTTCTCGAGTCGATTCCTGCCGAGTTGGCCGGCCGGGTAACGTCCAGTTTGAAAGTGCCTACGATCGGCATTGGTGCTGGCCCGGCGTGCGATGGTCAGGTCCTCGTCAGTTACGACATGCTTGGACTCTCGGACGGTCCCGTTCCGCCCTTCGCGAAGCAATACACGGAGCTTTCCGGACAAATTGTTTCAGCGGCGCGCGCATACATCGAGGACGTCCGCCGATCGACGAGCGAAGCGGGCGAGGCGCAAAGCCGCACGGAGCGTGAGCGCGGTAGCGCAGCTTCGAGAGAAGCGCGAAACCTCAATTGATACGGCGCCGCCCGTGAATGTAGTCCAAAACGTTAAGGACGTTCGAGAAGCCCTTGCCTCATCGAGAAGTTCCGGTAGCGTCATCGGCCTTGTTCCAACTATGGGAGCGCTCCATGCGGGTCATGAAGCGTTGATTCGATCCGCCCGCAGGGAATGCGGCATCGTCGTCGTCAGCATTTTTGTCAATCCTCTTCAATTCGGTCCAAACGAGGACTACGCCAGATATCCACGAGCATTGGAAAAGGACCTGGAGATTTGCCGGCAGCAGGGTACGGACGTCGTTTTCAATCCATCGCCGGACGAAATGTACCCGATCCCGCAGTTGACCTTCGCGGAGGTTACGCGGGTAAGCGAACATCTCTGCGGCAAATTCCGGCCGGGACATTTCCGCGGAGTGGCAACAGTTGTTCTGAAGTTGTTCAACATCGTCCGCCCGGACCGCGCCTATTTCGGCGAAAAGGATATGCAACAGCTGGCAGTCATCCGGCGCATGGTGGCGGACCTGAATATTCCCGTCGAAATTGCCGCGGTACCAACGGTTCGCGAGCCCGACGGTTTGGCGATCAGCTCGCGGAATCAGCACTTGAATTCCGCCGAGCGGAAAGCCGCACCGGTTCTCTACCGTGCGCTCGAAGAAGCAGTCAAACGTATTCGCTCCGGCGAGCGCGATGCATCGAAGGTTCGAGAAGCTGCAATCGCGATCCTCGAGTCCGAGCCGCTCGTCCGCGTCGAATATTTGGAGATCGTTGATCCCGCCGAAATTCAACCGCTCTCGACTACTTCCGATCCTGTTCGAATCGCTGCTGCCGTCTGGATCGGTGGCACACGGCTTATCGACAATGTGGAGGTTTAAGCATTCCCCTCCTCTGCGAGGAGGGGAATGTAAAGTTCTGATATCCTACTCCGCCTATGAAAACGGATATTCATGTTGCGCACAGTCCGGACTCGGACGATGCCTTTATGTTTTACGCTCTGGCGACGCGGAAAATCGATACGGGAGAGCTGAACTATGTTCATACGCTCAGCGATATCGAAACCCTGAACGAGAAGGCCATGAAGGGCGAGTATGACGTATCGGCCATTTCCTTCCACGCTTATGCCTACATGGGGGACCGATATGCGCTGCTGTCTTGCGGCGCGAGCATGGGCAGGAATTACGGCCCGATTGTGGTTTCGGGAAAGCCGATGCGCGCGAAAAGTCTTGCAAACAACGTCGTAGCGATTCCCGGGACGTTGACATCTGCATTTCTCGCGCTGCGCCTGTTCGAGCCCGCCGTCAAATACGAAGTTGTCCCGTTCGACAAAATTCTCGATGAGGTCCAGAAAGGGAATTACGATGCGGGGCTTCTGATCCACGAAGGCCAGCTCACGTATCGTGAATTAGGCCTTCATAACGTTGTCGATCTGGGACAATGGTGGCTCAAACAAACCGGATTGCCGTTGCCGCTCGGCGGCAACGTCATCAAACGCGATCTCGGGCGAAAAGTTATGGAGCAGGTCGCGCAAGATATCCGCAATAGCATCCAATACGGACTGGATCATAGGGAAGAGGCTACCGCCTACGCGATTCAATTTTCGCGAGGCCTCGACATGCAGCGTGTAGACCGGTTTATCGGAATGTACGTGAATGAATTGACGCTCAACTACGGCAGCGAGGGGAAGAAGGCGGTGCGCAGGCTGTTTCAGGAGGCATACAAGAAAAAGATCATCCCCGAACGTGTCGCTCTGGAATTTATTTGATCCATGGCAGAAGAAACACGCCAGGAACGCGCGGACCGGTTTTTTCGGAAGGCGTACGAACACCAGATGAAAAAAGAGTTGGACGAGGCCGTCGAACTCTACAAGAAGTCGATTGACGCGTATCCGACCGCAGAAGCCCACACGTTTCTCGGCTGGACTTACAGTTGGATGGGCCGCATTGACGAAGCGATTGCAGAATGCCTTAAAGCCATCGATGTCGATCCCACGTTCGGAAATCCTTACAACGATATCGGATCCTATCTCATGATGAAGGGCCAGATCGACGAAGCCATTCCCTGGCTCGAGCGCGCCCTTCAGGCTCCTCGCTACCAAAGCTACTGCTATCCGCACATGAACCTCGGCCGCGCTTATGAATCCAAGCGTGACTGGCTTCGCGCGAAAGACGAATATCGCAAGGCGCTCGCCGAAGACAAAGACTACACACCGGCCGCGCAGGCGCTGGCGCGAATCCGTGGCTTTTTGAATTAGCCACAAAAATCACAAAACTCTTGTGAATTTTGTGCCTCTTTGTGACCGATTTCCCACGGGCGTTAGAGCGTATAGTGAAATCAGGAGCTCATAGTGCGCAATGCAACGGTCGTGCAGCCGCCGACCGCTTTAGCGATATTGCGGCGGGACGTGAAGCGCAGGCAGCGACCATCGGGCGGATGCTTCTGTCTGAAGAAAAGACCGGATGATTCTTGCCTCTGCTGAGGAGATATGGGGATAATGGGCCGCTCCGGAGGTCCTGATGGCAAAGAAGGCCAAACGGCCCAATGCCAGCCGTTCTAAGAACAATGATAAGGCGCGAGCTGCACGTGTCCCGGCCAAGTCCGCCAGCAATCCACCGGCGGCCAAACAGCTTTCATCCAAAGGCGAGACGTCCAGCAATGAGCATCGATTGTCGGTTGTCGGTGTTGGCGCATCGGCGGGCGGTCTGGAAGCATTTGAGCAGTTGCTAAGGGCTTTGCCCGACGATACCGGCCTGGCTTTTGTGCTGGTTCAGCATCTTGCGCCGAAGCATGAGAGTATGCTGTCGGAGTTGTTGGCGAAAGCGACGCGGATGCCGGTCGTTGAGGTAACGCAGGGCATGCAGGTTCATGCCAATCATGTATATGTCATCCCGCCCAATGCCGATATGTCGATTTCGGATGGCGTGCTGCACCTTTCGCCGTTAAGTCCGGACCGCGGTTTGCGCATGCCGATCGACTTTTTCCTTCGGTCACTGGCGGATTCCTATCAGAGCCGCTCTATCGGTGTCATCCTTTCCGGCACCGCTTCCGACGGCACTCTGGGAATGCAGGCCATTAAGGCGATGGGCGGCGTGACCTTCGCGCAAGACGAGCAGTCAGCCAAATACAGTGCCATGCCCCGCAACGCCATTGCTGCAGGAAATGTGGACTTCATTTTGCCGCCGGAAGCCATCGCCCGTGAATTAAAACGCATTGCGACGCATGTGCAAGTCTTCGCTCCAGACGATAAGATCGAGGCCGAAGAGCGGATAACCTCCGATGAAACGCTAAATAAGATCTTCCTCTTGCTGCGCAATTTCAGCCGAGTCGATTTCAGTTTTTACAAGCCGGGCACCATCAAACGGAGAATCACGCGGCGGATGTTCCTCCGGAAGATCGACAAACTCGAAGCCTATCTGCTGTACCTTCGTAAGCATCGGGATGAAGTGGAAGCCCTGTTCAACGACGTCCTGATCAATGTCACCGCTTTCTTTCGTGAGCCGGATTCCTTCGAAGCGTTGAAGAACGTCGCCTTTCACGCGATCATGACTCAAAAGCCTCCCAACCTTCCGATCCGAATCTGGGTTCCCGGCTGCTCGACGGGTGAGGAGGTCTATTCGATCGGCGTCATCCTTTTGGAGGTCTTAGGCGAAAAAGCGGCCAATATGCAGATCCAAATTTTCGCGACGGATTTAAGTGAGAGCATCATTGCTAAGGCCCGGTCAGGCATTTATCCGGAAAGTGTTGCGCTGGACATCACCTCGGACCGGTTGCGCCGCTTTTTCCTGAAGGTCGAGAACGGATACCAGATCAACAAAAATATTCGGGACATGGTGGTTTTTGCGAAACAGGATCTAGCGAGGGACCCGCCGTTTTCAAAATTGGACCTGATCAGTTGCCGCAATGTGATGATTTACATGTCGCAGGTCCTGCAAAAGAGGATCCTTCCGCTCTTTCACTATGCTCTCAATGCGGGTGGAATCTTGTTCCTGGGTTCTTCAGAAACTGTTGGAGGTTTCGGAGATCTGTTTGTTCCCCTGGACAAGAAGCACAGAATCTATACGAAGAAGACGGTGCAATCCCCAGTCCCGTTCGATTTCATGCCGCGCTTCAACGCAGAGCAGGAAGTTCGGCCAGACACTGAAGTACAGAAACCGCTGGATCTGCAGAAAGTTGGGGAGCAGATGCTCTTGTACCGCTATTCTCCGCCCAGCGTCATCGTCAATGACCGGCTTGAAATAATCCAGTTCATCGGGCAAACGGGGCCGTTTCTGGATCCACTTCCCGGCGACGCGAGTTTGAATTTGTTGAGAATGGTCAAGACTGGCCTTCAGCTGGAGCTCCGCGTTGCTTTTCAGAAAGCCAAGCGGGACGGTTCGGTTCGTAAAGACGGTGTGCTCATCGACCAGGACGGCGGCCGCTTGAAGGCTGTCAATTTCGAAATCAGCCCAATCAAGAATATTCCGGGCGGGGAGCGTTATTACCTGGTTGTGTTTGAAGAAGCGAGCCGTCCGCCTGCCGAAAGATCAAAGAAGGACAAAAAAGAGGCGCCGGACAAGAAAAACGGTAAAAAGCAAGTGTCTCAAGTGGACCTTGAAAACAAGAGCTTGAAAGAGGAACTGGAAGCGACGCGCGAATATCTGCAGTCGATCATCGAGGAGCAGAGGACCACGAATGAAGAATTGCGGTCGGCCAATGAGGAGATCCAATCCAGCAATGAAGAGCTGCAAAGCATCAACGAAGAGCTGGAAACCGCGAAAGAGGAGCTTCAGTCCACAAATGAAGAGCTGACCACAGTCAACGAAGAAATGCAAAACCGCAACGACGAGCTCACGAAAGCCAACAGCGACCTCAGCAATCTGCTGAGCAGCGTCAATATACCAATCGTCATGCTGGGTAATGATTTTCGCGTACGGCGGTTTACGCCGATGGCAGAAAAGGTCATGAATCTGATTCCATCCGATATCGGCCGGCCCCTCACCGACATCAAACCCAACGTCAAGACGCCCGATTTGCGACAGGCGATCCAACGAACGATCGACTCTTTAGAAATACAAGAATTCCGGGTTGAAGATAACGACGGAGGATGCTATTCGATGAGAATCAGACCATATCGCACGCTCGATAACAAAATCGATGGTGTTGTGATGATTTTCTTGGATATGGATTCGCGTCGCGCAAAACAGCCATGAAGCAGTTACACAAATCCCCTCCTCGCAGAGGAGGGCGCGAAGCGCGAGCCCGCGCGGAGCGCAAGCGCGATAGCGCGCAGTCTCAAGAAAAGGGCGAAGCCTCAATCGAAGACCGGGGAAAGGGTGCGGCCGAACTGACCACCCCGGCGCTTCGCGCCACCCCTCCTCTGCGAGGAGGGGAACATCGCGAGGTGGAGCGGCTGAAGGCTGACGTACAGCGAGTCCAGCAGCAGCACGAGCGTGAGCAACTGCGCGAAGCGCTTCGCCGTTATGAGGAGCTCTATACCTTTGCTCCCATGTCCCTTATCAGTTTGGACAGGCGGGGCATGATCCTCGATTTGAATGAGCGAGCAGCGCGCATGCTGGCATTTCCGATTGAGTGGTTGCGGGGCCGGCCATTTCTTGTATTTGTCGCGCGGCACGACGTATCCCGCTTCTTGGAACTCCTGGCCCGTCTTCGGCGGGAGCCGGCAACAGAAACTACCAGCGCCGATCTCTTCGCCAACGAGCGAGTCGTGCCCGTCCAGCTTTCGATAAAGTCCTCGCTTCGAGATCATGAAGTCATTTACCGGCTCGCGATAGTTGATTTAAGCGAAACGAAGGGGATCGAAAAGCTATTGAAGGAGACTCTGAATAATTGGTATTCGCTTGTCGAAAACGCTCCCGATACGATCATGACCGTCGATCGCAAGACGGGAATCACGTTCGTCAACCGTCCGGCGTGGGGTTATTCGACCCGTGCATTGACCGGGACCTGGCTTAACCAGTACGTATCCAAAGCCGACGCCATCAAAATGGAAAAATGTGTAGCGGCTGCTTTTGATTCCGGTCAATCTACCACGTGTGAGGTGACCGGTGTTAATGGAGATCAAGAACGGTGGTACAGCTTCAGCTTCGGTCCTGTTCAACACCGGGGGAAACACGCCCCCACCACCACCGTGACCATTCGCGACATTACGAACCACAAGCGGACGGAGGAGTCTCTCCGGTTATCGCGGGAACAGCTCCGCGAATTTGCAGCCCGGCTCGACGAAGTGCGCGAAGAAGAACGCAAGCGGGTGGCTCGGGAGATCCATGATGAATTAGGACAGGCATTGACGATCCTGAAGATGGATCTGGCATGGGTGCAGGGCAAGACACAAGATGGAACCCGCAAGAAAATCAAATCGATGATCGCTGAGGTGGATCAAACGATCGAAAGGGTTCGCCAGATTGTTACGGAACTGCGTCCCTCGATCTTAGATGAGCTCGGTCTGTCCGCCGCTATTGAATGGCAGCTTGCTCAATTTCAAGAACGGACGCGCATCCGCGGCATCTTCGAATCATCGAGCGAAACTTTGAATCTCTCCCGTGATATTGCGGCTGCGCTGTTTCGGGTCGTTCAAGAAGCCCTGACCAACGTTATGCGGCACGCCATCGCAACGGTGGTTCGGATTGCAGTAAAATCGACTCGGGATGTTCTTTCAATCTCTATTGCCGACAACGGCAAAGGCATCACGAGACAGCAGATCGATGACCCAAAGTCGTTCGGTCTTGTCGGAATGACAGAGCGCGTCCACCGCGTCGGTGGCCAATTTAACATCTATTCCTCGCCGGGAAGGGGAACCCGGATCGAGATTTCCGCCCCCCTCAAGTGATTAATGTTGTTGTAGTCGACGACCACGCCGTCGTGCGTGAAGGAATTAAACGTATCGTTTCGGAAAGCGGAGGAATGACGGTCAGCGGCGAAGCCTCCGATGGTCACGAAGCAATACGTGTGATCAAAAATCAACCATGTGATGTCGTGTTGCTCGATATCACCATGCCGAACAAGAGCGGGCTTGACGTGCTGAAGGAGCTCCATGCCGCGTCGCCGCGCCTTCCCGTGCTGGTTCTCAGCATGCATCCCGAAGATCAGTACGCCGTGCGCGTCCTGCGCGCCGGCGCAGCCGGATACGTGACTAAAGACAGCGCTCCCGCAAAACTGGTCCAGGCCATTCGAAAAGTTGTCCGCGGGGGTAAATATGTGAGCGCTTCGCTGGCCGAAAAACTTGTCTACGATCTCGGAACCGATACCGCCAGGCCGGCTTACGAGATTCTTTCCGACCGCGAATATCAGGTGCTTTGCATGATTGCGTCAGGCAAAACAGTGACGGAGGTCGCCCAGGAACTTGCCCTCAGCGTCAAAACCATCAGCACCTATCGCGTTCGCCTCCTCGAAAAGCTCAACATGAAGAACAATGCCGAGCTCACCCGGTACGCGATAAAGGAAGGACTCGTGGATTGAGCGGGTATTCCCCTCCTCGCAGAGGAGGGGTGGACGCGCCAGCTTAATAGATGGCGCGCCGGGCGCGAAGCGCGAGCCCGATAGGGCGAAGCCTCAATTAATGGTCGGTTCGGCGAACCTGTTCAGCCCTGAAGACTTAGCCGAGCTGACCACTATTACGGCTTCGCGCTATCGCGCTCGCGCTTCGCGCCCGTCTGCGGCGCTTTCGGTGGCTTCGCACCTTCGATTGATGCCGCAGCCACCCCTCCTCTGCGAGGAGGGGAATATTCTGCCGACCGCCCCTACAGTTGCACCGGGTCAGGGTTTCTCCTACAGCCGTTCCCCCTTTTCACCGATTGCCGGGTGCCCTCGGAGAGCCGTAGTGTCTGGGCACCATGTCGAAGGGCGCGAAACGAGAACTTAGCGGCTTGCGTTTCCTTCTGCGATTCATTCCAGAATTGTGGGATGCAGACAGTCTCGAGCGTGTCTACGCCCTCACGCTCGATGCCGCCCAGGAAATCCTCAAGCCCGATCGGGCGTTTGTGGCGCTTACCGAATTCAAGAACCTGGCACCGAATGCGCAGACGGTTCAACAAGGCCGGTTGCATGAGCTGGCCTTCCCCATCTATGCAACCAAGAAATTGATGGGGAAAGTCATGCTTCAGTTTGAGCAGTCCCGTTCTTTTTCTGACGACGACACCGCTTTGTTGGAGTTGATCGCCCTGGAGGCCGGCTTTGTTATTGAACGCATTCAGGAGCGGCAAGCCGCAAGCGGAGAACGGAAGCAGAAAGACGATCTCGTCGCTATTGCCGCACATGAGTTGCGATCACCACTGATGGCGATTATCGGAGCGGCATTTCTCCTGCGCGGCGGACGCGATGACCATCGTGCGCACACCATCGAGATCATCGAGCGAAACGCGAACGTGCAAGTGAAACTCATCGAGGAACTGCTGAACGCGTGCCAGTTGGATGCAGGCCGAGTAGCAGTTGAAATGAATACGTTGGATCTCGTGGCGGTTATCGAAAAAGTGGTCGACGAAATCCAACCCACAGCCGCTTTGAGCAGAACTTTGGTCCAGGTCGATCTCGAGCGTCCCCTGATGGTTCGCGGGGACGCCCGGCGTCTGTGGCAGATTTGCTGGAACCTCTTAACAAACTGCATCCAGTTCGCTTCGCCCAATGGCGAGGTTCAAATCCAGGCCTACAATGGCTCGTCTGCTCTGAAGTTATGCGTTCGCTATAATGGCATCGGCATCAGCCCAGACCAGTTACCTCATATTTTCGAACGTTTCCGCCGGGGCCACCCTCCCCAGCTGAAGCCCTATTCCGGATTTGGCCTTGGTCTTGCCATTGTGAAAGACCTCGTCACCCTGCACGGCGGCACCATTGTTGCCGAAAGCGATGGTCCGGGCAAGGGGGCATGCTTTACGGTGACGCTGCCCGCCGCATCCTGACGGCATTTGCCGGCTGGACCTGATCTGTCCGTCCACCTCGATATCTTGCGTATTCAGTCAAAACGAGCACAATATAAGGAGGGAGCTGTCCATGAAAGAGGAAGTTCTGGAGCAAAAGGCCGGCGGAAATGGAGACCTGACGAAGGGGCATAAAGGACTCGAATTCGGCCGTTATTTTACGCGTGAAGGCATTTCACCTTACGACACCGTCGAATGGGAATACCGGACGGCCGCCATTACCAGTGAATCGGGGGAGGTCATTTTCGAACAAAAGAACGTCGAGGTTCCGAAAAGCTGGTCGATGACCGCGACCAACATCGTCGCTTCCAAATATTTCCACGGCAAACGCGGCACACCGGAACGTGAATCGAGCGTGCGCCAATTGATCGGCCGCGTCGCGTCAACGATTACGGAATGGGGATCCGAAGGCGGCTATTTCGCCCGCGAGCAGGACGCCGCGATTTTTCATGACGAACTGGTTCATCTTTTACTGAACCAGATGATGGCGTTCAATTCGCCGGTATGGTTCAACTGCGGGATTGAGCTGAACCCGCAGTGTTCGGCCTGTTTCATCAATTCCGTTGAAGACACGATGAGCTCGATTCTGGAGCTCGCCAAGACCGAAGGGATGCTTTTCAAATGGGGCTCGGGAACCGGCAGCAATCTCTCTTCCATCCGTTCTTCCAAGGAACAGCTTTCCGGCGGCGGCATCGCGTCGGGTCCGGTATCCTTCATGAAGGGTTTTGACGCCTTTGCGGGCGTGATCAAGTCCGGCGGCAAGACACGGCGCGCGGCAAAGATGGTCATTTTGAACGCCGGTCATCCGGACATCGTTGAATTCATCAACAGCAAGGCGAACGAAGAGAAGAAGGCGTGGGTGCTGCTGGATAACGGCTACGACGGGGGTGTGGATGGAGAAGCATATTCATCGATTT
>Ga0209470_1000579_pt1 | contig 28538 bp, 33 predicted proteins | sample GraSoiAngelo_125_FD_185882 | JGI IMG/M metagenome (GOLD analysis project Ga0209470, IMG submission 185882) | Grasslands soil microbial communities from the Angelo Coastal Reserve, California, USA - 14_0927_05_40cm (SPAdes) (version 2) | ecosystem: Environmental > Terrestrial > Soil > Grasslands ... | reverse complement strand
TGGACCCCGAACACCTGAGCGCGGGGCACGAGTCCTTTCACCGCGGTCCCGATCCCTGCGACGAGCCCTCCTCCACCCACCGGTACGAGCACGGTCCGGACCTCCGGGAGATCCTCGACAATCTCCAAGCCGATCGTCCCCTGTCCCGCGATCGTGGCCGGATGCGCGAACGGGTGGATGAAGGAGGAGGGCCACGACCTCCAAGTCTCGTTCTCGTGGGCGTCGATCAGGTCCGTGCGGGAGATCGGGGAGACGTCCGCTCCCTGGGCGGCGATCGCCTCGACCTTGCGCCCGACGGCCCCTTCCGGGACGCGGACCGTGCAGGACAGCCCGAGCCGGCGGGCCGCCCAGGCGACGGCAAGGCCATGGTTTCCGGAACTGATCGTGCTGATGCCACGCGTCCGGTCGGCCGCTGTCAAGTGAGAAATCCGGTTCCACACGCCGCGAATCTTGAACGCACCGAGTCGCTGGAGGTTCTCGAGTTTCAACCACACGGGTTCGTCGCCGCCTGAGAACGGGACGGTCGGCGTGGGCCAGGCGACCTCCCGGACGACGGACACCGCCGAGTCGATGTCGCGGGTCGTCACCTCAATTCGTTCCACAGAGGAATCCTCGGAGGATGGATGCAATCCGGAGACCGCGCCGGGCGCTAAAGGCTCTTCGCTCGCGCATGGAGGTTTTCATCGTGAAACATACACCTTTTATTGGATACGCAGAAGTCGCGGGTCAGGGTACCCATGGCGGAGGAAAAGCAACTCTCGATGTCAGAGGTCCGGAAAACGATTGCGAGCTCTCTTGGGGCTGCGTTCGGTTTTGTGATCGCGCTCGTGTGGAGCAACGTGGTCCTCGGAGGTCTCGCGCTGACCGGAGTTCCACTCACGGCGCCCAAGGATGTCACTAGCCTGGTTATCGGCATCGTCGTGGCGCTGGTCCTCACGGTCTTCATGATCGTTTTGATCATCGTCATGGGCCGATGGGGCGGCAAGGCCTAATCGGTTCCCGCCTCGAATCGGTCCACAGTCGAAGCCCTTTTATCGCGGCCGGCACATGGATTGCGGCCCATGAAGGTCGTGATCCTCGACGGGTACGTCGACGAGCCGTCGAACTTCGGCGTGCCGCCGTACATCTCGCCCTATCCGCGGTACGTCGCGGGTGCGGTCCGCGACGCGGGCCACGAATGGGAGTACGTGACGATCGACCGGGTCCGCGCAGGCCATCCGCTCGCGGGCGATCTTCTCGTCCTGATCTCGGGCCCGATCGTTCCGGGCAAGTACCTTCGAAGCCTCCCGATCAGCGAGAAGGAGATCGTCCACCACGCAAGCGCATTCCAGGGACCTCGGGTCTTTGGCGGCCCACTCGCGCGGTTCCGATACTACGACGAGTCCCTCATCAAACCGTTCGACTGGGTCGCGCTCCGCGACCTCGATGCGGCGGTGTACGATCATCTGACGACGTCCGAATGGACACACCGCGACAAGACGATGGACGAGTGGGACCGCTGGGCGCTCCTCGGCGCAGACGTGGTCCGCGACCATCCCGATTTCCCGGAGCCGCTCACGGTCGAGCTCGACACGTCGAAGGGCTGTGTGCGGTACGTCAACAAAGGGTGCTCCTTCTGCATCGAGCCGATGTACGGCAAGCCGAAATTCCGGGAGGTGGCCGGCGTTCTCGCGGAAGTCCGTCGGCTCGCGGAGCTCGGTGTGGTCAACTTCCGCCTCGGAGGCCAAGCGGATTTCTTCAGCTACCAGGCAATCGGACTCGGCACCTCTCCGACGCCGCGCATCAACGTCCCCGTGATCCGGGCGTTGCTCGAAGGCATCCGCTCGGCGGCCCCGGACCTCAAAGTGCTGCACACGGACAACGGAGATCCCGCGATGATGCTCGCGCATCCGGACGACGCGATGGCGGCGATCCGCGACCTCGCCCGGCTAGCCTCTCCCGGTAACTCGTTGTCGTTCGGACTCGAGTCGGCGGATCCGCGCGTCATGGAGGCGAACAACCTCAACATCGACGCGGACGGTTGCCTCGAGGCGGTCCGCATGGTGAACGCCGTGGGGAGGGAACGGGGCGGGACCGGCATGCCCATCCTTTTGCCCGGGCTGAATTTCGTCGCGGGCCTCGATGGCGAGACGAAGAAGACGTTCGACCTGAACTTGGCATTCTTGAAGCGTCTCCTCGAGGAAGACCTATGGGTCCGTCGGATCAACATCCGGCAGGTGCGGCCCGTTCGGCGGGAGTTCGAGCCGACCGGGCTCTACCGCGAGTTTCGACGGTTCAAGGAGGCGGTGCGCACGACAATTGACCACGAGATGCTCCGTCGCGTCGTGCCCGAGGGGACCGTCCTCCGAGACGTGTTCCTGGAGCTGCAGGACGGTCACGTGACGTATGGTCGACAGATCGGCACGTATCCGATCCTCGTCGGGTTGCCGTACCGGACCGGGATGGACCGGTTCGTCGACGTGCGCGTCGTGAGCCACGGACAGCGGTCTCTCACCGCGGTCGAGTACCCGCTCGACGTGAACCACGCGCCGTTGGCGGCCATCTCGGCCCTCCCGGGAATCGGGGCGAAGCGAGCGGCCCGCATCGTCCGCGCAAGGCCATTTGACTCCCTGCCCGCGTTCGTCGCATCGCTCGACGATCCCGCCGCGGGGGATCGTGTCGCCCCATTCCTCGGCCTCGCGATGTGAACGCCGCGCATTCATTCCTGATCCGTCGTGAAGTTAACCTTATTTAAGGTTGACACGGAACGGGAACCTTTAGACGCGCCCCGGTCTTCTCGACCATCCGAATCATGGCGGTCCCGAAGAAGCACAAGGAGCACGCCCCCACCTCGGTGAAGTGTGGCGTGATCACGATCTCCGACAGCCGGACCCCGGAGACCGACGAGTCGGGGAAGTTGATCCGCGACCTCTTCCAGCGAGCGGGCCACTCCATCCTCTTCTCCGTCGTCGTGAAGGACGAATCGAAACCGATCTTGGACGCCGTCGAACAGGCGTCGTGGACCTGCGAGGCGATCGTGACCAACGGAGGGACCGGGCTCGCGAAGCGGGATGTGACGATCCCCACGCTCCTTCCGACGTTCGAGCGCGTGCTCCCCGGTTTCGGCGAACTGTTCCGTTTCCTATCGTACGAGAAGATCGGCAGCGCGGCCATGTTGTCCGGTGCAGCCGCGGGCGTGTACCACGGGCGGCTCGTGTTCTGTCTCCCTGGGTCTCCGGATGCCTGTCGCTTGGCGATGGAGAAGCTGATACTCCCGGAGCTCGGTCATGCCGTCGGAGTCATGGGCCGATGAGACGCGGACCGGCACATACGCACGGACCACGTGAACAGGCCCACGGGATGCGCTCGCTGAAAACACTGATTCCCTTCGAGGACGCGAGGCGGATGGCGCTGGATCTCGTCCGTCCGATCGACCGAACGGAGATCGTGCGCCTTCTCGATGCATCGGGTCGGGTCGCTGCGGAAGACGTGCGGTCGAGGATCGACGTGCCGCTCGCCGACCGCGCCGGCATGGACGGCTATGCGGTGGTCGCCCGCGACACAGCCCACGCCACGAAATCTCGGCCCGTGGTGTTGCGGCGGCTCGAAGTCCTCCATGCGGACACGATTTCCCGCAAACGGGTGACGGCCGGAAGTTGCACGGAGGTCGCGACGGGATCGACTCTCCCTGCGGGTGCGAACTCGGTCGTTCGATTCGAGGACACGCAACGCGAGGGGAATGTCGTGAAAATCTTCACCGCGGTCCGCGCCCGCCAACACGTCGTCGCACGCGGAGCGGACATCCGACGCGGCTCGAGGGTGGTCCGCGCCGGGGAACGACTGACGTCGGCGAAGGTCGGTGCCCTTGCGGCGATCGGGGCCGCCGGTGTGCGGGCCTACGCGCAACCCCGCGTCTCGATCCTTACCACGGGCGACGAGATCGTGCCACCTGGGAAACCGATCCGAGCGGGCCAAGCGTACGATATCAATTCGAATACGATCGCGAGTCTCGTCCGAGCGAACGGCGCGGTGCCGGTCCTCCTCGGTCGTCTGTCCGATCGCCTTCCGACCTTGCGTGCCGCGCTCCGACGTGGCCTCGCGAACGATTTCGTCGTGTTCTCCGGAGGCTCGTCCGTCGGCGAGCGGGACATCGTCGTCGACGTGGTGAAGTCCCTGGGTGACATCCTGTTCCACGGGGTCGCCGTGAAGCCCGGCAAGCCGACGTCCCTCGGCCGCGTGGTCGGCAAGCCCGTCCTAGGTCTGCCCGGCTACCCGACATCCTGTCTGATCAACGGCTACCTCCTACTCGCCCCGATGTTGCGACGGATGGCTCGTTTGCCGGCCGCTCAACCGCAGATCGTCGACGTCCCTCTCGGCAAGCGGATCGACCGGGCGACCGGGCGTCTCGAGTTCCACACGGTCCGAATCGTCGACGGGCAGGCCTTTTCCGCGTTCAAGGAGAGCAGCGCGATCACGTCGATGGCCCATGCGGACGGGTACATCGAGATTCCCGCCGATGTCGAACGGCTTGAGGCGGGCGAGACCGTTCGCGTGACGCTGTTTTAGGTGACACAGATGGCCGAACCACTCGGAGGGGCGCTGTGGCGGACCCCGAAGGCCTGGGCCCTTCGTCGAAGTCGCGCGGGATGCCCGATCTGTCGACGCAGGCACCCGCGGGATGTTGTCGCGACCCTCCCGGCGTCGTGGGTCACCGCCCCGCGTCAGGCCCCGCTCCCCGGTTACGTCGCGGTCGTCGCGAAGCAACACGTCGTCGAACCATTCGAACTGCCCCCGTCCGCGGGCCGTGGCTTCTGGAACGACGTGATGCTCGTCGCGAAATGCGTTGCAGAGCTCTTCTCGCCCGTCAAGATGAACTACGAACTCCACGGGAACACGGTCCCCCATCTCCATGTTCATATCTATCCGCGGTACCGCGACGATCCGTACGTCGGAGGTCCAATCGATCCCCGTCGCGCAACGTTCGCGCGGTCCCGAGAGGAGCTTCTTGAAATCGGACGGGTCATTCGGAATGCGCGATCCCCCCATCGCAAGGGTCGGTCTCCCCGTCGTTAGCCGAGACCGAAGTCCGCGCCCAAACGCTTATGTCCCCCCCGGTTGTGCGGGCGCCCGATGGTCCTCGTCGAGCGCGCGAATCCGACGGATCGTCTCGATATCGAACGTCTCATCGCGGCCTACCTGACCTCGGAGGGCGTGAAGCCCCGTCCCGAGCGGATCACATGGGCCGTCGAACAGGTGATGAAGAACCGGGTCGGGGGCCTCATCCTGGTCGGGCGCGAGAAAAAGACCGTCGTCGGCGTCGCACTCGCGGTGTACTCGCCTTCCGCGGAGCTCGGCCGGCTCCTGATCGTGAACGATTTCTTCGTCGACCCCGGGTGGCGGCGGAAGGGAGTCGGGCGGGCCCTGGCCACGCGCCTCCTCGAGGAAGCGAAGGCGATGCGCGTGGAGCGGATCGATCTCGAAGTGACGCCGACGAACGCGACGGCCGCGACATTCTGGAAATCGATGGGATTCCGGACGGGCGGCCGCACGGTGTACGGCCGGGACATCCTCTAGAATCCGTGGACCACCTTGCGGTGCGCCCGGAACGCCTCTTGTCCGAATTCCTTGCCGCACTCGGGGCAGCGGACCCGCGGCCGCGTGCGCTCCGGGTCCTGCGACTTCAGCGCCCCGAGGAGCTGGGCCATCTCAAATGCGATCTCCTCCGACTCCGCCTCGGAGCCGTGGAAGCCTTTCACCTCGCGGAAGAAGTCCGTGTGCAGGTCGATCTCGGATCCCTTCGGGACGCGGTCGAGGCCGTGCGTCTCCAGCCGCATGTGGAACCGCTTCCCGTTGTGAAGGGCCTTGAATGCGACCAGGTCGAAGGTCTCGCGCTTGGGTCCGTACCCGAGGGTGATCACCGCCGCCTCGATCGCCGGGAGCGTCATCCTCCGAGGAAGAGAGGCCTTCATCGGACGCCTCATGCGCCGTATGCGACCTTCGCAGACACGAGCGAGTAGCCGAGCGGGCACTCGAGTTCCGGTCCGACTTCGAGCACACGGATCCGCGTGCCCGGCTCGATCCCGATCGGGTGGCACGCAGGGAAGTTGGGACAGGCCGTGTTCGCGCACACGATCTTCTCATAGGCAAGGCCGGCCCCTTCGATCGCGGATCGGCTCGAAAGGCTGCAGTCCGGCGCCACCGGTTCGACCTCGACCACGCGGGCGCGCTCCCCGTTCAGGAGACAGGGATGCGAGACGTCCCGGACCCGCCGGATCCGGTAGCGGTGCCCGACCTCCTGGTTCAGGCACGCGCCGCGAACCTTGCAAGGTCCGCACTCGGGTTGAGGCCCGCGGTACACGAACTCGTAGCCCGCCTTCGCCTGCCTCTCCCCCACGAGCGTGATTTGGACCACAACAAAGACCCCCTGAACCGATGCCGAGCTGGGGCTTAAGGGTCACCGTCCCCGCGGCTCTCGGGGCGATACATTCATGCGTGTCGGCCCCATCGCTCCGCCGGTCCGTAGGACCAGGAGGTTCCCGGCGATGATGTCATGTCCTGTTTTCCGATTCGCGCCGGGGACCGCGTAATCCACGTCCGCATCCCGGCGCCGTGCGCTTGCCGTGCGACTGCGACATGAGACTCACAATCCGAGATGCCGAACCATCCGACCCTGGACGCCCGCGTCCAGTGGCGCATCGACCATGGGACGATCGACCAGCGCGAGCCCGGTTACCGCCGGACCGCGGAGGCGATCCTCGACGCGGGCCTCGCGACGGAGGTCCGGCGCCTGATCAGCGCGGGCAAGGAAGCGGACGTGTACCTGTGCGCGTACAACGGCTCACCGCTTGCGGTGAAGGCCTACCGGCTGTATCGCACATCGCACCGCGGTGGTCGTCCGATTAAGGCGGACACGATGTCCTGGCTCGCCGCGCATGAATTCGAGATGATGCGACAGGCCTGGAAGGGCGGCGCCGCCGTACCCACGCCGGCCCGGCGCGTGGAGAACCTGCTGTCCATGCGGTATCTGGGGGGACCCGACCAGCCCGCGCCGCGTCTCCGGGACGTGCGTCTCGAAGCGCCATCCGCATTCTTGCACGCGGTCGTGACCGGGGTGCATGCACTTGCCTCGGCTGGCATCGTGCATTCGGATCTGAGTGCATTCAATATCCTCGTCCACGAGGGCCGGCCATATTTCATTGATTTTTCGGACGCGATTCGCGTCGATCGGACGGGAGGGGTCCCATGGCTCCGACTCACACAGGCGAGGGACGCGCTGGTTCACGGGTTTGAGGCCTTGGGGAATTATTTCGGTCGGTACGGTCTGGCGATCGATGCGGAGACCCACGCCGATCGAATCATCGCGTCGCGCGACCGATTCGGAGTCCTCTCAGACCGAACTAGACGACCTTCGTGATTTTCGCGAGGCGCTCCGCCGCTTCGAGGGTGAGTCCCTCGTCCCCGAGAATCGTGTACCGTTCCTTGTTGATCTCGTGGGCGTGCACGAGGGCCTGGACGATCTCGTCGTCGGTGACCCCGAGAGCCCGTGCGGTCGTGGGGGCGCCGATGGCCAGCAACGCGTCCCGCACCTCCTGCCAGTTTCCGCTGTGGAGGTACATCATCATGATCGTCCCGACGCCGCACTGCTCCCCGTGCAGCCCGGGTTTCTTCGCGATCCGGTCGAGCGCGTGGGAGAACTTGTGCTCGCTCCCGGATGCGGGGCGGGAGGACCCGGCGATCGACATCGCGACGCCGCTCGACACGAGGGCCTTGCACACGAACCAGGCGCTCTCCTCGAGCCGCGGCTTGATCGTCGGTGCATTCTCGATGACGAGTCGCGCCGCGAGTTCGCTCAGAGCGGCCGCATACGAGGAGAAGTACTCATTCCTCAGGTTCCGCGCGAGGGCCCAGTCCTTCACCGCCGCGAGGTTCGAGATGATGTCGCCGCACCCGGATGCGAGGAGCCGGAACGGGGACTCTGCGATGACGCCCGTGTCCATGATCACCGCGATCGGCGTCTGGGCTCCGATGCTCACCTTCTCGCCGTCCTTCTGGATCGACGCCCGCGAGGACACGACGCCGTCGTGGCTCGCGGCGGTCGGCACGCTGACGAACGGCACGCCGGCATTGAAGGAAGCGCATTTCGCCACGTCGATGGAACGGCCTCCGCCGACCCCGATGGCGAACTCGAAGTCCCCTTTGCGGATCCGTTCCTCGCCGTCCCGCACCTCTTCCCAGGTGGCATCGGGGATCAGGTATTCCGAGTGGCGGATCTTCCGTCCGGTGAGCTCCTTCTCGACCGTCTTTCCGGCGATCTTGATCGTGTTCTCGTCCGCGACGATCAAGGCCTTCTTGCCAAGCTTGAGGGCCTGGCAGACCTCGCCGACCGCGAGGAGGGCGTCATGGCCGATGACGATGTTCCGCGGAAGCTCCATCGCCTTCGATTTGTTGAACGCCTCTGTATCCAACGTGCCGATGGCCGTCGCCTCCGGACCGCGTCCAAGGGGGTGTCCATACTTAACTCTGACGACCTGGATGGTCGAATCGTTCGGGAACGCTCTCACCCCCGACCCTCACCGCGGAACCTTTAAGGGCGAACCCCTCCTGATGCGGCCCCGATGGCGCTCCCCCTCGCCGTCGCCCTCGCGACGGTCGCCGCAACGGAGGACCTGGCCCGGGGGGAGGCGGAGTTCCTTCGCGGGAACGCCCACTGCGACGTCCGCGAGTTCGCGGATGCGCTCGCGTGCTACGAACGCGCCGCCGCGTTCGGGTACGAGGACCATGTGATGTGGAACAACCGCGGTGTCGCCCTCGACGGACTCGGCCGCCACGAGGATGCGATCCAGGCCTACACGCGGGCGATGCAGCGCAACTCCGCCTACGAGATCGCGGCGTACAATCTGGGGAACGCCTTCGCGCAGCTCGGACAGTTTGACGAGGCGCTCGTCGCATACGACCGCGCCCTGGCGATCAACCCGAGCTACCCGGACGCCCTGTACGACAAGGCGCTCGTACTCGCGCGCCTCGGCCGCACGAAGCCCGCGCTCCAGGCATACGAAGTCCTCCTTCGCACGGACGCCGCGAACGTGGTCGCATGGACCCGCAAGGGGCAACTCCTCGAGGAGCTGAACAAGTTCGAGGAGGCCGTCGAAGCGTACAAGGCCGCGACCACCGCCAACCCGCAGGACGCGGACGCGTGGACGGGACTCGGGGACTCGCTGTACGCCCTCGAGCGGTACGAGGAGGCCGTCGAAGCGTACGACCGCGCGATCGCCGCGAACCCGAACAACGAGGAGGCGTGGAACAACAAGGGCTTCACGTTCTTCATGCTCGGGATCCACGAAGAGGCCCTCTCCTGCTACGAGAAGGCCCTCGCGATCAACCCGACGTACAAGCAGGCGTGGTACAACAAAGGCTACACGTTCCACGGGATCAACCGCCTCGAGGAGGCCGTCACCGCCTACGAGAAGGCGATCGAACTGGACCGCGGGGACGAGGTCCTCTGGAACAACCTCGGCAACGCCCTGTACAACCTCGGGCGGTACGGCGAATCGATCCCGTACTTCGAACAGGGGCTTGAGGTGAACCCAAAGTACGAGATCGCGTGGAACAACATCGGGAACGCGTTGAACAAGATGGGCCGGCATTCGGAGTCGTTGAAGTACCACGACAAGGCCCTGGAGATCAAGCCCGATTTCGATTATGCGCTGTACGCGAAAGGCCATGCGCTCGACAACCTCGGACGGCACGAGGAAGGCCTCGAGCTGATCGGCCAGAGCCTCGAGCTGAACCCGAACTACGATCATGCATGGATGGCGAAGGCGGAGTCGCTGTACCGTCTCGGCCGGCTCGAGGAGGCCCGCGACGCGCTCAACAACGCGTTGATCCTGAACGGCGAATACGAGGAGGCCTGGGTCTTCCGCGGCAAGATCCTCGAGGAGATGGGGAACGCTCTCGAGGCGGAGCGGTGCTACGAGGAAGCGTTGCAATGCTTCCGCGCCTCCCTTGAGCTCGAGCCCGAGAACGCGGAGCTCCTCTACCATCAGGCCCTGCTCCTGGAAGACCTCGAACGGACGGACGAGGCCATCGACGCCTACGCGGCGTCAGCCTCCCGAGGCCATTCCGCTGATGCGCTGATCCGCCTGTCCGCCCTCTTGCTGCGGGTCGGTCGGGCCGCGGATGCGCTCGTGCCCGCGGACGAAGCCCGCTCCCGCCATCCCTTGGATGGTCGCGGTCATCTTGCCGCAGGACGCGCGGCCATCGCATTGAACCGCACGGCGGACGCGGAGGCATTCTTCCGGAAAGCATTGGACGTCGACCCGGCATCCGAGGCAAGGCTCGAGCTCGCGCGAGTCCTCCATTTGATCGGCAAGGAGGAGGATGGCCTGGCCGTGCTCCGGGGAATCGAGACGCCGGACACGGGGGCGTTACTCCTCCGCGCGGACATCCAGCGATCGTTGGGTCGGACGGACGAGGCGCTCGCGGACGAGGACGCCGCGATCCGCGCGGCGACGGAGGGCCGGGACCTCGCCTACCGCCACAAGGGACGTCTCCTCCTGGACCTCGGTCGGCCGAAGGAGGCCGTCGCGGCCTTCGACGCAGCCCTCGGCCTCGATCCGACCGACGCCGAGGCATGGTTCGATGCCGCGCGCGCCTGGCAGGCCCTCGGTCAGGAAGTTCGGGCCCGGAAGCTGCTGGACGAAGCGCTCCGGCTGGACCCGGACCACGCGCAGGCCCGTCGATTACGATCCGAAGGGGCCACCGCCGACTGATTTTCATGCGACTCAGAAAATAAATCTCCGGGTCGTCGACCAAGGATTATCTCCCTCGCCCGCATGCCAAAAACCGCATGGGCCTGAAGATCCGCCGCCGCGCACGGCTGCGGCGCAAAGAGGTGACGGACCTGGTCGGCCGCCTCCTGGACGAGTTCGGCATGGCGATCCCCATCGACGACGTCCCGATCGACGAGGCGGAAGCGGGGCCGCATCGTCTCCTGCTTCGCGGGGAGGAGCCGATCGCCCTCGTCGTCGGCGACGGGATCGCACCCACGGTCCGGGGCCTCCTCGCGTTCCCCGCGACGAAGCGCGCCGCGACCGTCGACATGGGAGCGGTGCGGTTCATCTACAACGGCGCGGACGTGATGGCCCCCGGGATCACGGAGGCGGATCCGGCGATCCGCGAGCGAGATATCGTCTGGGTCCGGGACGAAAAGAATCGCCAACCCCTCGCGGTGGGCCGAGCGATCATGGACGGTCCGACGATGGCCCGTGAGGAGAGGGGCAAGGCGATCGAGACGCTCCACCATGTCGGCGACGACATCTGGCGGCTCGCCGAGGAGGAGACCTGACGTGTCTCGTCTCCGCGCGGTCCTGTTCGACGTCGACGGCACCCTCCTCGACACCCTCGACGCCTGGGTGCGGGCCTTCGACGCGGGCCTCGCGGCGATCCGCCGTCCGTCGATGAGCGGCTCCGAGGCCGCCCGATGGATCGGCACGCCGATCGAGACGATCTACAAGGAGCGATGCGGCCTCGCGGGGGACGACCTCGCGAAGGCCGTCCGGGTGTTCCAGCAGGTCGAGGCGGAGTCCGTCCACGATGGGATGCGCGCGTATCCGGGAATCCCAGAGGCGCTCGCGGCCCTGCGAGCCTGGAAGCTCGCCGCGGTCACGAACAAGCGGCACGACACGACCGTCGAGGCCCTCCGTGTCACGGCGTTGTTGCCGTTCTTCGCCCTCGTCCTGGGCGGCGACTCCGTTCCGCGCAAGAAGCCCTTTCCCGATCCCATCCTGCAAGCGGCGAAGGGACTCGGCGTCACCCCGACCGAATGCGTCGTCGTCGGAGACACGGAGAACGATGTGCGTGCCGCCAAGGAGGCCGGCGCCCGGTCGATCGGCGTCACATGGGGCTACGGCACCCGGACGAACCTGGAGGCCGCGGGTGTCGACCATCTGATCGAGACGCCGGAGGCACTGCCGCCCTTGCTCCGGGCTCTCGCGGCGGGGCGGCCCCTGTGACTACTTCCACGTCACAACGGAGAGGGCCAGCAGGCCGGCGGCCTGGGCCCACGTGTACGTGATGACGTAGGGCTCGAGGCCCGCGGTGTATACCGGCATCATCGTGGCGAACGACCACAGCGTGACGGCGTTCCCCACGAGCAGGAGGACCGCGAACGTCAAGAGACCCGCCGTGAACATCGTCGGCACCTTCCGAGCGTTCCGGGCGTAGACAGATGCGAGGAGGGCGGTCAACACGATGTTCAGGACGGCCCCGGCGACCGCGCCCCACATCAGGAGTCCCATGGTCCCCTCCACGACCCGGCCCGGCGGGTAAATCTTTTTCCACGAATTCCGCCCCAATTCATCGTCCCTCCCGGAGGATCCGATCGAGGAGGCCAAGGTTTCGCTCCATTGTCGCACTGAGGAAGTACGCGGCCCCATAGGCATCCTCGGTCGGCGTCGTGATCAGGCCATGCTGCCGGAGGAGTTTGAGATGATGCAGGACCGTCCGATAGTTCAAGGAGAGGGCCTCCGCGAGCTGATTCGCGTTGCGGGGGCGATCTCGGAGGGCCGCCAGAATCCTCGCCCGGTTCGGGCCTCCCCGAGTTCCCGCGAGAAGGAACCAGATGAGCCGCTCCATCCGACGTGGGCATCGTCGCCTCGCGGTATATTTTGCCGTCACAGTTTGCACGGAATTCGCGGCGAATTCGTGCCAATCATGTTATCCGTCCGATCGATGCGCCCCCGGGAGTGGGCGAGATGCTGCAGACGAAGGGAATCGTGGGAATCGCAGTCGCGGTGGTACTCGGGCTCTTGTTGGTCGCCCCGCTGACGATGGCCAAAGGAACTCGCATCGAGTTGCAGGCGGGGCCGTTCGCCCCCGGCGCGAGCGGGGAGATTACCTTCCTCATGGAAGGTGGCGTCCTATCGGGCGAGCTGAAGGCCCGCGCGTTGCCGGCACAAGGGGTCCACGCATTTTACATCCTTTGGTTCGTGAGGACCGACCTGGGCGACAAGGCCTTCCTAGGTCCCGTCGTCAGCGAAAATTCGATCCTCTTCCTGACCGATGGTACGGGGCGGTTGGAATTCCGAGCGGAGGCGTTCACGGATGGACCCCACGCCGGGTCCTCGGTTTCCCTCGGTGCGGCGGGGAACAACCTGTTCGTCCTCATTGCGGAGAACCAGATCGACACGGTGATGCCGTTCCCGGTCTCGCCACCCCCCAGTTCGTTCGCTTTGATGGCGACGTTCTAGGACGCTCACGGGACCGCAAGTACCGATGGTCGGACCTTACGCCCAGTACGGCTGTTTGAGATACTTGTATACGGACATGATGGCGGTCACGGCCTCGCCGCAGCCCGTCACGATCCGTTTGTCCTTCCCCGGATACGAGACGATGTCGCCGCACGCGTAGATCCCGCGGACGGAGGTCGACATGTCGGCCTTCACCTTGATCAACCGCTCCCCCTCGAGTTCGATCCCCCACTTCGGGAGGGGCGTGATCTTCGGCTGGAAGCCGATGTTCACGATCACCGCGTCGACGTCGAAGACCTGTTTCTTCAACGTACGATTGTCGTACACGACCGCGCGCTCGACATGGCGGTCCCCTTCGATGCTCGTGACCTCGGCGTCGAAGCGGACTTCGATTGGGCTCTTCAGGACCGCCTCCACGTTCTTCTCCATGGCCCGGAACTCCCCGCGGCGGTGCACGAGGATCACCTTCTTCGCGGCCGCGAAGATCTCGAGGGCGATCTCGAGGGCGCTGTCCCCGCCGCCGACGACGATCACCCGTTTGTCCTTGAACTCATGGCGGTCCCGGACTCGGTACTCGACGCCCTTGCCTTCCAGTTCCGTCTCGCCGGGCACGTCGAGCCGCTTCGGCTCGAACAGGCCCATCCCCATCGCGAGCAGGATCGTCCGCGTCTCGAAGGCGTTCCCCTCGCGGGTGCGGACGCGGAAGCCCGACGGCTGACGTTCGATGTCGACGACCTCCTCGGAGCGCAGCTCGGCCCCGCTCTCGCGGGAATGGAGGACGAACAGCTGCGCGAGCTCCCCGCCCTCGATCGCGATGTAGCTCGGGTAGTCGTAGACCGACTTCGTCGGATAGAGCCATTCGAGCTGTCCTCCGATCGCTTGCGCCTCCAGGATCAGGGTGGAGAGCTTCCGGGTGCGGGCGTACACCCCGGCCGTGAGCCCGGCGGGCCCGCCTCCGATGATGATCAAGTCATAGACCATGGGCGGGAGCGACAAAGTCACCCTCTTTTTAAACATTCTCACATGGGGACCGTCCATGGCACGGAAGCCCATGGCTTTTTTATGATGATACGAATAGTAATGCGGGGTCCCGCGGACCTTCGGACGAACACCGCGATACCTTTAAATTCGTGGTGTTGGCTACAGGACTCCGCAGAAGGGATGTGGCATGGCCTTCATCAAAAAACCTTTTCGTCGACTGCACGAGGGCGGCGCCTCGGAAGCGGATACGTACATCGACTTGGCCGAGCTGAACTTCGAGAACGAGGGTGGATCTCTCGGTGAGCCCGCGGAACACCTGGTCAAGGTCGCGGAGGTCTATCGGTACGAAGACATCGCGGACCTCACGACGCACGTGTACAACGGGAACATCCTGCTGGTCGACTACACGAGCCTCGCGAGCGACGACCTCGCGCTGAAGCGGATCACGGCGGAACTGAAGAGCGCGGTGCGGGACAGCGGCGGCGACGTGGCCGTCGTCGGCAAGAACCTCCTCTGCGCGACGCCCGCGGGAATCAAGATCGACCGTGCCAAGATCAAGGGCGCGTTCTGATTCGTCACGCCTCGGCTCAGCGTCCCCAGCGGGACGGCCTCGGGGCTTCGTAGGGTCGTGCGGCGAAGCCTTTGTCGTATGTGAGGACGAAGTAGTCCCGCGAGTGGTTCGTGTGGCGCATCTTCGCGCAACGGAAGAGCAGCTGGACCTTTCCCTCCCCAGCGCCACTGAACCGGAGTTCGAACACGCCGTCGGACAGGAACGAGACGTCGTGCGAGATCCCGCCGCCGGAGGGTTCCACGTTCGCGACCACGTACGTGGTGATGCCCATCCCACGGAGGAAGTGGAAGAAGTGGAACAGATCGTTCCGCGCGTCCTCCAGATGGGCCATCGACGCGAGGACGTCCATCGTATCGATCACGAGCAGGTCGATCTTCTCCCGCTGGTTCCGTCGGACGAGGAAGTCCTTCAGGACGCGGAGCCAATCCCGGATCTCCTCGACGCCCTCCCGTTCGATCCGGAGCTTCGCGATGTCCACGAGGAAGTCGTCCTCCTTCCCCAGGCCCAGATGTCGCATCGTCCGCAGGATCGAATCGCGGCTCTCTTCGACGGTCACGTAGACGCCGCGCCGTCCCGCGGCCCGATTCTTCAGGAGGATGTAGAGGGCCAGGGAGGTCTTCATCGAGCCGCCGGGCCCCGAGATCGCGAGGACGCTGCCCCTCGGGACGCCGCCCTCCAGGAACGGGTCGAGGCGCCCGACGAACGTCGGGAGGCGTTCATCGACCGGCGGGGGGCGGGCCGTCGCGGCCGCGAGTGCTGCCACCTGCTCCCTCAACCGCCGGACCTCATCCCGCAGCTCCCGGAGTTCCCCCTCGAACTCCTCCGGTGCCCTCGAGACCAGTCCGGGCTTCGAGGTCTGAACCCACTCGACGCCCACTCCGTCCGCCATTCCCGCGGCATATATGGAGACGCAGGGGGTTAACCTTTTTCCGGTGTCTCCCCCCGAATCCGCCTTCCCGGGTCTCGGCTCGCCGCGTGAGAATCAAAGGAAAATGGCGGCGCAGAACCCTTAAATATCCAGGGATGCCCATAGGCCTCGGCCGAGACCACCCATGGCCGTCAAGACGAAATCCGAGCGGGGTCCTGCCGGCACGCTCACCGTGGACGACCTGACGCGGGCGATCAAGAACTCGATCGACCGGACGGGCATGAAAGAGGAAGAGGCCCGGGCGATGGCCCAGCACGTCCTCAATTTCTTCGGTTATTCCGAGCGGATCATCGACAACGTCCTGGAACCGGAGGACCGGGACGCCTTCTACATGCTCGAGGACTCCGGCATCCTGACGACGGAGCGGGAAGAGACGACCCTCTACGACGGCCGGGAGTGGCGCATCCACTACTGGATGTTCCGAAAAGAGAGAATCATGGAACTCGTCGAGGCCCAGAAGGCGAAGGAAGAGGCCGAGAAGATGGGCTCCATCTACGACGACATCCCGGAAGACTCGTGGGCGACCGCGACGCGCCGCGAGAAGCCCGAGGCGCCGAAGTAGGCTCAGCCGAAGGCGACCTGGAGCACGCCGCCGTGGCGGCGCACGAGGTCGATGGCCAGGGAGTGCGGCACCGCCATCCGGCCGTCGCGGAACCGGAAGGCCTGATCGAACTTCTCGACCGCCCGCAGGGCCTTCGCGCCAAGCTCGTCCGTGAGGATGGCGTCGTCCGAGTCCCCGCGGACCGTCAAGGTCAGAGGAAGCCGGAGGGCATCCGCTTCCTCCCGCGTCAGGACGGCCGCGAACCGGGCCAGGGCCTCCGGGTCGAACGGATGGAGGTCTCCATCCCGCGTGCGGCACGCCGGATCGGGCTCTCCGAGCAGCCGGGTGAGGCTCTTCTTTTCGACGACCAGGCCGGAGTTCAGACGGCCCAGTTCCAGCGAGATCCAGCGGTCGAACGGGCCGGGGCCGTCCACGCCGGCCCATCGGCGCGCGCCGATTAAGCCCTCTCCGGTCTCGAAATCCTTTTCAATGGACTCCCATATCGCGGGGCGGAGGGGGTAGTGATTGGCGGGTAGCGTGACCTGTCCTCGTTGTGGCGCGGCGAATGCTTCGGGAACGATGTTCTGTGTGAACTGCGGGAGTGCCTTGTCCGCCGGGGCAGGGTCTGGGGCACCGCCCACTGCGGCACCGATGTATCCAGGGGCGATGCCGGGGCTCCCGTCCGCATGGGACGCGGAGCGCCGGAGGCAGATCGACCGGACGAAGACGGGCGTCCTGCTCATCCTCGTCGGCACCCTCATCGGTTGGCTTCCGTACATTGGAGTCATCGGCTTCATCTTGATCTTCGTGGGAGCCATCTTGGTCATTCTGGGCCGGAAGGCCTTCGGGGCCGCACACTCGCGGAACGTGATTATCTCCATCGTCTTGGTAATCCTCGGCATCATCATCACGGTCGTGGCCGGAGTGATTCTCGTCTTCGCGACAATCTCGAGCATCATCCCCGGAAACGCGCCCACGCCCGCTGCGATTACGAGCACGTTCAACAACTTCCTGATCATCCTGGTCGTCGGCACGATCGTGACCGGCCTCGCCTCCGTATTCTTCACGTATGCGATTCAGAACCAGACGGGTCGGATGCTGTTGCTGGGAGGCTACGTGGCGAGGATCGTCCTCCAAATCGCGATCTTTGTCGTCGTCAGCCAGGCCGTCGGAACCTTCGTGGCAGCGATGTTCCCCGGAGGTACGTACAATCCGGCTGCGGCCGCCATCGCCGCGGCGGATTTCTCTGCTCGCGTCCAGACGCTCGGCTACCTCTCCGCGATTCCCGCCCTCATCTACGCGGGGGCCTACTACCTCGTCTGGAACCGGATCAACAAGGGCGAGATCCCCGCATCGACCACGCCGCCGCCGATGGCTGCAGCGCCGCTGCCGCCTCGATAGGACAATTCATGCGGTGGGCTCGTCGCCTGCCGCGCCTTCACTTTTTCTTCGAGATCACGTGGGACACGAAGAACTTCTCGCCGTCGTGGTGGAGCGCGAGCGCATTGTGATCGTGGTTCATCCACCGCATCTTCACGCACCGCAGGCGGAGCTGGACCTCCGTCTCGCCGACCTCGACCTGGCGCAGGTTCAAGATGCCGTCGGCGAGGAAGTCCTCCCCCCACTGGGCGAGCCTCGTCGAGCCGAAGGGCGTCTCCGCGATCAGGAACGTTGTGAGGCCGAGCTCCTTGAGGGAACCGAGGAAATGGAACATCTCCCGCCGGTGCGTCTTGAGGTCCGAGAGGGCGTACAGGGCCTCGAGGCTGTCGATCGCGAGGACCTGGTAGCCGCTCGAATTCACGGCCTCCTTCACGATCTCGATGATGATCGTGAACCAGTCCTTCGTCCCCTCGGACCGGTGCAGCCCGCGGCGGAGCTGGCCCATGTCCAGGATGTACACGGAGGACTCGTGCAGGTTGCCCATGCCCATGCGGGCGGCGCCCGCCTTGAGGCTGTCCATGTCCTGCTCCAGGCTCACGTACAGGGACTTCGTGCCGTGCGCGCGGGCGTTCTCGTGCATCATCCACAGGATGAGGGACGTCTTCATCGTCCCCGGCGTTCCGGCGACCAGGACCGTGCTGCCTTTCGGGATCCCGCCGCCGAGGACGCGGTCCAGACCGTCGACATACGTCTGGAGAATAGGAACCTCGAGTTCCATGTCATGCGTGCCACGAAATCCTCGTTATAAAGCCGTGGCGTCCCCGTTATCGAAGGAGATATTCTTCCGGCGCCTCCGAAGGTCCCGCGCGGGTCCCGAAGGAATGCTTTTGTAGGCCCTGGACCTTGACGACGCACGAGAAGGGATGGCCAAGCGGGATGAGGCAGCCCTCAAGCTGCTCCGCTGGGAGCTGGCGGGCCACGGCGGCCTCGTGCTTGAGGCGATGCTGCGCCACCCCGACAAGAACTTGGCCGACGCGGTCGAATTGATCGAACGGGAGATCCCGTCCTTGTCCCCACGAGAACCGCAGAAAGACCCGCCCCCGGAACTGCCGATGCCCGCGGCCCCGCGCGGCCGATCCTCGTCCGAGCTGGACGCGTTGGGCCAGGAGTTCCAGACGTTCCGACACCTGCTCCGGCCGCGGGAGGCGAAAGAGGTCGAGGGGGAGCTGAAGGAACTCGCGCGCACGCGGGACCGGGACGCGATGGTCGCCCTCCGGCGCCGGCTGCGGGCCCTCTCCCTCGAGGCCGCGTTCTGGTCCGAGCTGGCGTCGGGGGCCAAGGAGTCGAACGCGATCGCCCTCGTCATCCTGCGGAAGGGCAAGGAGGTCCTCGCGAAGGCCGGCGAGACCGCGTACGTCGACGACCCGGCGGTCGCGGAGATGATCCAGCGCGAGTCCGAAAAGCGGTCGAAGGCCACGTTCGTGATGCACCTGCCGGTCGGCCGCCTCGTCGTGATGACGGGCGAGGACGCCTCGATCGCGGCCCTGTTCCGGCGGGCGCCCGGGAAGGACGTGGTCTCCGTCCTCACGAAGACCGTCGAGGCGATCGAAGAGAACAAGGCCGCGGCGACGAAGACGTTCGGGAACGAGAAGCTCGCGGGCAAGTATGCGGAGGCCCTGCTGAAGCTCCTCCAGAAGACCTCACTCTGAAATCGCGCGCGTGAGTTGGAACCGTCCGTTGTTGCGGATCAGGGCGTAATACCCGTGCTCGTGCCGGGTGCGGCGCATCTTCACGCAACGCAGGCGCAACTGGACGTCCGTCTCGCCTTTCTCGAAGTGCCGCAGGACGAGGATGCCGTCCGCGAGGAACTCCTCGTCGAAGGATGAGAGCTTGCCGTTGTTCCCCGTCGGGACCTCGGAGATGAGGAAGCACGTCGCCCCGAGGGACTTCAGGAAGCCGAAGAAGTGGAACAGGTCGCGGCGCGGGTGCTCCAGGTGGCTCAGGCTGTACAGGGCCGCGAGGCTGTCGATCGCGACCAGGTCGAAGCGGTTCACCCGGACCCGCTGGTCGATGTACTTCCGGAGGACGTCGAGCCAGTTCTTCGACAGCTCCTCGTCCTTGTGCTCGAGGCGGATCTTGCCGATGTCGAGGACGTACAGCTCCATCGTGTCCAGGCCGGTCATGCCGAGCTCCGACATCGCGGCTCGGAGGTCCTCCTGGCTCTCCTCGAGGGAGATGTACAGGGCCTTCGACCCGGCCTTCACGTTCTCGTAGAGCATGGAGAAGGTGAGGGCGGTCTTCATTGTGCCCGGCGAGCCGGCGACGAGGACGATGGAGCCCCGCGGGATGCCGCCGCCGAGCGCCTCGTCGAAGCCTTCCACGTGCGTCTGGACTCGGTCCATGGAGTGCCCGCGAACGAGCCGGGTCGCGCTATAAAGCCGTGCCGCGAAGATTATCACCTCTGAAAGCGGAGGCCCCGAGACGGATTCGGGGACCCCTCCGAAAGGTTCATCCGGACCTGCGACTTACCTCTAAACAGAGGTAGAAACGAGGGATCGAGATGCGGGTCGGGTGTGGTCTGCGGGTGCGTCGGATCGACGGGAACGAGTACCTGTACTTCTGGCATTATGAACGGGAAGGCGGCCGGAGCGAACGCCGCGAGGATTATGTGGGCCCCGTCCGCGAGGCGAAATCCAGGCAGGAGGCCGCCCGCAAGCTGCTCGCGTTCCACCGGCGGGTCCAGCAAGATCTTGGGGCGCGCATCGCGCGGCTCGAGCGGACGACCTGAGGTCATCGGGAAAGAGTCCGCGCCCGACGGAATCTTACCTCTGAACAGAGGCAGAACCCAGAGCTCGGCCGAATGCCCCCATGGCAGTACCTATATCCGCGGATCTCCCCTTCGGCGGCTCCGGTGGCCCTCGAGGCGATCCCCCAGGCCCTGTGGTTCTTCCTCCCCGCGTTCATCGCGAACCCGATGGCGGTCGTCTTCGGCGGAGGCCCGCCGATCGACCTGGGCCGGAGCCTTTCCGATGGGCAGCGGATCTTTGGGGACGGCAAGACGTGGCGAGGTCTGGTCGGCGGTACCCTGGCCGGGGCGATTCTGGGACTCCTCCTATCCCTGCCGTTCGACCTCCTCGCGCCGTCCTCGTCGTGGTCCTTCGGTCCTCCGGCGGTGGCGTTCGTCGCCTCCGCCGTCCTCTCTTTGGGTGCCCTCCTCGGCGACCTCGTCGGCGCGTTCGTGAAACGTCGGATGCATCTGCCGCGGGGCGCGAAAGCCTCGGGCCTCGACCAGTACGATTTCGTCGTCGGCGCGCTCCTCCTGAGCCTCGCGATCCCGTCGTGGTCTGTCCCCCGATTCTTCTCCGGGGACGCGCTCTTGGGACTCCTCGCCATCATCGTTATTACGCCCGCCCTGCATCGCGCCGTGAACCTCGTCGGCTATCGGATGGGGAAGAAGCATGAGCCCTGGTGAGATCGACCGCGCGCGGTTCATCGCCTCGTTGAAGGCGGCCGGGGCCCTACAGTTCGGGACCTTCACGCTGTCCAGCGGCCGGACCTCCCCGTACTACGTAGATATCAAGAGGGCGGTCACGCGACCGGACCTGTTGCGCACGATCGCGGACGGCATGGCGCCGTTCGCGCGGGACTCCAACCGGATCGCGGGCGTCGAACTGGGCGCGGTCCCGATTGCCGCCGCGGTGGGCCTGGCCAGCGGCAAGCCGTACATCATGGTGCGCAAGGCTTCGAAGGAACACGGGACGAAAAAAGAGTTCGAAGGGGACTTGAATCGCGGGGACCGGGTCCTCTTCGTCGAGGACGTCGTCACGAGCGGTGGCACGCTCCGAGGCGCGATCGAACGGCTCCGCGGACACGGGGCCGTGATCAAGGACTGCGTCTGCGTCGTCGACCGAGAGGAAGGCGGCAAGCTGTTGCTCGCCGAAATCAGCGTCCGACTCCACGCGCTTCTCTCTTCGAAGGATCTGCTCGACCGGGTGTAGACTGCGGTCCGTGCACTTTCGGCCACCTCCCCCCAGCATCCATTCATACCTTCGGGTTTGCGTTTCCCGATGATGGACCCTATCGCCGTCCCCTGGGAACCGAGGCCGGGCGTGCCGGCGGCGATCACGGTCTCGCAACTCGCCCGACTCATGCGCGAGACGGTCCGCTCGAACCCACTGCTCAGCCGCATCCTCGTGCGCGGAGAGGTGAGCAACCTCCAGACCGCGCCCGCGGGCCACGTCTTCTTCACGCTGAAGGACGCGACGGCCCAGGTCTCGTGCACCCTCTTCCGCGAGGATGCCGAGCTCTTGGGATTCGATTTCGAGGACGGCATGGACGTCGTCGTGTCGGGCGACGTGGACGTGTTCCCGCGAAAAGGGACCGTGCAACTGCTAGTGCGGGCGGCGACCCCTGCGGGCGTCGGGGCCTTCTGGGCCGCGTACCAGAGGACGAGGAAGAAACTGGCCGCCGAAGGCCTCTTCGATTCCGCGCGCAAACGTCCCCTCCCCTCGTTCCCACGCCGGATCGGTGTGGTCACCTCGGAGATCGGCGCGGTCGTCCACGATATCGTGACGATTCTTCGGCGGCGCTATCCGATCGCCCACATTGTCGTCGCTCCTGCTCTGGTCCAGGGACCGGGGGCACCCGCGAGTCTGCGTCGCGCCCTCGCGGTCGTCGCCGACCGGGTGGATGTCGTGATTCTGGCGCGCGGAGGCGGATCCCTCGAAGACCTGTGGTGTTTCAACGACGAAGGGCTCGCGAGGGCGGTGGCCTCGTGCCGCGTGCCCGTCGTCAGCGCGATCGGCCATGAGACGGACGTGACGATCGTGGATTTCGTCGCGGACGTACGCGCCGCGACCCCGAGTGCCGCGGCGGAGCTCGTGTCTCCGAATTCCGTCGAGTTAGTTATCCAATTGAACGAGACGGGCCGTCTCTTGGCCCAGTCCATCCGAGAGATCGTGTCCGATGCTCGCGAACGGGTGAAGGGCCTGAGGGAACGGATGTCGCCGCGCGGGTTGCGTCGAAGTGTCGAATCGAATCGCGAACAGCTCGAACGCATGCACGATGCCCTGTCGGCCCTCAGCTCTCGCGAGATCTTTCGACTTCGGGAGAACCTTGCGGCCGTCGGCCGCCGGCTGGACTTGCTGAGTCCCCTCGCGACCTTGCAGCGCGGGTACGCGATCGCGGAACGGGAGGACGGGCACATCGTCGCCCGGGCGACGGAGGTCGAGGAGGGAGACGCCCTCGCGGTCCGCTTCCAAGACGGTCGGATTCACGTTCACGTGAAGGGAGGAGGGCAAGCGGTATGACGGACGACCCGACGTTCGAGGAATCCCTACGAGCGCTCGAGGAAAGGGTGGAGGCGCTCTCCCGCGGCGACCTGCCGCTCGACCAGGCTCTCGCCGTGTTCGAGGAAGGCCTCGCGTTCTACCGCCGCTGCCACGCGATCCTCGCGGATTCGGAACAACGCGTGACGAAGCTCGTCGCCGCGGCCGAAGGGCTGGCAGAAGAGCCGTTCCCCGTCGAGTGATCTCGCCGCTTTTCAGAACTCCGCGGGAGTTTCCTCGGTCGAAGCCTCGTCGATGACCCGCCAGGGCTTCTTGTATCCAACGCCGCCGCGAGCCTTGCTGCGGCTCTCTCCCGCCGACTTGTAGTCTTCCTGGATCGCGATCGCTCGCTCCGACATGTTCGTGATCGACAAGTCGGACAGGTCCTCGCACATGGCGAACAGCTTGTCTTCCGTGTACCCGAAGGGGGCGAGGAGCGTCTGTCCGGATCGACAGAGGAGCTTGATGTATTCCCACGCGTCCGGCGTCTCGTCTCCTTGGAGGAACTCCGCGACGCGCACCTTCCGCTCCGAGTCTCGGGCGCGAGCGTCCATCAGGACGTATCGCACGGATTCGCCCGGCTCGACGGGGAAGCCGCGTTTCTCCATCTGCTTCAGGGCCGCCGCGGTCGCCGTGAGGACGACGTACTCCGGGAGGGCGCGGGACACGCTCTTCGTGAGGATGAACTGGTGGACCGGGATCGCGCGGTCGAGGACGCACTTCGCGGTCCAGCGGAGGATGTCGACCGCCTTCGGGATCCGCTCGCGGAACTCCGCCGCGGTCGACGCGAGGCTGAGCTCGCCGAGCATCGCCTCCTGACAGATGTTGATGAACTCGGGGGTGTCGTGTTTCCTGAGTTCGATGCCGCGGAGCTTGAACTCGTCGTCCTGGAAGAGGCCGTAGTAGCGGTTCAGCGCGCCGACTCCGGTCGTCTTGCACGGGAGGAACACGATCCATTTGTAGCGGCCCTCGAGTTCGATCGGGAGGCCGATCGATCCGGCGATGTGCTCGCGGACCTTCTCGATCGGGTCCGCGTTCGGCTTGGGCCGCAACCAGACGGAATCGACGATGCCGTGGACCACTTCGTAGCCATGGGATTCCGCGATCTCCATGGTGTGGACGAGGATGTCTCGGGCGTACGCGTTGATCGCTTCATGGCACTCGATGCGGCCGAACCGGGCATTTTTATATCCTTGGTACCCAAACGAGTTCGAGGCATAGACCATCCCTTGCACGAGAAACCCGTTTGGCGGTCCCGTAACTTCGAAGCAGTAAACGTAAGGGCCAGTCGGAGCCACTTTTTCGATCTTCTTCACGCTAACAAAAGAAACGTCCGATTGAGAAGGAAGAATCCTCGGGCACCGGAGCAGTTTGACTCGTGCTTTGTGTCCATTCTTCAACCAGATGCCAGTGAGGAATATTGCTGGAAGATAGAGCGAATGAATCGGGTGGGTGTGAGGACGAGAGGAATATAGCTGGCTCGGAATCCCGAGGCTGCCGAGAAGTAAGCGAACTTTCTCGAGGAACTCTCGCGACGCGCTGGAAATAACTGCCTTTCCCTTAGGATGAATTGCCCCATCACTAGCGATCAGGCCCGAGACAAACCCCTTACGAACGTCTTCACTCGCGTTTAAAATCCAATCAGGGACAACAAGTTTCTCTTTGTCGGTCGATTCTCCGACATGGAGTACATCGCGAAAAATTCGTTTCAAAACACCGCTGTTGAATTGCACAACCCACATTCTTGCATGCTTTTCCTTACGCGCGACTCCCTCGATACCGAATTTCCTTCGAACGATGCTCATCAGTTTTGCGACTATTTCGGATTCGTCCATCCCGACGTATAACCTGATCATGTTCCCTGTTCCACTGCCGTCGCCAATGTAGAATCCAACGAGGAACGCTAAGTCAGCGTCGACGGAGATTCGTGCACGGAGGAATGGTATCCGTCCTCCATTTCGACGGCCGTGTCCTACTTCGAGACCATTCCATTCCTTCGGACGCAATGTGAGCAGAGGGAGGAACCGGAGAGGCAGTTGACCAGTCTGTCTCCAAATGTGCACGGATCGCTCGATGTAAGCTGCATTCGTGGCGTGACGGTAAAGAAGCCGAAAGCCTGACCTGATGTGTTTCTTCAAACCCGGCCCTCGAACCCTCCAAAATTCCAAGTCTTTCTTGGAGAGATTTCGGAGAAGAACCCTGGCAGCATTCAGCGAAACTGGCGGCTCATTCCCGTCAACCTTCCATTCTGTCGCAACGGGGATTTTGTGACCGATCCGAAGCGCATCGGCTCGCTTTCTTGTCAAGCCCGAGGCCGTCGATACGAAGAACCTATGATTAGGTGTAACGAGAAGATTCCGACCTCCTTGAAGCGAGATTTGAAGGAGGGTCTTCGGAGCGAGCGATTTGATGAGTTTGCGGATCGGTTTTTCGACCAGCCGCATGCGGTTGTCAAAACCAACTGCTCGCAAATCCTTCGGGACGGAAGCAATTCCGGGCCTATCGGGTAAGTGTGGGTCAACGACATCTGCGATGCGCTTGATTTTCGCGATACCATTTTCCTTGATTGGAACCAGGGTGTTGCCATCGTAACAGGTTACGAGCGTCCACTTGAGAATCGTGTCTCGCCCAGTGTAGACATCTTGCAGCGGGCCGAGTTCCTTCTTCATCTTCTTGTAATACCGTCGTCGCTCGATCAACGGTTTCAGCACACGACCAACAATCCCAACTCGCCGTGTGCACATGTGGTACCGCAACTCGGGGACAGGGAGGCCATCTGTGGGACAGCAGGCGCAGTCGAGCGTCTCCGCGGAGATGTTGTACTTCACCATGATGCTCGGATACAAAGAGGAAAAGTCGAGCTCGTAGAGCCCCTCGTGAACGCCGACTTCCGGCTCGAACGTGAAGCCGCCGCGATCGCCTCGCAATAGATTCTCAGCATCCTTGAAGTCCTCGGGCCGGTTCTTCTTCCAGACGACCAGGCAACCGTCCTGGTATGCCAGGTTCGTCTGCATCGCGGTGAAGGCGGTGCCCGGCGTGAGACGCGCCTGCTCTTGGGGCGTGAGCGTCGACAAACGTGACAGCTCCGCGAGCCCCGCGAAGTCGCTCTCGCGCATCGCGAAGTGCCCGCGGTCCAGATGAAGCCGTCCGCGCAGGATGTACTGTCCCGGTTTGAAGACGATCTTGCCGTACGTGAAGTACGATTTCCCCTTCCGCTCCGCGAACTTGTCCGGGTCGCGGCCGAGTCGCATCTCCACGCCGAGTTCAGCCGCCTTTCGGGCCAGGTACGGCATGACGAACGCGTCGCCGCCATCCGTCATCAGGATGTCCGGATCCTTCGATGTAACGAGGTCCTCGATCCCCCGAAGGATGGATTCCTCGGATCCGTCGAGCTCGACGTCGTCGATGCGCGCGCCGAGGAGCTTGTCCTGCATCCGCGGGATGCCCGCGGGATTGTCGACGTGCAGGTCGAGGAGAGCCCTCTTCAACGGCGGCAGCGGATACTCGAGGGCGAAGTGCTCCTCCTCCGGGGTCCAGATGCCGTTCCCGTACCGCACGAGGCCCATCGGGAAGAGCCCGTGGTCCATCGCGTATCGCTGGGAGAAGCGCAGGTCCACGTTGTACAGACGGTGGTCGATGTATCCGCCGTTCGAATCGAGGATGTGCGCGAGCTCGCGGATGTCGCGGTAGTGCCGCGGGACGATCTCCAGGACGGACTTCGCCTCGTCGTCCTCGAGGGCGATCCGGCGGGAGACCTCCCGCACCTCGCGGACGCCGTCCAGGATCTCCGTCCGCCGGCGGATCTCCGGCAGCTCGGCGGGAGCCGCGTGCAGATAGAACGTCGGCAGGAACCGCGGATCCTCGATCCGGTGCGCCCCTCGCTCGTTCCAGAGCCAGAGGACCATCGAATCGCGGTCGTAGTCGCCGTAGGCATCGATGATCCAGCCGTGCGTGGCGGACTCCCCCCGGAGACGTACGCCAGGCGCCTCAGGGTGCTTGAGGGTCCCTGGGGGAGGGGTCGGTGAAAGTGCGTACCATGAGCGCCTCGTGGGGCGCAAGCACCATCCGCAGCTCGACGGAGAGGCCGCGCCAGCCATACCACCGTCGGAGCGCTCGGCGGGGTGCCTTCTCGAATCCGAGGGAACCGAACAGACCGAGGGACGCGTCGTTCTCCTCCGTCATTGCCGCGAACACGCGCGTTGCGCCCCGTCTCGCGAACCGGTTCAGCGATTCGATGACCAGGGTCCGCGCGATTCCCTGTCGTCGGAAGTTCGTGTCGACCGCGATGAAGTACACGTATCCGATCGGAGGCGTGCCATCGAACCATCGGCCGACCAGAAAGCCCGCGGGGACACCGTCTTGGTTGGCGATGAGGAACGGCCATGCGCCCCGTATTCCGCGGACCGCGAAGAACGCGTAGACGCGGTCGAAGGACGCCCGCGCGATCCGTCGCAACGTGGCGAAATCGGCAGTCGTTCCCTCACGAATCGGCACGGAGCGAGGAGAGAGGCTCGACCGAAGAACGTTCCCGTTTCAGTGTCTCGAGCTCCCGCTCCATTTCCAGAAGGACCGACAGGATCGCCAGGATCGTCGGGTCCATGTGGGCGCAATAACTCGCGGCACTCGCGTGTTGCCGCGCCTTCGAGACGACGCGATCGAAGGTCTCCCGGTCTTTCTCCCGTAGTGCACGGCGGTAGTCCATCCAGTCGTTCAGAATCGACTCGAGGTGCAGGCGGTACGTCGGGATTGTGCGGCCCATAGGATCCACACGATGAGCGAGGACCCTAAGGCGCCATGCCGAGGAGGGGTCAGTGAAAGTACGTCACTTACGGCGCGTCCTCGCGCGTCCAGCGTCGCATCTTCCGGAGGCACGCCTTCTTGTCGTCCGGAATCCCCTTGAAGATCTCGAGGGTCGCGTAGCCCTCGTATCCGCTCTCCTTCAGGGCGGTGACGTCCCGTTCCAGGTCGATCGTCCCTTGTCCGAAGGGAAGGTGCTCATCCCCCGCCTCTCCCTGCCCGCCGTGATTGTCATGGATGTGCGCGAGGCCGAGTCGGTCCCCCAAGACCGCGAGGTACTTCCGCGCGCCGTCGGCCCGCTTGTCGAGGTGGGCGTGCCCGACGTCCAGGCAGTACCGCAAGTCTGGGACGGCGTCGAGGACCTTTCGCAGGACTTCCGGTGGCTCGTCGACGTTCTCGACCGTCACGACGACATCCCGGTCCGTCGCCGCATCGACGAGGTCGGAGAGCCAGGAGGTCTTCGCCTGCGCCGCGATCCGCGGGGCCGAACGTGCCTCGAGGAAATGGGCGTTGAAGATCTCCGTCCCTACCGGCGCGAGGGCGTCGATGAAGCCGACGAATCGCGCGAGGTCCGCCTGATGGAACTGGGACGGCGGCAGGTGCGCGGTCCGGAGCGGGAGTCGCTTGGCAAGGGCGTCCGCCTCGGACCGGAGTTTCTCCGGTTCCCACGTGATCCAGGTCAGGTCCAGCTCTGCGTAGTCGAATCCCGCCTCACGGACCTCGTCGACCTGTTTCGGGAACGGCTCCCGGCTGTACGTCGAAGCGCCGATGCGCATCGGCGCGTGCC
>Ga0209470_1000578_pt1 | contig 28544 bp, 26 predicted proteins | sample GraSoiAngelo_125_FD_185882 | JGI IMG/M metagenome (GOLD analysis project Ga0209470, IMG submission 185882) | Grasslands soil microbial communities from the Angelo Coastal Reserve, California, USA - 14_0927_05_40cm (SPAdes) (version 2) | ecosystem: Environmental > Terrestrial > Soil > Grasslands ... | reverse complement strand
GGGAAAATTGCTCCGAATATCACCTGATGGGAAAGTCGAGTCGATGGTGAACTTGCCACTGAGGAATCCGTTCGAAAGCGGTTCTCGCGCGATGATCGCAACATTTTGTGCTCTAGCTGCTTGGAAGAGCTGGTTTTTCGCCTCTTGGCGTAGAACGTTGAAGACAACTTGGATGGCTGCCGGTTGTCCATATTTTATGGCTAGAAGTCCCTCCTGCGGATTGTGGATGGAGACGCCGTAGTGTCGGATTCTTCCAGAATCCTTCAGTTTTTCTAGATCTTCGAAGATCTTCCCACTCTTGAGCAATTGGATAGGCGGATTGTGCAGTTGGTAGAGGTCGATGCAGTCTGTCTGCAGTCTTTCGCAACTCTTCGCTGACGCGAATTCTAGATAATCCGGGCTGAAGTTCATGCGAGGAGGATCATGGTAGAAGTCGCCCCCCCCTTTGGTCGCCAAGATAACATCGTTCCTGTGCCCCTTCAGAGCGTGGCCGAGAATCTCTTCGCTATGTCCATGTCCATAGACATCAGCCGTATCGAAGAAGTTGCATCCAAGCTCAAAGGCTCGTTCAACCGTAGCGAGCGAGACTTTGTCGTCTGTGGGTCCGTAGCTGTTCCCATAATTGTTTCCTCCTATCGCCCAGGCCCCAAATCCCACCTCGCTGACTTTGAGAGCTGTTTTTCCCAGGGTCCGGTATTTCATAATGAGACTCTATCCAAACATTACGCGTTTCAAATAATGAACTTGCACAACCTCAGTCTCGCCTGATTAAGCTTAATGTGATAAGAGGAAGGAAGGGGAGCGGAGACATGCTCCGCTTCAGATTTTCTAATTGCTCTTCGGAAACCTTTGGACTTGAAGGTGGCGGTGTCTAATCACGAGGACCGCGGCGAGTCCCGCGACTCCCGCGCCGCCCGCAATGATGTATAGGGTTGGCAGTCCGCCTTGAAGGCCGAAGCTCGGGTCATGAACTAGGGTTGATCCGCTGGCGAAGTAGGGATAGACAAGGTATAGTTTCAGGAATGTTTCTGGTCCGTCCTTTTCCGCCTTGTACGCGGCGACTACTGGTACCGATTGTGAAGTGCCGCTGGCCGATGTTACAGTAGCGGTATTGACGAAGTGGAAGAACCCAATGTTCATGCTTGACGTGGCCGGTCCAGAAGCATATCGCACATTTTGTTCCGTTTTGGAGGTCTCAGTGTAGGGATGCTCCATTACTGTAGCACCCTCGTCATTGGCTGCGTCGACAGTCGTCGTGCCGGTAGACTGATCCAGATCGAAATGGTTGTAGTCGCTGTGCATGTTCACTTGCAAAGCCAGTTTGTCACTGGTTGATACGAAGGGCCATTTTTTCAGCACGAAATCGATCTTGATCTCTGCGGTGTTGACTGTTACTGATTGTCCATTGACAGTGATGGTCCTAGTGTTGTTGTAGGCTTTCACAACGAGCACTACGTCGCCTGATTTGAGGGATTGGGGCGGGGGGGTCTTTTCAACGATGGTCATCTGATTGTTGAGGGTGAAGTTGAAACCCATTCCGATGGTAGTCCCAGTGGTTTTGTCCTTGACTGGGTAGAAGTTGCCGGCGGTCCAGGAGGCCGAGTCGAAGTCGGCCACTGCAACCAACGCAGGGCTCTCGTAGGTGCTCTCCCCGGAGCTAGTGCTGAATTCTATGAGAGACCTGAAGTTGAGCTGGTAGGTTGTTCGTCCAAGCTCGTTTGTCGCATAGAAAGTAATGTGTGGGACGTTTCCCTCGAACACTCCCGTCAGTGATCCGCTGTTGAAGATGATCCTGTTTGCTGAGTCAACAGATCCTGTAGGGGCTGCTCCCGCTACAGCTGGGACCGCGAGTACTGAGATTGCGAGTGCAAGGACTCCGAGCAGCATCGTCATGGTTCTTTTCATTGTTCTCGAATCATCTCCGTTTCTTCAACCTAGACACATGTTTGAGACGCGATTTAGGCGTTTTCCTTCTAAATAGGGCGAAATTACGGTTTCTACACTACTAGAACTCATTCTACGGTTCCGGACCGGTATGTTCTGAGATTCTAGAACAATCCTAGCGACAAGGCAAAGATCACTGCAGTGATGTTTAGGTACATGACGGCGAGGCTGATCAGCGCCGTCCGCTCCATCCTAAGACCCTTCGATATTGAAATCGCGCTTGAGAGCAGGCAGACAACCCAGACTTGAACCCCCACTTGTAGTAGAATTGTGAATGCTATCGCGGATTGTATCACCGCCGAGAAGGGTTGGACCAGTAGAATCAGACCTGGAACAAGGAGCAGGGGTAGCATCGATAAAGCGGTACCGTTGACGAGGCTGAGTTCTCCACCCCTTCTATGATAGAACAAGTTGCACATGATATCCGCCACTGCGAACGTGATGAACCAACCCAAGGGGAACAACAGTAAGAACCAGGTCTTTGCGATTCCCTGGGTAGGATTGAGATAGAACAGGAGAATTGGTTCGAGGTTTGTCATGAAAGAAATTGCTCCTCCGAGAGCAAGGATCATGACTGCAATTGGGAGGCTCCTCAACGGCTCTTGGCTAAGATAGTTGAATACAGTTCTGCCGAACAGAAGCTCTCTCGAAAAGAAACCGAAGCGCGATTCCGCTGTAGGAGTTTGAGCGGCGTTCGCCATTATTCGCTCCTCGCCAGAGCTGAACGCGTTGATGGCTGCTCTGCCATCATCAGTCAGCAAATACTTCCGGTCGGCCCCCTGAGCTACAAATCCTTCCAAACTATCCAGGTGATGGTAGAGCGCGCCTACGCTTATCTTCAGAGTATCATGGAGCTCTTTGAAACCGGCTTTGCCTCTCTCCTTCAGAATCTGGACAATCTGGCGCCTAGTCGGATTTGCGAGAGCGTTGTAGACTCTCGTGAGGCTCTCGTCAGACTTGTCCAGCATCGATGAATCAGTCTCTTGGACCCTAGGGGTCCACGATTCCGAGGGGTCAAGCCCGTATAGCTATGCTGAAACTCGCGTGGAGAGTCTTAAGTTGCCTAATAGGAAAAAAAGAAGAAGACCGGGACGGTCTCCCGCCGTCACGATCAGTTATGTGCTCTTCTTCGAGGCGAGGTTGCGCAGTCCTAAATTGCTTCCGGACGACATCAAGAGATGCACAAAGGATATTCCCGATGTCACCCCAAAGGCTAGGCTATTCCAGGTGAACTGCCGCACAGCGTATTCAGACGTCCGGGAATGGCGAAAAAATACGTTTCCTGAAACAGAAAAAGCATTCCTATCTAGCCCCCCGGGGGTTGCCAAAATCTCCCGATAGACAAAGGGGAAAAAGGGAGAGTGTTGGAAAGCCCACGCTATCCACGGGATGTTATGCCTGCCCTATGTTGAAGCACAGTATTGATGGTTCACGTTCTTCACCATCGGAGTTACAGTGGATTGATAGTTCCGACAGGGGCGTAGTTCTAAGGATGAACGTTGGCAGTAAACGTTGAGAAAAAGCCAACAGCGGCCTTCGCGCTATCGATACTGGCAGGGATATTCACCCTCGTCGGTGCTTTCCTAGCTAGTGCCATCACATCGCTACTCGTCCCGGGCTTTCCCAGCAGCATGCTTCTGATCTGGGGAAGTATCGCAGGGATCCTCACTCTCGTCGGAGGCTGGCTGCTGTACAACAACGCGGCCCAGAGAAAACTAGGCAGCACATTAGTGCTCGTCTTCTCAATACTATCCATGAACTTCATCGGCCTCATCCTAGGCCTCATCGGAGGATTCCTAGGATACACGTACAAGACAGGCGCAAGCACCACCAATACTTCCAGCTCTAGCCGCGCGTACACCCCGCCCTGATAACCAGGGCGGACCCCTTTCTTTCAGCCTCCTTCTCAAACCATTCATTGAAAATCAGTCAATGCTTAAATCGCCATTTTGACCATCCCATTCCTATCCTTCCCTTGACTACCACGATAAGCCTCTCAGTCTTGGACGAGTTCGGAGGCAGCAGGCTCCTCATCCCCGACAAGATACGATATGTTCAGGCAAATCCTCTACCAAGCAAGCCAGTCGACCTGGCCTTTAGGGAAGCCCTATCAAGCCCCATCGGAGCCCGACCGTTCGAGAGAGAGAAAGGCTGGAGTCCCGCAATAATCCTCACCGACTCCACACGCAAACAATCACCCTTCATCAAGCAACTGATCAGTCTGATCGAGCCGAAGACTGATGACATCAATTTCATTTTCGCATGCGGGACTCACCTACCCGCTGATCAGTCATTCATCCGGAAAGTCCTCGGGGACGACATCTACAAGCGGTACGAGAAAAGTATCAAGGTAAGCTCAACCCAGAACCCTGCAAGCAAATACGAGTGGATAGGTCTCACCGGTCGAGGAACACCTGTCGAGCTAAACAAGGAACTATTCGATCGGGACCTGTTAATTTCGACACTGAACGTTCAGCCCCACTACTTCGCAGGCTATGAAGGAGGAGCCAAGGCTCTTCTCCCTGGATGTTCTGGATTCAAGACAATTACGACAAACCACGGCTATGTCATAGGAAATCCGAGCTGCCGCGAGCTTGTAGTGAAAGGGAACCCAATGCGTGAAGACATGAACGAGGTCCCCAACATTCTCAAAGAATACATGAAGATCGAGCACCGAATTCTAGACTTCGTCCTCAACCAGGACGGGACCCTTGTCAAAGCGGCCTATGGCGATCCGAATCTGGCTCATCAACAGCTAGCTGAGAACTTTTCCAGGCGAGCACACACAGTCCAATCACGACCCTCACCCCTAGTACTCACGAGGGCTGACGGGCCAATGGGACAAAACCTCTACCAGGCATTGAAGGCAGCCACCTTCGCGGCCGGGCTCGTGCCGTCAGGCCAATCGCCAAAGCCCACCGTCGTTCTCCTCGCCTCACTCGAGAACGGGATAGGCAGTGAGGCATTCAAGACCGAGATGGAGACCTACGGCAAAATGGAACCTGGGCACATAGTTGAAGATTTGAAGAAAAGGGCAAAGGCTGGCAAAGTTACTGAAGCCTCGCAGAAACCGAACCGGCTAGCGCTCGACGATGCAAAGACAGACTTTGCAGTCGTTTCTCCCAAGGCACCGACCGTAATTGAGGAATTCCTCGGCAAGACCCGAATAAAGTTCTACAGGACCATCGATGACGCATTGAGATCGATGGACTCGAAGCTGTACGAACAGGACGTGGCCTTGATCCCATACGGATCTTCTACAGTTCCAGTCTCACCCTGAGCTTGAACAGGATACGGTAAGGATTTCCTAGAAGCCACGCGTATCGGGTGCGGAACACGCTTTACAAGAAACTAGGCTCGGGCTTTGTACTCCGCTTGGAACAAGGCGACGACATACTCAAGACACTTCGAGAGTTCGCGAACGCGCAAAGACTCCACGCATGCTTCTTTGAAGGCATAGGCTCCTTGTACAAGGCCGTTCTAGGCCACTACGACTTCAAAGACACGAAGAGGTACAAGTATGAAACATTCGCCGAAGACTTGGAGATCCTCACCTTATCTGGAAACGTCTCGACGATGAATCGACAAGCTCTGCCTCACGCACACGTCACTCTGGGACGCCGAGATTTTTCAGTTATCGGAGGACATCTTGAGGAAGAATCCCTCGCGAACATGGTTGAAGTAAACGTGACCAAGCTTCCGGGAAGCCTATTGAAGGACAAGGACAAGGAAGTCGGTCTGAACCTTCTTCAGCTGCCCCGCAAATTCTAGGAGCCCCGCGCGGATATCGCGGAAAGGACCAGCAGCCCGTTCCCGTTCCAAACCTCTCACTGGACCATATAGCCTATTACGAGAAGGAGCCGCCATGCCAAGTTGTCCCCTCGGATGCTGCCATGGCTAAGAAGATCGGCGCGCGGATGATTCTCTACCTGTACCTGGCAGTGTTCCTTACTCGCATAGGATTCGGCTCGGTGACGATACTATTTCCATTATATTTGCCCGCTGGAGTCTTCCAGGTTGGTCTAATCTTAGCGCTCTACCCTATCGCCGAGGCTGTTTCCGCCATGCCTGTCGGTCGACTAGCAGATCGGATGAGCAGGAAGAAGCTTCACCTAACGGGTATGACACTCATCACAGTTCTGACGGCTGCAATAGGTTTCACAAGAAACCTGCTGAACGTCTCCGTACTCCACGCTCTAATGGGTGTTTCCGCGGCAATGGCGGCAGTGACATCTCTCACGTTACTTGGGGATGCCACCAAACAAACTAACCGAGGAAAGAAGATGGGAGGCTTCGACCTAGCCAACCTGGGCGGATATGGGCTAGGTTTCGGCGTCGGCTCAGTTCTCGTCACGGCATTCGCATCAAGGCTGTCCTATGCTTTCTGGGTAACCTCAGGAATATTCCTGTTCACGTCTATTCTCGCGACAAAGTTCCTGGTAGAACCCGTCAGGAGCGATGAGCTTAATCAGCCTGGGATGCGCCGGCGTCGAATAGGATCGAAGATTCGGCCCGTCTTGCCTGTATGGCTTGGTCAGACGATTATTCTTGGAATGTATTTCCTCTTGCCAAAGGCGTTCAAGGACGCAAACATTACCATCACTGGGGAGTTGCTTATCTTTCTCGGAGCGATCGGAGGTTTGTTTGCTCTTGGTGCAATAGTTTTTGGTCACATATCCGACAAGGTCGGACGGACAAAGATCATGGTGCTCGGGGCTATCGGAGAGTTTGGCTTTCTAGTCATTTTCGGCTTGTCCTTCCCATGGTTTCTAACACACAACTTTCTGACATACGCTCTGATTCTTGCTCCGCTATTTTTCTTGGCGTCCGCAATTGCTCCCGCGATACTCAGCTACGTCAGTGACATTTCCGGCAAAGCGAGACGGGGATCGGCAAATGGCCTCTACAGTGTTGTGCTGAGCATCGGAATGGCTATCGGCAATATTCTAGGCGGCTTTGTATCGGAGTTCGGCGTACAGTGGATCTTCTTCGTCGGTGCGGGGATCTTGTTCCCCTCAATAATAATCTCATCCTCCCTGTTGAGAAAGAAGTAGACCACGATCTCTCGGCAGATTTCGAAGAGAGTACGTGTTTGGAGAGTTTCGGGGCTAGTCTACTAGAGATTTCTTCAGAGCCTCGCACACCCGGACCACTTCGTCTTCGGCGAGGGTCGGGTACATTGGTAAGCTCAAGACCTCGTTTGAGAGCGACTCGCTCAGCGGGAACGCCCCTTCCGCATATCCGTACTTCTGCCTGTAGGGTGCTTGTAGATGGATAGGTCTGGGATAGTGTATGCCTGTCTCTATACCATTGTCGGCCAGACGGTTCTTCACTTGGTCCCGGAATTTCGTCCTGATTACGAACAAGTGGTAGACGGCCTTTTCGAAACTTGCCTCCAAAGGTGGAAGAATGATGTCTCGCACATTTTCGAGCTCCTTTCTGTATTGTTCGGATATCCGTCTTCTTGCCTCGTTCCAAGCCTCCAGTCTCTTCAGCTGGATTCTCCCAATGGCAGCGTTGACTGTGTTGAGCCTTGATGTGAAGCCTATTCGACCGTGATAGTATTTGCTATTCTTGTCCCGGCCGCAATCTCTTATGCTCCGTGCGACATCGGCCATTTCCTCATTGTTCGTTGTTATGATGCCCCCGTCACCTCCTACGGTCATGTTCTTTGCGGGATAGAATGAGAAGCATCCGGCATCACCGACAGAACCAATCTTTCGTCCTTTGAATTCGGCGCCGTGAGCCTGGCAAGCATCCTCAATCAGGCTAAGGCCTGACTCGGCCGCAATGTCCTGGAATTCATCAATTCGAGATGGGTGTCCGTACAGGTGCACAGGCATGAGTGCACGAGTCTTGGACCCGATCTTTGCTCGGGTCTTGCGAGGGCTCAAGTTCATTCCTGAGCCTTCAACGTCAGCGAAAATGGGATCCGCTCCCGCGTGAACAATCGAGTTTGCTGTCGCGATGAAGGAGAATGGGGTCGTAATGACTTCATTGCCATGTCCGATGTTCAGAGCCTGAAATGTAATTGAGATGGCTGCGGTTCCGGAGGCAGTAGAGACTGCATACTTCGTGCCGCAGTATTTAGCGAACTCTTCCTCAAATTTGAAGACACTCTCGCCCATGACCATCATCTCGTTCTCGAGGGCGGCGAGGGCCGCCGCCTTCATCTCAGCGTCGATGATCGGTGATGCGAGATGTATCTTCTTACGTGGCTCGGCGCGAGCTTGACTCTCTGATTCGACTAATGCCGAGGCAGGCAATGGAGCGTTCTCTGTCACTATCTTGCTCAGCGTCCTAGTTCTGAAGTGATTTCGCATGGTCCGACTGATTAATCCTTTCCCCTGGAAAGCGCATTCTTAGATCTTCTGCAAGATAATGATATCTAGAGATTGACGGTGGGCGCTCGCACTCTCTCCCCTAAACATCGAGGTTAACCGTTGGACATTCGACTCTACCGATAGCTTAATTCCCGTTTTCCCGACGATCCGCAAGACCGTCATCTAGCCATGACGCTCGTATACGCTTGTATCGCTCCTCATGGCGGAGAAATTATTCCAGAACTAGCTTCGATAGCGATGTTGCCTAAGTTCGAGGAAACACGCGTAGCGATGCGGGTTCTCGCGAAGAGAATCTCGGAAACCCATCCACAGACGGTTGTAATTGCTAGTCCCCACAATCTCAGGCTGGTATCGAGAATCGCCGTCGTGGTTTCTGAAAACTCCTCGGGAACTTTGAGGGGCTCTTCAAATCGGTCTGTGTCCCTTCACGCCCGATGCGACATAGACTTTGGGAGGATCCTGCTTTCTCAAGCTGAGAAAGAGGGCCTGCCGGTGGTCGGAGCAAATTACGGGACTGCAACCGGATCCTCCTCCGACATGCAAATGGATTGGGGGACACTTGTCCCGTTATGGTTTATTCAAAAGGAACGGAAGTTGAAGCCAAAGATTTTGATAGTTACGCCTTCCCGGGAGATCCCTCTTCGGAAGAACTTCGTCTTGGGCCAACTACTCGGTCGTCTCATGAGTAAGGACCGGAAAAGGAAGTTTGTCTTCATTGCCAGCGCGGACCAAGCTCATGCGCACTCTCGTACAGGACCCTATGGCTTCAGCCGAGCCGCCCAAAAGTATGATGATTTTGTGCTAGGGGCGATCCGAGACAATAACCTGAAACGAATCTTGAGACTGAAGCCCAAATTCATTGAAGATGCAAAGCCGGATAGCCTCTGGCAGATGGCGATTTTAGCTGGAATAAACGAAGTAGTTCCACTACGATCTCAACTATTATCGTATCAAGTCCCCAGCTACTATGGAATGGCCTGTGCTGGGTTCAAGCCAAACTAACGCGATCTTGCTCATCCATGAAGGAGTGTCAACCTGTCTTTCTTTCGCGAGCCTAGACGCGGGTGCCTAGAATCTTCGCGCTCGTATGGTCCGATCGACTATTTCGAATGCTTTTGGTCCCAGGTTGCCCTTCACCAAGTAGCTCTGGAGTCCGTCGATCTTCAAGAGTTTCCCTATTGCGAGACCAGTCACAAATTTTCCATGAAACCACTGCTGTAGAAGGGGTTGATACTTTGAGACGAGGGCATTTGCTATAGCCTGAACATTTGCCAGGCCTCTGGGAGATTTGGCTTCAACTTCGACCTCTGAAAATCCTACCTTGACGTCTTGGAAGCTGTAGGTTACCCTGTCAATCGCCAGTTCCGCCAATGTTGAAGGTGGATTCTCGCTTCGCCCGACTACATCTCTAGCCTCTCTTCGTGTTCGCCTTTCTTGAATTACCTGCAAACCCAAAGCTTTGAGCGTTCTAGAAGGCGGGATACTCTGGAATCTTGAGAGTGACATTGACGGCGTTTTCAGTTCGAGCGTTCGCGCAAGTAAACGAATTGAGTCGTATGACCATGGCAGTTCCGTCTCTCTCCTCCGAATAACATTCCCTGAGACTCTACGGATATCCGACTTGGTTGAGATCAATAGAGTCCCTCCCAGTCTTCTAGTCCGGAGACTGGTCTTTCTTCGTCGCAGAGATTTCTCTCGTGTATCGTAGTATGTGTCGTAAATGACTAGTGGCGGCTTGGGCCTAAGGTCATACTCTAGGATCCGGCGAATGCCTGCCAACTCTCTCCTGAGATGGGCCGCGTCATCTTTGATGATTAGTGCAATTTCAGACTCAAATGTACTTGGCGAGGCAGTTTCTTTGGCCGAGAGGGTTCACCCGATAATCCTTGAGACATCGTGGGATTTTAGCTCTGGTCAGCTTCTATTCTGCAACAAATGAGGCAGGAATCTCTCGACGTTCCCAGTATCGGGACTCATGATCCTCTCGCATTCCAAGTTCGACTATCTGAGAGAAGGAGGCTCTTGCGGCCGAATTGTTAAATGAGACGCCGGGTCTCGCTTGTTAGGAATCAGGCGAGTCTCCCCGTTTATGAGCTTTAGAGATGCAAAGTCAACCGTCGAGGTTGAAGATTTACGCAGAGAATTCAAGGGCAAAGAAGGCAGAGTGCTGGCCCTTGATGGCGTTGATCTAAAAGTCAGAGAGGGCGAAGTTTTCGGTGTTCTCGGTCCGAACGGGGCCGGCAAGACTACCATGATTAGGATACTCTCGACCTTACTCTTGCCCTCGTCTGGGTCCGCCAGGGTGATGGGGTGGGATGTTGCTAAGCAGCCGGAGAAGGTTAGGCCCTTGATCAGCACTGCCAGTGGGGCAGAGCGGGCGGGATATGATTACATTACTGCCCGCGGGAATCTCTGGTTCTTCTCGCAACTCTATGGGCTTCCCTCAAAGCTTGCTCACGAAAGGATCAATGAGTTTTCGGAGATGCTGGGGCTGACGGATTATCTTGACAGAAAATTCTACACTCTTTCGACCGGCTACCGTCAACGCGTGACTGTTGTGAGAGCATTCATCAACGATCCAAAGGTCGTATTCCTTGACGAGCCCACTATCGGGCTGGATGTGATGACTGCATTGAAAATTAGGGAATTTTTAGTGAAGCAGGCGAAAGAGTCCGGACGCACGATTCTCTTAGCAACTCACAATATGGCTGAAGTTGATGCGATCTGCAATAGAGTCGGAATAATTGACAAGGGGAAGATTCTTGCCTGTGACACTCCGATGGCTCTGAAAAGGTCTCTTGGCGCCCCAGCTCTCGTAATGGAAATGACGCCTGCGCCAGACTCGGCGAGTCTCGAACCATTAGGTAAACTTGAGGGGGTGAAAGGCTTCACATCATCCATTGATGAAGAGCGAGGGGTAGGCAGAGTCCAAGTCGTTGTGGATAGCGACGAATCGGCGCAAGGAGCATTAGATTTTGCTAGAAAGTCGGGGATGAATTTGATCTCGAACTGGAGGCAGCAGACTACTTTGGAGGAAGTCTTCGTCGCCTTGGTAGGACGAGGATTTAGAGAGAGAGAACATGAATCCCCGAGCTAGCCTCTGGCTAAAAACAGTATACGCCCGAACCTGGGTCCGAACCAAGAGTATCTACGGAGAACCATTATGGGTCGCCGTCAATGTCGGCTTCCCCTTCTTCACCTCCCTAGCCCTGTCTCTGCTCTACAGCAGCGCTGGTCTGAAGGCTGGAATAGGCTTTGCATTCCTAGGCGGAGTCATGGTGTCGTTCTGGGGAAATGTTCTCTGGTCGATGGCATCCCAGTTCAATTGGGACAAACAACAGGGCCTCTTCGAACTCTACGTCACCTCCCCCGCACCGATATCAGCCATCCTCATCGGAATGTCGCTTGGCGGGATTCTCGGAACCGCGCCCTCGGCAATGACGCTCGCCATTATCGGCTGGCTTCTCTTCGCCCCACCCGCTACACCCTTATGGCCACTCGTCGCTCTGACGTTTGCACTAACTCTCGCTTCCTTGTATGCAATGGGCATGGCCCTGTCGTCGCTCTATCTCGTATATGGTCGCGAAGCCGACTCGGTTAACGAAGCCTTGCATGAACCCGTCTCGTTTCTATCGGGAGTGTATTTCCCTTCGAGCCTTGCATTTCCCGCAGCTCTGCAAGCGGTTGTTCTCATAATTCCTCTCGCCGTCGGGATGGATGCACTTCAACGAACTTTGTTCAGCCTGAACTCCACCGGGGCAACAGATCTCACACCCGTCTATCGAGACCTGCTGTTGCTCGCGATAATGGGCATCACGCTATTGTTCGCAGCCTCCAAAGCGTTGAAAATCTTGGAAGAGAAAGGTCGTCGAGCAGGTACTATCGCGGTGAGACAGAAATGAGCTATCTTAGCTCGATCATAGCGTCCATTCGAGTGGGATGGTCTCGAGATTTTGGATGGACTAATCCATTTCTCGGTTTCTCGTTGAAAACAATCGCACCTATTGCAAGCACCATGACCGCGGTCACTGTCCTGTACATAGGTTTCAGGAACGGGACCTCAATCGCGTCCGGCCAGTTCCCTATGCTGCTCGGATTCATCCTGATTGGCGCAACTCTCTACGCGCATATTTCGGCATATTCTTGGGTGCCGACTCTGGCTATCGCCGAGGGAAAGTGGACATTCGTCTTTCCCCAAGTCTACGTGTCTCCGAAATCGTCTCCTCCATATCTGGCTGGAAGATGTCTTGCAGCATTCGCTTCGTCCACGGTCACTTCGGTCGCGTCGCTCGCAGTAGCCATCGCGCTTTCATCGCTGCTGTTCGGGGTTGCGATACCTCTCGTGATCACACCCCTTTCGATCTCCCTGTTCGGAGTAGCTCTCGTCGTAAACATACTCGCTTCCATGGGACTGGGATTCCTTCTGGGAGCGTATGCCATATTTGCGTCGAAGTTCGAATGGGCCTTACCAACTTACGTTTCTGGGCTGCTGATGGTCTTCTCTGAGGCACTATTCCCAGTAAGTCTTCTGCCTCATCCATTCTCGGATATCGGAAATGTTCTTCCGTTTACCGAGTTTATTCGGGCATCTCGCGCGGTCCTGCTTCCACTAGGAAGTGTCAGCTCCTACTTCTATTACCTGGCCCTGAGTTTCGTTGGGGGGTCGACACTTTTGGCGATAGGTCTCCTTGCTTTCAGGTATGCTGAGAGGAGAGCGAGAAGACTGGGAGTGCTCGACCGGAAAGTAGTGTAATGACCTTGAACTGGCGACTCCACGACTCTTTCTCGTTAATCAATCCTCACTTGCTTGTATTCGGAGTTCATGAAGCTCACCGTCTGATTTCATAACCGTGACAACAACGAGTTTGCGCTCGACATCTACCTTCAGGATTCTCCCACACTGCAAGACGTGTCTTGCGGCTCTAGGAATTTTCGTCTCTTGCTTTAGATTCGGGCTGGATTGCCTGTCGAGTATTTTTCGAATCCCATCGTAAAGGCTGATAACTGCTTCGTTGTCGGTGTCGAGCTCCTTTGGCTCCTCCCAGGCCGTCAATTCGGCTCCCCTTCAGCTGGACAGCTCCCCGATAAGTGACCTAGAACAAACGTCTGAGAAATTGACCGTTCCTCCCATTGGACCTTATGATAGCCGAGAGGGGTTGGCAAATTGCTGGTCGTTACCGCCGACCCCTTCATGAAGTGACTCATAATCGGGCTGCGATAGTCTTCGAAGGAAATCTGGTCTACTTCTTATTGAACGTCGCCAGTATTACCTCATCGGTATGGACTGTGGTTACATAATGACAGTAACAGACGCACTGGCAGAACGTTCCTGGCTTTGATTATGCAGGCGATCTTGAGATTGCTTCCAACTTCTCTGAAACGGTGTTCGAGAAAGCGGGGCTGTGTCGTTTGACATTAGTCGATCTTTTGATCTCTGTCGGGAGTGCAGGGTTAGCTGTTTTCAGCTTGCCGACGGTGCTTAACAAAGATTCTCAAGTTCCAAGGAGAACAGCTAGCATTCCGACAGCGGCTATCCTGACCTACTTTGTTCCGCTGTTCGCGATCAGCGGGCTCGTCCTTACTTCGATAACAATTGCGGGTCAGGCGCTCGTGTGGTGGTTGATCGTGGCCTTCCGGCCGGTCAATAAGCACGAGTAGGTGTCGGAAGTGGATTGTATGTTTGGATCGGTTCTATTTTCTGTGCGATCTATGGCTTAGGGCGAGCCGCGGGTCCAATTCTGGTCTTGGGTTGATGAAGACTTGCTTTGCTTCGATCTCCGCTGTGGCGCTTTGAGAATCATGAACGCCACCGCTGCGATTCCAGCAGCTATTCCAGCCGCGACAAGGATGTAGGTCAAGGTGCTGATAGATGTCAGCGAGGTTGGAGCGGACACTGTATAGGCAAAGTAGCCTCCACTGTTGTTGTTTAAGTTACTGTTGCCTGTATTGTCAAACGCGATGATGTAATACTCAACATGAGCGCCTGCAGCAAAGGCCGGTATTCGGCCGGTGGCAGTTGTCGTGGTCGCATTGTAAGTAGCGACGATTGTAGTGTTTGTGGACATCCAGTTATCGGTGGTGTAGGTAATGGTCACATTCTTGATGGTGGAACGCGCGCTTGTCACATTCACTGAGACAGTAACAGCGTCGCCGAATGCTGGAGATGTCGGGTTAATGACAGGTGTGCCTATCACTGGTGCTTGTGACGGAGGAGCGTGTGCAAGGGCGACAGAGCCAGCAACCAAAGCTAGGGTCAAGAAAAGTATTGGTAGACTTCGTTTGGTCGTCATGTTCATCACCATAATAACCGAGGGAGGGCTTGATTTCGATGCTGTTACCATCATGCTTTGGAACGTGTTAGTCTTCGCTCACGGAATGAACCGCCTCACCGTAGGCGGGTCGAGAAATAGCTCAAAACGCGGCTAGATACGGGCGAGCGCCTAATTGGAGCCTCGGGCGGGGTTTGAACCCGCGACCCTACGGGGCATGGTTTCTGCCATTCCGCTTACGAGGCGGATGCTCTCTGTTGCGAGATGCATCTACCAGGCTGAGCCACCGAGGCACCGGCCGAGCCCCGTTCACAGCCTTGACTTAAAGCTCTACGATTCCCGGCTAGAATAGAACGGGCATGGCCAAGACTGGTCTCACAGAACGCGAGATCATCGGAATCTTCAAACGACGTTTCGATTCAGGGCCAAAACTCCCGCTGGGATTCGACGACGATGTAGTTGCTTTCCCAATGTCCCAGGGAAGACTCGTTGTATTGAAGACTGACATGCTTGTTGGGAGCACTGATGTCCCGCCGGGCATGACACTTAGACAGGCAGCAAGAAAGTCAGTGGTCTCTACCGTTAGCGATTTCGCCGCGAAAGGCGTCCAGCCTAGAGGACTCCTGGTATCTCTCGGCCTGCCTCCTCCTGTAAGACTGTCGAGTGTGAGGGAAATCGCGTTGGGTCTCAAGAGAGGCGCAAGCGAATACGGATGTAGAATACTCGGTGGAGACACGAGTGAGACCCATGACTTTGTTATCGACTGTATTGGGTTCGGATTTGGGGGGACTGGAGGGATCCTCCGTAGAGATGGCGCAAGACTGGGAGATGTGGTGGCAGTGACCGGGGAATTCGGAAAGACAAGCGCTGGACTCCAAATATTGTTTGGGAACAAGAAGCCTTGGCCTCGGAGATTTTCGAAACTCGTCCATTCGGTTCTCCATCCGGTGGCAAGATTGCAAACTGGCCTCAAGCTAGCTCGGTCAGGGCTCGTGAGCAGTTCTATTGATTCAAGCGACGGTCTTGCCTGGAGCCTTCACGAAATAGCTCGGCTAAGCGATGTGAATATCGTCTTGGAAGAGATTCCGGTCGCGCAAGAGGTGAAAGTTTTCGCCAAAGAGAACGGTCTCGTCTCGGAAGAACTTGCGTTATTCGGAGGAGAGGAATACGAGCTCGTCTTGACAATCAAGAAAGACCGATTTGTGAGTCTCAGACGGAAGATTCCTTCCCTTCGAAGGATCGGAAATGTGGAGAGCGGTCCCGGGGATGTGATTGCTCGTTTCGGTGGAAAGCCTAGGAAAGTTGAGCCTCGCGGGTATGAGCACTTCACGAAGACAATGGCGTCCTTCAGCCCGTGAAACTTAGGTTAGTCTAGCTTTATTAGGTTCTACTAAAACACTATCAACTGTGTTCCGTCAACAGCGCCCGGCTGGTGTTTTTCCGTATGACTGAGCTTCTAGAGGCTCCTCTGCAGTACAAGTCACGGAGCTTCATACGTAACCTCGCCGTCTACTTCGGACCCGCTCTCGTCGTAAGCGTCGCTTACATGGACCCCGGAAACTACGGGACCGACATCGTAGGAGGATCATCGTTCGGCTACACTATGCTCTGGGTAGTATGGCTCGCCGGCATCATGGCCATGCTTCTCCAATATCTCTCAGGAAAACTGGGAATCGCCACCGGGCATTCCCTGCCAGCTATGATACGACTGCACCTGAAGGCGCCGCGCTATGTTATTCCCTACTGGCTCGCATCGGAGGCGGCCGCTGCAATGACGGACCTGGCAGAGTTTCTAGGAACTGTCATAGCTCTGTACTTACTCTTCGGGGTTCCCTTGATCTACGGAACTTTTCTCTCGGTCTTAGACGTACTGTTGATACTAGGTATCACCCGAGGGAAGGCCCGAAGGCTCGAATATGCATTTCTCCTCTTTGTTTCAATTATCGGATTCGGATACCTATACGAAATCTTCCTGACATCTCCAGACACGGCAGGGATTCTGAGAGGCTCAATCATACCGACTCTTAGCACGGTACCCGAACTCCTCCTTGCGGTCGGAGTCATTGGAGCGACGGTCATGCCTCACGCCGTCTTCCTCCACTCCGCACTCACGAATGATAGAGTAACCGATCCGAGGGTGGAAGTCAAGAAGTACGTATTGCGTCTTCATCAGGCAGAGAGTATCATTATGTTCACGATGGCGGGTCTGGTTAATGCGGCGATAATGATAATGGCTGCCGCGGCGTTTTATCCCAAGATATCCGTTCCGACGATAGACATAGCGTACAAGACACTCCTTCCCCTCTTCGGTCCTCCAGCCGCAGTTATCTTTGGAATAACCCTTCTATCATCTGGATTATCCTCATCGACAACAGGCACATTGGCCGGACAAGCAATCATGGAAGGAATGCTCGGTAAGAAGATTAATCCATGGATGAGGCGGCTCGTCACGAGATTCGTTAACACCATCCCCACTACCATCGCGATCCTTCTTGGATTGAACCCGCTCATTATCCTGGTCTACAGCCAAGTCGCCCTGAGCCTCCTGCTTCCTCTCCCTCTCGTACCTCTTTGGTGGTTTACTCGGAAGAGGAGTCTGATGGGAGTATTCACAAACCGGCTAATAACAACGATCTTGGCAGGAATCTTCGTTCTTATCATAATCGGGCTCAACATAATGCTCCTTTACTTCACTTTCACCGGTGCCTCATAGGAGGTTCTCTAGAGAGTGATTGTATCGCCGGCGATTTCGACCAAAGCATAAGCCACAAGAAGCCTGCATGTAGGCGTTCTCGCAATTTCCTTGACGAAGACTGCGGAGGTTTACAATGTTCCTCGGGGCACAGCCTATCTTACTAGCCAGCAGGTCCTCCTCTACATTACCTATCTAGTATTCTACGTTCTGCTAGCTCGAATTCTCAACAAGACAGAAGTAGGCGAGGTCGCGGTCCTTGCCCTAATTCAGGCGCTTCTGACGGGACTAATTTCCGGGTCATTACCTCTCGCCGCAACCCGCTTCATATCCAGAAGCATCGTTGCCGGAGATACTCAGGCGGCTGCCGGAGTAGCCAGGGTGACTCTGAGACTGTCGCTCGCACTAGCTGTGCCTGTGGTTGCACTTGCCGTACTCTTCTCGCCCTATCTCAGCGGCTTCCTTCGAGGCGCCACAGACCCTACTAACTTATTGCTTGTGACATTCATTGCTTCCTTCTTCCTTGATCTAACGCTTCTCTACACGGCATTCTTCCTAGGGGTTGGACGGTATGCGCAGACTCTGTATCAAAACGCCCTGTTCGTTCCTCTCAGCCGTGGACTCGGGCTCGTGCTAGCTTACTACGGCATCGGAGTCTTGGGCTTTGCTCCCTTACGAGTCCTTGGCATTGCGACAGGCTGGGCCGTTGGAGGAGTCGCGACCGTACTTCTATCTGTCTACCTCTGGCATGGCCAGCTTCCTAAAGGGGGCAGCTATCCTCTGCGACCCATATTGGTCTTCAGTCTTCCCGTATTTGCATCTGCCTTGATTACTTTGGGACAGCAGTGGGGCGACCTAGGCATAATCTATCTCCTCCTAGGCGCAACCATTCTGGGACCTTACTACCTTGTAGTGTCCAGTGTGAATTTCTTGTCAGTGCTCTGGATGCCGGTGAATCAGGCGATCTATCCCGCGCTCTCCGCGGCTCACTCAACGGGCGAGCCCAAAGAGGTCTCGGACAGATTAGCCACTGCTTTCAGACTGATCAATTTGACGGTTCTTCCGATTGGTTCTGCTCTAGCTGCAATAACTCCAACCGCCCTTGACATCGTATATGGCGCGACGTACGTGGGTGAGGCCTTGACGTTATCGATCCTCTCGCTGTCTTCTATTTTCGTGGCCCAAGGGGTCTTGTTGGTCACAACTCTGCAAGCTGTTGGTCATACCAGGCGATACTTGGTGGTCACTCTTGTATCGACTATCGCGTTTATGGGATTCGTGGGGTTTGCAGCCCTCCCGTTGGGAACGCTTTCCGGTGCCATCGGTCGGGCCCTACTTTCGATACTAATCGTGGCGCTTGCGAGATTTTCGCTTCGCCATGAAGTCTCAACGCATATCGATTCTGCGTTGTCGAAGGCCATTCCATTGGCCGGTGGAGTGGGATTGCCGTTGCTGGCCCTTGATCAGTTCTTCCTCCTGTATCACCCTGTTAGACCGGTCTTTCAACTGGTCATCCTCTTCGGTCTATTCGCGGTGTTGTACGGCGGGATCAGCCGGCGGCTCCGAGTATTTCATCACGGAGATTTCGCGATGCTGCACGATGCGCTCCCGAGAATACTACGGCCATACCTGAAAATGATTCAAGGCATCATCGTTAGCAGCGAGAGCTGAGTCGCGTTGGCGGCAGGAGCGGGCCCGGAGGGATTTGAACCCTCGACCTTCGGCTATCCTCTATTGATAGAGGGCCGACGCTACTGTCCGTGCTGAGCTACGGGCCCGAGCGGTTGCTCAACTAGGCATTGTACAAATAGCTTTACGAAAAAGAGGGGTATCCCTACCCTACGGCAGGGAGAATTTACTTCTTGGAGAGTTTGCCGATTCCCATGAAGACAAGTGCGAGCATGACTACAGCGATGCCAAGCAGAACTATCTCAACGATCTGTAGCACCGAACTAGTCAGACTGAGAGGCTGGTATGTTGCGACTGCATATGCAATTGTGGCTGATCCTGAGGAGTAACTACCGCCAGCGATGTCTGTCCCGATTTGGAGTGAGATTGTTCCTCCGAATATGTTCGAAGCTCTCCCGTCCGTCGGAACGGTAAACGTGTATTGAGTGTTGTATGTCTGTCCCGCTGCGAGCGCTTGAGTGATGCCTGTTATTGTGGTGTTGCCGTCCCAATGATCGGTTATGAAGGCCTTCCAAGGGTAGGTAATGCTGATATTCTTCACTGCGAAAGCTTGGGTTCCCGAGTTCCGGACTGTGATGAACAGAGTTCCGGTATCTCCAGGAACATAGCTCGCCTTGTCTGTGTGCGCGTAAATGTTGACGACAAACGAAGCGTGGCTCGGCGTTAGCATTATGCCTGCGAGGATGCTGATAGCTAGCAGTGTCAATGGTACGCTCTTCATTTTCATGAGAGCGCTTCGCGTCTCTAGGTCGGTAAAAGGTTAGTTGTTACTCCCGATATGAATTACTGTGGGTTTTCTCAGGAAAGCTTGATACGGAATAAGATTGGCGGTGTCTCAGGGGCTCGTCGTCTAAGACGCTTCTCAGCGTCGGCGAAGCCTGGTTAGGACGTCGCCCTGACACGGCGAAGGTCGCAGGTTCAAATCCTGCCGAGCCCACCAGCTTCATCACGGATTTCTGACTGATTCAAGATTGAAGATCCGAACAATGCTTCGATCCTTCGGGCGAGAATTCTGTAGGTTTCTCGCTGAGAATAGAGCATAGTCTCAGTTGATGTTAATGAGATGTGGGTATACAATAGAATTGGGTCTCTGAGACCGCTTTCAACCTACGCCGTTAATTGTGCCCTTACGCTTCGACGAATAAGCCATAGAGACACAAGTGCTGTCACTACTCCATAGACTAGGTGGAAGATGAAGCTCCCGCCCGCAAACATGAGATTCGACAAGTCTGTGGGAGCCAGCAGGTCAGCAACCGGCACATAGACGACGATCCAGATCGAGATCCCTCCTAGCAAGCCTACCCAGAAGCTCTTTCGGGTCGTGTCTAGGGCGAACCTCTTGAGTAAGGCGGTAATTGCGATGAACACTCCTCCCGCTACCAGACCTACCAGGAAATGTAGCGCCCAGCCTGTCAAGACCGGAGAGGAGAAACCCAGCTTCGCCGCGATCGTCACATAGAAGACCTCCTGGTCCAAAACAAAGGCGCTGAGGCCAGCTAGAAGCCCTAGAACCGCCGCCCCAACCAGACCACCTAATGCACCTGCCTTCAGCCCTCTGAGGGCGGAGTAATCGATTGACCTCATGACTCCTGTCAGGAGTCTCTAATTTGAATAATAAGAAACTGGGAACCGTTCTGAATATCTTGAGTTACAGAACTAATGGCTAGCCTGTACAGTTGCAGGCGTCGCGCTTTCGACCAGACCGTTCAACTCTGCTTCGTGAGGGCTTAGGATGTAGCCATCATTGTCGCAGAAGTAGATCTTCAATCGTGGTATCCATCGCATCTGTCTACCGCAGCGAGGGCAGTTGACCTTCTCCATTTTTCTTGCGTCTCAACGTGAGGATATAATTCGGCGCTGTATGGGGGACGCTATCCTTTCAAACTATGCGGGTTCTGTTTATCTTCTTGTTCTGCCACGAATATCTTCGGAGCGTAGTGGTAGCTCCGAACCCGCAGGCCGCGCACCTCTTCTTTCTAACGTGGTACGAGTGGCGGCCACACCTCCGGCACCGGATGTGAGTTCCTTTTCCCCCAGCCTTCCCGAATGAGGTGGTGCCTTTAGTCATAGGTAGAATCTCGTCCAATATGGAATGGGTTTCAAGATAAAGGTTCCATCACAAGCAGCTTCGCGTTAAAGTCGTTCTCGCTTCGAAGTAGCAGGAGTCTCTGCGTTGAAGGGACCTACCGCGATTCATGGGCTCAGAAAGTTTTGGAGTTTGTTGACCGCTCTCCGGACCTCTTTCAGAGTCTTCTCGTCATCTGAAGTAGGTTTGTCGTACAATTTGTGAGGCGGGTCTTCGTTGGCTGACTCTTCGAATTGCTTTGCCCAGTCTGATGGGATTTCGTCGCTCGGCTTCGCTCCAGCAAGGGTTGCGAACGCCACGGTCCAGACTCGTGGCACGTTTGCGAGTGTGTATCCGCCACCTCCAAACAATAGCAGCCTTCCATTGCACAGTTCGTGGGCGAGATCATGCATTATGCTTACGACTTCCGAGTAGACCTGGGTTGTCAGTCGGAGGTGTGCGAGCCTGTCATCGACGTGTCCGTCGGCTCCACACTGGACTAGAATGATCTCTGGCCTAAACTTCTTGAGTGCGTCCGGGACGATTTGTCGAAAGGCCTCAAGGTAAGCCTCGTCTCCTGTAGAGGGCATCAGTGGAATGTTGAGCTTCAATCCTTTGGCTGCTCCTTTCCCGATCTCATCAGGAAAGCCAGTGCCTGGAAAGAGAAATTTTCCGCTTTCATGGAAATCAATGTCAAGGACTGCGGGATCATCATAGTAGCCGTACATTACGCCGTCGCCGTGGTGAGCGTCAACGTCGAGGTAGACAATTCGCTTCACGTTGTACCTAGCCTTCAAATGTGCAATTACAACTGCAGGGTCGTTGAATATGCAGAATCCTGAAGCTCTTTCAGGATGCGCATGGTGTAACCCTCCGGAAGGATTGAACGCATGCGACAGTCTGCCACCCATCACCTCGTCGGCTGCGACGATGGAGGCTCCGACAACGAGGCTTGTGGCTTCGTAGCAGCCCTTGAAGGCTGGAGTGTCTCCCATATCAAGGAGACCTGAGCCTTTCTCGCTGTACTGTTCGACAAGTCTGACGTACTCTTCTTCATGAAAGAGAAGGATCTCTTCTCTTGATGCGAGGCGAGGCTTGATCACCTCAACAGACCCTTGATGAAGGATTCCCTTGGATCGAATCAGTTCGTAAGTGAGCTTGACCCTTACTGGTCGTAGGGGGTGTTGGGGTCCAAAGTCGTAATCGAGGAATCTCTCTTCCCAGACAAGACCCGTTTTTCCCGCCATGATGGGAGCCGTCCGAGGCCTACGCTCTATTCTACATGAACGAAAGCTAGGGGGGATTTTTCGTAGAGTCGGATTGATTTGATGTTAGTGAATTCTAGCATTCCGTATCGCGAGAGTTCTCGTCCTATGCCGCTCTTCTTGACTCCGCCGAACGGCATTCGAGGGTCGGATACAACGATGTTATTCACGGTAACCATCCCGGCAGCGATTTGTCGGGCGACCTTTTCGGCCCGGCGAATGTCTCTGCTCCATACACTCGAGCCAAGGCCAAACTCGCTGTTGTTAGCATACCTTACTGCTTCATCATCGTCTTTGACGATCATGACCGGGGCGGCAGGACCGAAGGTTTCCTCTTTCATAACAGGCATGGCCGGTTCTACCTCGGTCAAGATGGTTGGGGCGTAGAAGAATCCCTTGCGCTTGAGACGTTCTCCGCCTAGCTGAACCTTGGCACCCATCTTAATCGAATCTTTCACTTGTCGGTCGAGTTTGTAGAGAGATTCTTCCCTGACTAAGGGTCCAACATCGGTTTCTGGACTCAGAGGGTCTCCGACTCTGAGGGATTTGGTTTTGGAGGTGAACCGGTCCAGAAATTCGTCGGCTATCTTCCTGGCTACGAAGAAGCGTTTCGCGCAGATGCAGCTCTGTCCGTTGTTGATGAATCGCCCCGCGACAGCACCAGTTGATGCAGCTTCGACATCTGCGTCGTCCAATACAATGAAAGGATCACTTCCGCCCAGTTCGAGGACGACCTTCTTGAGACGGCTGCTAGCCTGTTCTGCCACATCTTGGCCAGCTGGAACGCTGCCGGTAAAGGAGATCGCCGCGGTGTTCGCTTCTATCAGGTACGATGCGACCTCCGAGCTTCCCAGTACCACGTTGAAGGTTCCCGGTGGGACGCCCGTTGAATCGAATACTTCCTGAAGCTGTAGACCGGATTGCGGGGTCACGCTCGAGGGTTTGAAGACTGCTGTGTTTCCCACCATCAATGATGGTGCTGCAAAGCGGACGCACTGCCAGAGTGGAAAATTCCATGGCATGATGGACCCTATCACTCCCAGCGGCTCGAACGCCACGTAGCTGTCACTCGCGTCGGTCTTTGCCGCTTCCGGATTCAGAAACCGTGGTCCATTTTCGGCGAAATATTCCAGTGCCCAGGCACACTTCGCAACTTCGGGTACTGATTCTTTGATTGTCTTTCCCATTTCGAGAGTCATGGTCCTTCCCAGCTTTTCTTTTCGGGATCGAAGAATCTTTGCGGCTCTCTGAAGGAACTCCGCCCGCTTTGCGGGAGATAGTTCGCGCCATTTTTCGAAAGCTTTCCGGGCTTTTTCGACTGATTTTTCCACGTCTGTGCGGGTTGAGGCTCGGAATCTTCTCAGTACCTTGCCGTTAGCCGGGTTAACTGTCTCAATCCATCGTTTGGCTTTTTTCGCAGCCAAGAAAAATCATCCTCAGAGCCACAAATCCATCACAGGACTCCTATAAGCTACATCGGAGGAGTACAGCTTTCCGATATTCCGAATTCAATCGACACAGCCCGGTCAAGGAACATGCAATAGAATCCGATTCCTGTATCCGGTTCCGAATCTTATGCTGGAATCGCTTCCTGAATCCAGTGCTTGAGCATTCTCCTGGAATCGCTCCTTGAAAGCGGTACCCCATTCGATTCCTGAAAACGGACATGAAATTCGCGAGCTGAAACAGTTTCCTAGAACACTATCCGCGAGTTTTCTTGTCCAAGGGGGTCTATCCAAACCCTAGACAGACACCTGTCGCATGGTGGACCGGGCGGGATTTGAACCCGCGGCCCTACGGAGCAGGGTTAGTGCCTTCCCGCAAACAGGGTCCGGTAGCCGGACCTGCCAAGCGGGCGATCTTCGGCCTGACACTGTCAGTATACCAGGCTGATCTACCGGCCCACAAGAAAACGCGGACAACATAGGCTATTAAATCGGTTTGCTCCCGGATGAATTCAGATCGACCGCGCGTTTAGCCAAGCTCTGTTGCTTGCGAAGCAACCAGGCAGACGTAAGACCCAGCCCTCCGAAGATGATCGCAGCCGAGTAGAAGACGGCTTGAACGCCTCCCAAGTCGTCGGAGATTCCTGCGAGAACAGTTCCTGTAGCTATCCCACCACTGAGCATCAAGCTGTAAAGCCCCATCGCCGAGCCTCTGAATTCCTTTGCGGCCTTATCTCCAATATACGCGAGAATGGAGGGTATTAGTGCCGAGCCTAGAAAGAATAGTATTCCACCGACGATTATTATGGGCCCGACCATGTAGTAAGAGTCGACCCAGGGAGTTCCTGGCGGAATCACTACAAGTCGTTGAAACAGATCTGGTAAGACGAGAAGAAACCCGAGCTCCCCCAAGGCTCCGATTAGCATCGTCTTCATCCTTCCGATCTTATCAGAGAGTCGTCCGAACATAACGGACCCGACTCCGAGCACAAGCAAGGCAAGCAGTATTAGGGGAGCGGATTGGGCGAGATCGGTGACTCCAGCATTCTTGACCAACCTAGGTAGGAACAGGAAAAATCCCAGAACGACGGTCAGGGAGAACCAGACAGGCAGGATTCCAATAACGTCGCCGGTAAAGGTTTCATAGATTCCTCTTAGACTCCCGTGTTCCATAGAAGAGTGCACTGGCTCATGGAGCGCAAAGTAGACGAAAATGGCAGAAGCCCCCATTACGGCAGATACAACTAGAAAGCTGTATCCCAAGTTTGTGGCAAATACGTGTAGGAATGAAAGTCCAAGGAGAATTCCAGTGCCATAGCCTGCTAGGTTTGCAAGGTCAAAGCCACCCATACTGGCTCCTCTATTCTCCTTAACCGTGAGGTCTGTGATCATGGTGAGCGAGGCTACGGTCACCATGGCGGCCGCTAGTCCTTCTAGGGCATGAGCACCTCCCACTAAGACCATGTTGTTGGAAAGGCCAATGATCAAGGTCAGGATCGAGATCATCGTCATTCCGGCTACGAAGGCCTTTCTTCTACCTCCCAAGTCGACAAATGTTCCGACGGGGAGAGCGCTGAAACCCTCTACTGCGGGATAGAGAGCGATGATGATTCCTGCTAGAGAGGAATTTGAGAGAGGGATGTTGAGATAATAAGGAAAAATTACGAGAATTGACCCGAAGCCGATCCTGGTTAAGAACACTGAGACATACAAGAGCGACAGTGTTCCGAGCTTTGCGAGCCAGGATGGACCTTTGACCATCAGTTTTCAGCGCTGTTCGTGATGTGCCCGCTTATTCGGTTTGTCTTACCCTCTTCGACAACAGGACACTTTCGAGTAGGAAGTGGAAAGCTTAATTCCATCATTTAGATTTTCGGAGAGTCGCCGAGGCTTGCCGAGGTAGCTCAGCCTGATCCTTGAACGAGGAGGCTCTGGAGAGCGCCCGGCTGAAGATTCAGCTGTCAGAAACCGGGTTGGCGATCAAGACTCGATCGGCCCATTCGCAGGTTCAAATCCTGCCCTCGGCACCAAAGAACAACCTCACGAGCCTAACCAACTGATTCCAAGGTTGAAGAGAGAACTCATAGTTCCAGCGATCTGCGGGATGGCTGCCTCACCCGTCATGGTTGGTCTGTGGGCACTCGCAAGTGTTCTTAGACCGGGTTACGACCAGTTGACGCAGAAGGGGAGCGAGCTAGGCACCGGTCCGAATTCTCTGGTCATGAATACTAATTTTGTGGTAACAGGCCTGCTGATCGTGATATTCTGCTTCGGTCTTCTAAAAAATATCGATGCTGGAACATGGTCACGAGTCGGTTTGACCTTTCTTGCAATTGCGGGCGCAGGAGAAGTAGCGACCGGAATATTTCCGTGCGATCCCGGCTGTCCTCTTACGGGGTCTCCTTCACAGCTAATTCACACGGGAATCGCAGTAGTCTTCTTTGGCTCGGTCGCAGTATTCCCGCTGTTAGTAGGGATTGGTCTGAACCGGGATCAGTTCTGGTCATCTTACAGCTCTTACTCTCTAGTAACTGGACTCGCAAGTATCGGGCTCTTCACTTCATTTTCTATAGCTGTCCTAACTTCATTCCAGTACGTTGGACTCGTGCAAAGGCTCTTTCTTGCCCTCCCGTTTCAATGGATATGGACAATTGCGGTGCTTCTTCGACGTCGCGGAAGAGCCTGAGGAGCGACAGTTGTGGTTCCGGATCGTCCTGACTGCAGCCGTGTGTACCTAGACTTTGATGCACTACCTCAGCGTGTCCAGAATGCTTGCGTTGCAGTTTTTTGTTTGGAAGGCAAGTCGTGAGGAAAATGATTAGGAAAAATCCGGAACCATGAGCTCCTCCTTGGATATTGCCCTCGGCACCACTCAAGCTCCAAAAGACAAGTATACTGTATCGAGGAACAAGTACAAGCCGAACAAAGTCAACGTACTTCTGATAGCCGAGTCTCCTCCATCATCCGGAGGATACTTCTATTCTGAGACGACGATCGGAAAAGACCACCTGTTCCGGGAGACTATGAAAGTGCTGGGGTTTTGGCCCATCGATCGTCCAATGAGGAAGGGTTGCGACAAGCAATCAATGCTCAGCCGGTTCCGTTCAATTGGCTTCTTCCTCATAGATACATGTGAACTTCCCGTCGACAAGTTGCGACCCAGACAGCGGAGAATCTCCACTATTCAAGGATCGTCGACTCTGCCGCGTAGAGTGCGGGAGCTTGATCCTACACGAATACTGATCGTGAAGAAAACAGTGTTCAAGCCCGCAAGGCAATCCTTGACTGAGGCAGGTTTTGGAGACAGGATCCTAAACACGAAACCACTACCGTTCCCTAGCCACGGGAATCAGCGGAAATTTCGGACGGTAGTCCGACGACTAGTAGACAAGTATAGACTGCGAAACGTGGACTGAGTATGGCTTGAAACCGTCCAAGGTCATAACCTTCGACTGCTACGGAACCCTCATTGATTGGGAGACAGGAATCAGAAACGCGTTCAGATCTGCCATGTTGAGGACGGGGGCTAGGCAGGGTCTTGAGTCCAAGGCGTTTGAGCTCTACGAGGAAGAGGAGCGCAGGATTGAGAGAGAAAGGCCGCATTTGCTGTATCGCGACGTTCTGTCAAAGACTAGTCTGAGTGTCGCTAGAAGAATTGGCTGGAGGCTTTCAGGGGCCGAGTCGACCTTTCTCGCGAAAGAGTTGCCCACTTGGACTCCTTTTCCTGATACTAACCCATCACTAGCTAGGCTCTCGACAGAACACACTCTGGGGATCTTGTCAAACGTTGACAACGATCTATTAGCAGGCACCATCAAGCATTTTACTAGTCCTTTCGAGATAAAAGTCACCGCCGAGAACGTTAGGTCCTACAAGCCAGCTTCTGGCCATTTTGAAGAGGCGCGAAGAATCATAGGAGATAGACCCTGGACTCATGTGGCCGCCAGTCAGTATCATGATATTGAGCCAGCCATGCAGCTCGAGATCAAAGCCGTATGGGTGAACAGACGGGGTGCTCCTCCTGCGCATGACTATTCCAAGAGGAACGTCTCAGAGGTGAGGGATCTCAGCCAGCTAGTAGATCTACTCAGGTTAGACGAGTAGCTAGCTGATCATAGAGAGTGATTGTTGAACTGGGACGAGAATCCACTCTTCCCATCCCTGCATGAATTGTCTCTCCAGCTTCTGGACCAGCGCCTCCTCTCCATATCTGCTCATGGTCCGCTGCTGAAACTTCACGTGCAGAATTTCGTGAATCATTGTCGAGACTGCACTCTCAGATATCTCGGAGAGAAGCTTCAGCTTTCTCTGTGAGAGATCCTCAAGCCCTGCGCGAAAGAGATCGATCCCATCCCCACGAATCCATTCTCGGGGAATTCTGAGAGGGTAGAGACTGATTTGAGATGCTGATTGGCTGTAGCTTCCATGCAGAACTCTGTTCTGTCTGCCGCGGAAGGTACGAGCTGGAAAGACCATCACGCGAATGTCAACCGGCTTATCGATTACTATTCTCTCCAAAGAAATAACGCGATGAATTCTATCAGTCACATTCTCATTTCGGACAAGGCGGACGACGAAGTTTGCGTAGTCGTAGAAGAACGCCTTCTCCTTCGTGGTGTATTTCTTCAGAAGGGCTGGTGGCGCATTGGCTACTCTAACGTCTATCTCGGGAGCCCAGGAAGTCTTGGACATCTGCGAAGTTTCATTGTCCATGAGGGAACTCTGCCAGGCGAGTCATTGAGTCTTTAAGTTTCAGACACAGTAATCGAGAGATCCTATGGCAACGTCTATGGCCAATCTCAACATCCAGTCGACTGTCAAGCTGAACAAT
>Ga0209470_1000571_pt1 | contig 28710 bp, 23 predicted proteins | sample GraSoiAngelo_125_FD_185882 | JGI IMG/M metagenome (GOLD analysis project Ga0209470, IMG submission 185882) | Grasslands soil microbial communities from the Angelo Coastal Reserve, California, USA - 14_0927_05_40cm (SPAdes) (version 2) | ecosystem: Environmental > Terrestrial > Soil > Grasslands ... | reverse complement strand
TAAAGAACACGAACCTTTAGCTCGGAGTTTCTTATATCGTCTTTGGAGCAACCGGCTCGAACTGGCCTCACATAATAGTAGGCGTAATATCTTCGTTAATTGGCCTCACAATTAAGACTGCCGAAGCCGAACCGTAGCGAGTCGATGAACGTCAGCTAAGTAATACAGTCGCGCCGATTGGTGAAGCGGAGACTGACAGGTGGAAATTACGCGGATTGTGGCGACTTCGCGCGCAGCCGACTGGCCACCAGATTCTCGGCGCCGCCCGCCACGATCAATTCCTGCGCGGCGGGGCTTAGCGGCGGAAAAGTGAATGATTTTCCATCCGTAGTTAGGACAGATTTGCCGTAATCGATCATAATTTCCGATGCGACTGTGGTTGGCGCGCGACCTTTTAGCGTGGCGCGCAAGTGCGTCACGAGCTCGGGACACTCAAACACGACAAAGCCGTTGTTGAACGCGTTGCGCTTGTAAGTTTCGGAAAAGCTGGCGGCGATCACACACGGAATGCCTTTGAACTTCAATGCTGTGGCCGCCTGCTCTCGACTAGAGCCGCTGCCAAAGTTTAAGCCGCCGACCACGATATCACCGCGGCGATAGAGGGTGTTGAAATTCGGATCGTAATTTTCAAACGTTACTGCCGCCATTTCTTCCGGAGTCATATCGTCGCGATAAGTGTGTTTGCTGCCGTAAATGCCGTCGGTGTTCAAATTGTCTTTATCCACGAAGAGAACGCGACCGCGCACACTTGGTGGAAAACCGGCGATGATCTCGACCGAGCCTACTGGCTGCGTTTTCTTTTCGGCGCGCCGAATCGCCGTGCCCGCGGGGCGCTCGGCGAAATCTTGTGGCGCACAAATAAATCCAGCCAGCGCGCTGGCGGCTACCACTGCGGGCGAACCCAAATATACGTAGGCGTCGCGATCGCCCATGCGACCCTTGAAGTTGCGATTGGTAGCGCTGATGGCAGTCTCGCCTTGTTGCACCAGACCGCGTCCCAGTCCGATGCAGGCTCCGCAACCCGGCGGCAGTGGAATGGCGCCGGCTTCCAGGAGCGTTTGCCAATCGCCATTTCTTTCGGACTTGGCTTGCACCTCGGCGCTGGCGGGGGCCAAATAAAATTCGACCCCATCGGCGACGTGTCCGCCGCCGGAGCGCACGACTTCCGCGGCGTCATGCAAATCCTCGAAGCGCGCGTTCACGCACGATAACAAATATGCCTTCTGAATGGGCACATGTTTCCGCTCCATTTCCGGAAGCGATACCATCGTCTTCACCTCGTTAGGTCCAGACACGTGGGGAACTACGGTGGCAAGATCAAGTTCGAGTTCGATGGCGTATTCGGCGTCCGGGTCAGTGCTGAATTCGTTTCGGTTCTTCCACCACCCATCAATGTCGGTGTTGGTGTAGCCAGAACGACTCGTGGGCCCCCGCCTTCCCGGTCGTTTCGGATTAGTGAACTCGCCCACGCGCGAGCGCAAATAATCCATCGTCACTTCATCGAACGGAAACACGCCGGCCAGCGCGCCCCACTCGGTTGTCATATTGGCAATGGTCATGCGCGCAGACATGGGAAGGTTTGCTACTCCATCGCCCACGAATTCCACGGCGTGATTGAGCACCTCATCCTTATTGAAGAGCCCGCATAAAGCGATGATGACGTCCTTGCCAGTGACGCCCGGTGAAAGGTTTCCTTTCAACAGCATCTTCGCCACCTTGGGAACCTGCCACCAGGTCACTCCGGTAGCCCAAATGCTCGCCGCGTCAGTCCGCACCACTGGCGTGCCCAGCGCTGCTGCCGCCCCGTACAAATTTGAGTGCGAATCGCTGGCCACCACCATCGCCCCGGGAACAACATAACCTTGCTCCACCATTACTTGATGCGAAATGCCGGTACCCGCCGGGTAAAAATCGATCCCGTGCTCCTGGGCGAACGCTTCGATTTTAGCGTATTTCTCCAAGTTCTTCGGCGTGACGTTTTGAATGTCGTGATCGATGGCGAAGACCGGTTGTGCTGGATCTGCGATCTCTGTCGCGCCGATCTGCTTAAACTTTGGGATCACCGCGCCGGTGTTGTCATGCGTCATGACATGGCGCGGGCGTATTGAAACGAAGTCTCCGGCGCGCACGACCGCCCCCGGCGCGAGCCCATCGGTGTGGCGTGCCGCAATTTTCTCAACGAGCGTCAGGCCCATCCTAATTTCCCTATGTCAATTTCGATTTCTTTTCCGTAGATACGTCTGAACAACTGCCGACGCTGCTCCGCTGCCGATAAACCCGAAGGCAGCGACGCCTTCACCATTTCGCGCGCGCTATCGAACATTTGCGCACCCATGATAAAACGCTCTTCGCCTGAGCGTGCCATGATTTTGTCGCGCAGCATTCGCACGATTTCCGGCGACGTATCAGTCATTCCAGACACTCCTCTAATAACTTATCCAGCCCGAGTTCATGCGTCCAGTGCCGCAGGTAGGCGGTATCATACCCGGTCGTGAGCAAATTCTTTACGTCGCGTAGTTGAACGTCGGAGTCCGAATCTTTTGCCCAAAGCAGTTTTGAGATGATGAGATCTTCTTTACTCACGATGAACGTGGCGAAATCGAGAATCGGGATCTTTTGGCGTCGCTCAAATTCTAGGCGCCGGTATTCGCTCTCCTTGCGGATGATACAATCCACTTTGATGACGCTCTCTTGATGAATAAGATTGAAAATCGATTCCTGGTCGAGCGACTCGCGAATATTTTTCTCGCTCACATAATAGTCCGGCCGGAACAAAGCACCCACACGCTCAACGTCCTCATGGGTGATGGCGATTACGATATCGATATCCCGGGTCATGCGTGGTTGGGCGTAATAGTTCATCGCCATGGAACCGGTTAGCATGTAATTGATGCCCGTCTGGTCGAACCTACGTGAAATGTCGCGCACGACGTCGATCTCGTTCATGACGAGCCGATATCAGATGTCACTTTTTAGCGGCGCGCTTGCCGAGGAGCTTGGCGATATCGAAATCGACGAAGTCAGCGTGATGAAAGATGATCGATTCGATTGAGCGTTCGACTTTGTCGCCCTCGTGGCTGTGGCTGGCGATGATGTGCATGACTTCGCCGGGAATACCGTGCTTGTAGGCGAGCGCGACGCCGCTAAAGGGGTGCCGCACCTGTTGCCCGAATTTTCCCTGAATCACGTTGCTGGAAGCGTCCTTATCAAACTCCAGTGGCTTGCCCACGTCGGCCAGGAGCGCGCCGGCGATGAGGTAATCGCGTTGGACGGGAATGCCGCAGCGAAACGAACTCTCCAGGACGTCCGCGATCGCGATACATTGCAGCGCACAGGAGTTGAGATGCTCGACAAACGTCATGTCAATGTCGCCGGCGAGGAGCGTAAATTTAACTGCGCGCAATTCGTCGAAAGTCCAGCCCTTCCCGCCGCAACCCGTAGTGATAGCCTCGTTCCACACCGCCGCCACCTTTTCGCGCAGCGACTCATCTTCGATCTTCATCAAGCTGGGGAAAAGTTCCGCGATTTCTTTGACACCGTATTTCATTGATTAACCACTAATGCACACCAATGGACAGGAATAGCGGAGAGTTGTTGGCCAAAGAAGAAGTCTTCACATTTAATCGGCTGTGCCACGGAGGCTCTTAAGGAGTTTGATCACGATGAAGACAAGGCCAGGTGGATGCAGGCCGTCTAACCTGGAATAATCGGACTTTCCCGGCAACAAATCTCCAGTTTGTTCCCGTCTGGATCTTCAAAAAAGCAAGCATAATAGCCGCGACTGTAGGCGCGACAGACCTCCGGGCCTTCGAGGCATCTCCCGCCGATCTTGCGCACGAGCCGGGCGAGACGATCCACTTCTTCACGGGTCTCAGCCCAAAAAGAGAGTCGCGTTCCGTTGGGCTGATGGCGTCGATCTTGCGTGAAGCCGAAAAACGCTTCCGGCTTGTCTCCGCCAGCCGCATAGAAGATTCCCCACCGTCCGCTCGAGCGATCGCAGGTAAAACCGAGCGCTGGCAGGAGCTTGCCATAAAACTTGTGCGCGCGCTTCAGATCGCTTACGCGCAGGTCAACGTGGTCGAGGTAGCGCGTCTTTTTCATTTCAGTCGATATTTTTGAGGTTTCGAAGACGTTCTTTCTATTACTTTTCTCGCTTCCAAATCGAGTTTAACGGTTTCTCCATACCAACTGATGTTCCCTGAAAATTTCTTATTTAAGTCTTTGTTCAGCCGTTTGAACAATTCGGTGTGAGTAAGTTCCTTGTTTCGCAGAGCTGACAAGATAGTCCTCTTCAGCGTTTCGTATTTTTGCTTGTCGATATTTTTCCCGTTTTTACCCAGAGGGTGCTTGGTCAGTATTTTCATGATTAACCAGTAATGAACACGAATGGACACGAATAACGAAAAGCTGTTGGCCAAAGAAGAAGTTTTTCAAATTGTCGGCTGTGCCATCGAGGTTCTTAACCCGGATATTTCATATCCGCTCGGCGGGAAGCCGAGCAGCCCCTTCGAAGCGAATGAGTTCGAGTGTATGCAGAAAGCCGTTCGAGGATTAGGATTTGGTTTGATGCTTAGATTGGTGGAAGGGGCTGGGTTAACCCAGCTACTGCCCGTGAAGTAGCTGCCTCTCGGGCGAATTTTCGTTGGGCTAGCGAAAAATGCGGGTTAACGCGCTTGGTCACGGGCTGCTTGAGAAGCCGTACGAAAATGCCTTGGCAGTGGAGTTTGGTCTCCGAAGCATTCCTTTTCGGCAGGAGCCGGTCTTCAACGTCCTCTACAAAGGACAAAACGTCGGGTTCTTTATTCCGGACCTGATCGCGTTTGATCCCGTCGTCGTGGATACAAAGGTAATTGACCGAATCACGGATCACGAACGCGGATTGATGCTGAACTACCTTCGAATCACAAAGCTGCGTGTAGGAGTCGTTCTTAATTTTAAGCACGCCAAATTAGAATGAGAACGGATTGTCTTATGAATTCGTGTTCATTCGTGTTCATTCGTGGTTAAAGATCGAGCTGGCGGACCGTCATAGCCGTGATTAACGGGATCAATTCGGCGCATCGGTTTCTCGCGGGTTTGCTCTTCGATAACGTGAGCCACCAGTCCGGGCGTGCGCGCGATCATGAAAATACCGTTGAAGGCGGCGGGATTCATTCCTAAATCGGCCAGGATGGCGCCGATGGCGCCGTCTACGTTAATGGGCAACGCTTTCTTGGCATCGGCGAAGGATTTTTCAACCGCCCGCGCCGCTTTCATGTGCATACCATCAACGCCAGCTTCACGCGCCAGTTCAAACAGCCGCGCAGTCCGTGGGTCCTTGGTGTGATAACGATGACCGAATCCGGGCATGCGCTCGCCTGTCTCTCTCATCTCCGCGAGCGTGCGCGACGCAGCTTCATCCATCGAAATGGATTCACGCGTCGCGCGATCCGCGATCCTCTTCAGGTGCCGGGCGCAATCTTCGATCGCGCCGCCGTGATGACGATTGATCGACATGATCCCGGCGGCGACCGATGCACTCAGCGATGCGCCGGTGGAGGCAACGGTTCGCGCGGCCAGGGCACTGGGAGGTGTGGCGCCGTGGTCAATCGATGCCACCAAAATTGCATCCATCAATCGCCCGATGGCTGGCGAAGGCAGCTCGCTCGTCAAAATCAAATAGACTGACGTGCCAAAGGAGACGCGCCCCATGAGCTCTGCGATATCGTATCCGCGCACCGCCACTCGATTGGGTTCAATGCGCGTAACCGCAGAATTCCAGACGGCATTTTTGTCGGCTTCACTCATCAAACTCTGTCCTTTCATTCGTTTCAAAATTTCAACCACCGCAGCCGGCAATTCGCCAAACGCATCGACCACAGTCGCGCCCGCCTCACGCAACGCTTTCACTTTACCGGCGTGTGTGCCTCGACCGCCTTCGATGATCGCTCCCGCATGACTGAATCGCGTGCCTTCGCGCGCCGCTTTGCCGCCGATGTAGGCGATGACCGGCTTCGTCACTTTTCGACCCCGTATCATCTGCGCCAGTTCCTCTTCTTGTGACGAACCAATTTCGCCAAAGATGACAATGACTTCTGTGAGCGGATCAGCTTCAAACATCAGCGCTGCATCTGGAATGCGAATGCCGAGAACCGCATCGCCGCCGATGTGTGCGATGGTTGAGATGCGCACACCAGCCTGACCTAGGTAGTAGCCGGTACTCGAAGCCATGCCGCCGGAGCGACTGATTACTCCAACGCCCTTTGGAATACCGGGCTTGAACCATTGCCGCGCACTTTCCGCCCGACCACCGATCATCCCGACCACGCCCTTGCCTGGACTCAATACTCCAAGGGTGTTCGGCCCGAGAAACATTGCGTCATTGGCTTTGGCCGCCGCGGCAATTTCCATTGCATCCCACACTGGCACCCGATCGGGCACCAGTACCGTAAGCTTGATGCCCGCACCAATTGCGGAGATCGCCGCTTCCTTCACGCCCGCCGCGGGCACAAAAAGCACCGAAATATCGATGCCACCCAGAGCTTTGACCGCGTCTTGCGGCGTGCTGAACACCGGCACGCCCAATACTGTCTGTCCACCTTTGCCCGGCGTTACGCCAGCGACAACGTTCGTCCCGTATTCGCGCATTAGCTTCGTGCGCGCCCGCCCTTCGCGGCCCGTGATGCCTTGCACGAGGACGCGCTTGGTCTCGTCGATCAAAATTGCCATCAGCGCGCGCCTCCAATCAGTTCGTCCAACCCAGGGATGTCGAGTTCCAAGTAGAATCCTTCCACTCCGCCGAGCCGACACTCGACGTCGCACGCAAGTAATTCAGAATCTTTGGTGGCGAACTCCTCACCCGGCACTGATGACACGGGTGCTCCGGCACGATCGACAATCAATCCGCCAGAATGGGTCTCGACCGCGCCGCGAATTTGCGACCACTGCGCGCTGTCGATCCGCACTCGCCCACCTTTCACTGGAATCGTCGTGACCGATGGATCCTTAACGAACTTTGGCAGGCGCGGTGCGCGCGGTTTCCATTTTGTTCCCTTGCCGGTCGCGACGAGTTCGGCAAAACGCGTGGCAATCATGGCCGGGGCGTCGGTCTTACGATAGCCCTCGATCGGCGCGCGAAGTAGCCGCGACATTCGTTGCAAAACGTCCACCGCGCGATCTTCGGTGTTGCCGCCCAAACGAATCACAGCGGGAATGTTTAGATCGAGTTCCCAAAATGCCTTCGCCAGTCCGTAGGCCGACCAATATTGTTCCTGGCTCGCAACACCGGAGCCGGAACCGAAATACCCCACCAAGTCAGGCTGAGCCAGAATGATTCGACTGGCGCGATAGACCTTGGACGCAGATGGATTGCCACTCGTATCGGTAAAATTTGCGATGGTAAATCCCGCATTCACAATCGCGTCCATCGACATCATCGATCCGCCGCCGCCGGCGCCGTGAAAACCAACCAAGCCTTTGGAATCTTTCGCCGCTGTCGTGGCCAACTGCGCGAAATAAAATGTGCCGCGATGGTCGTTTTGTTCAACCGCGTAGGCCACCCGTTCCAAAGGGGTAGGCGGATGATCGAACTCGCGCGCAATCTCTATCTTCAGTTCCGGATGCCGCACTACGGCGTAATCATCAATCGTGATACGGCAATCGGCGGCGACGAACTGACCATCCTTGGTCAGGACCAGCGGATTGATTTCAAGCGACCGCGCTTCCACTTTGCGCGCGGCGGTAAATAGTTTTCGAATCGAGTCGGCGAGTTGCGTCGCCTGTGTCGATGAAAGTCCGCACGACGCAATCGCCTCGGCGACAATCGAATCCTCAGGGCCGCGAATCACATCGCACGCAATACGCCGGGTCGAGGCGGCGCGCTCTTCGATTCCGGTGCCGCCGCCGGGGGCGAAAATAATCGTCGGGGCGCGAGTAGCGTCGTCAATTGCAAACGAAAGAAAAAATTCGCGGTCAATCGCGATCTTCTCTTCGACCAACACCGCTTCGACGGGAAACTGTCCAACTTTCATTTCCAGCATGCGCGCGGCGTGGCCACGAGCCACATCAGGCTTTTTCGCGAAAGCGACGCCGCCGATTCCCGCGCGTCCGGTTGTCCAAGCCTGGATTTTGACCACGACTTCACTGCCCTTCTGGTCCAAGAGTTCCTTCGCCACCGACACCGCCTCATCGGCGGTAGAGGCAGCGCGACCACGCGGAATTTTGAATCCGTTAGCCGCGAGAATGGCCTTACCTTGATATTCGTGTAGTCGCGCCATGGCTGGAGTTCGATGATCCTAGCGAGATTTCCGGATAGCGCACGCGTCTCGCGATCGTGTACTTTTCTGTGAGACTTCCAAGCCATCGGCGAATGCCGGTCCAACGACGTACGTTTCGGCAAGCGCTCTCAGGTCCCGCCGGCTGCAGCCCGGAGGGCTATAGAAACTAGCCGGTGGTGCGAACCACCGGACAATGCCACACAATAATCAACAGCCCCGGCAGGGGTTGGGGAAAGCCTCACACGTACCGCTCATCGAATTCGACTCCGCTGCGCTGAAGCAACGCCAGATATTCCTCTCGAAACGTATGCGTTCGATGATGCTCGTCTTCTTGTTGAATGTAACAGCGAACATTTTCCAATTGCAAGGCGCTCACGGTGAAAGCTCCGTATCCTTCCTGCCACGAGAACGAGCAAACGCCCACCTCTTCATGTACCCATTTGGACGAAACTGATTTTAGTTCGCGAAGCACATCGGCCAACGTATGTGTCGCGCGTAGTCCGACCAGTAAATGCACATGGTCCGCGACTCCTCCAATTGCTTCAGGTGCGCCACCGAGCGTGCGAATCACCCCGCCTAGATAGGCGTGCAATCGATCACGCCATGCTGACGTGATCACGGATTCATGATTTTTTGTGCGGAAAACAAGGTGGTAATGAAGGCTAAGATGTGTGGATGACATAAGGAGCGTTTTGTCCTGCGCCCCTCCGGGGCCTACCACCCTTTTATATCGCCGCCCGGTGGTTCGCTCCACCGGCTAATTTCCATCAGCGCCTTCCGGGCTGAATGCAGCGGATTAAACGAAAATGAGCGGCAAAATCATTTTCAGATTTGCAGCTTAACGGAGCCTGTGTCAGCCTCGAAGAGGCCTTCGCATGAGGATTCGAACATTTTTTGGCGGCGCGGTTTTTCTCGCCGTCCTGATCGGCGGTCTCACAGCTCTCGACGCCGAAACTTCAGTTGCCCCTGAACCGGGCGATCTGCGCGCGGCCGGGACAGTAGATTTTAAGGTGTCGTGTGCGCCGGAGGCGCGGTCGGAATTCATCCGTGGCGTTGCGTTGCTGCACTCGTTCTTCTATGAAGAGGCACGCCGGATTTTCACCGCGGTCGCGGCAAAGGATCCAAACTGTGCGATGGCGCAATGGGGAATCGCCATGACGTGGTGGCATCCGATCTGGACGCCTCCAACTCCCGACGAAATGAGCGCCGGCAAGGCGGCAATCCAAAAGGCGATGGCGATGAAGGGTGGCACCGATCTCGAGCGCGGCTTTATCACGGCATTGAACGCCTACTACAACTCAGCGGACAGCCCCACCACGGGCGAGGTCGGGCAGTCTTGTCATGGACCAGTGGGACCGCGTGATCGTGTGATGGCGTATGAAAAAGCAATGCGCGCACTTTCCGAGCGGTATCCGGACGATGTTGAAACGCAGACGTTTTACGCCCTGGCCGTCCTGTCAGTGGGTTACGCGAACCCCACCGATACGACGTTATCCAACCAACTTAAGGCCGCTCGTATTCTCGAAAAGCTGTGGAAGAAAAACCCCAACCATCCCGGCGTCGCCCACTATCTGATTCATAGCTACGACTACCCAGCACTGGCTGAACGCGGGCTGGCTGCTGCCCGGAGCTACGGTTCCATCGCGCCATGGGTTCCTCATGCCCTGCATATGCCATCGCACATCTTTACCCGCCTTGGTATGTGGGAAGAGTCGATCGCGGCCAATCGTTCTTCCGCCGACGCGTCGCGCGCTTACGCTGCGATGCGGCATCGTGACGCCACCGAAGCAGAGGAACTACACGCGCTCGATTACATGGCTTACTCTTATCTACAGGAAGGACAGGACAACAAGGCCAAGGAGATCGTGGATTTCGTTGCCACCGTGCGGAAAACCAATCCTGAGCTGGAATTCAGCGCAGCTTATGCTCTGGCCGCAATTCCGTCGCGTTATGCGCTCGAGCGCAATGCCTGGTCCGAGGCGGCGACGCTGACCGTTCCGGAATTGCCGCACTGGTCTTCCTTTCCGTCCTTCGAAGCCCTTATTGAATATTCTCACGCGCTCGGACGAGCGCATATCGGCGACCTCGAAGGTGCACGCAAAGCGATCGATCGGATGCGGCAATTGCGCGATTCGTCGACGGATCCAAGACTCGATTATTTCAAGAGGCACCTCGACCTGCAAATCCAGGCAGCATCAGCATGGGTTACGTACAGCGAGGGCAAGAAAGACGAGGCCATTAATCTCTTACGACGCGCAGCGGATGCGGAGGATATTCTGGGCAAGCATCCTGTCTCGCCCGGCGCGCTCGTCCCGGCCCGCGAACAGCTGGGTGACCTGCTGCTAACATTAAATCGGCCGAAAGAAGCGCAGCGCGAGTTTGAGGCGGCACTGAAAATCTATCCGGGGCGATTCCGAGGTCTGTATGGCGCCGCGCAGGCAGCAAAACAGATTGGGGAAAAGGAAAAGGCAGATCGCTACTACGCCAAGCTGATTGAGCAAACCGCAAAAGCCGACGGCTCCCGCACCGAGCTCGCTGAGTTGCGGAAATATCGTACCGCCGATAGTGCTAGCACACAACCGGGCAGCGCTCCGGAATCTCGTTAGATTGGGATACGAAAGTCTGGGTTGTTCGACCCCTCCGGCATCAACACAGGTTAAGGCTGGCAAGATTCTCCGATAGCGCCGTCGTAAATTGAGGAGCGGTCAGTCATGTGATCTGAATCATCCCCGGTTTGTTCTCGACTATCGTTGGTTCGGGTCGAGACTATTCATTGGCGTCGTCACCCTTGGGAGCAGTGATATGCCCGCTGAGATTAAAAAAGAGATTCAGCTGGAGATCGCGCATATCTTGTTCATCGATATTGTCGGTTATTCCAAGCTTTCGATTAACGAGCAACGCGCGGCGGTCGATGAGCTAAACGAGGTGGTTCGGGCTTCAGAGCAGTTTCAGAAGGCTGAAGCGTCGGATCGCTTAATTAAAATTCCGACTGGCGATGGGATGGCATTGGTCTTTTACACCAGTCCCGAAGCACCGGCACAATGCGCGATCGAAATCAGTCGCGTGCTCAAAGAGCATCCACGGCTGCAACTTCGCATGGGAGTACACAGCGGGCCGGTTAGCGGCGTGATCGATGTGAACGGGCGCGCCAATCTCGCGGGAGCCGGTCTCAATATCGGCCAGCGGGTAATGGACTGCGGCGATGCCGGGCACATTTTGCTTTCCAAACATGTGGCCGAGGACCTCGAAGCATACGAGCAATGGCTACCGCTCCTGCACGATCTTGGTACGTGCGAAGTGAAACACGGCGTGCGCGTGTCCGTGGTGAACCTTTACAGCGAGCAATCGGGAAACCCTGCGCTGCCGAAGAAATTTCGAATCCTACGAAAAAAGAAGATGCGCGCGCGCTGGGCTGTGCTCATGGCAGCTTTGCTCGCACTGGCTGCGATTGGAACTGTTTTCGTGGTCTTCTTGCGAAGTCGGCCACCCGCGACACTGCCTCCGCTGGAAAAAAGTATCGCCGTGCTGCCTTTTGAGAATCTGAGCGAAGAGAAGCAAAACGCTTACTTTGCTGATGGCGTCCAAGACGAGATTCTGACTGACCTGGCGAAGATCGCCGAATTAAAAGTCATCAGCCGCGCGAGCGTAATGCAATACAAAAGCGGCGTTGCACGCAATCTACGCCAGATCGCGCAGGAACTTGGTGTTGCGAACGTTCTGGAAGGCAGTGTTCAGCGCGCGGGCAATCGTGTGCGGGTCAGCGCACAACTACTCGATGCGCGAAGGGATGTTCATCTATGGGCCGAACACTACGACCGGCCGCTGGATGATGTATTTGCAATCCAGAGCGAAATTGCCAAGGCGATTGCTGACCAACTGCGCGCCAAGCTTTCGACGCAAGAAAAGGCTGCGATCGAGAAGCCACCGACGGCGGATCTTGCAGCATTCGATCTCTATACGCGCGCCAAGACGTCAATGGTTCAGTTGGTCTTCATCGGCGCACAAACTAAGAACAATCTCTTGCAAGCCATAGAACTGCTCAACCAGGCGGTCGCGCGCGATCCCAACTTTCTGCTTGCTTACTGCCGCCTGGCGTATGCGCATGACTTCCTTTACATCGCTAACCTCGATCGCACGCCAGCGCACTGCGCTGCAGCGAATACTGCTGTTCAAGCAGCTTTGCGCTTACAGCTGAATTCTGGTGAAGCGCATCTCGCTTTGGCGTGGCACCTCTTTAGCTGCTACCTCGATTACGATCACGCGCGAGAGGAACTCGGCGTCGCGCAACCTTTACTGCCCAACAGGTCGGAAGTCTTGGAGCTCACCGGACTCATGGATCGTCGCCAGGGCCAATGGGAGGACTCGGCGCGCAACTTGGAAAAAGCGCTGCAGCTCGATCCCCGCAACCTTTACTTCTTTCACCAGATGTCGCTCACCTATCAGTGCCTGCGCCGCTATGAGCAGATGGCTGCAATGCTTGACCGCGCACTGGAGGTCAAGCCAGGCGATGTGGCGACCAAGGCCGCGCGCGCGCGGGCCGATCTTGATTGGCACGCTGACACCAAGCCGTTACACACGACAATCGATGCGATTCTTGCTGAAGATCCGTCAGCTGCTCCGAGCATTGCTACTAGCTGGCTCATTCTAGCGTTGTGCGAACGCGACCTCGCTGCTGCGGATCGAGCGCTCGTGGCCCTCGGTGGTAACGCTTTCACGCTATCACCTATCATCCGTCTCAACCACGACTTCGTAGAAGGCTTAATCGCTCGCATGCGCGGCGACGCCGCTGCGGCGCGCGCAGCTTTTACCGCTGCCCGTGCTAAACAGGAGGAATTAGTGCATCCCGGGCCTGATTATGCTCAAGCGCTTTGTGTGCTCGGCTTGATCGATGCAGCACTTGGGCGAAAGGAGGACGCGTTGCAAGAGGGTCGGCGAGCGGTCGAGCTGCTTCCAGTCGAACGAGACGCGTTCGCGGCGCCGGATATAATTCAGCTGTTTTCTATCATTTGCGCCTGGACCGGCGAGAAAGACCTGGCGTGCGAGCAGCTCGCGAACGTGACACAGTTCCCCAGTTTCTTAACCTACGGCCGATTGCGTCTGCTTCCCTTTTGGGATCCGTTGCGCGGCGATCCGCGCTTTGAAAAAATCGTCGCCTCACTCGCGCCGAAATAATCATGTGGCGCCGAAGTTAAAAGCAAAATCGCGCTGGAGATCGCGCATACTAGACCGAAATGGCATCGCGTCATTTAGCATCACCATCGCAACGCCGTGAATTGAGAAAGATAGGTCATGTGACCTAAATCATTCCTGCTTTGCTCTCGACTATCAGCAGTTAAATTGAGATTATCGTGTCGGCGTAGTCCCCGTGGGCGTGGCGGCGCAGATAGGAGAGCCCGACCGCGCCATCGGAAAGTGCTCTCGCTCCCGTACGGTGGTCCGCTGGCTACACAAAACGTACCGCTCACTCGTGCGCTGCTCCGGCTCGATCCGATGTTCGATCCGCTCCGAAATGATCCGCGTTTCCAAAAACTCGCCGAGTCGGAAACGCCGAAATAGAAAGCGATGCTTGATCCTAGATCCTGGATGCTGGATAAGAACGCGCACATTGCGTTAAGCCAAAAGACGCCCCCGCCCTAGCCAAGCTCATTCGGGCTCCCGTCCCGCTGGATCCGATGCTGACTTAGTGTTTGGTTCTTAAGCGGATTGAGTTCGCTAAATGCAAGAGATCTACGAGGCTGCGTCTCTTGCTGTAGCCCAAAGGACACCAGCCAGCCTTGAATTGCCGAAATTTGCCGACTGGTTCGTAAGGGGGCGTGAAATCTAGCCGGCGCTAGAAAAAGAAGAGGCCGCCGCATGCGACGACCTCTTCAACTTTTGCTCGATGGCCTGGCGGCCAGCAGTTGTTCTTGCTTAGAAACCGATGGTTATAATGCGGCTTCCCCAGAGCGAACTGCTGTTGATTTTTTCGTTGACCAGCCAGGCAGTGGCTTCGTTCGAGGGATCCAGTGTCACCGCCGAGTAGTCACCCCAGCGCTGGATGCCGAAACCCGGGTCGAAATTGCCGGTCAAAAACGTGGGACTGGTGAAACCAGCCGTCCCAGCCGTGATTTGGGCATCAGCGCTCAACTTGCCCGATAAGCGCACTTGCGCGTTGACTCCTACGCTCGCATCGGTCGACGTCCAGGTCACAAAACAGTTACCTGCGGCGTTGGCCGTGATGGATGCGTTGAAATCATCCGACGTCTTGCTCGCGTAGTAGAATCCGCTCTGCTTGAGAGCGTTGGTCGAGGTGTTGATACGGTAGAAAAACGCCGAGGGAAAACCAAACAAGTTGATGGTGTGGGTCTGCCAGAGGTCAGTCCCGTTCTGGGTGCTCGCATTCACAAATCTCGAGTCCGAGGTGTCTAATACTTGGCTCGTTCCCGATTGACGAGCGTTTGGCGGGACCGTGTAGGAAGGTACCGTTACAGTGGACTGGACGAGCCTGGTTGATGAGGGGTGGCTTGTGTTCGTGGCGGTAAATTTGGTGAGTGTCGTCCCAGATGGCGGCGCCGCGATCAGGAAAGTCGAAGCATTCTGGTCCTCAACGATGGGCGGCGCCAGCGTTCCAGCCAAGCCGGTGAAAATTGGAACTGCAAAGCCCAGACCGTTGTAGAGCCGCGCTTTGGCAATCGAGAAGAAGTCAGCGCCGCGGAATCCACCCGCCGCCGAGAAGACATTCGCGGTAAAGAGCACTGCGTCCTGATCTATACCGAGCTGCGGAAAATCGTAGAAATCATTATTATTAAAGAAGTCTACATCGATATTGTAAATGAAGAATGGGCCTGTGGGATCGCTGGTTTTCGAGATCCCGATGAACAAACGCTGCACTGTTGCCGACTCTGGGAAGGCGTCAGCGGTTACGATCCAGCGCTGCCAAGTTGGATCAAAGACCACGCGTGGATCGAATAGCGTCTCGGCAGTGTAGCTAAAAAACGTCGCCAGCGTCACGCTTTTCACCAGAGTAGGGGGCGAAGCCTTCGAGAAAACGTCGAAATGGCTGTTGGTCACCTCGACAAAATGATTGATGCCAATCGCGCCATGTGTGTCGGGCGGGAAAAGACCATCGGTCTCACGGTGACCGTTGAAGTTGTTGGTTTTGATCACTGGAGGGCCTAGAGGCGTCGGCGCCAGCGGAAACGGCTTGGTAACGCCAGGAGCGTAGGCACTGTTCGCGCGTTGCTTAGCGGCGGCATAATCGCTCTCGCCCATAGTGGACCGGAATGGAATCGCAAAAGGAGCGAGCGGTTGCGCCATGACGAAGTTGGGCTGCGCATTCACTTCCTCCGGGGCGTCCACATCGAGTATCAGCTGCGGGCGGAGGGGCTGTTGCGCAGAGGCGGTGCCCAAAGTGATTAACATCAAACCGCAGCCGAAAATGGCCGCGAACCAATGTGGAGTTGTTATATTTTTTGTTTTCATTTTTTTGTCGGAGGGTTTTGAACCGTATTAACTGCAATCTATTTCCGCGCGACTCGCGGGGAGGGGTGCGCCGATCAAGGCGCGTCCCACTCCACGCGATTGTTACGGGTGGCGCCGCAGTGTTACGGGAGTGGCGCGCCAGGGAGAAAATTCTTTGAAGACATCGCCGCAACTCCGGACTGACCATCTCCGTCGAAGTGTGCAGGAGCCGAACCCGGTACGCAATCTTCGTCATCCGCCGGGTCGGCGAACCAGAAGACGATGTGGTTCAGATCCGTACGGATCCCGGTGATGTTGTTAAAGGCGAAAGCCTCATCGATGATGGCATCTACGCGGACATGCCCTCTGCCCGCCGCATTGGTGGTGAAGTCCCCGATATACTGAACCGCGCCGAAGGGAGGCACCGGCATTTCGGTCAGGAAGACCGCAAAGGTCGTATTGGGCCGCAGACCCTCGGCATGCAAATCCAGCGTATCCACACCGCGAACGTCCTCCCTCGGAAAAACGGTGACGGTTGCCGCCGCGTTCGGCAGGCAGGCTGCGATGGGACCTGAAGCTGGTACCAGGTTGAACCTGGATGGCCTTAGGCCCTGTGCATGAGCAGCCACTGGGTTGAGGATGAGTGTTAAACCAAAGGCGGCGATCGCCAACGAGAGGTAATGTCTTTTCATGATATTTATAGGTTGCATAGCTGAATTTTCTTTCTTTGAGGTTGTGACATCTGTTCGGCGCGTCTGTTTCTCGTGCCGACATAAATGTGTTTCTATCTGCTAAAGCGGAACCAGCTGGCCAAACCCACCATTCGGCCGAAAAATTTCCTCTGCATGCAGTGCAACGAAGAGCAAGGAGCCGCCGAAAGCGTCAAATAATGTGTTCTCGACCCGCCCGATCCATCGCATTAAAATGATCTCCGTATGGCGGCGGCCTCGTCGGTGCAGCAACAGGTCACTCAGTTTTTAGTGGACTGGAGCAGCGGAGACACGGGCGCGCTCGATAAGCTGATTCCGTTGGTGCAGCCCGAACTGCATCGGCTGGCGCACTATTATATGAGCCGCGAAGGAGAAGGGCACACCTTGCAAACGACCGCGCTCGTTAACGAGGCGTATCTTCAGTTTGTCGACAAGACACATCCGCGCTGGCAAAACCGGCCACACTTTTTCGCCGTTGCCGCACAACTAATGCGACGCATCATGGTTGATCACGCGCGCCAGCGTCATGCGCTTAAACGCGGTGGCGCAGCGCAGAAGGTGACGCTGGACGAAGCAGCGCTAGTAACCGAGACGCGGGCGGCGGAATTGCTCGCGCTGGATGAAGCGCTGGAAAATCTCGCCGCCTTCGATCCGCGCATGAGCAAGATCGTCGAGATGCGCTATTTCGGCGGACTGAGCACAGAGGAGATCGCGGAGGTGCTGAAGGTACATCCCAACACGGTTATGCGAGACTGGAGCGCAGCGAAAGCATGGCTTTACGCCGCGCTCAGCGGAGAAGAATGTTGATGGAACCTGGGCGCTGGGCTCGAATCACTGAGATCTATCATGCCACCATCGCCCGTCCACCGGAAGAGCGCGCCTCGTTTGTCGGCCAAGAATGCCACGGCGACGAGAGCTTGCGCAAACAAGTTGAGGCGATGGTCAAGTCTCACGAGCGATCGGGTGATTTTATCGAGTCGCCGGCCTTCGCCATCGCCCCCGAACTTCTAATTGAGGCGCAGACGGTCGATTTGATCGGTCAATCGATTGGTCACTACCAGATTGAATCATTGCTCGGTGTGGGCGGGATGGGCCAGGTCTACCTCACCCGAGACGAGCGGCTCGGGCGCAAAGTCGCGCTTAAGCTTCTTCCAGAGCACCTGACGGCGGATGAGACGCAGTTGAGCCGGTTCAAAGCCGAGGCGCGCAGTGCCTCGGCATTGAATCATCCGAACATTCTGACGGTTTACGAGATCGGCACGGAGGGAAACCGCCACTTCATCGCGACAGAGTTCATCGAGGGTATAACTCTGCGCGCCTCGCTGACGCGTGAGCGATTGAATCTGCACGACGCCCTGGAAATTGCCGTGCAAGTGGCCTCCGCGCTGGCTGCGGCGCACCAGACCGGCGTTGTGCACCGCGACATGAAACCGGAAAACATCATGCTACGACCGGATGGCTACGTGAAGGTGCTCGACTTCGGGATCGCCAAACTCACCGAGCCACGCCCGGTGCCAGACTTAGATGAGATTGGAACGACAACAGTGTTGCAAACGCGAGCAGGGTTAGTGTTAGGCACGGCGCGCTATATGTCCCCGGAACAGACGCGCGGTCAAACAGTGGACGCGCGATCGGATATTTGGAGTCTTGGCGTAGTAATCTACGAGATGATCGCAGGAATCCCGCCATTCCACGGCGAGACACCGAGTGACTGTATCGCCTCGATCCTTACGACGGAGCCCCTACCTTTGTCCGGCGTGCTGCCAGAGGTCCCACTCAACCTCGAATCCATTCTGCAAAAGGCTTTGCGCAAGAACAGTGATGAGCGTTACCAGACGATCAAGGAGATGCTGGCCGACCTTCGCAATCTCAAGGGGGAACTGGAAGCGGAAGGCTCCTCGCCGCAGACCAAAGCGCGTGCCGAATCTATCGTCAGCAAAATCAAACGTCACAAGCGGGGCGTGTTACTCACCCTGGCGGCGGCGCTCCTGGCGGCCGCGGCGTTTGCCTACTCTTTTTACTTCGTCGCTCCGGCGCCATCACCAAATGAAAAATCCATCGCCGTTCTGCCATTTGAGAATCGCAGTGAAGACAAATCGAACGCTTATTTCACTGACGGCGTCCAGGATGAGATTCTTACTCGCCTTTCCAAGATTAGGGATCTCAAAGTGATCTCGCGCACGTCCACGCAGCGTTATAAGAACAGATCTCAAAAACTCTCTGAGATTGCGAACGAACTCGGCGTCGCCAATCTCCTGGAAGGCAGCGTCCAGAAAACAAATGATCAGGTGCGCATCAACGTGCAATTGATCAGAGCCGCGAATGATTCACATCTGTGGGCAGAGACCTTTGATCGCAAACTGACCGACATTTTTTCGGTCGAGACTGAGGTAGCCAAAGCCATCGCCGACCAGTTGCGGGCGCATCTCACCGGTCAGGAAGAGCAAGTCATCGCCGCCAGACCGACAGACAATCCTGAGGCTTACGATGCCTACCTGCGTGGGCTGGCTTATAGTCTGAAAACAGCAAACACACCCGCCAACGCCCTTGGCGCACAGAAATATCTCAGAGAAGCGGTGAAGTTGGACCCGAAGTTTGCCCTTAGTTGGGCGCTGCTGTCATATGTTGATGCGCGCGGCTACAACTCACTATATCTTCAACCGACAGTCGCCCTCCGTGAAGAGGCGCGGCAGGCAGCCGAAACCGCGCTCACTCTTCAACCCAATCTCGGCGAGGCGCTGCATGCCAAGGGATTTTACCACTACGCCTGTCTGAAAGATTACGACACCGCGGTGCGTTACTTTGAGCAGGCACGTCAGCTCCTGCCGAATAGCAGCCGGATTCCTGAATCGCTGGCCTATGTCGCGCGGAGGCGAGGCCAGTGGGACCGGAGCGAGTCGTACTTCAACGAAGCCGAGCGGCTCGACCCGCGCAACGTTTTCCTACTCACCTCGCACGCACAATCCTACATGATACTTCGTCGTTTCCCCGAAGCGCTGCGAAAGTTTGATCAGGTGCTCGATATTACACCGGACGACCTGGATACCCTCGCGAACAAGGCGGCTATTGCACAAGCGGAGGGCGACCTTCCGCGAGCTGCTGCACTACTCGCTCCGCTGCATCCGAACGCCGACGACACCACCGCCTTGGAAATACAAGTTTACCAAGCGATCCTGGAGCGCCGCCCTGCACAAATCATCCCTCGGCTAAAGGAAATACTGGCCAAGCCTGATCCGGCGTTGGGTTTTTACAATGGCGAACTGCGCTTTTGGTTAGGCTGGGCGCAAGAAGTCGCCGGCGACCATGCCGCCGCCCAGGAAAGTTGGCGACAGGCGCGCAGCGAACTGGAATCGTTCCTCAAAGAACAGCCAGAAAATTATCAACTCATTGGCGATCTCGCGCTGACGGATATGGGCCTCGGTGACAAAGCCGCCGCATTGGCTCTGACTGAAAAAGCCATGGCTGTGATGCCGATCGAGAAAGACGCGCTGGCTGGTCCCGCTTCGATCGAGATCCTCGCCCGGGTGGCGGCGCGCTTGGGCGAGCCCGACCGCGCCATTGCCGCTTTACAGAAACTACTCTCGATACCGTACGCTGGCCCACTGGCTACGGGCCTGCCGCTCACTCCTGCGCTGCTCCGGCTCGACCCGATGTTCGATCCGCTCCGGAACGATCCGCGCTTCCAAAAACTCGCCGAATCGCCCACAGCGAAATAGAAGTTTCGAACCGCGGTTTACGCGGATTAGGCAGATGAGGGGCGCACGCGTCCCGCGTGTTAGGTCAACGAGGTCGATGTTATTGATCGAAAATCACGCGCATATATTGTCGATCTTCCGAATTGCATCACATGACCGCACCCTCGCTGGATTATTACGCCATTGAAGAGCTTCTTACAGATGAGGAGCGCGCGGCGCGGGATCGGGCGCGGCGATTCGCGCAGGACGAGGTGATGCAAGAGGTCGTGCCCTGCCATCGCGCGGCCAAGTTTCCGGAACATCTCACGCCGCGGATGGGCGCATTAGGTTTCTATGCCCCGCAATTGAAAGAGCACGGCTGCGCGGGGCTAAGCTACACCGCCTATGGCTTGATTATGCAAGAGCTGGAACGGGCCGACTCCGGCCTGCGCTCACTCGCATCGGTGCAGGGATCACTTGTTATATATGCGCTTCATTCCTTCGGCACGCCGGAACAGCAGAAACGCTGGCTTCCGGGACTGGTATCGGGCGAGCGCGTCGGTTGTTTCGCGCTAACGGAACATGGACATGGTTCAGATCCGGGCGGCATGGAAACGCGCGCCAGACGCGAGGGCGATCATTACATTTTGAACGGCAGCAAATGTTGGATCGGCAACGCCTCCATCGCGGATGTAAAAGTGGTGTGGGCAAAAGACGACGACGGACGTGTTGGCGGATTCGTAGTGGAAAAAGACGCACCCGGATTTCGCGCAAAGGATATTGAGGGGAAGTTCAGTCTGCGCATGTCGCGCACGTCGGAATGCTGGTTCGAAAACTGCCGCATACCGGCGCAGAATCGCCTGCCCAGGGCGGCGGGGCTGGGCGCGCCGTTATCATGTCTTTCTCAGGCGCGTGTAGGGGTTGCCTGGGGGGTGATTGGTGCGGCGATCGATTGTTACGAAACCGCGCTGGCCTACGCCAAATCGCGGAAGCAGTTTGGTCGCCCCATTGCCGGGTTCCAATTGGTGCAGGAAAAACTGGTGTGGATGGTGCAGGAAATTACGAAAGCGCAATTACTGGCCTTGCGTCTCACCCGCATGATGGAGGCTGGCCCGGTCCGGCCGGAGCAAATCTCGCTCGCGAAGCGCAACAACGTCTGGATGGCACTGGAATGCGCACGCAAAGCGCGCGACCTCCTCGGCGCAGTGGGCATCACCGATCGGTATTCTGTGGTCCGGCATCTCATGAATCTTGAGGCGGTTTCCACCTACGAGGGCACCCAGGATATTCACACTCTGGCCATAGGTCGCGATATCACCGGCCTCAGCGCTTTTGGGGGGTGAATAATGTGGGAGGGACCTCAGTGTCCCGAACAACTATGAAAGAGTCGCGGCACTAAGGCCTCTCCCACGTTGGCTGAAAGCTTGAGTCCAGATGTGAGCTCCCTCACATGCGGCTCGGAATGACAGCGTCGGCAGATTAAACGAGGTTATAAATGTCATGGCGATTGCAGCACTGAGGAAGAACGATCGGGCCGCTCAAACAAAGTTTAATTGGCCGCTTTGCTACAAAGCCGAAAATTTCATTTTCGAGCGTATTGATGCGTTTCTGGAGCGCAGCAATTTTGCGCGCGTGCTGGCGAAGAGGATGCGTGACGAAACCGGCACGTTGATTCTCGATTGGACCGATCATTTGCTTCTGTCGGCGTCGGATGAGAAAGCGCTCCGCGAAGTCGGTTACGTCGACGATCCGCTAGGCGAAACGAAAGATCGATATACAGCGCTCTGGCATCCCGAGGCGATGTTGCCGCGCGTATTGATCGCGGCGAGCAATGTTAAATTTCCGCTCGCCCTGGCGGTGCGCGCCGATCTGGTGGCCGATTTTGCCATCGCACACGGCATATATAACAAAATCGAAGGCGAACCATTTTCGCGTTTTCGCAAGCTTCTCGTCGGCGAAGAAAACGGGGCGCAACTTTTCGTGGTCGAGCGCCGTGGTTATCGCGGTTACATCGCCAGCGAGCCGGACCTCAAATCCTACTGCGCTGTGCGCGAACTTTTCCAGAGACGACGGCGAACCTGGGATGATAATTCGAAGGGTTTCGCGCACGTGCACAAATGCCTGAGAGAAGCTGTCGATCTGGTCGGGCGCGATCTGGCGTGTCATCTATTTTTCAGAGAAGAGCGCGCCTATTGGGAGAAACGGAACCGCGCCGGGCAGAAACAGAGACATCGCCAGGATGCGCTCGGCCTGGGTTGGGCAAACCACGACCATCATACTTTTCGCTCCTCGCGAGAATGCTTTGTCGATCTGATGAAGGCGTTCGAGATGATGGGATTCGAGCGGCGCGAACGTTACTACGCCGGAGCGGAAGCCGGCTGGGGCGCGCAAATCCTCGAGCAACCCTTCGAAGGCATTGTCGTTTTCGCCGATGTCGATCTTACGCCGGATGAAACCGAGATCGATTTTTCGCGGGTAAAGTTGACTCCGGAGAAATCGCTCGGCACGGTCCAGCTCTGGTGCGGTTTGCACGGCGAAAGTCTTTTCGAAGCTGGGATGCATCACCTCGAATGTCGATTCGATCACGCGCTGCTCCGCGAACAGTTGGCCAAGGTCGATATCAACACGATGGAACCGTTCTCGGATTTTTCGTTTTTGAAACAAGCATTCACCGAAGGCGAACGCTGGCCAGTCCGGCGCGAGCGCTTGGAAAAATTGCGCGCGCAGAAATTAATCACCGACGAACAATTTCAAGAATTTGCCAGCAAAGGCGCGATTGGCAGTCACCTGGAAAATTTGCAGCGGAAGGGCGGCTTCAAAGGATTCAACCAGCACGCGGTCAGTCTGATCATCAGCGAGACAGATCCCAGAAAACAGAGGAGCTTCGCCGGAGCTTAGCAACTAGTCTCCAATGTGGGAGGGACCTCACTGTCCCGATAATTTGGGAGTCGCTACATTTGTCGCGGCCCGAAGATTACCTATCTTATTTATTATGAGTGAGCCAGTTTACATTCTCGGCGGCGGACGCACCGACTTTAAGCGCAATCTAAAAAAGGAAGGTAAAACAATCCGGCATCTCATCGCCGAAGCCGGAAAGAAAGCGCTCGATGACGCGAAGACTGATCCTGCGGAAATTCAAGCCGCCGCTGTCGGTAATTTCAACGCCGGGCAATTCACCAAGCAATTGCATCTCGGTGCGTTCATTCCGGAAATCGATCCGAAATTACACGGGATCCCGACGATGCACACCGAAGCGGCGTGCGCGTCTGGCGCGCTGTCGGTTCTTCTCGGCGCCCAGTGGATCATGGGTGGATTCCACGACGCCGTCTTGGTGGTCGGCGCGGAGCAGCAAAAGACAATGTCGTCGCTCGACGGTTCTGACGTTCTGGGCGCGGCCGCGGATTATCACATCGAAAAACCGGAGTATGGCGATTTCATGTTTCCGAAATTGTTCGGACGCATTGCGCAGATCTACATCGAAAAGTATGGCGCGTCGGAAAAAGACCTGGCGTGGGTCGCTTACAAAAACTATGCTCATGCGCGTCTGAATCCGCTGGCGCAAATGCGAGACGCCGATCTCACCTACGATTGTGCGTCGCAGGTCTCGGACAAAAACCCGAGTGTCGCTCCGCCCTTGAAGGTCTCGGATTGTTCGCAGATCACCGACGGCGCTGCTTCCCTCGTGTTAGTTTCGGGCAAATATCTGGATCGAATCGGTCGTGATAAATCAACGTTGCCACGTCTGCTCGGTTTTGGTCACACCACCGATTATCTCGCGCTGGAGAAGAAAGATGCACCGACATTTTCGACCGCCCGTAAGGCTGCCGAGAATGCTTTCGCGATGGCGAAGCTCAAGACGCGCGACATTCAAGGCGTGGAAGTGCACGATTGTTTCTCGATCACCGAAATCGTCGCTTACGAAATTCTTGGTCTGGCGGAGAAGGGGAAGGGTGCTGAGCTGGCGAAGAGCGGAGCGACCACGCTTCCTCAAGTCCGAGGCGAACATATCAGCGGCAAAATCGGCTGGGAGATTCCGGTCAATACCGGTGGCGGCTTGATTGGCGATGGCCATCCGGTTGGAGCTACCGGTGTGCGTCAGGTATTTGATGCTTACCAGCAACTGACTGAGCAGGCGAAGGCGCGGCAGATTGAAGGGGTAAAGCGTTTCCTTACCTTTAACATGGGCGGAAGCCTCACTACTTCCGTCGCCATGATTTGGGGACGGGATTAAGCCGTTGCATTCAGCGCTCGCCAAGGACGCGCGACGACAAACATTAGTTTGGCGCGGCCGTTTCTACATATCGCTGAGCTCATGACCACCGAGTTTTTCCTAATACTCGTTAATTAGTAAGAGTTAGTTGAAATAAAAGCAGCAGCTAGTTAACTTATTACGCTAAACTTATAAACAAGACGCTTCGGCAAAGAAAAGCGGTGTGGCGCTCCGCTTCCCACCGCACTCCACAAAACCTTTTTGGACTGCGCCGGCAAAGCGAAGCGACGACGGCGCTTTTCCCGAGCGCTCCCTGGAAGCAATCAGACGTCGGGGACCAATTTTAGCGGCTTTTGACGCCTGCCGCGCCGTAGCCAGCGAAGACGGGTGTTTAGCGGATAAAAAAATCTTTCTGCTACACTCGACTATCGAGCTAAAACGACGTCTTTCTTTGACCAGGTATGAGATTGTCCGCAATGCGGGCAATTCAATTTGTTGTTCTTAATTTTGGCCTTGGCCCACAAGTCTTCTCTGATTGTCTGCCCACTGGGCGTGAGTTTTGCCGTCGAAGGGCACCTGATTAGTAGCCGTTTGGTAATGGGTCCCCGGCCTTTCGGGGCGAGTGTTGTTTCGAGGAAGTTCATAAGTCGAATAAGTTAAGCTGCCAAGCCATCCTGGAGGCCCCCAAAGTTTCAAATCAGAACTTAGTATGACGAAACAATCGGACCTGGCTCCAGAAACCGTCACTATTAGCGATTTTTGCCTCGAACGCAAGGATAATGCTTAAAACTTGATCCCGACTTTTTGCACTTCCGCATAAGGCAAAAGCCAGATCAGTGATTCATCATGCAGGTCGACCACCTGAATGCGGTTGCCCCAGGGATCGCGAAAATCGCAGCGAAACGGCGGCTCCAGTTTCAAACCGTACTTTTCCTTCACTTTCTTGCGCACCTCATTCAGCTGTTGCTCATCGCGCACGATGAGTCCGAAGTGACGAATTCGATCCGGCTTAACCTGCTCCACTTCAAAAATGGCGAGAAACTGGTGCTCACCCAACTTCAAAAAAGCGTCGCCCTCGCCACCAGTCATTTTCTCCAAATTAAAGACGTCTTTATAAAATTTTACCGCCGCTTCTGCATCATCCACTTCGATCGCGAGGTGATTGCATCCATAAACTTGCACGCTCATGAATGCATTGTAACAGAGCTCCAATACCCTCGCGAATATGAAAGATCTCACCCAGGGTTCCGTCACCAAACACCTGCTGCAAATGACCGCCTTCCTCGCGATCAGCATGCTGGTGCAGACTCTTTACTTGCTGGCTGATCTTTATTGGGTGGGGCATCTCGGCAAGGAAGCCATCGCCGCGGTCGGTGTGGCCGGCAATTTCACGATGATAGTCCTGGCGCTAACGCAAATGCTCGGTGTCGGCACAACCACGCTCATCTCGCAAGCGGCCGGACGAAAAGATCAACCTCAAGCCGAGCTCGCCTTCAACCAATCCTTCGTCATGTCATTAATGGTGGCGGCAGGATTGGGCGTCTTCAGTTTTCTGTTGCGCGATTTTTATTGTGAATCGTTAAGCGCGGATGTTGCGACGGCCTCATTGGCCAAGAGTTATCTTCTTTGGTTTATTCCGGGTCTTCTCCTTCAGTTCCCATTGGTAGCTTTGGGATCGGCTTTGCGCGCGACGGGTATCATTAAGCCGACTGTCGGGTTCCAGGTTCTCAGTGTCGTCCTCAATATAATCCTGGCGCCGTTGCTGATCTTTGGCATTGGACCCTGGCCCAGGCTCGGCGTTACTGGCGCTGCCCTGGCAACGTTTATATCAATCCTCGTAGCCGATGTTTTGATGATACTCTATTTCGAGCGAAGCTATCATTATCTCCGGTTCCGTTTCACGCAATCACGCCCGCAAACCAGAATTTGGAATAGCTTACTTCGCATTGGATTGCCCGCTGGCGCTGAGTTTATTCTGATTTCGGTCTATATCATAATCGTCTATAGTATAATTCGTGACTTTGGTGCAGCAGCCCAGGCCGGATTCGGAGTAGGTGCCCGCGTCATGCAGGCATTGTTTCTTCCAGTAGTTGCCCTGAGCTTTGCCGTAGCTCCGGTAGTTGGTCAAAATTTTGGCGGACGCCGCGGTGATCGCGTTCGTCGTTCGATCTATTCCGCTATTGGTATTGGTTCGGTAATGATGCTGCTCCTTACCATTATCGCGCAGTTTTCCTCGGCCGCTATGATCCGTGCGTTTTCGAAGGACCCGGCCGTCATCGCTTTTGGTAGCGATTATCTTAGAATCGTATCCGTTAATTTTGTTTTCGCCGGAATTGCTTTTACTACCTCAAGCGCCTTTCAGGGGATCGGCAACACCTTGCCACCGCTAATTAGCTCGATGACGCGGTTAGTTCTCTTTGCCCTGCCAGCGACATTGCTTTCGTTCCATCCAGGGTTTCAAATCAGGCACGTCTGGTATCTCTCAGTTGGCTCGATTATCTTCCAGGCCTGCTTGAATCTCCTGCTGCTTCGACGCGAGCTGCAACGCAAGCTTGTTTTTCCTCAGAACTTCCCGGAGGGGATTGCAGAACCGGGCGGCGCAATCGCCAGCTAAAGCAACCCTCGATTAGGCTCGCCAGCGCGCGGTCATAGACCGCCGCTATATACCTTTGAGCGGAGCCGGATTTCGCGCGAAAATCTGTTTATGGCGGGCCCGTCACGATCGCGCGCGATCATTCATCTCGACATGGATTGTTTCTATGCTGCGATCGAAGTACGCGACCGGCCATCGCTGCGAGGCAAGCCTGTTGGGGTAGGGGGCGCGCGCGATCGACGCGGCGTTCTTACTACTTGTAACTATGAAGCACGCGCCTTCGGTGTTCGCTCTGCCATGCCCACTTTCATGGCGCTGCAACGTTGTCCGAACCTGATCGTGTTGCCAACGCGCTTTGATGTTTATCGGAAGGAGGCAGGAGTCGTCCGGGAAATCATGCATCGCTTCACGCCCCTCGTGGAAACACTCTCGCTCGACGAAGCTTATCTGGATGTTACCGACAACCCACGCTTCCCAGGCCCGCTAGCCAGGGAAATCCGCGATCTAATTTTTAAGGAAACAAGGTTAACTGCTTCCGCGGGCGTCGGACCAAACAAATTGGTGGCGAAAATCGCCAGCGAAATCAACAAGCCCAACGGACAGTACGAAGTAAAGCCGGAGAAAGTTCCGGAGTTCATGCAACCGCTGCCGGTGCGAAAACTTTGGGGGATTGGCGCGGTTGCAGAGGAAAGACTGGCGCGCGCCGGCATCACCACGTGCGGCGAGATGCAACGATTATCCCGACCGGAGTTGCATGAGCTTTTTGGCAAGTTCGGCAGCGAACTCCACGATCTTTGCCGCGGCATCGATGAACGCCCGGTCGAACCAAATCGAGAAAGGAAGTCGTTAAGCACTGAAGAGACCTTTGGCAGCGATCTAACAACTCTTGAGCAATGTGAAGAGAAAGTGGGCGAGCTATTTGAAGAACTAGCGGCGGAACTGGCACAAAAGGAACCGACCAGACGGATCACTAAGATTTTCCTGAAATTGAAGTTTTCGGATTTCACCCGAACCACCATTGAAAGAGCCGGGCTTCTTCCCAACCTCGGCAGTTATCGTCAACTACTCGAAGAAGCATTTGCCCGGACCGGGAAGAAGATTCGCTTGATCGGTATCGGCGTTCGTTTCGCCGAGATAGAACAGGAAGTCGCCCAACTGCCGCTATTATAGCTTGAGTCGTGGCATCGGCATCGTGCGTGTTTAGCTCTGTTTAGGCACCGGAGCCCGCTGAAACGGTCACCTCTCCTCCTCGAACGAGGAGAGGGCTAGGGTGACGAGTCGAAAGATGCGATCCCCCATCGTCGAATGAGCACCTTTGAAAAGAAATCCCTCACCTTCATCCTCTCGCTTTGGCAAAGGAAGAGGTAAAAGCATCCTGCGGCGAACGCTAAAGAGATAATTGGCAGGATGTCGATGCTACAATCTTGGTATCATTGCGGCTATTCCAACGTTCGTTTGAGATTCGCACGGACCTGCGTTTGTTGCGTCCGACTACTATGCGCAAAGTAAATACCAATAACATGGAGGAGCTGGTCTGGTCGTCACCTAAGGGCAAATTCGTCGGCGCGGGCAAACAAGTTTCCGAGGCGCTTGGCCGGAAACCACTGTCGACCGACCTAATGGAACGTCATCCCTTCGACGTCGAGATTTGCCGGATTCCTCCGGGGAAAGCGGCTTACCCCTATCATACCCACAGCGCCCAGTGGGAGTTTTATCACATCATCTCCGGTCACGGAATTGCGCGCCATAAAGATGGGAAGACGTCGATCGAACCAGGCGACGCCTTCATCTTCGGTCCGAACGAGCCGCATCAGCTAATTAATGAGAG